>Ga0207864_1001651_pt1 | contig 23650 bp, 17 predicted proteins | sample HigsolmetaAR202D_FD_184834 | JGI IMG/M metagenome (GOLD analysis project Ga0207864, IMG submission 184834) | Ionic liquid and high solid enriched microbial communities from the Joint BioEnergy Institute, USA - AR20-2-D (SPAdes) (version 2) ... | reverse complement strand
GACGACCGAGCTGGCCGATCAGCTCGTCGGGGGCGTCATGGCGGCTGACGACGGGCGGTTGCGGGGAGCGGCGAGGCGAGGGGTTGCGGCGGTGGTGGCGCCCGGGTGTCTCGACATGGTGAACTTCTGGGCGCCCGAGACGGTCCCGGCGAAGTTTATGGGGCGGCGCTTCTATCAGCATGCGCCTAATGTGACCCTCATGAGAACGACACCGGAGGAGTGCGCCGAACTCGGGCGGCGGCTGGCCGAGCGGGTGAACGAGTCGACGGGGCCGGTGGCGGTCTTCCTGCCGCTGCGGGGCGTGTCGGTCATCAGTGCGCCTGGCGGTCCGTTTCACTGGCCGGAGGCCGACGAGGCGCTGTTCGGTGCGATTCGGCAGACACTTCGCTCCGACATCGAGTGTCACGCGCTCGACCACGCGATCAACGATTCCGAGTTCGCGGCAGCGATGGCCGATCGCCTGCTGGAGATGCTCGCTGCTCACCCGACTGACTCAGGAGGACGCACTTCCCGATGACCCAGCACACCCGTGAACGGATTCTTGCCCGGCTTCGCGACAAGATTGCCCGCGGCCAGCCTGTTGTCGGTGCCGGTGCGGGGACGGGGATCTCGGGAAAGTGTGCGCAGGCCGGGGGGGCCGATCTGATCGTCATCTACAACTCGGGCCGGTTCCGGATGGCGGGACACGGGTCGCTGTCGGGGCTGATGCCCTACGGTGATGCCAACGCCATCGTGGTGGAGATGGCGGGCGAGGTCCTGCCGGTGGTGCGCGACGTGCCGGTCCTGGCCGGTGTGTGTGCCACTGATCCGTTCCGGCTGATGCCGGTGTTTCTGGCGGAGCTCAAGCGGCTCGGGTTTGCCGGCGTGCAGAACTTCCCGACGGTGGGGCTGATCGACGGGCTGTTCCGGCAGAACCTCGAGGAGACGGGCATGTCGTATGCAAAAGAGGTCGACATGATCCGTCTGGCGCGCGAGATGGAGCTGTTCACGACGCCGTACGTCTTCAATGCCGACGAAGCGGTGGCGATGACGCGCGCCGGCGCCGACGTGATCGTCGCGCACATGGGCCTGACGACCAAGGGGATGATCGGCGCCAGGACGACGAGAACGCTGGACGAGTGCGTGACGGCGATTCAGGAGATTCACGACGCGGCGGTGGCCGAACGCGAGGATGTGATCGTCATCTGTCACGGCGGTCCGATCAGCGAGCCGGCCGACGCGCAGTACGTGCTCGAGCGAACGAAGGGCGTTGTCGGCTTCTACGGGGCGAGCAGCATGGAGCGGCTGCCGGCCGAGGAAGCGATCACGGCGCGAGTGGCGGAGTTCACGCGTCTGACGTTCTGACCGTGCCGGGGGGCCGCGTGCGCGCGTCGGCGCGCGTTGGCGGACGTGTGGTGTGCGGCCGCTATACTGCTGCCTCGAGGTGACGGTCATGCAGAGGATGACGTGGATGGCGGTCGTCGTGTGCGCCGCGGTGGCGCTGGGGTTTGCGGCGGGTGTGGGGATGCATGCCGGCGCGGCGGCGCAGCAGACGCCCGGGGGATCGCCCGAGGAAGGTTACACGGACACGCCGGTCCTGCCTGAGAGCGGGTATCACGTACACGATCCGTCGCGGCCGCGGCCGCCGGTGATCGCGCCCGGGCGCACGGCCGGCGCGCCGCCGTCGGACGCGATCGTGCTGTTCGACGGGCGCGACCTGTCGCAGTGGTCGGCGGCAAAGCTGGGCACGGCGTCGTACACGCAGAGCGACGATCCGGCGCCGTGGAAAGTCGGCGACGGCTACTTCGAGGTGGTACCGGGCAGCGGCGACATTGCGACGCGCGAGAAGTTCGGCGACGTTCAGGTGCACCTGGAGTGGGCGGCACCGGTTCCCGTCCGCGGCCGCAGTCAGAACCGCGGCAACAGCGGGCTGCTCCTGATGGGCCTGTACGAGATCCAGATTCTCGACAACTACGACAATCCGACGTATGCCGACGGCACGGCCGGGGCGATTTACGGGCAGTGGCCGCCGCTCGTCAATCCGCTGCGTCCGGCAGGCGAGTGGCAGACCTACGACGTGGTGTTCGAGGCGCCGCGTTTCGATGGGGACACGCTGGTCAAGCCCGCGTACTTCACGGTCTTCATCAACGGCGTGGTCGTGCACAACCGGAAGGCGTCGCGCGGGCCGATGGTGTGGCGTGCGCTGGCCGAGTACACGCCGCATCCGTCCGAGGGGCCGATCCTGCTGCAGGATCACGATCACCCGGTGCGGTTCCGCAACATCTGGGTGCGCAGGCTCGGCGGGTACGACGGCAAGCCGCTCGAGTAGGCACCGCGCCTGCGTCGGGGCGAGCGTGTCAGAGGGCGGTTCGTCGGAGGCGTCGATCGAGCGGCGAACCGCCGACGCGCGCGGTCAGCGGCCGTAGGTGGCGGTGAACGAGGCGCTGGCGAGGCGGTTGGCGTTGGTCAGCAGGCCGACGAGTGCGCCGCTCGTGCCCGTGTCGACGTCGATCCGGTCGACCGTGAGCGCGTGCAGCGTGAAGATGTAGCGGTGCGGCTGTCCGCCGGCCGGCGGGCACGGGCCGTGGTAGCCGGCGTCGCCGAAGTCGGTGCGGGTTTCGATCGATCCGGCGGGCATGCGCGGTGTGCGCGACGCGTTGCGGGCGATCGTCGTGCTCGAGGCGGGAATGTTGGCCACGACCCAATGCCAGAAGCCCGAACCGGTCGGTGCGTCGGGGTCGAAGACGGTCAGCACGAAGCTCCGGGTGCCCTTCGGAGCGCCGCTCCAGGCCAGGTGGGGCGACACGTTGTCGCCCGTGCAGCCGAACCCGTCGTAGACGTGCGCCTGCGGGACCGTTCCGCTGATGTCGTCGGACCAGAGCCTGAACGTCGGCGACTGGGCGGGCCCGGCGGCCAGCGCCGTGCAGGTCGCCACGATGAGGAGCAGGGTCTGGAGACGAGTCATCAGCATGTAGTCTATGGCGAACCACGGCTCAACGACGAAAGCCGTCCCGTCAGGAGGCATGGATGATGGCCCGGTTCGGTCCGCGCGTACAGGCTGTTCTGTTCACGGTGGTGGCGTGGTCGCTCGCGACGCTGGTTCCGGCGGCGCAGGGAGGCGGCGCGCAGTCGTCCGGGAGCTCGTCCCCGCAGGCGGGCGCGGCGCAGCCGGCGCCGGCCGATGCCGGCCGGCCGCAGGGACCTGACGGTCGTGTGGTCGGGCCGAACGGCGAGGTGCTCGGCTATACCAACCTTGCCGAAATTCCCGGGACGCCGTGGCGGATTCACGACGCGGCACGACCGCACCCGCCGATCGTGGCGCCCGGCGAACGGCCCGGCGATCCCCCGGCCGACGCGATCGTGCTCTTCGACGGCGGAGATCTGTCGGCCTGGGCGCACGATCGGAAGGGGCAGCTCGTCGATGCGGAATGGCCGGTACGGGACGGCTACTTCGAGACGGGCGCCGGGACCGGCTCGATCCGGACGCGCGAGTCGTTCGGCAGCGTCCAGCTGCATGTGGAGTTCGCGACGCCGCCCGAGGTGACCGGCTTCAGCCAGGGGCGCGGCAACAGCGGCGTGATCCTGATGGGCCGGTACGAGATTCAGGTCCTCGACTCGTACGACAACGTCACCTACGCCGACGGACAGGCGGCGGCCATCTACGGCGAATACCCCCCGCTCGTCAACGTCGCCCGCCGCCCCGGCGAGTGGCAGACCTACGACATCGTCTTCGAGGCGCCGGTGTTCAGTGAGGGGAGGCTCGTGCGGCCGGCCTACTTCACCGTCTTCTGGAACGGTGTGCTGGTGCACCTGCGGCGCCCGGTGATGGGCGCGACGTCGGCGACGACGACGCCGCATGCCTACACGCCGCACGAACCGGAACTGCCGCTCGTGCTGCAGGACCACTCGAACCCGGTGCGCTACCGGAACATCTGGATCCGCCGGCTCGACCTGGAGTAGCGATCCGGCCGGGCCGGATGGGGACCGGCCCGGCCGCCGGGGCTCAGTCCGGCACGTTCTCGCGCAGCAGCGCGGCCAGTTCGGGCACGAACCTGCCGCCGTGCCCACTGTCGACGGCCAGCTGCAGGGTCTTCTTCACGGCCTCGGCAATCTCGCGGTGCACGCCGGCTTCGGCCGCGGTCTGCGTGTAGTAGGTCAGGTCCTTGTGCGCGTTGCTCAGGGCGAACGCGACGTTCGACGGGTCGCCCTCGAGCAGGAACGGCGCGATGCGCTGGAGCGCGACGCCGCCACCGCCGCCGCGATCGAGCACGTCGATGAGCGTGGCCATGTCGAGGCCGGCGCGGTGCGCGTGCGCGGACACTTCGGCCAGCAGCGCGAGGAATCCCATCGACACGTAGTTGTGGAGCAGCTTCATCAGGTGGCCGGAGCCGACCGGGCCGACCCAGGTGATGTGCTCGCTGAACGTGTCGAGCAGGGGACGCACGCGCTCGAGCACGTCGCGATCGCCGCCGACGAGCAGGTTCAGCGTGCCTTCCTGCGCGTGCTTCGGCAGGCGCGTCATCGCGGCATCCATGAACACGCCGCCCTTTGCCGCGACGGCGGCCGCCATGCGCTCGCTCGTCTTCGGCAGCGAGGTGGAGCAGTCGATGACGACGGTGCCGGGCGCGAGGCCGTCGAGCACGCCGTCGGGACCGGTCAGGACGGCCTCGACCTGCGGTGCGCCGGTCACGACGAGAATCACCACCTGCGCGTTGCGGGCGACCTCGGCCGGCGTGCGGCAGACCTTCGCGCCGGCGGCGACGAGGTCGTCGGTCGGCTGGTTGCCCGGATGGTCGAGGAACGCCAGCGCGTAGCCGTGCTTCTGCACGTTGCGCGCGATGCCCTGGCCCATCAGGCCGATCCCGATCATTCCAACAGCTGTGTCTGCGGGGGTTACGGGTTGCACGCGCCGATTGTAGTCGAGGTGCGCGCGCCCTGCGTTGTGCCCGGCCGGCTGTTCGGCGTTGCGGCCGCCGTTCGACAGGTCCTCGAGGGCTCGTCGCCAGGATCGGCCTGCGGATTCGCGCTACGATCCGTCACCTGATGTCCTTTCCCGATCTGCGCACCTTCCTCGACGCCCTCCGACGGTCGAACGATGTCGTCGAGATCGATGCCGAGGTCGATCCGAACCTCGAAGTGGCCGAGATCCACCGGCGGGTGATCGCGGCCGGCGGCCCGGCGCTCGTCTTCCGGAACGTGCGCGGCGCCGACTTTCCGCTCGTCACGAACCTGTTCGGCACGGCCCGCCGCGCCGAGCTGGCGTTCGGCGAGCGTCCGATGCGGCTCGTCCGCCGGCTGGCCGGGCTGGTCGAGACGCTCATGCCGCCGTCGCCGGCGAAGCTCTGGGGCGCGCGCGACGTCGGGTTCGAGCTGCTTCGGATCGGAACGCGACGGGTCAGGACCGGCCCGGTGGCCGAAGTGGTGAGCGACGCCGTGCGGCTCGATCGGCTGCCCTCGCTCACGACATGGCCCGACGACGGCGGGCCGTTCGTGACACTGCCGCTCGTCTATACGGAACATCCGGACCGGCCGGGGCACAACCTGGGGATGTACCGGCTGCAGGTGTACGACGCGCGCACGACCGGCATGCACTGGCAGATCGGCAAGGGCGGCGGCTTTCATTATCAGGTGGCCGAAGCGCGGGGTGAGGCGCTGCCGGCGACGGTGTTCCTCGGTGGCCCGCCGGCGCTGATTCTGTCGGCGATCGCGCCGCTGCCCGAAAACGTTCCGGAGCTGATGCTCGCCTCGCTCATCGCCGGCGAACGGCTGCCCATGGTGGACGGCATCGGCCCGCATCCGCTCGTGGCGACCGCGGAGTTCGCGCTGATCGGCGAGGTGCCGCCGCACGAGCGGCGTCCCGAAGGACCGTTCGGCGATCATTACGGCTACTACTCGCTCACGCACGAATATCCGGTCTTCCACGTGCGGCGGATCGCGCACCGGCGCGACGCCATCTATCCCGCGACGGTCGTCGGCAAGCCGAGACAGGAGGATTTCTACATCGGCGACCTGCTGCAGGAGCTGCTGTCGCCGCTCTTTCCGCTCGTGATGCCCACGGTCGAACAGCTCTGGTCGTACGGCGAAACCGGCTATCACTCGCTCGCCGCGGCCGTCGTCAAGGAACGGTACGGGCGTGAGGCGATGACGAGCGCGTTCCGCATCCTTGGCGAAGGGCAGCTGTCGCTCACGAAGTTCCTGCTCGCGACCGATCGGGCCGTGGATCTGAAGGACTTCCGCACGACGCTCGAGCACGTGCTGGCACGGACGAACCCGGAGACCGACCTCTACGTCTTCTCGAACCTGTCGATGGATACGCTCGACTACAGCGGACCCGAGGTGAACCGGGGATCGAAGGGCGTGTGGCTGGGACTGGGCGAGCCGGTGCGCGAGCTGCCGCGCAGCTTCTCGGCGTCTGAACTGCCCGCCGGCTGCCGCACCGTCCGCGTCTTCTCCGCCGGCTGCCTCGTCGTCGACGGGCCGTCGTTCGAGGAGGAGCGCGACGCACCGGCGCGATTCGCCTCGCACCCGGCCTTTGCCGGCTGGCCGCTCGTGGTGCTGAGCGACGACGCGGAGCGCGCGGCGCGCAGCGCGATGAACTTCCTGTGGACGACGTTCACGCGGTTCGAGCCGGCTGCCGACATTCACGCTGCCGGGACGCGCGTCGTGAGGAACCACATCGCGTACACGGCGCCGATCGTCATCGACGCGCGCATGAAGCCCTGGTATCCGGCCGAGTTGACGTGCCGCGACGACGTGGCGGCCACGGTGACGCGACGCTGGCGCGAGTACTTTCCGGCGACAGACGTCGAGATGGGTGATTCCGAGCGCGGCCACCTCGACTGAACCGACGCCGGCTTGCGGCCGGCGCCGGTTCGTCCGAAGGGATGCCCGCGGGCGGGTCAGGTCCCGTGGGTGCCGACCGTGGGCACTCCCGGCGGGCGCCTATTGCGGGCCCGCCCCGCCAATCATGAACAGCACGAACGGCCCGGCCAGCGAGCTGTCGGGACCGCCGCCGATGGCGTTCTGGTCGAGCCGCCAGGCGCTCGTGAGCGGCGCGGCGCGGTAGCCGGCACGTACGCCGAACATCAGTCCGTGTTCGTCGCGTCGCAGGCGGTATTCGGCGCCGATGCCGAAGCTGAGCAGCAGGCTTCCGCGGTTGAGGCTCGCGGTGCGCCCGGGGTTGTCGAGCACGTCGCCGAACGAGTCCTCGGTCGCGCGCGCGCCGATGCGCAGCGACGCGCCGCCGCCGCCGATGCCGAACAGCGGGTAGACGCGGGTCGTGGGCGTCGGCGCGATCATGTAGCCGATGTTGAACAGCCCGTAGCCGCCACCGTAGGTGACCGTGCGCCCGGCTACGGCTTCTTCGCCCGAGATCACGGCATAACCTTCTCCGCCCAGGAGGAGGCGTCCGCGATGCACGCCGTAGCCTCCGCCGCCCAGGGTGAGGCCGCCGCCTCCGAACGTCGGATATCCGGCCGAGCCGAGCGCGTCGTTCAGCTCGTCGATATCCAGCCAGGAACCGCCAATCGCGAAAAAGCCCGCGCCCTCAGGTTCGACGGGCTCGAGCCGGAGGTCCTGCGCCGTCGCCGGGGCAGCGACAGACAGCAGACAGGTAACGAGAACCGCTGCAATAGACAGTTTCATTGCGTGCTCCTCGAAGGGACTGCCGGGAGAAGACACAGCCCTGCGAGCGTCGTCTGCAGCGGCTGTACCAGATGCAACGTGCGCCGCCACGGCACAGCGGGCGCTGCGCGGTCGACCGGGGAGGGAAGGACTACAAGTACTGTTGTGCCAGGTCCGTGAACATCCGGACCTGCGCCCGCTGCCAGGCTTCGTCCCGGTCGAGTTCCGCAGCGAGCAGGGCGGCCGCCCGCGGCGCCATGTCGATGGCGGCGCGGGCGTTCAGGAACAGCGCGCGGGTGCGGCGCGCGAGCACGTCCTCGACGGTCCGCGCCATCTCGTGCCGTGCCGCCCAGACGATTTCTGCGGAGACGATCGGCAGAGCGGGATGCAGCCGTTCGCCGAGCGCGGGCGTCTCGCGCGCGAGCTCACGGACGCGCGGCGCGTCACTGCCGTATACGCGCAGATCGCCGTGCCGTGCGGCATCCTCGTCGTAGCCGTGAATGCGAAGCGTTCGCGTCGCGCACGGCCGCTCGGGCAGTCGCGCCAGCTCGGCCGCCTGCGTGACGGTGTCCTCGGCCATTTTCCGGTAGGTGGTCCACTTGCCACCGGTCGTCGTGACGAGTCCCGAGCCGTCGATGTGAATGGTGTGGTCGCGCGAGAGCGCGGCCGTAATCCGGTTGTCGCCGCCGCTGACGAGTGGACGGATACCGACGAACACGCTGAGCACGTCGGCACGCGTCGGCGCCGTGTGCAGGTACTGGCCCGCGGTCTCGAGCACGAAATCGACTTCTTCGTCGAACGGCCGCGGTTCGAACGTCGGTTCCGGGATTGGCGTGTCGGTGGTACCCACAACGGTGTGACCGTGCCAGGGAATGGCGAACATCACACGCCCGTCGCGCGTGTGCGGCACCATGATGGCGCTGTCGCCCGGCAGAAACGATCGGTCGAAGACGAGGTGAATACCCTGACTCGGCGCGATGAGCGCCGGCGCGTCGGGATCGGCGAGGCGACGGACGCTGTCGGTGAACGGTCCGGTGGCGTTGATGACGACGCGCGCCCGGGCCCTGGTCTCCGTGCCGTCTTCTTCGTCCCGGACGATGACGCCGTCGACGAAGCCGTCGGCGCCGCGGGTCAGGCCGATCACGCGCGCGTAGTTGACGAGCGTCGCCCCGTGTTCGGCCGCCGTTGCCACCAGGTTGATGAGCAGCCGGGCGTCGTCGAACTGGCCGTCGTAGTAGACCACGCCGCCGCGCAGGCCCTCGGTGCGGATGGTGGGCAGCCGCGCGAGCGTCTCGTCGCGCGAGAGCAGCTGCGACGGACCAAAGCCGTACTTGCCGGCCAGGACGTTGTAGATCTTCAGGCCGAGCCCGTAGAAGGGCGCCTCCCACCAGTCGTAGCTCGGCACGACGAAGGCGAGGTTCGTCACCAGGTGAGGCGCGTTCTGCCGCAGCAGGCCGCGCTCCTTGAGCGCCTCCATCACGAGCGAGATGTTGCCCTGCTCGAGGTACCGGACCCCGCCGTGTACGAGCTTGGTGCTGCGGCTCGACGTGCCTTTGCCGAAGTCGTGCGCTTCGAGCAGCAGCACGGCGTAGCCGCGCGAGGCGGCATCGACGGCGATGCCGACGCCAGTCGCACCGCCGCCGATGACGATCAGGTCCCACGGCCCGGCACGGGCCCGAAGCCGGGCGACGTGCTCCTCGCGCGTCATACGCCCGAGTCGGGTCGCGCCCAGTCGCGGGCGCGGTCGAGTGCCTGGCGCCAGCGATCGCGCAGCGCGTGCGCCCGCTCGCGCGGAATCTGCGGATCGAACTGCCGCTCGACCCGCCACTGCGAGCCGAGCGCGTCGATCGACGGCCAGAAGCCGACGGCGAGTCCCGCGAGGTACGCCGCGCCGAGCGCCGTCGTTTCCGTGACGGCCGGCCGGAGGACCGGCACGCCGAGCAGGTCGGCCTGGAACTGCAGCAGCAGGTCGCTGGCCGCCGCGCCGCCGTCGACGCGAAGCTCCTTCAGCGCAATGCCCGAGTCGGCGTGGATGGCCTCGAGGATGTCGTTCACCTGGTAGGCGATGCTCTCGAGCGCGGCGCGCGCGATGTGGCCGGCGGTCGTGCCGCGCGTCAGGCCCACGATGGCGCCGCGGGCGTACGGATCCCAGTGCGGCGCGCCGAGGCCGGCGAACGCCGGCACGAAGAAGACGTCACCATTGTCGGGGACCGAGGCAGCGAGCGGCCCGACGGCTGGCGCCGAGTCGATGATCTTCAGCCCGTCGCGCAGCCATTGGACGACGGCGCCGCCGATGAAGATGCTGCCCTCGAGCGCGTACTCGGTCCGTCCGCCGATGCGCCAGGCGACGGTGCTCACCAGCCGGTTGCGCGAGACCGGCGCCGTCGTGCCGGTGTTCTGCAGCAGGAAGCAGCCGGTGCCGTAGGTGTTCTTGCTCATGCCGGGCGACGTGCAGAGCTGACCGAACAGCGCGGCCTGCTGATCGCCCGCCATGCCGGCAATCGGGACCGAGGCCAGGCCGAGCGAGGTCGAGACCTCGGCGTACACTTCGCTCGAGTCGCGCACCTCCGGCAGCAGGCTGCGCGGTACGTCGAGCATCGCCAGCAGCTCGTCGTCCCACTCCATCCGGTGGATGTCGAAGAGCATCGTGCGCGAGGCATTGCTGACGTCGGTCACGTGCACGCGGCCGCTCGTCAGCTGCCAGACGAGCCAGCTGTCGACGGTCCCGAAGGCGAGCTCGCCGCGCTCGGCCCGCTGGCGGGCGCCGGGAACGTTGTCGAGCATCCAGCGGATCTTGCTGCCCGAGAAGTACGCGTCGATGACGAGCCCGGTCTTCGCGCGGACGAGATCCTCGTAGCCGTCGGCCTTCAGCCGGTCGCACATCTCCGACGTGCGCCGGTCCTGCCAGACGATGGCGTTGTGAATGGGCTGGCCCGTGGCGCGATCCCAGATGAGCGCGGTCTCACGCTGGTTCGTGATGCCGATCGCCACGACGTCGCGCGGCCTGACGCTGGCGCGGCCGAGCACCTCGGTCGCCACGGCAATCTGCGAGCTCCAGATTTCGAGCGGGTCGTGCTCGACCCAGCCCGGCTTCGGAAAGTGCTGCGTGAACTCGCGCTGCGCGATGCCGGCGATCGACCCTTCGCGGTCGAACAGGATGGCGCGCGAGCTCGTCGTGCCCTGATCGAGGGCGAGGACGTAGGACATCGGCTGATCGTCTCCTGAGCCTGAGGTGTGGCCCAGTGTAGATCGCCGGCGCCCGCTGCGGTGGGGCAGGGGCCGGTCGGGTCGTTGCCCCCCGACGGGCCCGCGCTATACTCCGCCGCTATGCAGCAGGGCATGACGCGCGAGCTTCTGGCCGAGTTTCTGGGTACGTTCGTCCTGATGATCTTCGGCCTGGCCGTGGTGGCGCAGGTGGTGCTGAGCGGACAGACCGCGGGCGAGTACCTGTCGATCAACATCGGCTGGGGCCTGGCGGTCACGTTCGGCTGCTATGCGGCCGGCGGCGTGTCGGGAGCACACCTGAACCCGGCGGTGACGATTGCCCTTGCCGTGCATCGCGCGTTTCCCTGGAACCGCGCCGTCGGCTACATCGCCGTCCAGATGGCGGCCGCCTTCGCCGCCGCCCTCGTCGTCTACCTGACGTACTACGAGGCGATCAACGCGTTCGACGGCGGCATCCGACAGGTGGTGGGCCCGCAGGCGACGGCCGGCATCTTCGCCACGTATCCGCGCGAGTTCCTGAGCACGTTCCCCGGCGGCTTCCTGGATCAGGTCGTGGGCACCGCGATGCTGATGATGCTGATTTTCGCGCTCACCGACACGCGGAATACCGCGCCGCCGAACACACTGGCGCCGGTGATGGTCGGCCTGCTCGTGCTCGCCATCGGTATGACGTTCGGCTACAACGCCGGCTACGCGATCAATCCGGCGCGCGATCTGGGACCGCGTCTCTTCACGGCGCTCTTCGGATGGGGCCGCGACGTCTTCACCGCCGGCAACGGCTGGTGGTGGGTCCCCATCGTCGGCCCGATCGTCGGCGCCGTGCTGGGCGGCTGGATCTACGACCTGTGTGTCACGCACCGTCACCCGACGACGGCCTGAAGCCGTAGTGCCGGCGCAGCCGCGCTTCGGCATCCGCATCGGGCAGCCTGTCGGGATCGTACGGCGGCGCGTTGCGGATCGCCTCGCGCGTCAGGTCGACGACAATCTTCGAATCGGCCCACACCACGGCGTCGACCCAGTCGGGCGAGATGATGACGTGGCCGCCGAACCACCAGTTGGTGGTGTCGATCACGAGGTAGCGGACTTGCCACGAGTCGCTGTCGACGAGGAAGTCCTCGACGTGGCCGATTTCGCCATTAGTCGCCTCGACACGGTAGCCGGCGACGTCGTTGCAGCTGCGCAGCGTGAAGTCTTCCGGGTTGATCTCGCCGAGCGCCTCGAGCACGGGCGCCTCTTCGGCCATGGCCGGTTCGACCGGGGGCCACCGTGAGCCGGCTTCGGTCGGGTAAGCCGACGTGCCCCAGACGGCCGAGCCGCCCCAGTAGAGCGGATATCCGTAGTAGCGCGCGTAGGCTTCCTCGAACTGGCGCGAGACGGGCTTATGCGTCTCGACGTCCGGGCTCTCCTCCACCTGGCGGCGAGTAAGCCGCACGGTCAGCATGTCGTCTTCGGGAACGAGGCGCCCGACGGCGTACGGTGAGATGAGCACCTGCCGGCTGGCCAGCCAGGTGCCGGTGTCGACGACCAGGTAGCGGACGGTCCAGCGGCGATCGTCGAAGTAGACATCGACGACGCGGCCGATGTCGCCGTCGGTCGCGCTGATACCGCATTTCTTCAGATCCTTGACCCGCTGCAGCATGTCGGTTCCTCCCGGCCGGGACGATGGCGGCCGTCGACGTGGCTGCAGCAAGCCCTGTGCCGGCCGTCGCCGGGAATCCAGGCGGCACACGTCCGGGCGTGAGGCGGGCCGAAACCTCGCTTTTCCCCCGGGGGTCGGGAGACAATACGGGGCTGATCGAAGCTGCGGCCGCTCGGGGCTGCAGGGAGGCAGAACGACATGAAGTGTGCGATCGGCGTGGTGGGTCTCGGCGTGATGGGGGCCAACCTCGCACGCAACATCGAGAGCCGCGGCTATGCCGTGGCGGGATACGACCTGGACGCGGAGCGCACGAAGGCGTGGGCGGCCGGCGACGGACGCCAGGTCGTCGGCGCGACTTCGGCCGCCGAGCTGGCGGCGTCACTCGAACGGCCGCGCAAGGTACTGCTGCTCGTGCCCGCCGGCAAGCCTGTCGACGACGTCATCGCGCACGTCGTGCCGCACCTCGAGGCAGGCGACATCGTCATCGACGCGGGCAACTCGTTCTTCAAGGACACCGACCGGCGCGAGACCGAGCTGGCTGCCCGCGGCATCCGCTACCTGGGCACCGGCGTGTCGGGCGGCGAGGAAGGGGCGTTGCGCGGACCGGCCATCATGCCGGGCGGTGAACGCAGCGCCTGGGAGCTGCTGCGGCCGATCTTCGAGGCCATCGCGGCCAGAGCCGACGACGGCGAGCCGTGCGTCGGCTACATGGGCACGCGCGGCGCGGGCCACTACGTGAAGATGGTCCACAACGGGATCGAGTACGGCGACATGCAGCTGATCGCCGAGATCTACGACCTGCTCAGCCGCGGCCTCGGCATGACCGCGCCCGAGATCAGCGACATCTTCGCGAAGTGGAACGAGGGCGAGCTGCAGTCGTACCTCATCGAGATCACGGCCGACGTGCTGGCCCAGGTCGACGCCGACACGGGCCGTCCGCTCGTCGACCTGATCCTCGATGAAGCGCAGCAGAAGGGCACCGGCAAGTGGATGAGCCAGAACGCGTTCGACGTCGGCGCGCCCATTCCGACGGTGAACGCGGCCGTCGAGGCGCGGCTCATCTCGGCGCAGAAGGCCGAGCGCGTCGCGGCCAGCCGCGTGCTGACCGGACCGTCGTCGCGCTTCGACGGCGATCGGAATCGCCTGATCGACGCCGCGCGCCAGGCGCTGTATGCGAGCAAGATCACGTCGTACGCGCAGGGTATGGCGCTGCTGCGCATGGCGTCCGACGAGTACGGCTACGGCATCGATCCCGGCGAGGTGGCCAGGGTGTGGCGCGCCGGCTGCATCATCCGTGCACGCCTGCTCGGCGATATCCGGGCGGCGTTCTCGCGCGACCCGCAGCTCGTCAACCTGCTGCTCGATCCGGCCTTCCGTGACGCGGTCGTGTCGCGCCAGGAGGCGTGGCGCGAGCTGGTACAGACGGCCGTCGGGCTGGGCATTCCGGTGCCGGCAACCGCGGTCTCGCTCGCCTATTTCGATGCCTACCGCAGCGAGCGGCTGCCGGCGAACCTCACGCAGGCGCAGCGCGACTATTTCGGCGCGCACACCTACCGCCGCATCGATCGCGAGGGCAGCTTCCACACCGAGTGGGGGAGCCGCGCGGCGTCGAAGGACTGAACCTGCGGCCGGGACAGGCCGGCCGCCCGCATCCGTGGAGTAGAACGCGACATGAGCATCCTCGACATCCGCCCCGACGGCGGCCTCGACTTCCTGGCGCTCGGCGCCGTGATCCACCGGCTCGATCCGGGCGTCGTGCCGTTCCGCAAGGCGACGAACGTCGACATTCACGTGAGCGGCGGCGAGTACAACGTGGCGGCCAACCTGGCCGACTGCTTCGGCCTGCGCACCGGGATCGCCACGGCCATGGTCCGCTACCCGATCGGCGACCTGATCGCCGAGCGCATCCGTGCGATGGGCGTCCAGCCCATCTACAAGTACTTCGACCACGACGGTGCGCGCGGGCCGAACATGGCCACGGTCTACAGCGACCGCGGCATGGGCGTCCGCCCGCCGGTCGTCTTCTACAACCGATCGAACGAGGCGGCCGCGCTGCTCAAACCGGGCGACTTCGACTGGGCGGAGATCTTCGGCCGCGGTGTCAGGTGGTTCCACAGCGGCGGCCTGTTCACCGCGCTGTCGGAGACGACCGCCGAGCTGATCATTGAAGCGATGCAGGCGGCGCGGCGCGCCGGTACGATTGTGTCGTTCGACCTCAACTACCGCGAGAAGCTCTGGAAGGCCGCCGGCAACATCGAGCGCGCACAGCAGACGTTCTCGCGCATCGTGGAGCACGTCGACGTGCTGGTGGGTAACGAGGAGGATCTGCAGAAAGCGCTCGGTGTGCCCGGACCCGACGCAGTCAGTGGCTCGAAGCTCGATCCTGCCGCCTTCTTCGACACCATCGGGCGCGTCGTCGAGCGCTTCCCGAACATCCGGATCGTGGCGACGACGCTGCGCGAGGTGCATTCGACCAACCGGCACTCGTGGTCGGCCGTCGGCTGGTTCCAGGGCGAGCAGGTCGTGGCGCCGACGTGCCAGCTCGACGTGTACGACCGCGTGGGCGGCGGGGACGGGTTCGCGTCGGGGCTCGTCTACGGCCTGCTCACCGGCCAGACGCCGGAGCGCTGCGTGCGGCTCGGCTGGGCGCACGGTGCGCTCATCACGACGTTCCCGGGCGACACGACGATGGCGACGCTGGCCGATGTCGAGGCGTTCGCGGCAGGGGGATCGGCACGAATCCAGCGCTGAGACCCGTTCCGGCGAACCGGCGGCGCGGCCTTCTGCTACCATCGGCCCGTTTCGACACGAGGAGGGCGTGATGCCGAGAAAGCCGCTCTGCCGGTTCGCAGCGCTGGCCCTGGCGGCGCTGGTGGCCGTTGCCGCCGCCGCCCGACCGGAGGCCGATGCCCCCGCGCAGGGGCCGGTGCAGGCCGAGCCCGGCGACTGGATCCAGCTGTTCAACGGCCGCGATCTGTCGGGCTGGGTGCCGAAGTTCACGAAATACGAGCTCGGCGAGAACCCGTTCAACACGGTGCGCGTCGAGGACGGGCTGCTGCGCATCCGCTACGACGACTGGCCGACGTTCGACGGCGAGTTCGGCCACATCTTCTACGTCGAGCGGCCGTTCTCCTACTACGTGCTCGCGGCCGAGTACCGCTTCGTCGATGAACAGGTGGCCGGCGGTCCCGACTGGGCCGTCCGGAACAACGGCCTGATGCTGCACTCGCCGCACCCGAAGACGATGCTGCGCGATCAGGACTTCCCGATCTCGATCGAGGTACAGCTGCTCGGCGGCTACGGCAAGGGACCGCGCAGCACGGCCAACCTCTGCACTCCCGGATCGCACGTGGTCATGAAGGGGCGGCTCGAGAAGGCACACTGCATCAACTCGAGCTCCGCCACCTACGAGGGCGATCAGTGGGTGCGCGTCGAGGTCGAGGTGCACGGCGACGAGCTCGTGCGGCACTGGGTCGACGGCAGGCCGGTTCTCGAGTACACGAGACCGCAGATGGGAGGCGGCGCCGTTGCGCCGGTTGATCCGGCCGTGAAGGTCGACGGGACGCCGATGGCCTCGGGCTACATCTCGATTCAGGCCGAGACGGCGCCGACTGACTTCCGGAAGATCGAGCTGCTCGACCTGGAAGGCTGCATGGATCCGGATTCGCCGAACTACCGCAGCTACTACGTCAAGCCGAAGCCCGGTGCCTGCGCGCCGTAGGCAGTCGGGACCGGCACGTCAAACCGTCAGGATTCGTCCGTCATGACCCTCATGCCCGCTGCTCTCGTGCTGCCGCTGACGCTGCTCTTCCAGCCGCTGTTCATGCCGGCTGCTGCGTCCGTTGTTCGTGAAGCCGTCGACGCCGCCGGTCAGGCTCCGGCCGAACAGGCGCCGGCGCCACCCGATGCGGAAGAAGACGAATTCGTTCCACGTGTCGGCCAGGAAGGGAAGGACGTCGTGTGGGTGCCGACGTCCCCTGAGCTGCTCGAGCTGATGCTCGACATGGCCCGGGTCGGTCCCGAGGATTTCGTGATGGACCTCGGGTCGGGCGACGGGCGCAATGTCATCGCGGCGGCGAAGCGGGGCGCGCGCGGCCGCGGCGTCGAGTACAACCCCGACATGGTGCGCCTGTCGCAGCGGCTGGCGCGCGAAGCGGGCGTCGACGATCGCGTCGAGTTCGTCCAGGGTGACATGTACGAGGCCGACGTCTCGGAGGCGACCGTGCTGGCGCTGTTCCTGCTGCCGAGCAACCTCGAGCGGCTGAAGGACAGGTTCCTCGCCCTCCGTCCCGGCACGCGCATCGTCCTCAACACGTTCACGTTCAACGACTGGGAGCCCGACGAGCAGCAGCGGCTCGAGGACGGCTGCGTCAGCTGGTGCACGTCGCTGCTGCACATCGTGCCCGCGCGCGTCGCGGGCACGTGGCGGCTCGACGACGCGACGCTCGAGCTCGAGCAGAACTACCAGTACGTGAAAGGCACGCTGCGCCGCGGCGATGCCGCGCCGGTGCCGGTGACCGGCCGGCTGCGCGGCGCCGGGATTACGCTCGAGATCGACGGGCGGACCTACGAGGGACAGGTCGACGGCAACATGATGGCGGGCACGGTCGACGGCGCATCCTGGACGGCGACCCGCTGAGCGCGATCGACCTCGACGGTCCGGGCATACGATCAGGGGCCGGGAGGACGAGATCCTCCCGGCCCCTGCGCGTGTGTCTGGTGCGCTGTTTCCAGCTAGAAGGAGAATCGAACGGTCAGCCTGACCGTCCGCATGTTCCCCGCGCTCGTCACGGCTCCGAAGCCGGCGTTGCGCGGCGTCAGACGGCCCTCGTTCAGTGAGCCGTCGGCGTTGAACTGGCTGTTGACGATCTGCTTGTCGGTCGGGTTGTTCATCTGCAGCGTCGCCTGCCGTCCGTTGAAGTTCACGATGTTGAACGCGTTGAACGCGTCAACCCGCAGCTGGAGCGTCCGGCTGCCGCCCAGGCGGATGTTGCGGGCGAGCGAGACGTCGACGTCACGCTGCATGCAGCCGCGAAGGACGTTGCGTCCGGATTCCAGTCCGTCGCTGAAGTAGCTCGGGCCGGTCACCGCGTGCATGTCGAACTGGGCGTACTGATCGCTCGAGCAGCCCGAGCCGGGATCGCGCAGGTAGACAATGCGCGCCGCGTAGTCGGGCGAGCCGGTCAGGTTCACGTTCGAGCCCTGCGCCTGGTAGCTGAACGACAGGTCGTAGTTGGTGCCCGAGCTGAAGTTGAAGATGCTCGAAAGCTGCCAGTCGTTCACGATGGCGCCGATGATCCGGCCGGCGCCGCCTGTGGCCGTCAGATCCGGCATGTCCCACACCACGTTGCCGCGGAGCACGTGCGGCTGGATCGCCAGTTTCCGGTTCAGGTCCTCGTAGCGGCCCTGGTCCGGCCGCAGCGAGATCGTCCCGTCGGGCGCATGCTGCAGGCGATGGGTCAGCCCCGTCGTGCCCTCGAACGAGATGCTGTAGGTGTAGTTGAGCCCGAACGACATCCCGCCGCGGAACCGCCGGTTGAGCGACGTCTGAATCGAGTGGTACGTCTCGTCGAACGCCGTCGTGTTCTGCTCGATCGCGCTCAGGCCGCGCAGCGGACGGAGCAGGTTCGTCGTGAGCGCGTTGGCGCCGGGGATGTTGCTTGCCGGCCGCGTCGGATCCTGGTTCTCGGGCAGGTAGGCCGCACCGAGGTTCACCTGGTTGAGGTTGACGACCGCCAGCCGGTTGAACGCGTGCTGCCCGACGTACGAGACGTCGAGCGACATCGCCCAGGGCATCGCCATCTGGATGCCGGCGTTCCACTGCGTGGACGAGGGCACCTTCGCGTCGTACTGGAACGTCCGCATGGCCGGGACGCCGACCGGGCTGAGCCCAGAGCCCAGGTTCTGCAGCTGGCCGTACCGCAGATCCTGCGACGTCGTGATCGGCGGGTTCGTCGGGATCGAGAAGATCGTGTTGCCGTCGGGCCGGTCGTAGAACAGGCCGACGCCGCCGCGCACGACGAACTGCTGGGTGCCGGTGACGTCGTACGCGATGCCGAAGCGGGGCGCGAAGACGAGCGTCGGCCACACGTAGGCGGTCTTCGCGATGCCGTCGCCGGCCTGCCGGATGCCGTTGAGCGGGTCGCCCGATCCCGGCACGACGGTGCCGATGGCCGCCGACGTGTTGGCGACGCCCGGGATCTCGAGCAGCTGACCGGTGCGCGGATCCATCGCGTTGAGCGCGTTACCCGAGCACGGCGCCGCGCCGTCGCGGCAGCCGGGCACGTAGAGCACCGGCGCCGCACCGACCGACCAGAGCTCCGGGAAGAAGTTCGACATCTGCTGGAACTGGTCGTGCTGCGGCTGCTGCCGCGTGAACCGCATGCCGTAGTCGAGCGTCAGGCGGCTCGTCACCTTCCAGTTGTCCTGCGCGTAGAACTCCGTGTTGTTGTAGATCATCGAGCCTTCGACGAACCGCTCCTGCTGCAGGTACTGCGTGAAGACGCCGAGCGCGGCGTTGGCGTAGCCGAAGCCGGCGTCGAGCGGGTTGTTCGTGTCGTTGCCGAAGTTGATGTAGCCGAACGGGCTCAGGTTCGCCACGCCGCCGGCGCCCGTGTTCTGCGCCTTATAGCTGTGGTTGTTGTAGAAGCCCGCCTTGAAGGTGTGGCTGCCCCAGACCTTCGTCAGCGAAATCGCGACGTCCTGGGTCTTGTTGATGTTGAGGAACCCGGGGAACTGCTGGTTCGGCGGCGCGGCGCCGATCCGGTTACCCCAGGCGAAGGTCGGCGGGATGTTCATGCGCTCACCGTCCCACCAGACCGGGTTTTCCGCCTGCATGACCTTGTAGGCGTAGTAGCCCGTGTTCGTCAGCCGCGTCGCGTCCGGATAGAGCAGCGGCAGGCCCGCCAGCAGCGGATCGGTCGTGAGCGAAGCGCTCGGGTTGACGAGCAGGCCGCCCGAGCCGCCGCCCGCCAGCTCGTTCTTGATCGACCCGTAGGTGCCTTCGAGGAACGTCGTCGGGTTGATCGTGTAGTTGACGGTGAAGCCGTAGTTGGTGATGTACGGGTACGGCGTCAGCACGTCGTTGAAGCCGGGCATGGTGCCTTCGATCACGCGCCGGCGCTGCCGCTGGCCGGAGTACTTGCCGGTGAAGCGCAGGGCGGGTGACAGCTGGTAGTCGACGCGCACGGCCGGCTGCTGCAGCAGGTTCCTGTCGGTCGGCCGCGGGATTTCGAGGTTGTAGTTCGAGCCCGGCTGCTGCTCGACGTTCGGCAGCGGATACCGGTTCAGCAGGTTGATACCCACCTGATAGAGGCGATCCTGCGGGATGCGCCCGAGCACGCCGCCGTCCTGGAAGCAGCCGGACGTGTCGGCCGCCGTGCACGGCAGGCCCGTCGAGGCATCGCGGATCAGGTTGAACAGGTTGCCGTTGTTGTCGAGCGTCTGTGAGAAGTCGCCCTGACGCTCGAGCAGGGTCGGCACCCTGAAGCGGTTGATGTTGCCGCCGCTCGTCGACGGCCGGTACTCGTGGCTGTAGAAGAAGAACAGCCTGTTCGTGCCGCCGGGTCGCCCGACGGGCCCGCCAATCGAGTAGCCCCACGTGCGCTGCTTCGACTCGGGCTTCGGGTCACCGTTCTTCTGGTTCTGCCAGCTGTTCGTGTTCCAGTCCGAGTTGTCTTCGATGTCGTAGAGCGAGCCGTGGAACTGGTTCGTGCCGCTCTTGGTGACGGCCGTGATCTGCAGGCCCGACGAGCGGCCGAACTCGGCCTGGTAGCCCTGCGAGAGGACCTTGACCTCGGCAATCGACTCGATGTTCATCTGGAGCATCTGGCCGTTGTTGCCCGTGTCCATGGCCGAGATGCCGTCCATCATGATGTTGTTCTGACCGCCCCCGCCGAGGCGCGTGCCGCCCTGGCCGCCCGAGACGACGCCCGGGGTGAGGGCCGTGAGCGCCGCGAAGTTGCGGTTACCCGCCAGCGGCAGGCTCTCGACCTGCAGGGTCGAGACCGTAAAGGAGCGCTCGCCGCTCTGCGCCTGAATGAGCGGCGCTTCGGCGGTGACTTCGATCGTTTCGCTCGCCCCGCCCGGTGAGATCGTCAGGACGGGCACGACCACGCGTTCGCCGCCGCTGACGACGACACCCGGTCGCCGCAGCGTCGCAAATCCCGGCATCGTGACCTCGATGGTGTACGTGTCGGGCGTGATGTTCGGGAAGACGTAGTCCCCGCTCGCGTTCGTGACGCCCGGGACACTCCGGGTGCCTCGCGATTCACTGATCAGGACGACGGTGGCGCCGGGAATGACGCCGCCCGACGAGTCCTGAACGGTCCCCGCGACGGTCCCTGTGGTGATCTGGGCCGACGACGGGGCAGCGCCGAGCATCAGTGCACAGAGCACCAACGCCGGCAGGACCCTGCCTGCGAATTTCATAGGCTGACCTCCGATGGCGGCAGCCTGAACCGATGCGCCGGAAAAATCTAGGCCGGGGTCTGAAAAGATCTGAAAGGCCCGAAAACCGCTGAAACAGCCGCTGATCCGGCGATCAGTGATCGACCTGATCGAGCATCCAGATGCGGCTCGACACTTCGTACATCGGCAGGAAGAGGCGATCGGCCGTCACGATCATCTCCATGTCGGCCAGATACGGCGAGAGGATGCGCCGCGACCCTTCGAACGACGTGACGCGGAACGCGTCGCCGACGACACGGCCAGTCTCCGGTTCGAAACGCCGGCCCCACACCTCGAAGCGCCCGTCACGATTCGATACGTAGTAGAGGACGCGGCCGTCGGGCGACCAGCGCGGTTTGTCGTCGTAGGCCGTGCCGTCGGTCAGCGCCAGCCACTCACCACCTTCGGCCGGCACGATATAGATCGTGCTGACGCTCGGATCCGACGCCGGGACGCCGATGAAACTGATCCATTTCTGATCCGGTGAGTATCGCGCCTGATACAGGTGCACGTTCGCGCGCGCTGTCAGCATCCGCTGCTGGTGAGGGCGATCGACGGCGATCGTGCAGATGCCGAACGACGCGCCGGCGCGCGGACGGCAGGCGGCGAGGATCGTCCCGTTGTCGCGGCTCCAGTCGCTCGGAACGATCTGCTGATCGCCGGTCAGGTTTACCAGGACGGATTCGCGCGGCGTGCCGTCGCGCAGGTCGAGGACGACGATGCGTCGCTCGGTCCCGGCATCGATCGTCCGGCGACTGCTCTGATAGGCGACCAGGTGATCGTCGTGCGACAACCGCGGCGACGAGTGATTCCACCCGCGACGGGAGACGAGCGGCCGCGCGCCGTGCGTCTGGTGCCAGAGCCAGATCTCCTGGCGGTCGGCGCGCTGCACGCGATAGAGCACGCGCGTGCCGTCCGACGTCGCGTCGGCGCCGGACCGGCCGGGCTCGCCGGCGACGAGCGGTTCACCGTCGGCGGTGAGGACGCCGCGCGCCGCGTCGAACGGGAACGCCCAGAGCGCCGGCCGGCTCGTGTCGACGCTGAAGGCCAGGCGCGAACCGTCGGGCGAGGGCGCCGGCAGGATGTCGTTGCCGGGACCGACCGTGAGCCGCTCCGGTACGCCGGTCCACGCGAGCGTGACGGGATTGACCGTCACGCGCCAGAGGTTCCGGATGCCGTCCGAACGTCCCTCGAAGTACAGGAAGCGTCCGGCAGGGTTCCACCTGAACGCGCCGAGCACGGGAGCTGCATCCGACTGCAGGGCTTCGGGTACGACCGATTCCGTCACCGGGCCCGCGGCATCGATCGGCACGGTGACGAACCGCCAGCGGGTGCCGGTGCGGCCCCACGCCGACAGGCGCCCGTCGGGTGCCCAGGCGACCGCCGCGATCTGCAGGTCGGCCAGCGCCGGATGATCGACGCGCCGCGGCGGGGCATGGTCGAGCCCGGCGATGAAGGGCTTGACGGCGCCCGTCGCGCCGGGGGCAGCCTGCGTGAAGAGCAGGTGCCGGCCCGACGGCGACCACCGCGGCGCCGAGCCGAACGCGGCGATGCGCCGCTCGCGGCCGCCTTCAGCCGGCACGACGTAGATGCCGCCGCCGGATCGCTCCGAGCGGAAAGCGATCCACGCACCGTCGGGTGACCAGTCGGGCTGCCAGTCGTGCGCCGGCTCGTCGGTGAGCCGACGCGGCTCTTCGTCGCCGAGGCCGTGAATCCAGATGTCGAAGTTGCCGTCGTGATCCGACGCCAGCGCCAGCTTCGTGCCGTCGGGCGACCAGGCCGACGACACCTGCGCGCCGGGGCCGTAGGTGACCTGCCACAAGGCGCGGCTGACGGGGGCGGCATTGGTCGGCGCATCGGGCCAGGCCGTGGCCAGCAGAATGAGCAGCGACGCCGCGGCACCGACGAGGAGCGCCGTCTGCACCGTGTTGCGCGCGCGCGGTGACGCGTGGCCGTCCTGCGCGATCGTGGCCGGCGGCGCCGCCGGTGCTTCAGCTGTCGCGGCTGCAGGCGACGTTCCGAACGCTGCCGCCGATGCGACGGCGGCCACCGGCGCTGCCGATGCGTTCGCGTCGACGCTCGTCGTCACACCCGTCGGCGGTGCGCCGTGATCGCCTGCAGCCGTCGCCGCGCGCGTGCGTCCGACGAGGGGCAGCAGGTCGTCGGGCAGCTCGTCGAAGGCGGTGACGGTGCCGACGAAGCGGTAGCCCTGGCCGGCGACCGTCGCGATGTATTCACGCTGATCCGGGCGTTCGTGCAGGAGCTTGCGCAGCGTGCTGATCTGGCGGGCGAGGTTGTTGTCTTCGACGGCTGCGCCCTGCCAGACGAGGCGCATGAAGTCGTCCTTGGTCACAACCTCGCCGTGATGACGCACGAGGGTCACCAGGATGTCGAGCACGCGCGGCGTGAGGGGGACCTCGACACCCTCCTGCCACAACACCCCCCTCAGGCAATCGAGCACGTTCGGCCCGAACCGGTAGAACCGGGGCGACGCAGAAGGTTGCACGGTGAGGCGCAGCATACTACCTGTCGACCGTGCTGGCTACCCCCCTTGTCAGGAGGGCCTTTCAGGCGTTTTCAGAAGTATTCACCCGGCCGGCATTGAAAGAACGCACCGTTTTCTCCTACGCTCTTCCGACCGCACAATTGTTCGCTCCTGGAGAACGACGATGCTGACGAGACGTGAACTCGGCAGGCTCGCGCTGGCCGTGCCGGCTGCCGCCGTGGCGGGTACCC
>Ga0207864_1001642_pt1 | contig 23727 bp, 17 predicted proteins | sample HigsolmetaAR202D_FD_184834 | JGI IMG/M metagenome (GOLD analysis project Ga0207864, IMG submission 184834) | Ionic liquid and high solid enriched microbial communities from the Joint BioEnergy Institute, USA - AR20-2-D (SPAdes) (version 2) ... | reverse complement strand
TGACGCAAAGCAAGACGCCCGCGGGGCCCGAGGGACCGCGCGGGCGCATCTAGCCGGCGCCGATTTCACCCCCAGCCCACCGCCCCGGTCAAGGCACTTTCTTGCGTGATCTCAGACCGGAGCCTATCCGGGCACGAACTGGGCCATTGCCGCCCGTCCGTGGTATCCATGGTAAAGGCGTGACGCGAGTCGCCCCCTTTCCGATTCGGGCGTTAGAGGCATCATTCCGGCCGGCAGCGTCTCGATCAGCATCGGAGTCGACCCATTCCCAAGCGCGCCAAGACCATCCCCACCCTGCCGTCCAAGGAAGAGGTGCTCGAGTTCATCCGCGAGAGCCCCGGCAAGGTCGGCAAGCGCGAGATCGCCCGCGCCTTCAACATCAAGGGGCCGGCGAAGATCGCGCTCAAATCGATACTGAAGGAGCTGGCCCGCGACGGCGCGATCGAACGGTCGGTCGGCCGGCGCTACGGGGCACGCGGTGCGCTACCCGAGGTCCTGATGGTCGAGGTGACCGGCTTCGACCGCGAGGAAGCCGAGGCGCTGGCCCGGCCGCTCGACTGGGCCGAGGCGAGCGAGCCGCCGGTGATCCGGCTTCGCACCGACCGGCGCGGCGGCGACCTCGAGCGCGGCGACCGTGCGCTGGTCCGTCTCGAACGCCGCGACGGCGCCTTCGTCGGCCGCGTCCTGCGCCGGATCGAAGGCGCGCCGGAAAAGGTGCTGGGCGTGTACAACCACGGACCGGCGGGCGGCCGCCTGCAGCCGACGGAAAAGCGGGTGCGCACCGAATTCGTCGTCGCCCCCGGCAACGCCGGCGACGCGCGACCGGGCGAGTTGGTGCTGGCCGAAGTTCTGCCAGGGCGCCGGCTGGGCCTGCCGCAGGCGCGCATCGTCGAGCGGCTGGGCAGCATGGCGAGCCCGAAGGCCGCGAGCCTGATCGCGATACACACTCACGATATTCCCGTCGAATTTCCCGAAGCGGCCCTCCGCCAGGCCGAACGCGCACGACCGGCGCCGATCGAGGGACGCGAGGACCTTCGCCACATTCCGCTCGTCACCATCGACGGCGAGGATGCGCGCGACTTCGACGATGCGGTGTTCGCCGAGCCGGACGATGATCCCGCCAATCCCGGCGGCTTTCACCTCATCGTCGCGATCGCCGACGTCGCCTGGTATGTGCGCCCCAACGACGCGCTCGATCGCGCCGCGCAGCTCCGCGGCAATTCAGTCTATTTTCCGGACCGCGTCGTCCCGATGCTGCCCGAGCGGCTGTCGAACGATCTGTGCTCGCTGCGGCCCAACGAGGACCGGCCGGTGCTCGCCGTCCACATCTGGATCGACGCGCAGGGTCGCAAGCGCCGCCACCGCTTCGTCCGCGGCATGATCCGCTCGGCCGCGCGCCTCACCTACGACGAGGCGCAGGCGGCCGCGGACGGCATCAAGGGCCGCGTCCCGTCGGCGCTCAAGACGGACGTCATCGATCCGCTGTTCGCGGCCTATCGCGCCCTCGCCCGGGCGCGGCGCGAGCGCGGGACACTCGACCTCGACCTCGAGGAACTCAAGATCGTGCTCGGCAAGGACGGCAAGGTGGAGCGCATCGAGCCGCGGCCACGCTATGACAGCCATCGCCTGATCGAGGAATTCATGATCGCCGCCAACGTCTGCGCGGCGGAAAGCCTCGAGGCGCTGCGCATGCCCTGCATGTACCGCGTCCATGCCGAGCCGGCGCCGGAGAAGGTCGACGCGCTGCGCGACGTGCTTGCCGGTCTCGGCTACCGCCTCGCCCGCGGCCAGGTCATGCTGCCCCGGCACTTCATGAAGATTCTCGACTGGGCCGCCGACAAGCCGTTCCGGCACCTGATCAACGAGCTCGTCCTGCGCACGCAGTCGCTCGCCGTCTACAGCCCCGACAATGTCGGCCATTTCGGGCTCGCGCTGACGCGCTATGCCCATTTCACCTCGCCCATCCGGCGCTACAGCGATCTTCTGGTGCATCGCGCGCTGATCGCCGGCTTCGGCCTCGGCGAGGGCGGCATCTTCGAGGCCGGTCCGGTCGACTTCCACGGCATCGCCGAGCACATCTCCGCGACCGAGCGGCGCGCCGCCGCCGCCGAGCGCGATGCGCGCGAACGCTACATCGCGGCGTATCTATCCGGCCGCATCGGCGCCCAGTTCATCGGCCGGATCTCCGGCGTGCAGAAATTCGGCCTCTTCGTCACGCTCGACGGCATCGGCGCCGACGGCCTGATTCCCATCAACACGCTGCCGCCCGATTTCTGGCAGCATGATCCCGACCGCCATCTTCTCGAAGGCCGTCACAGCGGCCATACGTTCACCCTGGGCGACCCGGTCACGGTGCGCCTGAAAGAGGCGAGCCCCGTCACCGGCGGCCTCGTCTTCGAACTGCTCGCCGGCGGCCGCGCCCGCGGCGAGCGCGCGGGCCATGCCGCCGCGCGACGGCACAGCAAGACCGCCGGCCGCCGCCCGCGCATGCTCAGCAAACGTCCCCGCACGCGCCGGTGATGGCCGCCTCAGACGCCGCCGCCCGCGGAACGGGCCAGCCCGTCTCCCCTGATGGATGAGCGCGGCTCATCCATAATATGACGCATTCTCGCTTGCGCGCAGTTCTGCGCTGCGGCATTTCATTCGAGTACAAATGAATGCCGCCGGCCCCGGTTCGCCGGCGGCGGCAGGGAAACGGGTAACCGGCGCAGGCCACGAGCGGCCGCGCGGCATCCCAAAGGCGCATCACTTCAAGCGCGACAGCCGGAACGCAAACGGCGACGGGCCGAGCCAGCCCCGCCCTTGCGCACGGCCCAAACGTGGGGACGAAAGCCGCAATGGGTTCAGTTCTTGCCGAGCGCACCAGCCGCGGGCCCGCGTGTCAACAGTCGGACGCAAGCCGCCGTGGCGCATACGTCAAGGCTGGGACGGCATCGCCGACCCGGCCCGAAGTCAAGGTTGCCTCTCCCGCCGAGCCAGCGGTCGCCGCGTTTATGCCGCCGCATCAGGCCGCAGCGAGCACGCAGCCCCAAAGCGCCGGGACCATGGCCATCGCGCAGGTGCTGGAGCACGTCGACCATGGCATCGCCGTCTTCGACGCCGATCTGATCTTGCGCTTCTGCAACCGGCGGTTCGTCGAGCGGCTGGTCCTGCCGCCCGAGCTTCTGTCGGTCGGCCGCACCGCCCTGCCGGAAATGCTGGTGCACATGGCCCGGCGCGGCGATTACGGGCCCGGCGACCCGCAGGCGATCACCGAGGCAATCCTGGCCAAGATCCGCAAGGGACCGCACGCCCGGTTCGAATGCCTGAAGCCCAACGGCATCTGGTTGCAGGGCGACTGGAACCGGCTGCCGGATGGCGGGTTCGTCACGGTGCTCACCGATGTCACGGCCCTCAAGAAGGCCGAGGCGGCCGCGCGCGAGTCCCGCGACGACGCGATGCGGGCGCGGACGCAGCTCGTCACCGCCATCGAGTCGATCTCCGAAGGATTCGTTCTTTGGGACGCGGATGACCGTCTGGTCGCGTTCAACAGCCGCTATCGCGACGAATATTCATTCGCCCCCGAACAGCTGAGGCCGGGCATTTCGTTCGAGGAGCTGCTGCGAGCGGGAGTCGCGCGCGGCGTCGTGCCGGTCGGATACGATCCCGAGCAGTGGCTGCAGGAGCGCCTGCGGCAGCACCGCAATCCTCAGGCACCCTACGTCGTCGAGCGGCCCGACGGCCGCTCGGTCCTGATCACCGAATACCGGACGAGCGACGGCGGCATCGTCGGCATCCGCACCGACGTCACGCAGCTGCGCCTCCGTGAACAGGCGGCGCAGGAAGCGCGTCAGCGGCTGGTCGAGGCGATCGAGGCCATTCCCCAGGGCTTCGCCATCTTCGACCCCGAGGACCGCCTCGTCCTGTTCAACCAGCGCTACAAGGACAAGTACTCGCTTGCCCCGGATTTCATTCGGCCGGGCGTAAGCTACGAAGAGCTGCTGCACGAAATCGTCCGGCGCGGCCTCGTCGACGTTCCGCCCGAGCGGCGCGAGGCGTGGATCCGGGAGCGGATCGCGCTCCACCGCGCAGGCAAGCGCAATCTGATCACCAATCGCTGGGGGCGCTGGGTGTCGATCGAGGAGTGCCGGACCGAAAGCGGTCACGTGGTCGTCATCCACACCGACATCACCGACCTGGTGCAGCGCGAACAGGAGGCAAAGCGCAACCGGCAGCTCCTGCGCGACGTGATCGATGCGGTTCCGGCGGTGATCAACGTGAAGGACCGGCAGTCGCGCTACGTCCTGATGAACAAGTTCCAGGGCAAGGTCTACGGCGTCGATCCCGACCGGGCGATCGGACGGACCAGCGACGACTTCGTCGGGCCGCATTACGGCGGCTATTCCAACGCCATGGACCAGATCGTGATCCGGACCGGCAAGCCGCTGCCGTGGTGCGAGCGCGAGTTCGCCGGCAAGGACGGGCGGCCCTATATCTGGCTCAGCACCAAGGTGCCGCTCAAGAACGAGGCCGGCGAAACGGAGAACGTGCTGACGGTCGCGCTCGACATGACAGATCTCAAGGCGACGCAGCGCGCGCGGAGCAATCTTGCGCGCTATCTACCGCCCAACCTGATCGAGGTCCTGGCATCCGAGGACGAACCGTTCGGGCCGCCGCGCCTGCAGAACATCGGCATCCTGTTCGTCGACATGATCGGGTTCACGCGGATCGCCGCGACGTATCCGCCCGAGACGGTGTTCGCGCTTCTGCGCGAGTTCCAGAGCCGGCTGGCGAAAGTCGTGCTCGCCTGCGGCGGCACGCTCGACGAATTCACGGGCGACGGCCTGATGGCGACCTTCGGCACGCCTTACGGCACGGGACGCGACGCGGCGAACGCGCTCGAATGCGCGCGGCGGATCGCGCACGAGGTCAGGGAATTGTGGAAGGAGCGCCGGCAGCGCGGCGAGCCGGCGGTCGAGGCGCGCGTGGGCGTGCATTGGGGCGCGGCACTCGTCGGCAATATCGGCGACGAGTCACGCCTGAAGTTCTCGGTGGTCGGCGACACGGTGAACGTGGCGAGCCGGCTGGAGCGGCTGACGCGCAAGCTCGACGTCGTCGTCGCCGCGAGCGAGTCGGTCGTCTCGCAGGCGGGCCGCGAAGGCGCGCGCACGGACGATTTCGTCTGGCGCGGCAAGCACCGCCTGCGCGGGCGCAAGATGCCGATCAGCGTCTGGGGCCTGAAATTCGACGAGGGCCTGTCGTCGCAGCGCCGCGCCGCGTGCGGGCGGTGAATTCGCCCGCAATTAGGCGGATGACGCCGGTCGCGAGAGGCATTACTGCGGTCCACACTCATGACCAACGAGGCGAAGCGGTATTGCCCCATCGGCAAAGAGTTCGCCCGTCACCGCGCGGTCAATCACATCAAGGGCGAGCACGCCCGTGGCAAGAGGTCTACACCAACACGCTCGAAGGCTTCTTCCCGATCTTCAAAGCGGGATGCGCGGCGTCTGCCAGCATCGCGGCGAGCAGCACCTACAGCGCTATCTGACCGAATTTGGCTTCCGCTACAATCATCGGGCTGCGCTGAGTGTCACCGACAAGGAACGCGTGGACGCCGCAATGATGGGTATCAACCGGTAAGCGTCTTAACCTATCGGCGGCCTCGCCTCTGAGCGAACCTCTAAGCCGCATCTGACCCGTAAGCAGTTTTTGGGCGTTGCTGCGCCGCGTCTTGGCTACAACCAACGGATGAAAGCGACTCGCCAAGCTGCGTAGAAAACTGCTAAGATTGGTTTAATTTCGAGGTAGTAAATTCGACCATTGACATTCGCCCCCGAGAATGCCAAATTTATTATCGCACTTATTCCCCGCTGGACATGCCGAAAGGCCCCGGCGGGGTTTTGCTTTTGGGGCTAGGCATGGCGCCTGATACAGCCCCAGCGCCAGCGCAAAGAAGCGTTATCGAGCCTGCAGACAAGCGGGCCTTTGCCTTTGTTGACGGGCAGAACCTTTACCGGCATGCCATTCCGGCCTTTGGTGTCACACACCCCAACTACGACGTTTTGGCGTTGTCACGGAAGGTGTGCGAGCTAGGCGGCTGGTCGCTCAAGCAGGTGCGATTTTACACGGGTGTCCCTGCCCCTAATGAGGATCCCTTTTGGCACAACTTTTGGTCGAAGAAGCTTTTAACCCTCAAGAGGCAAGGGGTTCACGTATTCTCGCGCCGACTGCGATACCGGAACCGAAAAATCCGCCTGAAAGATGGTACTGAACACGAAATCCGCGTTGCGGAGGAAAAGGGTATAGACGTTCGGATCGCACTGGACATCCTTAGACTGGCGCTGAATAACGATCTCGATGTCGCGGTTGTGTTTAGCCAAGATCAAGACATGTCTGAGGTCGCTGACGAACTAAAGCAGATTTCAAGAAGAGAGAATCGCTGGATTAAAATGGTGTCAGCGTTTCCTGATTCAGCAACTTCGAGCAACCGCCGCGGCATCAACAACACCGAGTGGATTCGGATTGATCTTGCCACGTATAACGAGTGCGTTGATCCAAGGGATTATCGATAGCCGCTATTTGCACCCAGGCTTTGGCGCGGCCTTCGGTTCGCTCTTCGGCTGCGGCGGCGTGCCGAACAGCTTCTTCAGCACCTGATCGCGCTTCGCGTCGTCGCCGCAGGTCAGGTCTTTCTCAGGGGACTTCGTCGCCATGGTGGGCAAATTACCCTTCCGGCCAGACGAACACCATTATGCCATCGCCTGAAACACGCGGGCTGCCAGTTCCCCAGCCCAATTCGGCTTCGCCATCAGCCGAGGGGCCGTGATACCCCTCGCCATCATCTTGCCGCCGATCTCGGCCACACCCAAACGATCGCAATGTCGCCGGCCTGACGGCCCGGCGGCCGGCCGCCGCACGCCCGAGCGCGGACGCACCAACCCCTGAGACGCAAGGCAGCGCCCGATTCGCGCGACGGGTGGCTGCGGCCGGCCCGAGTGCCACCGCATGGGGTCGCACGGCTGTCCCCAAGCCTTCGCGTCCTGATGCGAAGGTCCAACCATATCTTGAAACCTGTTGATATCTCTGTGGAAAAATCCACTGCCCCGTTCGGAGGAATTTGACAGGGCTTGGCCGGGTGGTAGCATGGAACAAAACACGAACATTCACGACCGTAACGAGTCAGGTCCGGTGCCGGGCAACCATGGCGAGTCCGAAGTCCGCGGCCATTGCCGCACTCCGCCGACAACTCATGATGGGGGATGGCCTTTCCCCTTCCCCTGCGCCGCAGGTGACGCGTCTCGGGATCGCGGCGATCGACGCCGTCCTGCCCTGGGGCGGCCTTCCCGGCGGCGCGATCCACGAGGTGACGGGCCCCGAAAACGACGGTGCCGCTACCGGCTTCTGCACCACCTTGCTCGCACGCCTGTCCGCCGGCACGCGGCCGGTCCTGTGGGTCACGGCGCATGACGATCTCTACGCGCCCGGGCTTGCCGCCTTCGGCCTTTCGCCCGAACGGCTGATCGTCGTGCGCGCGCGGCGCGCGGCCGAGACGTTCTGGACGATCGAGGAGGCGCTGCGCTGCAGAAGCCTTGCCGCGGTGCTGGGCGAGGTCCGCGGCCCTTCGCGCACGGTTGCCCGCCGTCTCCAGCTCGTCGCCCGGAGCTCCGGCGTCACGGCCGTTCTGCTGCGGCATGACGAGGACGACGCCTTCGCCAACGCGATCACGCGCTGGCACGTCGTCTCCGCCCGCCGGGACGACGCGGCCGAGGACGACAGCGATGCGCGCTGGCGCGTCGATCTCGTCCGCTGCCGCGGCCGCATCCATGGAGAGGAAGGATATGTCGCGCGCTGGTTCGTCGAATGGCGTGCCGCGACGGGTGATTTCGGTGTGGTTGCCGACCTTCGCGACCGACCGGATCGTCCGGCGCCGGCCCGAATGGCACGCTAAACCCCTCGCCACGACCACGGCCGCGGCCGGCGCCTGCCGCATCGCCGCCGTCAATCGTGCGGGCCAAGCCTGCGGCATCGCGCCGGGCATGACGCTCGCGGATGCACGGGCGCTCGTCCCCGATCTCGTCGCCGTCGCCGCCACGCCGGCGGAGGACGGCCACGCCCTCACCCGCCTCGCGGAATGGTGCATGCGCTACACGCCGTGGGTCGCGGTCGACCCGACGGATCAGGACGGCAGCGCGCTGTGGCTCGACGTCACCGGCTGCACCCATCTGTTCGGCGGCGAAGGCCGGCTCCTGCGCGATCTCGAGGCCCGTCTCGCCAGGTTCGGCTTCGCCGCCCGGGCCGCCGTCGCCGACACGCCCGGCGCCGCCTGGGCCTGGGCCCGTTTCGCCGCCCTGCGCACGGCGGATGACGGCATCGTGCCGTCCGGCATGCACCGCACCCGGATCGCCGCGCTGCCGGTCGCCGGCCTGCGCCTTGCGCCCGACCTCGTCGAAACCCTGCACGGCCTCGGCCTGCGCCGGATCGGCGATCTCTATCCCATTCCCCGTGCGGCCCTTGCCGCGCGCTTCGGACGGCTCGTGCTGTACCGTCTCGACCAGGCGTTGGGGACGATGCCCGAACCGATCTCGCCGCTGGCCGAGCCGCCCGCACAGCGGGCCGTTCTCGCCTTTCCGGAACCGGTCATGACGGCGGCCGGCATCGCCGCCGCGGTTCAGCACCTCGTCGAGAACCTGTGCGACACGCTCGCGCAGCAGGCGCTCGGCGCACGCCGGCTGATGCTGTCGTGCTACCGCAGCGACGGCCGCATCGCCACGCGCGCGATCGGCACGAGCGCGCCGTCGCGCGATCCGGCACATCTCTTTCGCCTGTTCCGCGAGCATCTCGATGCGATCGATCCGGGCTTCGGCCTCGACGTCATGGCGCTCGCCGCGACCGAGGTCGCCCCGCTCGCGCCGAGCCAGGCTTCGCTCGCCCCCGCATCCGATGCGACCGCGCGCGAGCTTGCCCATCTGGTCGACGTGCTGGGCACGCGGCTCGGCCCCGCGCAGGTAAGGCGCCTTGCCGCGCGCGCGAGCCACATTCCCGAACGGGCCGTGGCGCGGGTTGCCGCCGGAACGGCGCCGGCCGCGCCGGCATGGCCGGTCGGCGAGCGTCCGCTGCGCCTGCTGCCGCATCCCGAGCCGATCGACGTGACGGCCCCCGTGCCCGACGGACCGCCGATGCAGTTCGTGTGGCGCCGATGCACGCACCGCGTCGCGCGCGCCATGGGCCCCGAACGCATTTGCGGCGAATGGTGGCGCGACGACGCGAAGCCGCGGGACTACTACCACGTCGAAGACAATGCCGGGCGCCGCTTCTGGGTCTATCGCGAGGACCTGTACCGCCCTGATGCGCCCGCGCGCTGGTACCTGCACGGCCTGTTCGCCTGACACCATCCCGCGCGTGCCATGAGCGGTTATGCCGAACTCCAGGTCACCAGCAATTTCAGCTTCCTGCGCGGCGCCTCGCATCCCTTCGAGCTGGTCGGGCAGGCCGAGCGGCTCGGCCATCGCGCGATCGCGCTCACCGACCGCAACACGCTCGCCGGCATCGTGCGCGCGCACGCGGAAATCAAAAGGCAGAACTACAAGGTCCGCCTGATCGTCGGCGCGCGGCTCGACCTCGACGACGGGCCGAGCCTGCTGTGCCTGCCCACCGACCGGGCCGCCTATGGACGGCTCACGAAACTCCTCACCATCGGCAAGCGCCGCGCCGCCAAGGGCGAATGCCGGCTTCATACGGCCGACGTCCTCGCCCATGGCGAGGGACAGATCATGATCGTGGTGCCGCCGGAGCGCCCCGACGACGGCTTCGCGGCGACGCTCGCGCATCTCGGCCGGCACTTCGCGGGACGCTGCTACCTTGCGGCGCATTACCTCTACCGCGGCGACGACGAGCGCCGCCTACGCCGCCTGGCGCAGCTCGCACCCCGATGCGGAACGCCGCTCGTCGCGACCAACGACGTCCACTTCCACGTTCCCGAACGCCGCCCGTTGCAGGACGTGCTGACCTGCATCCGGGAGAAATGCACGATCCACGAGGCGGGATTCCGCCTCTTCGCCAACGCGGAACGGCACCTGAAGCCGCCCGAAGAAATGGCGCGGCTGTTCCGCCACCATCCGGAAGCGATCGCCCGCACCGTCGAGATCGCCGCGCGCTGCCGCTTCAGCCTCGACGAGCTTCGCTACGAATATCCCGCCGAGATGCCCGCGGACGGCCGCACGCCGCAGGAAGAACTCGTCCGGCTGACCTGGGAAGGGGCCGCCCGGCGCTATCCCGACGGCATTCCCGAAAAAGTGCGCCGCGCCCTCGAGCAGGAACTCGCGCTGATCGCCGAGAAGAACTACGCACCGTATTTCCTCACCGTCCATCACATCGTCGAATACGCGCGCCGCCGCGACATCTACTGCCAGGGGCGCGGCTCGGCCGCCAACTCGGCGGTCTGCTACTGCCTCCACATCACCGAGGTGGATCCGGCGAAGAACGAGCTGCTGTTCGCGCGCTTCATCAGCGCCGCGCGCAACGAGCCGCCGGACATCGACGTCGATTTCGAGCACGAGCGACGCGAGGAGGTCATCCAGTACATCTACGAGAAGTACGGCCGCGACCACGCCGCCCTCACCGCGACGGTTGTGCATTACCGCGCGCGCGCCGCGGTCCGCGACGTCGGCAAGGCGATGGGGCTGTCGCCCGACACCATCGCAGCACTGGCCGAAACCATGTGGGGCCGGAGTGACGAGGAACCGAACGAGGCGCGCGTCAGCGAAATCGGCCTCGATCCCAGGGATCGAACGTTGACGCTCACGCTCGAGCTCGCGCGCACGCTGATCGGTTTCCCGCGCCATCTGTCGCAGCATGTCGGCGGGTTCGTCATCAGCCGCACGCCGCTCGACGAGCTGGTCCCGATCGAGAACGCGGCGATGGAAAACCGCACCGTCATCGAGTGGGACAAGGACGACCTCAACGATCTCGACATGCTGAAGGTCGACGTGCTGTCGCTCGGCATGCTGACCTGCATCCACAAGGCCTTCGATCTGGTCGAACGCCATTACGGCCGGCGCTGCGATCTGAGCATGCCGACCGACGACCCCGCCGTCTACGCGATGCTCGGCAAGGCCGATTCGATCGGCGTGTTCCAGGTCGAGAGCCGCGCGCAGATGAGCATGCTGCCGCGGCTCAGGCCGAAGGATTTCTACGACCTCGTCATCCAGGTCGCGATCGTGCGGCCGGGACCGATCCAGGGCGACATGGTGCATCCCTATCTGCGCCGCCGCGAGGGAAAGGAACCGGTCGTGTATCCGAGCAAAGAGCTGCGCGACGTGCTCGGGAGAACGCTGGGCGTGCCGCTGTTCCAGGAACAGGCCATGCAGATCGCGATGGTCGCCGCCGGCTTCACCGCCGACGAGGCGGATCAGCTGCGCCGCTCGATGGCGACGTTCAAGCGCAACGGCGACATTCCGAAGTTCCGCACGAAGATGATCGAAGGCATGGTCGCGAACGGTTACGATCGCGATTTCGCGACGCGCTGCTTCAAGCAGATCGAAGGGTTCGGCACCTACGGGTTCCCCGAATCCCACGCCGCGAGTTTCGCCAGGCTCGTCTACATCTCGGCCTGGCTCAAGTGCCATTATCCGGCGGCGTTCGCCTGCGCGCTGCTGAACAGCCAGCCCATGGGCTTCTACGCGCCAGCGCAGATCGTGCGCGATGCCCGCGAGCACGGCGTCGAGGTGCGCCCCGTCGATGTCAACCACAGCGAATGGGACTGCACGCTGGAGCCGGGAGCCAACGGCGCCTTCGCGCTTCGCCTCGGCTTCCGCCAGATCAAGGGCTTCGCCGAAGCCGATGCCCGGCGGCTCGTGAAGGCACGCGGCGACGGCTATGCCGGGCCGCTCGACCTCGCGCGGCGGGCCGGCCTCGCCCCCGCCGCGATCGCGCGCCTGGCGCAGGCCGATGCGTTCACCTCGCTCGGCCTCCGTCGCCGCCCCGCCCAGTGGGCGGCGCAGGCGGTGCCGCCGCCACCGCCGCCGCTCCTTGCAGCCGCCTTACGACCGGACGACACGGCCGAGACGGATGCGCCGCTTCCCGCGATGACGCTGGGCGAGGAGGTCATCGAGGACTACAAGACGCTGTTCCTGTCGCTCAAAGCGCATCCCATCGCCATTCTGCGCGCAGAGCTCGCCGCGAACGGCGCCAGACCCGCGTGCGATCTTGCGGTCGCTGCGTCCGGCGAACGGCTGCGCGTCGCGGGCCTGACCATCATCCGCCAGCGTCCGGGAACGGCGAACGGCGTCATCTTCGTCACCATCGAGGACGAGACCGGCGTCGCCAACCTGGTGGTCTGGCCCGACGTGTTCGAGCGGTATCGCCGAACGGTGCTGGGGGCGAAGCTGCTGTGCGCCGACGGCAAGGTCCAGCGCGAAGGCGACGTGATCCACGTCGTCGCGCAGCGGCTCACCGACTGGTCCGACCGGCTATACGCCTTGAGCCAAGCGGATCCCTCGCGTTTCGGCGTCCCTGCCCGTGCCGGCGCCCACGCCGGCGCCGGGGGCGGCGGCCCGCCTTCCCTTCCTTTCACCTCGCGCGACTTCCGTTGACCGGGGACCCGTTCGACCCGGCCGGCCGATGGCCTCGGCCACAAATCCGCCCGATTCCAGGCCCTCGGCCCGCAAGTCCCTAGCCGCGCGCGACAGCTTGGCTTAAGCAAACCGCGGCCGGTCAACTACCCGCGCGCAGCATGACTGCCCTGCCAAAAGTCCGGTAGTTTTAAGCCCGGCGCAAATCTAGCTTTCTTCAACTTGGCCCTCTAAGGTTCCATACACTTCCATACATTTCGTCGCATGCCTATCACGCCCACGCCGTCCACTCCCGAAGCTGATCCGCGCCGCTGGCTCAACGCCCTTCGGTTCGGGTTCCGCCGCCTTTGCCCGCGCTGCGGCCGCGGCAACATGTTCGTCCGCTACCTGAAGGTCGAACCCCACTGCTCCGACTGCGGCCTCGCCCTGTCGAGCTTCCGTTCCGACGACGCGCCGCCCTATTTCACCATCATGCTCGTCGGGCACGTGGTCGTGCCGGCGATGCTCATGCTGGAGCAGATGTTCCACCCACCCGAATGGGTGCACGTCGTGCTGTGGCTGCCGCTGACGCTCGCCATGACCTTGCTGCTGCTGCCGCGCATCAAGGGGGCGCTCATCGGCTGGCACTGGGCCGCCGCCGTCAAGGGATGATGACGGGGCTGTCGTCGCTTCTCCGCGCCACCCGCCGCGCCGCACCGGCCCGGACGAGCGTCCGCGCGCTGGCCGTCGCCCTGTTCCTGGCCCTGTCGGCCTGCGGCGGTCACCGCGAGACCGCGACGACCGTCTCCTCCGACGTCAGCCTGCCGCCGGTCGCGACCCGCGTCTTCACCGTGGCGTACGACCAGATCAACGAGCGCTACGTCAGACCCGTCTCCCTTCCGGCGCTGACGAACGCGGGCTTACGCAATCTCAAGAAGCTCGACGCCGACTTCGACGTGCGGCCCCATGGCAACAAGCTGGAGCTGTGGCAAGGCGATACGCTGATCGGCGCGCTCGACCTGCCGGCACGCGAGGACGATCCTCGGCGCTGGGCCATGCTGACGGTCGCGGCACTGGATACCGGCCGCGCCCATTCCCCCGCCCTTCGCAACGCGACGCCCGAGACGCTCTATCAGACCGTGCTCGACGGCGTGCTGTCGCAGCTCGACCCGTATTCGCGCTATGCGGGCCAGGAAGCGGCGCGCGAAAGCCGCGCGAACCGCGACGGCTTCGGCGGCATCGGCATCACCATCGACACGCAGAACGGCGGCATCCGGATCGCCAACGTTCTGAACGGCTCACCCGCCGCCCGCAGCGGCCTGCGTATCGACGACGAAATCACCCACATCGACAACACCCCGACCACGGGCCTGGAGCCGCGCGACGTCGTGCGCCGCCTGCGCGGCCCCATCGGCAAGCCGGTCGACGTCACCGTCATGCGTCCCGGCCAGGCACGGCCTTTCACCGTGACGCTCACGCGCGCGCTGATCGTCGTTCCGACGGTCACGTACCGGCGCGACGGCAACATCGCCTATATCAAGGTGTCCGGCTTCAATCACCGCACGACCGACGCGCTATCCAGCCAGATCAAGGCGGCCATTGCCGAGATCGGCCCCGATCTGGCCGGCATCGTCCTCGACCTGCGCGGCAATCTCGGCGGATTACTCGATCAGGCGATCTCGGTTGCCGACCTCTTCCTTTCCGGCGGACAGATCGTGTCGACCCGCGGCCGCCACCGCGCGAGCGCGCAGTCGAGCGATGCCGGCCCCGGTGACGTCGGCGAGAACATCCCGCTCGTCGTGCTGGTCAACGGCAGTTCCGCATCGGCCTCCGAGATCGTCGCCGCCGCCCTGCAGGACAACAGCCGGGCGGTGGTCGTCGGCTCGACGTCGTTCGGCAAAGGCTCGGTGCAGACCGTCATCGCGCTGCCGAACGACGGCGAACTCGTGCTGACCTGGGCGCGTTTCCACGCGCCCTCGGGCTATCCGCTGCAGGACCTCGGCGTGCTGCCCGCCGTGTGCACGAGCGGCGAAGCGACGACGGCCGGCGAGATCGTCGAGCGCGTGCGCTCGGGCCGGATAACCCCGCCCGACATGATGGCCCGCTGGCGGGCGGCCAATCATGACGATCTCGAAGGCCTCAAGCGGCTTCGCGAAACGTGCGCGCCGGAAAACCGGGAGCGCGACATCGACCTCGAGGTGGCACGCCGGCTGCTCGGCGACCGGGTGCTCTATACCCGCACGCTCCAGTCGGTTCAGCTCGCGGCGAAAGCACGATAGGTCAAGCACTTGACAGGAGAAACAGCGCCTGTATGTTCGCGCCCCTGATCCGCTAGAGGCATGCCATGGCGAAATCCAAACCTATGCTGATCAAGATGGTCAGCACGGCTGACACGGGTTACTTCTACGTCACCAAGAAGAACCCGCGGAAGAACACCGAGAAGCTCGAGCTGCGCAAGTACGACCCGGTCGCGCGCAAGCACGTCATCTTCAAGGAAGCCAAGATCAAGTAACGGTCACGAGTTCGCCGCCGCCGAAGGCGGCGACAGATCGTCAGCGGTCGCAACGCGGTTGCGACCGCTTCGCTTTGCCAGATACATGGCCGCATCGGCGACCCGGATCAGGCCGTCCGCCGTGTCGACGACGGGACCGGTCGCGGCCGCGCCGATGGAGACCGTGACCAGCACCTCGCCGGTGCCGTCCGACAACACGATCGGGCCGCCGGCGACCTTCCGGCGCAACCGCTCGGCGACATTGTTCGCGATCTCCTGCGTCGCCTCGGGCATGATGACGACGAACTCCTCGCCGCCCCAGCGGGCGACGGTATCGAAGCCGCGCACATGGCTCGACAGCCGGTTGGCGACGGCCCGCAGCACCTCGTCGCCGGCCACGTGGCCGTAGGTGTCGTTGATGCGCTTGAAATTGTCGATATCGACCATCAGCAGGCCGATCGAACGGCGGCCGGCATGCGCCTGCTCGATCTGCGTCGCGAGATGGCTGGTCGCATAACGGCGGTTGTACAGACCGGTCACGGGGTCGATGAGCGCGAGCGACATGCTGCGCTCGTAGTTCGCCCGAAGCTTCTCCTGATAGCGGCGGCGGCGCACCTGGATGCGCACGCGGGCGATGAGTTCGTTGCGGTCGATCGGCCTGACGAGATAATCGTTCACGCCGAGATCGAGGGCACGCACCAGCCGCTCGTGGTCGCCGTCCTCGACCAGAACGAGGATCGGCACGTGGCGCGTCTTGTCCTGCGAGCGTAGCGCGGCGCACAGCCGGAGCCCGTCGGTATGCCGCATGAGCAGGCTGACGACGATCAGGTCGAAGTTGGCTTCGGCAGCGCGCCCGAGCACCGCCGCCCCGTCGCCGAGGATCTCGACCGTGTGCCGGTCGACCTCGAGCGCGCGCGCGATCCGCTCGGCCATCGGCGCGCTCTCCTCGACCACCAGAATGCGGGCCTCCTCCGCCGTTTCGTCGGCCGGATCGGCGGCATCGGTCATGCCGAACTGCGCCCCGGTCGACATCCTGAGGCGCCACTCGTCGGCGAGCAGCTTGAGGCGGACGAGCGAGCGGATGCGCGCAAAGAGCGCGACGTCGTTGACCGGCTTGGTCAGAAAATCGTCGGCGCCGGCCTCGAGCCCGCGCACGCGATCCTCCATATCCGAAAGCGCGGTCACCATGACGACCGGCACATGACGGGTGCGCGGATCGGCCTTCAGGCGGCGGCAGACCTCGAACCCGTCCATGCCCGGCATCATGACGTCGAGCAGAACGATGTCGGGCGGATTCGACGTCGCGCTTTCGATCGCCTCGGGACCACTGAACGCGGTCACGACATTGAAATACTCGGCGGTGAGCCGCGCCTCGAGCAGCTTTACGTTCGGCAGCAGATCGTCGACGACCAGGACGCGTGCCGACATTACATACGCTCGCGCATCGAGAGGATCAGTTGAGGAAACGCTCGACGGTCTCGAGGAACTTCGTGACCGAGATCGGCTTGGCGATGTAGGCCTCGCAACCGCCCTGGCGGATCTTTTCCTCGTCGCCCTTCATCGCGAACGCGGTCACCGCGATGATGGGGATCGAGCGCAGCTCGGGATCCTCCTTGAGCCACTTCGTCACTTCGAGCCCGGAGATCTCGGGCAACTGGATATCCATGAGAATCAGGTCCGGGCGGTGCTCGCGCGCAATCCGCATCGCGTCGAGACCGTCCTTGGTCTGGAGCGTGCCATACCCGTGCGCCTCCAGCAGGTCATGGAACAGCTTCATGTTCAGGTCGTTGTCCTCAACGATCAGGACGGTCTTCGGCATTACTCCACCTTTTGCCCCAAAAGAGGCCGCTTCTTCTGCACCCCTACCGGCGGCTCTACCATAAGATGCGACATCTTTCAGCCCGGCCCCGACGGCTGGCGGAACGCCAACCTTCGGAACCGGCCAAGATTACTGATCAGCTAACGCCATTTTGCGTTAATATTCGGTAACCAGAACGAGAAAGTCGGATCGTATACGGAGCGTCAGCGTTGCGCATCGGCGTTGATCTCGGCGGCACCAAGATCGAGGCCGTTGCGCTCGCCCGCGACGGCCGCGAGCTCGCCCGGCGGCGCATTCCGACGCCGGATGGCCCCTATGAGGACACGGTCGCGGCGATCGCCAGCCTAGTGCACGAAATCGAACGGCTGGCGGGCGCGCGCGGCACCGTCGGCGTCGGCATTCCCGGCGCCATTTCCCCGGCCACGGGCCTGGTCAAGAACGCCAACTCGGTCCGGCTGATCGGCCATGCCCTCGACAAGGATCTGGCGCGCGCGCTCGGCCGGCCGGTCCGGCTCGCCAACGATGCGGACTGCTTCGCGCTGTCAGAGGCCACCGACGGCGCCGGGGCCGGCGCGCGCGGCGTTTTCGGCGTCATCCTCGGCACGGGCGTGGGCGGCGGCCTCGTCTATGGCGGGCGGCTGATCGAGGGCCCCAACCGGATCGCCGGCGAGTGGGGCCACAATCCCCTGCCCTGGCCGCGCGTCTGGCCACACGGCGACGAGCGCCCTGGCCCGGACTGCTATTGCGGCCGGCACGGCTGCATCGAGACGTTCCTGTCCGGCCCCGGCTTCGCCAGGGATCACGCGGCGGCAACCGGACAGACCCTGAAGCCGGAAGCGATCGTCGCTGCGGCCGAGAACGGCGACGCGGGTGCCGCCGCCTCGCTCGACCGCTATATCGACCGGCTCGCCCGCGCGCTTGCGACGATCATCAACGTCTTCGATCCGGACGTCATCGTTCTCGGCGGCGGCATGTCGACGATCCGCCGGCTCTACGACGAGGTACCGCGCCGCTGGAACGACTGGGTCTTCTCCGACCGGGTCGACACCAAGCTTCTGCCGCCCAGGCACGGCCCGTCGAGCGGCGTGCGCGGCGCCGCGTGGCTGTGGCCCGCCGACGCACGGGCCGAATGAGAAACGCCCCGGATCCGGCCGGATCCGGGGCGTTTCCGCGGGGAGGATTCCGCTCTTACTTCACCCGCACGAAACGCAGCGGGAAGAAGTTGTCGGCGAGCTGGACCACTTCGACGTTGTCCCGGACCGCCCAGACGACGAACTGCTGGTGCAGCGGGATGTGGCCGACATCCTCGTGATGGATGCGCAGGCCCTCGGCAATCAGCTCGTTGCGCTTCTTGTCGTCGATCTCCGAGGCGATCGCCTCGGTAATCTCGTCGATGCGCTTGTTCGAGTAGCGGCCGAGATTGAACTGGCCCCGGTTGCCCTCGCGCGTCGCCATGAGGTTGAAGAAGACGTTGTGGGCGTCATAGCTCGAGGGCGCCCAGCCCAGCATGTAGAAACTGGTGTTGAGCCCCAGGATCTCGGCAAAGTACTTGGCGCGCGTCTGGGCGTTGAGCTCCACCTTCACGCCGATGCGCGCAAGCATCGCCGCGACCGCCTGGCAGATCGCCTCATCGTTGACGTAGCGGTCGTTCGGGCAGTCCATGCCGACGGTGAAGCCGTCGGGATAGCCGGCCTCGGCCAGCAGCTGCTTCGCGGCCGCCGGATCGTACGGGTGGCGCTTGTTCACCGACTCGTCATAGCCGCGGATCATGGTGCCGATAAGCAACGCCGTCGGCAGCGCCTGACCGCGCATGACGCGGTTCCTGATCGCCTCGATATCGATGGCCTGGTAGAAGGCCTTGCGCACCCGCACGTCCTTGAACGGGTTCTTGCCCTTGACGTTCGACTTGAGCAGCTCGTCCCGGTACTGGTCGAAGCCCAGGAAGACGACGCGGGTTTCGGGCTTCTGCAGAATGCGCACACCCGCGGTCTGGCTGATCCGCTGCGTATCCTGCGGCGGCACCGTATAAACCATGTCGACCTGGCCCGAGAGCAGCGCCGCGACGCGGGTGGCGTCGTTGGCGATCACGACGAACTCGACCTCGGTCAGATTGTGCTTCGGCGTGTCCCACCAGTTGGGATTGGGCTTGAGGACGGTGCGGCGATCCGGCTCGCGGGCGACCAGCATGAACGGCCCGGTGCCGTTGGCGTTGCGGGTCGCGTAGTTCTCTTCCCGCTTGGTCAGGTCGGCCGAGCGGACGGCATTGTGCTTCTCCGCCCAGGCCTTCGACATGATGTAGAGGTCTGTAATCTCCTCGATCAGGATCGGGTTCGGCACGCTGGTGATGAAATCGACGGTCAGGTCGTCGATCTTCCGCACCTCCTTCACCGACGCGACCTTGGTGCCGACGTTCGATCCCGGCGCCTGCGCGCGCTGGACCGAGAACACGACGTCATCGGCCGTGAACGGCGTCCCGTCGTGGAACTTCACGTTGGGCCGCAGCTTGAAACGCCACGTCTCGGGGGTCGGATTGGACCAGCTGACGGCGAGCGCCGGCTCGACCTTGAGGTTCTCGTCGCGGCGCACCAGCGGCTCGTAGATGTTGCCGAGGAACGAGAGCAGGAACGTCTCGTTGCGCGCATACGGGTCCATCGAGTTGACGTCGCCGTCGTTCGCCCAACGGAATGTCTTCGCTTCCGCCGTCGCCGACATCGCGAGCGCAACGGCCGTCGCCAGGGCCATCAGCCTGATCTTCGCGCGCATGTTCTCCCCTTTTTCCGTGAAAGTTGTACCCCGGAATCTCCGAAATTCGTCACAGCATGCCGCAAACAGGGCACGCGGCTCAAGCCTCGGCGCGGGGCCGGGCCGCCCCGGGCTCAGCGGGTGCCGATCAGACGATGGGCGAAACGGGCGCGGTCGACGGGGTCGAGGCTGACCTTGAGATGGGTGGAAAGCCCCTCGTCGGCGCGTTCCAGAACCTCGCCGTGACGGTAGAGCCAAGCGATCGTGGCTCCGTCACGCGCATCGAGCGTCACATCGATGATCTCGCGGCATCCGGCCAACCGCCGGTCGAGCGTCTGCAGCAGGGTCGGAAGTCCCTCGCCGGTGACCGCGGACACGGGGATCACGTCGGTGCCGCGCGCGGCCTGGTTGTGCACGACCTCGCGCTGTTCGGGCGACAGGACGTCGATCTTGTTGAGGACCTCGATGAGGCCGCGGTCCACCACATGGCCGAGGCCGAGCTCCCGCAGCACCTGATGAACGTCGTCGCGCTGCGCCTCGGCCTCGGGGTGCGAGATGTCGCGCACATGCACGATGACGTCCGCCGCCCGCACCTCTTCGAGCGTGGCCCGGAAGGCCGCGACGAGGTCGGTCGGCAGGTCGGAGATGAAGCCGACCGTGTCGGACAGGATCACCTTGCGCCCGGACGGCAGGGCGAGCGCCCGCATGGTCGGGTCGAGCGTCGCAAACAGCATGTCGGCCGCGAGGACGTCGCCCCGGACCAAGCGGTTGAACAGCGTGGATTTGCCGGCGTTGGTGTAGCCGACGAGAGCGACGACGGGATACGGCACGCGCGCCCGCGCCTTGCGATGCAGGGCGCGCGTCCGCTTCACGTCCTCGAGTTCCCGCTGCAGCTTCGCGATGCGGTCCGAGATGATCCGGCGGTCGGACTCGAGCTGGGTTTCACCCGGCCCGGCCAGGAAGCCGAAGCCGCCGCGCTGCCGCTCCAGGTGGGTCCAGGTGCGGACCAGCCGGCTGCGCTGATAGGTCAGCGAGGCGAGCTCGACCTGAAGGCGACCTTCGGCGGTGCGGGCCCGCTTGCCGAAGATCTCGAGGATCAGGCCGGTCCGGTCGATGACCTTGCATTTCCACGCCCGCTCGAGGTTGCGCTGCTGAATCGGCGACAGCGTCCCGTCGACGACGGCGACGCCGATCGCCTCCGCCTCCACGAGCGCGCGGAACCGCTCGACCGCGCCCTGGCCGAAGAGCGTCCCCGGACGGAATTCCGAAAGACGCACCACCTCGGCATGCACGACCGTCAGGTCAACCGCTTCGGCAAGGCCGATGGCCTCCTTGAGGCGCGCTTCCGGACTGCGCGGCCCGAGCCGCGCCGTCCGCAGGACCGGATGAAGAATCAGTGCGCGGCCGCTGCCGTTTCGATCAGCCTGCCCGTTACCGTTCCGCAGAGTACTTGAGGTGTCGTTCAAGTCAGCTATCGGCTCCGTTCTTGTCGCCCTCGAACAGAGAGATAGGCGCGGTGGGCATCACCGTCGAGATGGCGTGCTTGTAGACGAGCTGCGAGTGGCCGTCGCGACGCAGCAGCACCGAGAAATTGTCGAACCACGTAATGATCCCCTGCAGCTTGACGCCGTTGACGAGAAAGATCGTCACAGGCGTCTTGTTCTTCCGGATGTGGTTCAGGAAGACGTCTTGGACGTTCTGAGATTTCTCGGCCGTCATCGCAATATATCCTTATCTTCGAAGCCCTTATTGGAGCCGTATTTGAGGCTCGGGATCGGCCGGTTGACCCGGACATCGATCACGAACAGACCTACAGTCTAACATTGCTCATAGATAAGCTGTTCCAGGAGAATTTACAGGGCTGCCACGCGTTCCCGTCCGCCCTCCTTTTGGCACTGGACTTAAGGCCACAGGCGAATCTTCCTGTGATTTCAGTGTCTTGTAGGCGACATCTAGGATCGGCGCCAAAGGCCCGGACGCCCCATGTTACCCGGCGGGCCGGCGCCAGCATACCGGCGGGCGGATGCGGGAATCCGACCGCCTCAGGCCGCCGCCGATCGCGAACGATGTCCGGGCACCTCGCCCGCCATGTAGCGCTGGTAACGCTCGCGCAGGGCAAGCGTAAGGTTGCCGGGATAGCCGTTGGCGATGACCTGATCGTCGATGCGGGTCACCGGCGTCACGTACGACGTCGTCGAGGTGAGGAAGGCCTCGCGGGCCGCCTTTGCCTCGGCGACCGAGAACGGCCGCTCGACGATCTCGAGCCCGGCCTCGCGCGCGAGATCGATCACCGCCGCGCGGGTGATGCCGGCCAGAATCGCATTCTCGAGCGAGCGCGTGACCAGCTTGCCGTCCGACGTGACGATCCAGGCATTGGTCGAGCTGCCCTCCGTCACCATGCCGTTGCGGTCGACCAGCCATGCCTCGTAGGCGCCGGCCTCCTTGGCCTGCTGCTTGGCCAGCACGTTCGGCAGAAGCGAAACCGACTTGATGTCGCAGCGCTGCCAACGGATGTCGGGCAGCGTGATGACGAACACGCCCTCCTCGACGAGCTTCGCCGGCTGCGGCCGGCTGCGGCGAGCGGTCATCACGACCTGGGTGCGCGACGCCGCCGGAAAGGCATGGTCGCGCGGCGCCACGCCGCGCGTCATCTGGATGTAGATGATTCCGTCGCGGACGTGATTGCGACGGACGACCTCGCGCATCACCATCTCGAGCGCGCGCCGCGACATCGGGGCGGCGATGCGCAGTTCGCGCAGGCTCCGCTCGAGGCGGTCCAGGTGGGGCCCCGCGTCGACGAAATTCCCCCCTGCGACGGCGATCACCTCGTAGACGCCGTCGGCGAACTGGTAGCCGCGGTCCTCGATGTGAACCATCGCCGCCCGGTGCGGAACATACCGGCCGTTGACGTAGGCGATCCGCGACATCACTCCCCTCCTGACTTCTAGAAATACTCCAGCCGGACCGAGAACATCTTCTCGACCGCCTTGATCGCGGACGCGGTCGCCATCAACACCACCCGATCGCCGGGTTTCGGCACCGTGTCGGCGCGCGGAATGATCACCTTGTCCTGGCGCACGAGCGCGCCGAGAATGACCCCGTCCGGCAGCTGCGCCTCGCGCAGCGGCTTGTTGACGATACCGGACGTCTCCAGGGCCTCGGCCTCGATCAGCTCGCCGAAGCCTTCGCGCAGGCTGTGCACCGACCGGATCCGGCCGCGCCGAACCTGCTGCAGGATGGTCGACACCGTGATGGCGCGCGGGCTGACGACCACGTCGATGCCGAGCGACGATACCAGCGCCGAGTACGTGGTCTTGTTGATGAGCGTGACCGAACGCCGGCAACCGGCGCGCTTGGCCAGAAGCGAGGCGAGAATGTTGGTCTCGTCGTCGTTGGTGACGGCGATGACGGACTCCGCCGCGCGGATATTGGCCTCCTCGAGCATGTCCGGGTCGAGCGCGTCGCCGTTGAGCACGATCGTCCGCCCGAGGCGCTCGGCGATCATCTCTGCCCGCGCCTTGTCCACCTCGATGATCTTGGCGGTCATCGCCGGCTCATTCTGCTCGATCTGCTGCGCGAGGAACAAGCCGATATTGCCGCCGCCCAGGATCACGACGCGACGGTGCGCCTCCTCCTCATGGCCGAAAAGAGACAGGGCGCGCTTCACATGGCTCGTCTCGGCGACGAAGTAGACCTCGTCGCCGACGAGCATGGCGTCCTCGCCGGTCGGCACGAAGGCGCGCGTGCCGCGAACGATGCCGACCACGACGATGTTGAGGTCAGGAAAGAGCGACGTCAGCTGCCGCAGCGGCGTGTTGGTGATTGGGCAGTCCGGCTCGCAGCGGACGCCGATCAGCCGGACGAGATCGTCAGCAAGCGGGATCATGTCGAATGCACCTGGCACCCGCAGCCGCCGGCCGATGGCCCGCGCCACCTCGATCTCGGGCGAGATGATGATGTCGATCGGGAGTCCTTCCCGGGCGAACAGATTCGCCCAGGACGGCTCGAGATAGCTCTGGGCACGGACGCGCGCGATCTTGGTCGGCACCTCGAACAGCGAATGCGCGACCTGGCAGGCGACCATGTTGACTTCGTCGGCATAGGTCACCGCGATCAGCAGGTCGGCGCTTGCGGCACCGGCGCGCTCG
>Ga0207864_1001627_pt1 | contig 23915 bp, 28 predicted proteins | sample HigsolmetaAR202D_FD_184834 | JGI IMG/M metagenome (GOLD analysis project Ga0207864, IMG submission 184834) | Ionic liquid and high solid enriched microbial communities from the Joint BioEnergy Institute, USA - AR20-2-D (SPAdes) (version 2) ... | reverse complement strand
GCTCGGCCTCGATGAACGCGGCCAGCTGATCGAGAGCGGTCTCGACGTATGCGGCCTCGGCATCGTCGTGTCTCGCGATCGAGCGGATGCTCTGCTTCGCGATCGGAATCTTCTGCACGATCTTCATCGGTCGTATCCCCCGTCAGCTCGTATCTCGAGCTGGTATCTCGAGTCAGTAAATCCGCACGGTCACCTGGCCGCTGCCCGCTTCGTCCTTCACCGTTACGATGTGCTCCGGGGGCAGGTCGTGCGGCAGATAGACGAGCGGTGCGCCGGCGGAACGCACGCCGATGAGATTGATGCCGCGCACGAACTCATCGGCGAGCCAGAAGCGCTCGTCCTCGGTCTGTACCAGGTACTGCGGACCGCTGCGGACGTTGATCCAGTCGGCGCTACTCTCGTCGTAGCTGAGGACGTGATGCTGCTCGGGCGCCGTGATGACGACATCCTCGAGGTCATCGAGCACGGCCGGGCGCCATCCGATGACGCGCCCGTAAGCATCGAGCAGGATGGCAAGCAACGCGCCGGCCGTGACGTAATCGACCTCCGCGAGATCGAGCGTCGGGTTGCCGTCTTGACCGTCCGCATCGGCGAGCGTGAGACGTGCCGCATCTGCGACCGCGAGCTGCCGCGTCAGCCAGCCCCCGTCCGCTTGCCGCACAACGAGGCCCGCGGATCCGAGCGCTGCGACACGCTGCACGTTCGCGGGAATCTCCCCGATCAGACGCCAGAGCGTGTTGCTGAGCCCAGGGGTCGGTGTGTCCGACTGCTGCGAGCCCCCGAGCAGCTGCCGCAGCTCCTCGAGCGTCGGCACGCGACCATCCGGTAGCTTCAGGTCCTTGCCGATCGTTGCGCCTTCGGTAGCCCGAGGGTCCAGCGTCACCGCCTTGCCTGTGGTGCCGAGAATCGGTACGCGGATCTTGGCCATCAGCGCCCCTCGTCGACCTCTATATGTTCAATCGGCGCGCGGCGGCGACTGACATCACGGCCGCGCAGGACGATGTGTTCGCCGTACGGCGCCGGAGTGCTAACATTCGTGCTGCCGGGCCTTTGTCCGGCGGGGCGGGCCCTGCTAGCTTCTAGGAGCGATTCGCGGGACGCCGCTGGGTCACCTAGTGCAGGGCCTACTCCTGACACCCGCTCCCGGACCAGCTCGGAATGGTGATAGTACCGACGGCCGTCTGGCTGCTCCCGGACCACCGAGCGGATGGTCACCGGCTCGCCACCAATCGTGATGTCCGTGTCGTAGTAATGGATGGCGATCGAGATCATCCTTTGCGCCCCCTCCCGATCTTGATCTGCTCGACTGGCGCACTGCTGCGGCGCACGTTCTCACCGTGCAGTTCGATGTGCTCGCCTTGGGCAGGCGTAGTGGTAGACTCTCCAGCAGCATGCGGTAGCGACCCGCCATCGTTCCGGACGTTAGGAGCGGGGGCCTCCGCGGCAAGGTCGGGCATCTGCTCGTGTCGGGCAACCTTCCGCATGCTGACAAACGCGAGTTGCTTCCGGCCTGTTCTGGCCTCTTCGACCGTCAACACGTGACCGTTGACCTGCTTGCGGTAGATCACCGCATGGCGGCCTTGGTCCGTCTTGCCCGCGTAGTCCACGCTATCTGGATTGCGGATGATCTCGGGCAGCTTCGCCAGATCATCTGCTGTCACTGGCAACTGTCCGCGCGCCAGCTCACGACTGGCATCGCCATGGTTCTTCAGCGTGTGCCGTACCGCGTAGTTGTCGATGATGTGCGTGTAGCCGCTCACGTCGACGCCACCCTTGCGGAATGCTTCTACGGTTTTCGGGCTGACGGATTCTCCGTACTGGATGACTGAGCGCGTGTTGTCGGAGGGATTGGCTGCAACCCTCTTGGCGAGCGATCGAATCGCCCGCGTCGCCTTCTCTGACGTTTTTGGCTTGATGACCAGGTCGGAGGCTGGGCTGGCAAGAGTGACATCCTCCAGCGGCGCACGCGTCGTGCGCACCTGGTCGCCTTCGAGCTCGATGTGTTCGACGGCGTCATCCGCCGCTGCCGGACCGGCTGGGGAGCGCAGCGCACGCGGATCGGTGGCGAGCTCGAGGTCGCCGGCCAACGAGGCCGCAGCCGGTGGCGGCCGCGGCGGCACGTACTCGATGAGGTCCTCGGGCCGCACACCGCGGCTCAGCGCATCGCCGAGCAGCTCGAGTTCGCCCGCGAGGTTCGCTGCGGCAAGCGGTGCGGAGGGCGTGAACGGGATGTCACCGCGGATCGGCGGCGGGACCTCCGCCATCAGCTCACCGACGCGCGGAGCCGAAGGCAGGACCTGCGCGCCGGGCACAGGATCGGGCACGAGCTCAAGGCCGAGATCACGCGGCGTGTCGCTCGCTGCGCGAATCACCAGCGGTTGCGTGCTGATGCTCTGCGGCTCCCATGGCAGGGCCTCGACACCCGGCCCCACGAGTTCATCCGCCAGCGTGCCAGGCTCCGTCGTAACCGGAGCCGTGACCGAGGTCTGCGGGCGCGCACGCTCGAAATACTGCGCGAGACGCTGTTCGAGCGTCGGACCGATCGCCACCTGACCCAGGCGATTCTGATAGAGGTTCGAGGCGAGGATCGCGCGCGTCACCGGCCGCGGCACGAGCGCGGTGAGGAACGCCGGATTGGCGGTGATTGCCGTGCCGCCCGCGCTGACGGCGCCCTCGAGCACGGTGACCGGCGTGTTGTCCTTCACCTTGCTCGCCAGGCGAGTGACGTTCGGGAACTCGCTCGCGACGTCCGCGATGAGCTTCAGCCGCCCTGACAGTGGCTCGCCACGCTGGGCGAGCGTGGCGAGTTTCGTCGCCGAAACGCTGCTGCCAACGCGTGCGCTCTCGACGGTGTGGATCTTCGCGAGTGCGGTCCGCGCATCGCGCCAGCGATTCAGCAGATCCGGCTGACCGACCCGAAGTGCCTGGCGCTCGAGCTCCTGCTCGATCGCGTCTGAGATCGCGCGCATCGCATAGCCGCGGGTCTCCACGTCCGGATCGTCCGAGCGGATCATCTTGGCGCTCTTCGCGCGCAACTGCCGCGTCATCTGGATCGCGTCCTTCGCATCCAGTGTCGCGAGGCTGTGCTCGGCGATGAGATCGGCGATGTCCTCCCGCACGCGCCGCGTGGCACCGCGCGTCGGCATCGCCTTCTGCAGGTCCGCGATGAATTCGGGCGTGGTGTCGAACGTGCCCAGCGTGCGACCGAGCTCGTCATACACAGCGTTATGCGGCTGCTTGGCGCGCTTGAGCGCCGCCTGCGTGATGGGCTTGCCCGGCTCGAGGCCGATCTCCTCGGCCGCAAGGCGATCCGTCACGGCCTGATTCTTCACCACGAGCGTGCGTTCCAGCCGCGCGGATCCGGAGAGCCCTTCGGCGATGGTGCCGGCCTTGCCGCCGGCCTCCGAGGGCTTGAGGCGGTAACCAGCGGCGCGCGCCACCTCGACCGGTGTGCGCGCTGGAGCCCTGGCGGCCGCCTCACGGGCCGCTGCTGCAGCTCGCGCCGCGCGGATGGCAGTGCGCGCGGGCTGCGCCGCTGGAACCAGGATTGACGCGGCTTCAGCGATCGCCGGCACTGCCGTGCTCACGACATTCTCGGCGGTCGGACTCACGCGACCGATCGCCGCGAGCGCGGGATCGAATTGTCGGCCCACCCACTGTGCTCCCCGCGCAAGCATCTCTGCGCCAGCTCGACCTGCTGCGGATCGCGGCTCATATGTCAAGCTATGTTCGATGCTGCGCACGACATCGGCAGGATCGGCCTCTGTGAGGCCGAGTGCGCGGCCAGCCATGGTGCCGAGCCCCGCAAAGCCTGCTGGGATCATCGCAGCCGTGCCAGTCACTCCAGAGGCGAGCAACTCGGCAAGGCCAACGCCGACATTGCGCGGGCTCAGCCCGATCGGCTGTTGGCCGACCGCTGACTCGCTGATCTCCGCAGCCTCGACGACGGGCGCCTCGTCCCACCAGTTCTGCGCCGCGCGCGGTGCTGACGCCTGCGGTGCTGGTGCCTGCGATGCCGGCGGCCGCGGCGTACGCGGCTGCGGCGCCGATGGTTCGACAAGCGGGGCGACTTCCCACCACTGCGCGCTCATGGCTTACGCCTCGTCGTGCCATCCGGTGCGATGAACACGGTGCCGCTCGGCAGTGCGGCGTACTCGGCCTGCGAAGTCACGCGCACTGGAGCGTTCGCCTCAGGATAGGCGCTCGCCGCGTGAGAGCCGACGACGAGCGTCGGATCGATGCCGGCATTCCGCGCGTGTTCCGCGTACTGCGCGTAGTCCCAGTCATACGCTTGCCGGTATGCATTCACGCGCTCGGTCAACATCGCAATGAGTTGCCGGCGCACATCCGGCGTGAGGCGACCGCTCTTGCCGACGATGAATCTCGTTGTACCGATCAGTCGCTCCAGTGGGCTTCCGGCCTGGATCGTGAGCTGCAGCTCGCCTTCGCGCACGACGCTACCCGGATCGAGAATCTTGCCCACGGTGTAGATGAGCTGCAGGTCGCCGGCGCCAGTATCCGGCGCGTTCTTCGCCGACTCGAAGAGCGGCAGCACAGATTCGTAGTCTTTCACGGACTGCAGACTACGAAACTCCTTACGCAGCGACTGCGCCGTCTTGTTTGCGTCCTTCTGCGCTGCAGGGCCCGATGGGTCGGCAGGCCCGCCAGGGATCGGCTCGAGCACGCCGGCCGACGTGTAGCGATACCCCGATGGTGCATCGGGCGTGCTCGCCGAGCGATCGCGCTCACGGGCCAAGGCTTCGGCCGCCTTGGTCTCCGCAACGGTCTTATCGATCACCGCCTCGCCGAGCGGCGTTGTCTTCGCGCCGGTCTCGGGCTCGAAGATGTTGTAGTACGTGCCCTGCCCGACTGCGCGCAGCGGATCGACCGGCCCTGTCGCGACGCCCATGAGCGCGCGCTGCGCCTCGCCGAAGGGCACTGCCGGATCCGCCGCCCGCGCGCGAAAGTCGTACTCCTGCCCGCGGAGCCGCCCGAGCATCGAGCTCGCGTAATCGGCGCCGAGCTCGCCCAGCATGATCGTGGCGAGATCGACATTGCCGGGATCCGTGAGGTCCATCGTGCGCAGCTGTTCTCGCGCGAGCGCCTTGTCGCGCTGGATGCGTGCATTCGCGAGCGCCTCTTCGGTCTTCGCCCGCTGGATGCGCCCTTCCATGAAGGCGCCGGATCGATCAGGCGCCGCGCCGAAGGCGGCGGCGATGTGATCGCCGAGTGTTCGGAACCCGTCAGCCACGGCGGCCTCCCGTCAGCCAGGTATACGGACCGCCATACGGCTTGGGCATCGACGGGCGGAGGAGTTCCGGCGCGCCGATCGTCTCGGCCACCGCAGCATTGGTCTGCGAGGCGAGCGCTCCCGGATCTCTCAGTATCGGATCGAGCCCCGGACGCGTGGCCAGGTAGTTCGCGTAGCTCTGTCCCATCTGCGCGCCCATCTGGATCCATGGGTTCGGCCGTATCGCACTCATGCGTAGCCGTGTAAGGAAGTCCTCACCCCGCGAGGCCCGGCCGATCTGCCCGATGTCAGTGGCGAGCCGCCCGAACTGTTCGCTCTCGGCGCGTCTCTGCATCACCGGTGCGTCGACGGACGCCATGAGTTCGGCGATGCGCTGCGCACGGGCTTCATTCTCTGCCATGCCGGCAGTGAGGTCCTGCGCGAACCGCTCGCTCGCTCCGGCAAGCGGCATGAGCGTCGCTTCGCGTGCCGCGCGTGTGCGACGCAGTTGCTCGAGGAATTGCGCCTGCGAGACTGCGCGCTCGTCCTGTGGACTCGACTGCTCGAGATCCGCGAGCTGCTGCTGCAGCCGCGCGTTGGCCTGCCGCTGCAATTCCTGCTGGCGCAGGATGCCTGCGGCTGCGGCGCGGTCCTGCTCGCGCAGCGCACGCTGCTGGTTGTACATGCCGAGTCCCGCCGAAGCGCCCGCTATGACAAGCGGTAACAGAGCTGCTCCCATGGTCATCTACCTTACGGATGGTCACCTACCCCACGGACCACCATACAGACTGCCGATCGGCATCTCGTAGCCGCGGCGGCGCTCTGCTGCTTCCTGCTGACGCCGATAGACGGCGCTTGTCGCGCCGAAAATGTCACCCAAACCCTGCGCGCGGCTGGCCGTTCGCGCACTCTCGAGACTCGCACGCATGGCCTGCGCGGCCTGATTCGCCGCCGTCGTCGCATCGAGACCCGACTGCGCGAGCTGAATGACATTCAACCGTGCCTGCTGGTCCTGGCTCATGAGATCAGCGAGTGCACCTTGAGCGCGCCGCTCCGCCTCGAGGATCCCGCGCGTATATTCCTCGCCGAGGAGTCGGCCTGCGTCAGCGGCCGCAGATCCTCCCATGAGCCCTGAACGCGCGAGCGCAAAGCGCAGATTGCGATCGGCGACGGCCTTTTGCCGGTTGGCATCCTGAACGTAGAAGTCGCGCAGGGCGTGCACGAAATCCTGGTACTGTGCCTGCCGCTCTGGCGAACTGAAGATCTGATCGATGCGCGCGGTCGCCGCGCGGATCTGCGCCTGCCGCTCCCGCTCGGCCTGCTCGGCGGCACGTTGCGCGCGCGTCGCGCTACTGCTGCCCATGCTCCCGCTCCTCAGTCGTCCGCTCTTCCATCTGCGCTACGCGCGCGAACATCACCGCATCCTCGCCATGCGCGCCGTACGCACGCAGCAGCCCTTCGCGCTCATAGCCCAGCACTCGGTACCAGGCGTGTGCTCGCGTCCGCTCGGCGAGCGCCACGCATTGAATGCGGCGCGCCTCAGTGGCGAGCATCCGATCGATGATCCGCCGGCAGGTCTTGGAGACCGTACGCCAGTGATCGGTCCATGCTGCAGATGTTGAGATCAGCCAGTCCTGCCACACCCGCGGGCGCAGCCATGTGAAACCACCGATCGCAATCGGCTCGCCGCGCGATGTCACGAGTGCCCAGCGAGGGCCGGGCGAGGCCGCAAGCTGAATCGCCATCGCTTCCGGATCGAATGGTCCGCCGTCGCTGAACGCGCTCCACTGTCTGCGCTCGTCTTCGGGTAGCCGGTAGCAGACAGCGAGGTAATCGGCGAGCAGTGGCTTCACGAGCGCGAGGCCCGTGTGTTCGACTGTGATGTCCGGCGTCTGCGTCATGGCCGGCCCGTTTGATCGTCGACGTAGAGACACGTGGCCATCCACTCCCACTTCTGACCGCCGCTGAATCGCAGCCGCATCTGCACACTCGGCGCACAGACGGGCATGGCGATCACACCGCCCGGCAGCGTCTCGCCGTCGAGCGGATATTCGGGAGTGGCGAGTGCCTCGTTCGACTGATCGAATCCGAAGGACACGTGGACCTGGCCCTGACACACGAGGTCGAAGCCGTGCAGGAGCTTGGAGCGGCCGAGCGCGCCGAGCTCGAGATAGGGCCAGCGGATCTCGCCCTCGAAGGGCACATCATTGCCGCCCTCGTCGTCGACGAGAGCCTCGTCCGATACGCGCCAGATGAGATCGCCGGCGCGGAGGTAGAGATCGTTATCGAGGATGGTCCAGGCGTCGATGGCGGCCGGAAAGGTATAGCGGCTCCAGGACATGTCCTGCGGACCGCCGTTGATGGTGAGCACGAAGGCCTGCGCGCCGACGAACAGCCAGTACTGGCCGAACGCTGGCACGTAGAGCGCTCGTGCCGTGGCACCTGTTGCGAGAGCCTCCTGGACGAGCGGGTCGATCGCCTTGCCGAATTCGCCGGCCTGCAGATTCGTGCTCGCACCCGCAATACCGATGTTGCGGATGCCCTGGTCGGTGAGGAACACGAGATCGTTCGCCACTGGCTGCAGCGACTCGTGGTAGGTCGAGCCGATCGGCACGGCGTCGAGGAGCGCCATGTTCTGCGGGTCCTCGTCGACCTGCCACATCTGAAAGCCCATCGAATTGAAGGCGACGAGGTTGCCGCGATACAGGCCCATCGCCTGCACGGGGTTCGCGCCGTAGGTCTGCAGTCCGAACGGGAGATAGCCTGCATCCTCAGGCGTGCTCCAATCGAGCGGGTTGACAGTGGCGGAAAAGGCGATGATGTCGTTATCGCCGGCGAAGATCTTGCTCGCGGCGATCGCGACCACTTTCGATTGCGGGCAGCGCGGATCCTCGATGCGCCGGGAAATCGCGCGCCAGGCGATCGTGTTGTCGGCGACCTCGGCGCCAACTGCCGTGGGCCAGGTGGGTTCGGTCGCGCCCGAGACGAGAATCGGGTGCGCTTCCCACACGACGCGTGAGGTCGTAACCGCTTCCCATGTGACCTCGTTGTCGACGACGGTCTGACCCGGCAACGTCGGCCACGCAGGTTCGGTGTTGCCGCTGAAGCCGGCCTCGGCCTGCACGGCGCGGAAGACCAAGCCTTCGGGCGGCGCTGCGTACACGTAGTCCCACGTGAACGCGTCCCACCACATCGGGTGATTGCCGCCGTCATTGCGATTGAAGCCGTCGACGCGCAGGCGCGCGAACGCAGCGTTCGCCGGTGCGGCCCCGCTCGCCGTCAGCGTGAACCACGGACCATCTCTACCGCTGTTGATCTGGGCACCGTACGAGACGGAGATCGGATCCTGCGAGGCATCCAGCCACTCGATGCCGAGCTTGCAGCCCTGGCGATCGAAGTTGTCCGTGCCGCGGCGGTGGCGGCACTGCGCGTTGATGGTCTGCCCAGGGCGCACTGGTACGGCCGTGTCGCTCCAGAAATAGCCGGTCCCGTAGCTCTCGACGTAGAACGTGCCGGCCCACACCATTGCCCCGGTGCCATCGAACCGGAACTGCGCGGGATTCTGAATCGCGATCGACGGCGTGCTCGTCGACCATCCTCCGGTGCCCTCGAAGTTCGCGTTCGCCGGCTGAGTCGAGCCGACCGGAGGTGCGGTGCGTGGACGGACGAGCGTCCCCGGCCTATAGAGCGTTCCGGGCTGCCAGACAGGCACAGCCATCTACGGCTCCTCCTGGCCGCGGCGGTAGCGATCGCGCACCGTCGGATCCGGCTGCGGCGTCGTGGGCGGCTGTGTCACGGTGGGCGTGGCGTCCTGGATGCCGTCGACGTCCTCAAACACGCGCGCACCCTCTTGCGTGGGCCAGTCGGGTTCCGTCGTGCCCGAGCGCGGAGCCGAACCGAAGGTCTCGACGACCTCGTAGAAGAAGTCGTTGTAGGTCGTCGGCTCGACGCGATCGCCGACCTGCCGCGGCACATTCGGCGCCCAGCTCGGATTCGCTGCGCCGAGACGCGTCGCCTGATAGGCCAGCCCGTTCGGCGTCGTGGGCTCGACGATCTCGCCGTGCCGATACACGCGGTTCGGCTGCCACGGGCCGCCGCTTTGCAACCAGTAGTGATACACGTCGCCGCCTTGGAACTCGGCTACGACGTAGAGAAAGCCCATGAAGGGCGCGGCGAAGTGTACGGCAGACAGCGGGATTGGATCGCCGTTCTCGTCCGGTGACTCGGGATGCGCCAGCACGTGCAACACGAATCCCTCCGGCACCTCGACGGACTCGTGAGAGAAGACATGGAGCATCCCATGATGTGCGCATAGGCCTTTCGTGCCCGCAGGCAATGTGGCGTGACGGATCGTGCCAGGGCGCACGCGTATCGTGCGTGCAGCAGTGATATAGCCGTTTACGAGATCGTAGAGCGACTCGGGCGATGCGCCGCCCTTTGTGCGCAGCCGCTGTATACCGCCCTGGACGACAGTGAGCGGGATTGAGCGCATCAGTCATCCTCCAGCAGCGGCAGGAAGATCGGTTTTGGCATCGGCACGAGCTCACGCGCGCCGGGCACGTAGCGGGCCGTATGATGGCCGCCGGCGACGAGGCTGCCCATGTGCGCGCGGGCCTGCGCAAAGTAGGTCTCGGCGTCAGGCTGCCGGTAGTGTTGCTTGGCCAATCCCACCGCCCACAGGTAGACGAGCTCGCTGTCGAGCGTGGTCTGGTCGGAGTCCGAACTGAACGGCAACAGACCGAAATGCCCTTTCACGCGCAGAATGTAGGGCTTGTCCGGTGCAGGAAATACCTCTATGCAGCTCCTGATCTCGTAGCGTGTCGGCGTGCCGGGCTGATCTACCGTCGTGTAGAGCACAGGCGGGATGCCCTCGATGAGCGGCAGCCACATGCCGTTCGGGTCCTGAATGCCAACCCAGGTGACCTTCTGCGGGTCGAGCTTCACCGGACAGCTATCCTCGTTGCCACGGATAGCGTAGAAGCGCTGCCCGGGCGTCATGGTCCATTTGTAGAAGCGCTCGGTGCGCAGGGCTTCGTAACGGCGATACAGCTGCTCCTGCGCCATCCTGAGGCAGCCGTCGACGATCTGCTTGAGGCCCGGTGGCCGCTTCTCCCGATAGGCCGCGAACTGCTCGAAGATCGTCTTTGCGTCCTGCCCGTAGTGACTCTTCGCGTTCGCGAGCGCGAGAAGCTGGATGCCCATCGCGTCGAGCGTGCACTCATCGTTCTCGCTCGACATGGCGGTGGGAACGGTAGTCTGGTCACCGTAACCGAGCCGCCAGAGCATGTCCTGCGCTTCGTTGATGAACTCGGTGAGGAGATCGTTCATTCCGGGCGGCGGATTCGCAGCCTGAGCCGCAAATCCGAGCCGGCGCAGCAGATACGTACGCAACGCACCCAGTGTCTTGGTCGAGATCGCCTCCGGCGAGGCGAAGCCGAGCTGCTCGATGATGCGCGAGCGAAGTTCCGCGAGCGTGGCGAGCTGTGCATCGTCCTCGCAAGCGCAGTTGAAGCTCGGCCCGTTATCCGGGAGATCGAGTTCGAATGTGATGTCAAGTTCCCAGCTCATGATAGATGAACTGCAACCCTTCGAACTCTTCGTGTTCGCCGTTGACAGTGAATTCCGCTGGGTTTGGGGTGAAGTCGGTATCACCCACTACACTAATAACCGTGTTGAAATCGTAGTAGACGTAGCTGTCTCCAATGCCACCGGCGATGCGTTCGCCCACTAGGGCCGCGAAATTGGTGGACGCGGCACTCATGCGGGGAATAGAGGCGTTGGCGAACGTCGCACGCGCAAGTGTGTTGGCTGGTACCGTGCCGGCTGGCAGTTGCACCACTATGCCGGCCACCCGCGTACCTTCGGCGCCGGCGACGTTCTCAGCCAAACCGCGCAGTTGAATCACGCCGCCCACAACCTCAATGGTCATGCCTTCCGGCAACTCGTTCAGTGGGCGGAGTAACAGATCGGTTCCGTCGATCCAGAACAGCGTCACCTCACCAGCGTCGAAGATGTCGAATAGATTTCGAAAGGCCACCCTCGCCCCTCCTCGATCGCCCGCCTCAGATAAAACCGGGGCCGGACAGGCCGGCCCCAAACGTCCCCCAGACCCCCCCGCGGCGGTCAGTCCTCGGCCGCGGCCTTCTTCGTCCGCCCTGTTTCCGCGCGCCCTGCGCTCGCGCTCGGTGCTCGCTCGTGCGCGTCCAGCATGGCGCGCTCGAGGTTCGCGATGCCCGCGCCGAACTGGCCGTACACCATCGCCACGTACGCCTGTTCGGACTTGCTGTCGCGCCCGTAGCGCCGCTCGAGCCGTTCGTACTCGGCAGTCGGCTCGGGCAGCTCGCGATCGAGCGTGACGGAGCCGACCACCTGCACGTCGGCATCGCCGTGCACGGCCTGCAGCACCGGGACCTCCCACGGGGGGACCACGAGCTGCTGCGTGTGCAGCTCGGAGAGGCGGACATGGACCACTTCAGCTTTCACGGATGACTCTCCTCGTTTCCCGGTGGATCGATGCGTTCGCGCTCGATGAGATTCGCTTGAGTTCGTCTGCGCTCAGTGCGCCAGCAAGATCAGCGCGCCGGCGTCGGCCAGCCTGACCCACGGCTTGTCGAGCACGACCTCGACGGCCTCGCCCGGCTGCACGGTCGCGATGTTGGCGAACGTACCCATCTGTGTGTCTGCGGACTGCAGCGTCTCGGCCGTGCCCGTCGCATTCACCGCGACCACGGTGTAGTTCGGGCAGAACGGGGGATCGGTCAGCTCCTGCTCCGTCTCAGTCACTACCTTGGCTCGCATGGACTCATCTCCTGAAGATTCGGTTGAGAGATCGCGCCGCGCGAGGCGGCGCGCTCCGGTGTGGCTGTGCCTTACGCGATGCTCAGCACCGCGTGTGCGTTGCGCTTGCCCGTGGTGAGCGATGCCTTGGCAGTCAGCGCCCAGTAGTGCACGTAGCGGTCGTACACGCGCGGGGGCTTGCGCGGCACCATCCAGTGCCCTTTGATCGGCCGCAGCTTGAGGTACGTCGAGTTCACGAAGTAGCAACGCTTCGCCCACGGAATCGTGGGCGCATCGAGCACGTCGAGCTCGTCGAACACCGGATCCCACGTGATCTCCACGCCCTTGAAGAACAGGCCCGTGGCGACGCCCGTACCGATGCCGGCATCGAGCATTGCGGCACGCTGGTTGCCTTCCTTGCCGCCGAGGATGACCTGGCGGTTCACCGCGAGTGATGCCTGTACGCGATAGGCGTCGAGGAAGTCCGAGCCGGCCAGAATGAGGTCCGGCGCCTTGCCGCCGCGACGGATGCACTCGCGCCACGCGATCTCCATTTCATCGACAAGATCTGCAGGATCGATCGCGGTCTGCGCGTAGTTGCGCCACCACGTGTTCGTCGCCGCATCGATGCCGCCGACGACGCCGACGGCTGGCGTCAGCGAGACCAGGTGATCGAGACCAGCGATGTCGGTGGCCGACTGGGTGCCGTCCCGATGCAGCATCAAGTCGAAGTTTTCTTGGAAACCCAGCTTCAGGGTTTCCATGTTCTCCTTGAACAGGTTGGTGATCTGCACGCGCTCGGCATCGGTCGGCGTCGCGTCGCGATCGTCGGTGACGACGATGCCGTTCTGCGTGAGCTCGTCCTCGTTCAGGCCGAACCCATCGTGGAAGGCGCCCCAGGCGAACTTCGCCTGCTGGAGCGTGCGCTTGCGGTTGTAGGTGACCTGCTGGTCGCCGAAGTAGGACTGGAAGTTCGAGTCGTTGCTGAACCGGAGCTGCTCGACGACGAACTGCAGGCCACCAGCATAGTCCTGCCGCTTGCTCATCAGCGTCTTGATGAGCGGGCGCTCGACGTTGATCTGGTCGATCGGGTCGTTCTTCAGGAAATAGTCGATCGCGGCACGGCCTGCGTAGGCCAACTGCTCTGGGTTGAAAGGCACGGATGTGACTCCTCGGGACGAATTGGCGATGCGCACACGAGGTGCGGAACTCCAAGCCCGAGGGGCGCGACGCCTCAAACAGCGCTACCGGTTCGCGACGCCGGCATTGCCTGCGGGGAGCAGGCCAGCGAGGTGGCTTTCGCGGCGGACTGTAGGACCGGAGAGCCACCGCCGTCAAGCCTCAGTCGTCGCTGGCCTCCTCGATGCCTTCCTCGACCGCTTCTTGCATCGAGCGGGCTTCCTTCGTGAGCCCGAGCTTCTGGATCTGCAGCTCCATCCGCCGATCCGTGTGGTCGCTGCTCTCGTGAGCGCTCGTCGAGCACACCTCGGCCACCGCTTCGATGTGGAAGCGCTCGCCGACCTTCGGCAGTTTCAGGCCGAGCTTCTGCAGCGCATCGTCATCGAGCGAGATGCGAAGACCGTACGGATAAGAGTCGGCCTCCGCCGGCATGATTGCTTTGTTGGCGGCCTTCTTCTCCTGCTTCGTTCGCTTCATCGAGACGAGTTTCATCAGGGCTCTCCGTGTGGCTTTCGAGTCGGTACAACATGGCGCGACGTACGCAGCCGCCGCTGCTCCAGCCGCTCGAGCGGTCTGCGGACCACGGGCGGCAGAAGCTTTCGCGCCTTCGCGCACAGGCTGCAGGGTGTGCGACGGTTCATCGTCACGACAGCGACTGGATCATGAAAGCGTCTGGATGAGCGGCCGCTCCGTCCCCTCCCTCACGCCCTCGACGAGCTTCTGAGCGATGAAGAAGACCGCCCACGCGGTGCCGAGAGCGACGGCAGGGTCGTGCGGGCTGTCCTTGCGCAACGCCTCGACCGTGCGCTCGATGGCGAGCGCCGCGCGCTTCGCCCGGGCTTGCGCATCGGGCGGCATGCCGCGCACGACCTCGCAGATGAGGTTGTAGTTCTCCTCGAGGCTGTCGGTGAACTGAGCACTCATGCGCGCTCACCCCCGTGATGCCTGCTCGATGCCCGCGTTGATCGCCTCGAGCAACGAACTCGGCGCTTTGACCGTCGGGCCGGCCGGCTGGCGCGAGCGCAGCGGCTGCGGCGTGGGCCTGCTGGGAGCCTGCGAGCTGGGTGCGGGCGGATTCGCGCCGGTCCCCGCTGAGGTGCTCACCGGTGGGAGCTTGAGCTCGTTGTAGGCGGACTTGAACGCCTCGGCCCACTGCGACGGTGGCAGCCGCGCCAGCACGGGCTTCAGTGATGCGACGAGGATCTCGCGCTTTCGCGGGTAGTCCGGATCGGAGGCTTTCAGCTGCGCCTCGAGCGCGTTGAGCGCCTGCCGCCCCTCCTCGATCGCGCGCGCGGTCTGCTCCTGCAGCCGGTGCTGTTCGCTGCTCTTCGAGGCGAGCGCGCGCGCCTCGCGCGCCGCGGCGATCTCGTTGGCGTGGGCCACACTGAGATCGCCGGCCTCCACTGCCTCCTGGAGATCCGGATGATTGGCGAGGAGGTCGACGCCTGGCACGGGCTCGCCGACAAGACGCGCGAGTGTGGCCAGCTCGGCCTGTACGGTCTTGAGCGCCTGGCGGATCTGCTGTGGGTCGCCAGAATTCACCGCGCGCAAGTACTCGAGCGCCTGGTGGAACTGCTCGGGGGTTGCCCGTGTCTCCTGGATGATGCCGAGCAGATCGCGGTGATCGATCCTCACCCGCTCAAGCTCCGCAGTCGTCTCCTTCACGCGTGAGATGAGCTGCTCCATGCGCTCGCGCGTGCGGCCCTTCACGTCGTCCGGGATCGGATCGTTGACCGGATCGCCTGCCGCAGCCTTCTTGTCATCGGCCTTTGTGTCGCCGGGCTTGGCGCCCGCAGGTGGCTGCTCACCCTCGGCCTTCGCCTCGCCCTCGCCCGCCCCCTTGTCACCCGGGTTCTTCGCGACGAAGCGGCCCTTCTCATCGCGCGCGCGCTGCTGTGTGTCACCGGCAGAAGTGTCGGCTGCGGCCGTCTCATCGGAGGCAGCAGTGGTATCGTCTGACGACGTCTCGCCCGGCACGCCATCGGGCGTGTCCGACTTGCCTGCGGCCGTGCTGGGCGGGGTGCTCTCGTCGATCGCCGCATTCACCGCGGCCAGAAGATCCGCCTCACCGCTGCCCGCGCTCTGGCCTTCGGTGCTCGCCGTGCTCTCGGTGTCGTTCTGTTCAGGGTCCATGGTGTCCTCTACGCAAGGGTTTCTGGGATCGCCGCATCAGGGATCGGCGATGCAGGCGAGGCAAGGGGAGCCGGTTGCGACGACGATCCAGGCGCCGCGGCCGGCATTGGCGTGCCGGATACGGCCGGCACCGGCAGGCCCGCAGCGAGCAGTCCATCCGGCACGATGGGCATCGCCGGCTGTGCGGGCAGCTGCGGAATGAATTTCTCCACGTCGATTCGATCGCCCATGCGGTTGAGCGTCTCCCGCAAGAGTGCGATGAGCGCCTGGGCGAGCGGCATGTTGCCCTGCGCCTGCGCCTGCTGGATCTGCACCATCGTCTCGCGGATGAGCGGGAGCGCGACCGCCCACGCCTCGCGCTCGGCAGCGGTATTCGGCTTGCCGGTGCTGCCGGCCTCGATGTCCACCTCGACGAGGGTGAGCAGGTCCTCGATGTCCATACCTTCGGGCCAGAACGCTGCCGGACCGACCATGCGCCGCACGTCCTCGAGCGTGAGCGCCTGCAGGGCGATCTCCGCCGTGTACTGCGCGAGATCTGTGAGCATGTCCTCGAGCACATCGCGAGCGGCGGAGCTGCGCGCAGCAAAGCCAGACTGCTGGATCTCGGCCTCGGTCGCCGTCTTCGGCTGCACGACGGATGCCTGCAGCGATTCCTGCACGCCGGAGATCTTCTCCATGTCGCGCATGATCGGCTGCACGTCGAAGAGCAGCGGATCGAGCCGCGCGATCGGCTTCTCGGCAAAGAGCGTGCGGAAGTCCACGTTCGGGTTCGTCGTCTTGATGCCGATGAACTCCTGCTGCACACCATGCTCGAGCTTGCGCGCGTTGATTGGGTCGATCTGCTCGGCGTTGAACATCACGCCGGGGATGGACCGCTCACGCGAGAGGCGGAAGTTCGAGCGCGTCGAGGCGTACTCGTCCTGGAGCTTGCGCAGCCGCCATGAGAGCGACTGCGGATGACGCGAGCCGTCGGTCTCGTAGAAGGCGAGGTAGAAGTAGGGATAGAAGCGGCTCGAGGCGTACGGCGGCGGATACGGCTCGCGCGCCCAGCAGTCGATGCCGTCGACCATCGTCTTGATGAGATTGTCGCGCCGATCCCAGATCTCGATGATCTTGGCGAACTCGACCTGCTCGTCGGCAGATCCACCCGAGGCAGCCGTGGCGAACTGCTCGGCATCGCGCTCGCTCATCTGGTCGAGCCGATCGCCCGCTTGCGCATCATTCGGCTTGCGCTGGTAGTAGCAGGTCGCCTTCTTGATCTTCTCCGGGGTCAGCCGCGGAAAGAGCTCCGCGAGCTCGGACTTCGGCTTGTAGATGGCATTGCCGATCCAGCCTGCCTCGAGATAGTCCTCGAGATATCGCACGTCGAGGCTGACCTGCACGTCCTCAGCCGCGCAGAAGTCGATCGCGAGCCCCTTGCGCACGATGACCTCGACCTTCGCCTCGAGGCCGCGGATCAAGTGCTCAAGCTCCCGTTGGGCAAGCTCCGTATCCTTCGCCTCGCCTGCGGCGATCTCCTTCTGCTTGGCCTCGAGCCGCGCGAGGTTGTCGCGCGCATCGTTCAGCGCAGCCTCGATCTGCGGGTCGCGACGCTTGTCAGTGACGAAGATCACCTTGAGCCAGCCCGGACCGACTGAGAGGGCGCTGCGGACGATTTTCTTCGCAGCGTGCTTCAACTTGCCGGCCTTCCAGAGTCTAGCGATCACGAGCTCGAGCGTCTTGGCGAAGGCGGCCATCTCAGCCTTGCGCACTTGCTCGGCTTCATCGGCCTTGCGGATCTCCTCGGCCGTGCGACGCTCGATCTCCTGCGCGATGAACTCCGGCGGCGCGGGCAGGCCCGTGAGCGAGGCCGTCTGCTGGACCTCGTTCTCGACCCTCGCGCGGATCGCCTGGGCGCGCGTGCGCGGGTCCGCCGCGACGTGCTCGGCCGGGCGCACGCTGACGTCCGGGTTGCGCGCGTACAGATAGCTCACCAGCACCTCGATGTACGAGCCGATGAGGTTCGTCGAGACCGCCCAGGTGAGATCGGCCGTGCCGGCCGCGTAGCGCCGATCGACGGCATACTGCTTGCGGGCAGCCTTATCGAACTTGCGCGCCTGTTCGTAGCTCTCAAGGAGTTGCTTCACCTCGCGCCGCTCGAGCTCCGCGTTGTACTCGGCCTGCTCCTCGTGCGGCGCGCCGTGTGGATCGGAACCCTCGGCGCCCGCGATGTCGTTGTCTGCCATGTCAGCGTTACCTCGTCGTCATCCGTATGCGATCGTCGGCGATACTGGTGCCGTCAGCGATACCGGGGCTGCGGGCGCTCCTCTGTTTCATCAGTCATCAGCCATTCCTCGGTGAACGGCTTGATGCCGCGCGGCTCGGCCTCAGGCGGCCGGCTCGCCTCGGCCATGCGATCGATGCCGCGGCCGATGAGTCCGCACACATCGACGCCGTCGTCAAAGCGGCCGGCCGGGAATGCGACGAGCTGATCGAGGAGGCGAGCGGCCCACGGCTTGTTGCGCGGCAGATGGACGGTGCGGGCAGATGCGCGCGCGCGGAACGAGCGCACCTTCGCCGTCTTGTCCTGGATGCTCGGCAGCGGCTCGATCGTGACGAACGTGCGTGCCTCGCGCATCGCGCGATTGATGGCGGGCTTGACGGCCTTGTCGATGACACCGCCCTCGTTCCACCACTGCACGGGGCGCCACTGCTGCACCAGCGCGATGAAGGCCGCGATGCTCTGATCCGTTTCGACCTGGTCGTACCACCAGTCGAGGAACCAGAGATCGCCGCGCTCGTCCATACCCACCACGCCGTGCTCGGTGAAGTCGTTCTCCTCATCCTCGGTTACGGCGTAGTCGCTCGCGCCGTAGATGCGCAGGCTCTTCGGCAGTTCCTGCGGGTCGTACCAGTGGAACCACTCGCGCCTGAACTGCGTGCCCGAGTCCGGCGCCGGCCGCTGCTGCATGAGCGCCGACCAGGTGCGCGCCGAGCGCGGGTCGTTCTCGACGCTGGTCCAGTGCTCGCGCGGGAACCACTCGGGCCAGAGGTACTCGCCCACTGTGCGCCCGAGCGGATCGTCGCGGCGCTCGGCTTTGGCCGGAATGCACAGGACCTCCCAATCCTGCCCGTCGCGGCAGCGGATAATCCCGGAACGTCCGTCGTAGTCGTCGGGCAGGATCCGACCGGCGAGATCGTCCTCGTGCCAGCGGGTCTGAATCAGGATCACCCACGTCCGCGGGCCCACGCGCATCATGAGATCGTCGCGATACGCATCGTCGGTCTTGTCGCGCATCGTCTGTGAGTCGGCCTCTTCGCGACCGGCGACCGGATCGTCGATCACAATCCCTTCGGCGCGATTGCCCGTGATGCCACCGAGCAGACCCGCTGCCATGAACTCCGAGCCATTCGAGAGCGCCCACTCATCGACCGCGCTGCTGTCAGAGCTCAGCGCGGGCATCTCGGGCCAGATCGAGCGATACGCGCTGCTGCGCACCACCTGACGCGCACGCCGGCTCTGCTTGCGCGCGATGCCGGCGCTGTAGCTGGTGAGAATGATCCGGTGACCGGGCCAGCGGCCCATAGCCCAGGTCGTGCCGACAACACTCACGTAGGTCGATTTCGCGCTGCCCGGTGGGGCGAAGATCATGAGCCGCCCGCGCGGCCGCTCCATCGTGCGCTGGATCGCCTCGAGCATCACGATGTGATGGCGCGCGAGCGTGGTCTCGATGGGCCGAAAGAGCGCCTCGTCGGGATCATCACTCACGGGCGCGCCGGGAATCTCGATCGCCTGCGCGTAGTGCACGAGGCTCGTGCGCGCGCGGCGCCGGCGCAGGAGCTCTGCGGCGGCAAGTTCGGGCGTCATGTCGATGACCGCGGCCACCGTCACGCCTCCTGCCCTCGCCGCCCGCGCGAGGCGATCTCGAGCAGCTGCTCATCCGTGAGCTCATGGCGATGCGTGAGCTCAATGGGTCCGCCACCCGGTGCGGAGTGCTCGTGTCGCTCGGCAAACAGCCGTCGGTACTGACCGAGGAGCTTCAGCGCCTCGACCTTGTTCCAGTGGCGCACCTTGCGCAGTCGCCGAAACTGCGCCTGCTCCTCGCGATCGGCTCCGAGCTCTTCGACCTCGATGCTGGCGATGGCCGCGCGCGTATCCTCGTCGAGCTCGTGGATGGGCTTCAGGCTCCCGTCCTCGGCAAATAGCCGCGCCGGATCGAAGCGCGCGACCCGCCCGAGCTCCTGCAGGATCAGGAACGAGGTGATACCGGCCTCGCGGATTGCCTCCTCCTCGCGCTCCTCGATCGCGGCCTGCACCTGCGGCAACGCTCGCCACTTCGATGCGAGCACCTCGGGGCGCTTCAGGTGCGGGCGAATCTCGCGCATCGCCTCGGTGCCCTTCTTGCCCTGGACGATGAGATCGACGAAGCGACGCTGCGCCGGCTTGAGCTTGCGATACGCGCTCACGGTAGGCCGCGCCTCATTCCAGCTGCAACGTCAACTCAGACAACGACGAGGGCGCACTGGTGTCGATCACGATCGAGCGAATCACCGGCTGAGACCGCTTGCCTGCGACGACCACGCCGCGCACGTGCCACTCGCCGTCCTCCAACTCAGTGATCGTCGTCTCGAGTACGGACGGCGCGAATGTATCGAGCACGGCGAAGTTCTGTCCGCCATCCGCGGACAGCGCGATCTCGACGCCCTGGATCTCGCTGATCGGAAGCGGCCGGCCACTCTCACGCGTGGTCGGCAGCTGCCACCTCACCCTTACATTCGCCATACCTTCAGCTCCTTCAGTTGTCGCGGCCGATCACGGCCGAACAGTTCGAGCAACCACCACCACAGTCGCCGGATCATGAGCAGATCGCATACACCGCATCCGGGCGGACAGAGCCTGACCATCGCACCGCGGCCCTCGGCACCGCGTAGTAGGTGACACCGCCTGCGATCACACCCTCCGTCGGAATACAACCCGTCTCAGCAGGCACAGTACCCACCGGCAGCATCACCAGACGATCCGTCCGCTTGACCGACGTGTAGACCGTCTGCGCTGACACACGGAGATTGCTGGGCGGCTGCGGCGCGGGCGGCAGCACCGTGTGCACGAGTGTGTTCGTGGGCGAGGATTCCGCGCTCGCCGTGCGAGAGTAGGCGCGGATGCAGTGCGTACCTGGTGCGAGATCAATCGTCGTCGTCGCAGCCGGATACGGCACGATCCTCTCGCCTGCGCGCGTGCCGAATGACGTGCCGTTGCACGTCCCCCACTCGATCCGAGTCGCAGTGAGTGCACCACTCGGAAGCGGTGTGCCGTCCACGTACTGCGTGGGATGATCCCATGTGATCGTGACGGTAGCTGCGTGCACGCACTGACACGCCAGTACCATCACCACGATCAGATTCAGATATCGCATCGATCCGTTCCTCCACTGCCGCGCGATCCGCCGCGCGGCCATTGCACTTCGCCCCCGAGCGCGCGGACACGCTCCTTCGCGATCCTGCGAGCCGTCTCCAGGTCAGACCCGAGCCACAGCCAGGTCCACCAGCGCTGCAGGATCGAGAGGAGCGATGTCACGACGCGCCTCAGAGCCGCTCGAGCCGCAAGACCTGCTGATGCAGCAGGTCCGCAAGCTGATAGAGATCATCTCCGGCCATCTCGATCTTGCGGCACAGCGGCAGATCGGCGGGCGATGCGCCATCGCCCCTCGCCAACTGCGGGGGTTCCGCGCCGAGCAGGCGATCCGCGCACCGCCTGGAGCGCTCCAGTGTCTCGACCAGAATGCCGCGCAGCCGCACGAGCTGGTCGAGATGCAATTCCAGCATCGTGCTCTCACGCGATTCGTTCGCAATCATCGCTCCGCCAATCACGCCGTAACACGGCCCCATCGTCGTCTCTCCTGTGTTGATGAAAACCATCGTCCAATCACGGCTTGATCCCCGCGTACAGGTCGCTGCGGAACGCGCGCAGATCGTCCTCCGGCAGTATCCCGTGCCGGACGTACCAGTTGAGTTGTTGACACAGCGCGCGCTGCGCCGGCTTGAGTTTGCGATACGCGCTCACGGTTACGCGTTCACCTCGTCGTCGTGCCATGTGACCGCACCGCCGAGCCGGCGCGCGTCCTCCTCGACCGCGCGACGCTGTCGCTCGATCGAGCCGCGATACCACGCGCGGATGGCGCAGTAGAGCGCTGTGAGAATTCCCGTGATCGTTCTCATGCTGAGCCTCCACAGTAGAGCAGGTCATTACGCGGCAGCGGTGGTGATGTCCCCTCGCCACTCGCGCAGCCCCCAATGGGCAATCAGGAGTGCCTCGGCGCGGTTGTGGTCCTTCGCGCGGTCGAGTGCGGCGGTCGGATAGAGCAGGCGAGCGCGGTCGAGCGATTCGCGCTTGCGCGCGGTGGGCGTCGCCTTCGGCTGCAGAAGTCCGAGCGACCGCTTCCAGACTGCGGGCGTCACAAGCTCGACGCCGATGCCGGCGATGGAGAGCGTCGCGAGGATCGAGCCGAGCGTGAGGCCGCGCGAAATCGCGGTATGCGCACCGCCCATTGCACGGGGCATTGCCTGCAAGCGCTCGACGTAGGCGCGCGCAGGCCGACCGTCGCGCAGCTCGCCGAGCATGAGCAGCAGTTCGCCACCGTCGATCCAGGCGGTCGAGCGATCGCGCATGACCGGCAGATCACGCACGCCGACGAGCTCGCCTGTGCGGCCGTCGAGCGCCGCGACAGCGCCTTCGACGCCGACATCGAAGCCGAGGATGATCATGACGCGCCCTCCCACATCGCGACCTGCCGCACCCGTTGACTCGACGGCAACGGCGCGGAGGTGGTGGCGGATTTCGCCTCGAGCGGCTCGCTGTAGAGCGCCTCGAATGCCTGCGCGTAGGTCATGGGCTTGCCTGACTTGCCGCGGCCGAGCACGACGCTCGCGAGGCCGTTCTCGAGGATCGCTGCGCGCATGCGCTCGCGGCGTTCCTCGCGCGTGGTGACACCGTCCGTGATGCGCGCGCCGTGCTCTCGCAGGCGCCGGGCGAGCCAGAGCTCCTGCTCGAGCGGGGTCATGCGGCCTCCTGGGTTTTTATTTCCGATCCTTTCCGCGCGAACAGCTCATGCCAGGCGGCGACGGCTTGCTGGTACGCACTGGCACCGAGCAGTAGGCTGACCACACGCATACGACGCGGATCCTGTGCGACGTAGTCCATGCCGCACTCGGTGAGCAGCCGCTGGCAGACGGTCCTAGCCCAAGCCAGGCGCTCTGCGCGAATCGGTGACGATGACGGCTCCTCGACGTCAACGCGGGCGACATAGGCGTCGAGCAGCAACCACTGCGTGCCGATGGGATCTCGGGCACGCGCCTCCTCCCAGGACTCGACGGAGCGGCGGACAGCGGCCGCGAACTCTGCGGCGCGCTTCGGCTGATCAACTTGCGTCAGGCGCGCGATCTCGGCTTCGAGCGAGGAGCGCTCGGCAATCGGCTGCGCAGAGCGAGCACGGAGCCTATGCCGCGCGGCCCACACGTCGGACACGGCGAACGTGCGGCGCGGCTCGCCGTCGCTGAGCTCCTCGAGCAGCAAGTCGCGACACCGGGCGAATTCGACCAGCGTCATGCGCTGCAGGCCCTTCCAGAACGCTTCGCGCTTGGCGTCGGTCAAGGGCTTGTCGAAAGCGGCGAACAGCTCCTCGAGGATCGTCTCGAACTCTGCGCGATCACTCGCCTGCACGGGCGGCCTCCCTTGCTTCCAGCTCCTCGGTCGTCGGCGCGCGGCGGTACGGCCTGCGCGCGGCTATGGGTCCGGTGCGCGTCAGTCCCTGCGTGCGGGCACGCACATCGGCGAGCGGGATGAGCGAGCGGTAACCCTGCGCGATGCAGAACTCGACGATCTCGCCCTGCGCGGCCGCATCGCCCTCGCCGGCCAGACGCTTGGCCTGCCCGAGCCGCATCGCCGCGTGCATCGGCCGGCCCAGGCTCTCGACGTGCACGATCCAGCGCACGAAGGCCTCGGCGCTGATGCCCGGTACGTCACGCCACGCATCGAGCGGCCCGCGCATCTCCTCGGCCGAGCGGGTCAGGTTGGTGCCGCAGTCGATGACGCCGGGATGGTGGGCGGGATTCGGGGGGGTCGTGCTGTCTTCGCGCGCGCACGCGCGCGTGTGTGTGTGAGAGTGATATATATCTCCCTGTCCCTGTCCCTTATACTGTCTCTTACGATCCTCGCGACTATCGTCCCCCGAATCGGGTGGCGATTCGCTACCCGAATCAGGGGGCGACTCGGGGGGCGATGATTTCACCGCCTTCGTGAGTTGCTTCTTGGCGAGCGCTTTCGAGTGCGGATTCAATGCGCGCAGCTTCTCGGCAGCCTCGCGAATTTCGGCGAGGTACGGCGCAGGATCGAAGCCAGTTCCCCACCGCTTCGCATTGCCCTCCGCAGCTCCGAGACGTTCGGAGAGCTTGCTCAGCCAGGCTTCGAGCGCCTTCTCGCACACGACAGGGTGATAGAGCCGACCGTCGGCGCACTCGACCCATCCGCGCAGTGCGTGCCGCTTCACCTTCGACCAGCGCGGACACTGCGCGAGGTGCGCGAGCATCCGGTCATTGTTCGGCAGACTGCCGGCGGGCACCT
>Ga0207864_1001625_pt1 | contig 23950 bp, 22 predicted proteins | sample HigsolmetaAR202D_FD_184834 | JGI IMG/M metagenome (GOLD analysis project Ga0207864, IMG submission 184834) | Ionic liquid and high solid enriched microbial communities from the Joint BioEnergy Institute, USA - AR20-2-D (SPAdes) (version 2) ... | reverse complement strand
CACCGTGGATGCTGTGAATGTGACGCTCCGAGTCAACTATGGGAATCTCTGCGGGCGGTACCGGTTTGTGGGCCAGACGACGATCGTTCCCGGTGGTTTCTCGACGAGCGGCGACTCCGGTTCCGCTATCCTGGAGACAGCAACGAAGACGCCAACGGCTCTCCTGTTCGCCGGAAGCTCCTCGCTGACCGTCGGCTCGCCGATCGATGATGTTTTCGATCTTCTCGGCGTGGAGATGTCCGGATCCGATTCGGCTCAGAGGAAAGCGATGCGTGCAAACCGTTTTCGCGACCCCGAAATGTCGCGCCTCGCCGCCATTCAGGCGCGCCACGAGGATCGTTTACTCGACTTCGACGGCGTGGAAGGTATTGGCATCGGGCGCGAAGGTTCACGGCTGGTCTTCAAAGTCTATGTGACTCGCCTGACGCCCGGCCTCCGCAGCGCTCTGCCAAGAGATCTTGAAGGCATTCCGGTTGTGATCTCGGAGTCCGGAGAGATTACGGCACGCTGAGTTTCACGGGCGCCGATACCACAGAGCCGAAACCGAAAAAGGCCCGGGTTTTACCCGGGCCTGCGTGTTTTTGAACTCCCGTTCTTACGTCATCGCGGCCGGTGGAGCTGGTTCGTCCGGGCGGCCGGCATTCGCGAGCGGCAGGCGGATGAGCAGGGCCGCCATCAAAACGGCAAAGAGAAGGCCAAACGCGTAGGATGGCGATTCAAAGATAGCGGGCATGGACCATTCGCGCCACGCGAAGAAGGCAACTACTAAACCGGCCAGAGCTTCTCCTGCAATCAGGCCGGAGGCGGCCAGAACGCCGACGTTCTCCACCCGGGCGCGCTGGGCTGCATTCAGGCCGCGGCGTTCCTGTATCTTGTCCAGAATGCCGCGAATCATACCGCCGACGAAGATGGCGAAGGTTGTGCCCAATGGCAGGTACATGCCGACGGAGAACAGCATCGGGCTTTTCACCTGGAGCAAAATCATTCCGATGCCCATGAACATGCCGCAAACAACCAGCGGCCACGGCATGTCTCCGCCAACAATGCCCTGAGCCAGCGACGCCATGAGGCCGGCCTGCGGAGCCGGGATGTCAGCGTCACCGAATCCGATGCCTCCCTTGTTGATGTTCCCGTAGTGGAGAATCATCAGCGGGAAGTACATGACCAGAGCGCTCACGACGACGGCGATCAGCTCCACGACCTGGATCGTGCGAGGCGTGCCGCCGAGAATATAACCGACTTTGAAGTCCTGCACGAGCTCTCCTGCAACGGCCGAGGAGACGCAGACCACCGCGGCTACGCCCAGGACGGCGGTGACTCCACTGGCGCCGTCGACGCCGAGGGAGACCATCAGAAGCGCGGCGATAATCAGCGTCGAGAGAGTCAGTCCGGAAATCGGGTTGTTCGAGGATCCGATGAGCCCCACCAGGCTGCCGGAAACCGTCGCGAAGAAGAAGCCCGTAATCAGCATCACGACGGCAGCCACCAGACCCGCCGTCACCAGATCCACCATGGTGATGTACAGCGCGGCCATCAGAACGAACATCAGGCCAATGAGGGCGAAGACAGTCTTCGAACTCATGTAGCGTTCGTTGCGGCCAACGGCCGCCGCCTGCTCCGGCGTCTGTTTGAATTCTTCAAGCGCACGTTTGAGGCCCGCAGCGAGGCTGTCCTTCATGCGGAACAACGTGTACGCCGCCCCAACCAGCATTCCTCCGACTGCGATGGGCCGGACGATCGAGGTCCAGACTGCCATCGCCAGCCTTGACCAGCCCTGCTCGGCGCTCCCGGGCGGCAGATATTGCTGAATCTGGGGACCAAGGAAATACATGAGCAGCGGAACGAGGAGTCCCCACGCGACGACGCCTCCTGAAAAATTCAGCGCCGCCAGGCGCGGGCCAATGATATAGCCAACGCCGAGATATGCCGGGCTGATGCTGGGGCCGGCTACCGTGCTGAATCCGCCTGTAACCACGGTCTGCGTGCTGCCGGGAGAGCCTAATCGCAGAACGCTCCTTCCAAGCTCGCCGATTCCGATAAAGAAGTTCTTTGCCGCAGCAAACAGCCGCATTTCGCCGAGCAGATAAATGAGAGCTCCAACTCCCATATGCCAGACCAGAATTTCGGCCGCTTTGCTGCCTGCCTGCCCCGCCTTATGGATCTCCGCCGCCGCCGTCGATTCGGGGAACGGAAGTTCGGGGTCCTCTACCATCACGCGCCGAACCAGCGACACGAACAGGACGCCAAGAATTCCGCCAACCACCATCAGCGCGGTGGACTTCCAATAGGCATCCTCCGGGCTGAACGACGGCCACGATTTCGAGATGATGAACGCAGGCAACGTGAAGATGGCGCCGGCGGCGATCGATTCGCCAATCGATCCGGCGGTCCGCGCGAGGTTCTCTTCTAAAATCGTGCCCTTCCGGAGACGCAGAACTGCCATTCCGATGACAGCGGCTGGATAAGTGGCAGCGATTGTGATACCGGCTTTCAACCCAAGGTATGCGTTCGCGGCGCCGAGAATAATCGACATGACGAGGCCGAGCAGTACCGCGCGGAAGGTGAACTCCTTCATGTCGACGTGGGCGGGAACGTAGGGTTGGAACTTTCGCGGTTCGGCGGAGGGAATGTCTTTAGAGGTAGCCATAAGGGTCAGGGTGGTGAAACAGTAGTTAAAAAAGTATATGACGGCTCAGGAGAGCCTGGCGCGTACAAGCTCGCTCAATTGCTTTCCGTCGACGCGTTTCCCGGCGAGCTTGGCCTGCACGGCCTTCATTACTACACCCATTTGTTTCTGAGAGGTGACGCCGGTCTCGGAAATCGCTGCGCTGATCGCGGCCGCAATTTCTTCTTCCGTCGGCGCTTCGGGCATGTAGCTCTCAATCACCTTCAATTCGGCCTCTTCTTTTTCGGCCTGATCGTTTCGTCCCGCCTGGCGGAACATCTGGGCCGCCTCGCGCCGCTGCTTGATCAGCGAGTTCAGGACCTGCAGTTCGCCTGCTTCGTCGAGCGGCTTCGGGGAGTCCACTTTCGCTTTCATGAGGGCCGCTTTGATCATCCGGATGGCGCTAAGGCGGGCCTCGTCTTTTGCCTTCATCGCCTCCACCATGTCTTTTTGAACGCGGTCGATTAAGGGCATGTCGTTTGCTATTCTAAAGGTTTACGCAATTCCCATGCACATCAAGAAGCAGCGACTATTAACTCCTGGGCCCACCCCTCTCTTGCCGAAGGCGCTCCAGGCGATGATGGCCTCCGATATCCACCACCGCACTCAGGACTTCCGCGACCTTCACCGGGCTACGCTGGCGGACCTGAAGGAAGTGTTGGCGACCAAGAATGACGTTCTCGTACTGGTTTCCTCCGGTACCGGTGCGATGGAAGCGTCCGTGTCGAACTTCTTCTGTCGCGGCGACAAGGTCATCGTCTGTTCTGCGGGCAAATTTGGTGAGCGCTGGGTCGACATCACGAAATCTTACGGACTCGATCCAATCGTTCTGCAGGCCGAGTACGGAGACGTTGTGTCGCCGGAGCGGGTGCAGGAAGCTCTGACGGCAAATCCCTCGGCCCGCGGCGTCTTCGTGCAGGCTTCGGAAACGTCGACGGGCGCGGCTCACGACATTCGTGCGATGGGTGAGGCGATCGCCAAGACCGATGCGCTCTTTGTCGTGGACGCGATTACCGGCTTGGGCACCATGCCGATCGACATCGACGGATGGGGCCTGGACCTTGTCGTGGGAGGGTCGCAGAAGGCATTCATGATCCCTCCGGGGCTCGCGTTCCTGACCGTAAGTCAGAAAGCCTGGGAGCGTAACGCAACATCCGACTTGCCGCGCTACTACTTCGATCTGAAAAAGGAGAAGAAGAGCGCGGACAAGGGAGAGTCGAGCTGGACGCCGTCCACGTCGCTGCTGCTTGCGCTGCATGAGTCGCTGAAGTACATCAAGCAGCTCGGCATGGACAAGCTCGTGGAGAACGCGCAAATGCTCGCGCGAGCGACGCGTGCGGCGGCGGTCGAGCTTGGGCTTGAGCTGTTCGCTCCGAAGTCGCCTGGAGCCGCGGTCACTGCGATCAAAGCACCGGCCGGGATGGACTCCAGCGTGATCGTGAAAGGCTTCCGAAATCAGTTCGGCGCCATCATCGCAAACGGGCAGGGCACGATGCAGGGAAAGATTTTCCGCATCGCGCATCTGGGCTACTTTGACTTTGCCGATCTCTTTGCGGTGATCGCGGCGCTCGAGATTCTGCTGGCAGGCAACGGGATTCCAGTGAAGTTTGGCAGCGGCGTCGCCGCCGTACAGCGCGTTTACGCCGAAGCCGCACTGGCGAAAGAAGCGGTCCGCGCATAGGGGCCGGACGAACTAAACCACATCGAACATGAAAATAGTGATCGCTGAACCGATGGCTCCGGCAGCCGTGTCGCTGCTGAAGGAGCAGCCGGGTTGGGACGTAATTGTCTCGAATCCGAAAGAGTACGCGGAACACTTGGCCGATTGCGATGCCCTGCTGGTCCGGAGCGCCGTGAAGGTCACGAAAGAGGTGCTGGAGAAGGCTCCGAAACTGCGGGTCATCGGGCGCGCCGGCGTGGGGGTCGATAACGTCGACCTTGCCGCGGCCACGGCTGCCGGCGTGCTGGTAATGAATACGCCCGGCGGCAACGCGGTCTCCGTGGCCGAGCACACCCTCGCCCTCATGCTCGGCTTGGCGCGCTCCATCCCCGCGGCGACCGCTTCCACCACATCCGGGAAGTGGGAAAAGAAGAAGTTCCTGGGGAACGAACTGCGGGGCAAGACGCTAGGCGTCATAGGGCTTGGCAGCATTGGGCGCGAAGTGGTTCGCAGAGCCGCTGCTTTTGAGATGCGGATTATCGGTCATGATCCGTACATCAGCAGCCAGGTCGCCGAGGATCTCAACGTCGAGTTGGTGGATCTGCCGACGCTTTACGAGCAGAGCGACTACATCAGCCTTCACGTCGCGCTCACGCCGGAGACGCGCTGTATGCTGTCTGCTGCCGCCTTCGAGAAGATGAAGAATGGTGTCCGGATCATCAACTGCGCGCGTGGAGAGCTCATCGACGTTGCCGCTCTGAAGCAGGCTCTGGAATCGGGCAAAGTCGGAGGTGCGGGACTGGACGTGTTCGATCCCGAGCCGCCGCCTGCCGAATACCCGCTCTTCAGCGCACCGAATCTGATCGCGACACCGCACATCGCCGGCTCCACCGAGGAAGCCCAGGAGATTGTCGGTGTCCGCATTGTTGAGCAACTGGTGCAGTATCTCCGGGACGGCGTAGCGGTGAATGCGGTCAACATGCCAGCCCTCTCGCCGGAGCAGTACCGGAGCATCGAGCCGTTCGTCGCTTTGGCGGAGCGCCTTGGCCGGTTCGCCGCCCACATCGCCACCGGGAACCCCAAGTCGGTCCGGCTGACGTATACAGGAAAGCTCGCGGAAGGCAACACGCTCCTGATTCGAAATTCCGGCCTTGCCGGCATTCTGAACCGCAGTCTCTCCCAGCGGGCGAACGTCGTGAACGCGATGCAGATTGCCACGCAGCGCGGGCTGAATGTGGAAGAGCGCCACGAAAAGCGCGCTTCGCACACCGATTCGATCCGGATCGAGCTCGAAACCGAAAGCGGCGTGACATCGGTCGAGGGAGCGCTCGTGCTGGAAAAGCCGCGCCTGATTCAGGTTGATGGCATCTACTGCGAGTCCCCCTTGGATGGGCACCTGACGTTCATGAAAAACATCGACGTTCCGGGTGTCATCGGGCATGTTGGCACCGTGCTGGGTCGAAACGGCATCAATATCGCCAACTTTGCCCTGGGCCGGCAGGAAGGCAAGTCCGCCGAGGGTCAGCCGCTGATGGCGGTGGCGGTCGTCGAGACGGATGGGGCTGTGCCCGAATCGGTGCTGGCGCAGTTGCGGGAAAATTCCGCAGTGCAACTCGCCCGCGCCGTGGCCTTTGACTGAGGAAACGCCGACCGGCGGCAGCCGGATGCGTTCCCTCCGCAACCGGTTTGCATTCGCTTCGAAAAATGAAGCACTTTCATTGCGAGCTAACACACGGTGTGCTACTATGGAAGTGCTTCATGGGCCACAGCTCGAACCATCTGGTCCAAATCCCGCAACGGAGTGAATAACCCCACAGAATGAGTTCTACCGTATTTCTCGGAAACCTTCCCGCATGGGTGACAGCCGACGACATCCGTTCGTGGCTGAACGCCGAAAATTTGGTTGCCGACAACATTAAGGTCATACGCAATCCGGAGACCCAGGAATCCAAAGGTTTCGCTTTCATTGAGGCGCCGAACGCCGAGGAGATGCATTCGATCATCCGTCGATTTGATCGCGCCCCGCTGGAAGACCGAATCCTCCGCGCCAACCCCGCCCAGCCGCCGAAATCAAAGGGACAGGCTAAGGCAGCAGGATCGGCTGATCAGCAGCGCTCGCGGCGCGGCGGCAAGAAACATAAGCGTTCCAAAGAGAACACTCCTCAGAGCGCATTTGCTGAAGAATTAGCCAAGGCTCTCTAAGCTTTTCTCTTCGCTTAATCCTCGTAAACCGGAAACCGGACTCTTTTCTCTTTTACCTGCGCTGATACAAAACAACCGCTCATCCCTGTCGGATGAGCACTACCATTCGCAAGCGTTCCTCCGTATCGTCCCTTCCCACCGGTGATATACTCAATCCCGGTAGTTGAGACCACGAGGGTGTAAGCACCCGAGGTGCATCGTGAACGACCTATTGTTCATTCGTATCTTCTTCGTTCTCGTGCTGGCCTGCTCGGCCTTCTTCCTCCAGCCCCTTCAGCTTAATCCTCCGTTGGCCGCCGTTACCGGTGCGATCGTCGGTCTAGCCATTGTTCTGTTTGAGATCAGGTTGAAGCAGGTGAGTTTGAAACGCCTGATCGGTGCAGCCGTCGGTTCTGTTCTCGGGATTCTTGGCGCCTTTCTCATATCCCTTGTCCTGGAAAAGGCCGTCGTAAACGGCACGAACACTCTTTCCTTTCTTCAGCTGACGGTGCTCCTGTTTATGGCGTACGTCGGCCTGATTGTCGGCGCTAGCAAGGGAGACATGCTCAACCTGGCGGCGCTCGGTGGTCTCTTCGGGAACGAAAAAGCGAGCAAGCACGCCTTTAAAATCCTCGACACGAGCGTGATCATCGACGGACGGATCGCCGATATCGCGGAAACGGGATTTCTTGACGGGACTCTCGTTGTCCCTCAATTTGTGCTGCGCGAGCTGCAGCTTGTCGCGGATTCGGCGGATTCGATGAAGCGGAACCGGGGACGGCGAGGCCTCGATATTCTGCAGCGAATCCAGAAAATGGCGCAGCTCCACGTGCAGATTGTAGAGGATGATTTCCCGCACATTCGTGACGTCGACATGAAGCTCATCGAGCTGGCCAAAGTCTATGACTGCAAAATTGTCACGAATGACTTCAACCTGAATAAGGTCGCACAGCTTCACGGCGTCGAGGTGCTGAACATCAACGAACTGGCGAATGCCCTGAAGCCCATTGTGCTGCCCGGCGAGAGCATGCGCGTGTTCATTCTGAAGGAGGGCAAAGAATACAATCAGGGCGTCGCTTATCTCGATGACGGCACGATGGTCGTCGTTGACAACGCCAAGAAGCTGATCTCGAAGACAATTGACATTTCAGTTACAAGTGTTCTTCAGACTACGGCCGGAAAAATGATCTTTGGCCGCTTCGACGAGCGGACTCATGTCGTCCACGACAAGAATCCAACGGACCGGCACGAGCGCACCGAACGGACTGGCCACCATCGTGAGCACCACACTGCGGCCGTTCCGCCGTCCGCCTAGGTGCATCACATTCGAGCTTCCGCTGGCCTGACAGCCGGACTGATAGAATCAAAATCAAAGGCTCTCTTATGAAAGTTTCCGTCATCCTGCCAGCGGCCGGGTTGGGCACGCGGATGGCCCACTCGCAGCCTGAGGGCGCCGGCACCAGCCGGAAGCAATTCATGTTGCTGAATGGGTCGCCCATTCTGGTGCACACAATCCGTAAGTTTGCCGGTACGCCGCTGGTCAGCGAAATTGTAGTCGCGCTCCGCGAAGAGGATCTTCCGTGGGTTGACGAACTGCTCTCGAAAGAAAGCCTGTCGAAGCCTGTCCGTCTGGTTCCTGGCGGAGATACGCGCCAGCAGTCCGTGGAGAATGCGCTTGCGAGCCTCTCACCGGACACCGATCTGGTTGCCGTTCACGACGCCGTGCGTCCGTTCATTCAAGAGGAGACGATCGAGAAGGTGATCCGCGAGGCCCACCAGACAGGCGCCGCTATTGTCGGCATCGTGCCGGTGGACACCGTAAAGCAGGTGCACCTTCATAAGATCCGCGGCACTTTGAACCGGGAGAGGCTGATTCTCGCGCAAACTCCTCAAGTATTTCGTTACGGGCTGCTCTGCCAGGCCTTTCAGCGCGCTAGGGAAGATGGCTTCATTGGTACCGATGAGTCCAGTCTTGTGGAGCGACTGGAGCAGGTGGAAGTCAGCGTGGTGCTTGGCAGCGACCGGAATATTAAGATCACAAAGCCGTCCGACATGGAGCTCGCCCGTTTCCTGCTCGCGGAAGAGACGGCCCGGCGGAAGGCATCGTGAGCAGGGTTCGAACCGGGCTCGGCTGGGATAACCACCGCATCGCTTCAGGACGCCCACTCATCCTCGGAGGAATCAGGATTCCGAGCGACTTCGGGCTGGAGGGCCACTCCGACGCCGATGTGTTGTTACACGCAATTACCGATGCCCTGCTGGGCGCCGCGGCGCTCGGTGATATCGGCATGCACTTTCCGGACTCGGATCCGCGATGGAAGGGCGCAAACAGCATCCAGTTCCTCCAACACGCCTTGCGCTTGGTCCGCGAGCGCGGCTTTGAAATCGGAAATGTGGATTCCACCGTGATTCTGGAGCGGCCCAAGCTCAAAGACTACCGGCTTGCGATTCGGGAAAACATCGCCGCCGCTCTTGGCCTGCCCCTGGACGCCGTCTCCGTAAAGTTCAAGACCTCGGAAAGGGTAGGACCGGTCGGCGAAGGACGGTCCGCGGAAGCTCAAGCGATCGTAACCCTCTACAAATCCTGACTACGCCAAAAATTTTCCTTCGGCCGGGCGGAATCCGGCATCCCGGGCGGGTTTCCGTCGATCTACTATAGAGAAAGAACTGGGGGCGCAGTCATGGCCGAGAGTCTCGATTTACCCATCCATCCGGCAGATCGGCCTGTGGTCGTTAACAGCGAGGGGAACCGGATCGTGCTCGATTTTCCGGACCTCAAAGCGGCTTTCCAGCTCCTCAAGCCCTGGTCCGGACAGGCGAAACGCGTTGAGCTGGCGGAGCGGATCCACGAGGCGCTAAGGCTTGCCGGTCTCAGCCTGGAGGTCAAGGTTCAGGGAAAGCCCGTCGCGGAACTCGGCTCCGGCGAGAAACGAGGGCTTATTTTACGGCTTCTTGGAATCCGCTAGCCGTCTTAGTTGACGCCGCTTTTCTTCCGGGCGGGCAGAAATTCGTCGTTCGGCCGCCAAGTGGGCAGCGCCGGCAGGGCCGCTGCATCCGCCCCAATGAGAAAACCAAACCTTGCGATTTCTTCTAGGCCCGAAAAGTCCCACTCTTCACGATACTCGTCCGACGGCTGGTGGTAGTTCTTTGAGTTGTACTCCTGAAATACGGTGTTCCCGAAGTCTGTGGGCTTGCCCTCGAACTGAGTGCCCATGCTCACAGAGAAGGCCGGTATGCCTGCCTTTGCGAACGAGAAGTGATCGGAGCGGTAGTAAGTTCCCTGTTCCGGCCGCGGGTCCGGCGTGATTTCGAGGCGAAGCCGTTTCGCTGCGTTTTGAACAATGGGCCAGACTGTGGTGCGCTCGGCCCCGTTTACTACGACATCCCGGGTTCTGCCAAAGGGATAAAAGGCGTCAAAGTTGACTGCAAGAGCCGTTTTGCCCGCGCTAACGACCGGCTTTCGGGCGTAATATTCGGATCCACGCAGCCCGCTCTCCTCCGCGGTGACGAAAAGGAACAGCGCGGAGCGCTTTGGCTTATGCTCCAGCGACGCCCACGCCCGCGCGATTTCAAGAACGATCGCGCATCCCGTTGCGTTGTCCACAGCCCCGTTATAGATAGCATCGCCGTTCACCGGCCTGCCCACGCCCAGGTGGTCCCAGTGGGCGCTGAAAATGACGGCCTCGTCCTTGAGGGTATCGTTGCTTCCCGGAATCTTTCCCACAACATTCCGCGTATCAATCTGGCGGATCTTGCTTGGGATGGAGCCCTTGATACGGATGCCAAGCGGGAACGCCTTAAAGCCGCGGGAATCAGCCGCTCGCAGGAGTTCGTCCAGAGTCTTGCCTGCCAGTTTGGCCAGTCTTTCGCCTCCCTCCGTGCTGATCCAACCGGCAAACGCGAGCTGCGGACCCTCTGCCTTGACCTGGAAATCCTCCCGACCCCAGGAACTTCGCACCACATCCCAGCCGTAACCGGCGGTAGGGGTCGTATGGATAATCAGACACGCCACGGCTCCCTTCCGGATTGCCTGTTCGTATTTGTAAGTCCACCGGCCGTAGTAGGTGAGCGCTCGCCCGCCGAAGAAGTTTGGATCCGTCGACGGAGGCTCGTTGGTGAACAGCACCACAACCTTGCCAGTGACGTCAATTCCCTTGTAGTCATCCCAGCCGAATTCCGGAGCGCTGATGCCGTGGCCCACGAAGACGGCTTCGGCGTCGAATGCCGCGTTCGGATTCTGCTGCTGCGTTACGCCGACGAAATCTTCAAGCCATTTGTAGGAGAGGCTTCCCGTCTTGCCCGTAGCCGACAGAGTCGCAGTTGGCTGCGTCTCGACGCCGACGAGAGGCACGCGCTGGAAGAAGGTGCCCATGTCGCCCGCGGGCTTCACCCCGGCCAATGCCAACTGCGTGGCCAGATACTCCGTAGCCAGCAGCTCTCCACGGCTTCCAACGCCGCGGCCTTCCAGGAGGTCGCTGGCGAGAAACCTGGTGTGGGCCCGGATCCTCTCCGCATCGATTTCTTGCGCGGCTGCCGGAGCCAAAGCCGCCAAACTGAGAAACAGGGCGAGCCTTCGCATCTGGTGGACAACCTCCGTGTTCACCACCCATCTTAGCTGCTCCGTGCGAATTACTGCTCGGGTGCGTTATCTCGGGTGAGGTACTGCACAATCACGGAAACCCTGCGATTGGAGGGATGCTCGGGCACTTTGGTATTACGAAGCCTCTGGTCGGCGTAACCCCGGATCTGGGAAATCTGACTTGCCGGTACTCCGGCAGCCTGAAGTACCCGGCGCGCCGCATTGGCCCTGTCCGCTGATAATTCCCAGTTGGAGTAAGTAGCATCGTTCGAGTAAGGCCGCGCGTCGGTGTGACCTTCGACGAGGATTTTGTTAGGCAGCTTACGAAGCTCTTGTGCGAGGCGGGTAAGTAAGTCCCGGCCGCTTTCGGTAGGTTCACCCCGTCCGCTTTCGAAGAACATGCCGGTTTCTGTCTCGAGCAGTTCTATCCGCAAGCCCTCGCCCGTGATGATCAGCTCCACCTGGTCCTTGAACCGCTCAAAGTCGGGTAAGTCCTTTAGTGCATGCTCGACCAGGTCCTTCAACTTATCCATGTCTTCTTTCCGCACGGCCAGGCTTTCGCCTGATCCGGCGATGTTCGTGCCCGTTAGATCGGCATGCCCGGACGGGTCGCGGAAGTAGAGGCTCACGGCCTTTTTGACCTTCTCATTGGTGTTGAGAAGCCATAGGACGATAAATAGGGCCATTAACGCCGTGACAAAGTCGGCGTAGGCGACTTTCCAGGCGCCACCGTGGTGGATTCTATGCGGCTTCCGCTTCTTGATGATCACGATTGGAGCTTGAGGTACTGCCGGTTCCAGTACGGGCGTTGCCGCTCCCGCTTCCGGAACGGATGTTGGTGTTCCTGGTCCCTGTATCGAAGTCGCCATGCTCGATCATGCTGCAGCGGCTGTTGATGAAGCTGCCGGAGCTCCTTTGCAATAGGCTTCCATCTCCTTGAAACTTGGCCGGACGTGGGATGGGATTGCGCGGCGGGCAAACTCTATTGCGATCAGAGGGGCGTTTCCACGCATCATTGAGAGGAGTCCTACCCTGAGCATGTTGTAGTACTGAGAGGCAGCTTCGTTTCGCTTTGCGATCGCGGCAGCGAGCGGTGCCACGATGCCATAACAAAGCAGAATTCCGAGGAACGTCCCGACGAGCGCCGCGGCTACCTTGTGGCCGATCTCTTCTGGCGGACCTCCCAAAGCCCCCATGGTGATAACCACGCCAAGTACAGCAGCTACGATTCCGAGACCGGGAAGGGAATCGGCTACCGTCTGCAAGGCGGTTACAGGCTCGGCTAACTCATGCTCGTGGAGTTCGATGTCCATCTCCATCAACTGGTCCAGTTCCATGGTGTCGACTCCGCCCGTGATGTTTACGCGGAGTGTATCGCAGAAGAAACTTAGGGCCTGGTGGTCGGCAAGAAAGTCAGGAAATTTCGCAAACAGTTTGCTCTTGTGCGGTTCTTCGATGTCCAGCTCTAACTGTTGGGTGCCATTTTTTCGCAGATAGATAAAGATGTCGTTTAGCATCTTGAGCTGGTCGAGGTAGAATTCCTTGGTGTACCTGCTTTCTTTGACGACTCCGAGGAGCCCCGAGAAGATCCTCTTGACAGTCGCCAAAGGATTCGCGATCAAAACAGTGCCGACGGCCGCGCCGCCGATGATCACCAGTTCCGCAGGCTGGAAGAGCACCAGCAAGTTCCCGTGCTCTAACAGGTAGCCGACTATGATCGACCCTAGGACGACGACGATTCCGACAATTGCAAGCATGGTTTTGATCGCCCCCGGATATTCTCATCGCTAGAACCGGCTTGATCTTTAATCACGTTAAAGCCGATAGACATTTGGGTGATGGATTTGCTAACTTATGCCTGAGAAGCAGATCGTGCAGACCGAAACCACGCCGAAGCCGGATCTTGACTCACCTCCTCCATTCTCTCGGGAGGCCCTCACCCACCTGAGAGCCTTAGAGGCGGAAAGCATTCATATCATTAGGGAAGTGGTGGCGGAGTTCGAGCGTCCCGTGATGCTCTACTCAATCGGCAAGGATTCTTCTGTTCTGGTCCGCCTGGCGCAGAAGGCCTTCTATCCCGGTAAGATCCCGTTCCCTCTGCTGCATGTAGACACCACCTACAAGTTCGGAGAAATGATTGAGTTCCGGGACCGCTATACCGCCGAGATCGGCGCCAAGCTGGTGGTCTACACCAATCAGAAGGCAATCGACGAAGGGGCGAGCCCCTTTGCCCTTGGTACGCAGAAGTGCTGCGGCCTATTGAAGACCAGGGCGCTACTGGATGCACTGGCTTCGGGACCCTACGACGCCGCCTTCGGAGGGGCGCGGCGTGACGAGGAGAAGTCCCGCGCGAAGGAGCGTATCTATTCGTTCCGCGACAGCTACGGGCAGTGGGATCCTAAAAACCAGCGCCCGGAGTTATGGAATCTATACAACAGTCGTATCGACAAGGGGGAAAGCATCCGCGTTTTTCCCCTTTCCAACTGGACCGAGTTGGATGTCTGGCAGTACATCCACTTTGAAAAAATCCCGATCGTTCCTCTTTACTTCGCCAAGCCGAGGCCCGTTGTAGTCCGAGGCGACCACCTGATTCCCGTCGAGCACAATCCGCCGCTGCTGCCCGGCGAGAAGCCGCAAATGGTAATGTGCCGTATGCGCTCTCTTGGCTGCACGTACTGCACGGGAGCAATCCGCTCTGAAGCGGATACGGTGCCCAAGATTATCCACGAGCTGTTTTTCATGCGCCGGTCGGAGCGTGAGAACCGTGTGATTGACCACGATCAGGAAGGCTCCATGGAAATCAAGAAGCGGGAGGGGTACTTCTAGCCATGAGCGCCCCGGCGGCAGCAACGATCGAGCAGTTTCTCGAGCAGGAACATCGCAAGCAGCTCCTGCGGTTTACGACCGCGGGCAGCGTGGACGATGGGAAATCCACTCTCATTGGGCGCCTGCTTTACGATACCAAGGGCGTCTATGAAGACCAGCTCGCAAGCATCGCCAAGTCGCCGGTGAACCGTTCCGGACGGGCTGTCGACCTGTCCCTGCTGACGGACGGCCTCAGGGCGGAGCGGGAGCAAGGCATTACCATCGATGTCGCTTACCGCTACTTTGCGACGCCGCGGCGCAAGTTCATCATCGCGGACACGCCCGGCCATGAGCAATACACGCGGAATATGGCCACAGGAGCCTCCACGGCGGAGCTGGCCATCATTCTGGTCGATGCCCGGAAAGGCGTGCTTCCTCAATCGCGCCGTCACGCTTACATTTCGGTCCTGCTGGGAATTCCTCATCTTGCCGTTGCTGTCAACAAGATGGATTTGGTGGATTTTAATCGAAATACGTTTGACAGCATCTGCCGGGAATTTCGTGAATTTGTCGAGAATATCGGCGGGCCTGAGCCTGTATTTTTCCCGATCTGCGCGCTCGATGGCGACAACGTAGTCACCCGCAGCGAACGAACCCCGTGGTACGAGGGGCCGAGCCTGCTCGAACATTTGGAAACGGTTCCGATCGGCAGCTCGAACAGCTTCGACGAACTGCGATTCCCCGTGCAATACGTCATTCGGCCCTCGCTGGATTTTCGAGGGTATGCCGGCCAGATAGCCGCAGGGGCTCTCCACCCGGGTGACGTGGTGATGGCTCTGCCGTCGGGACGTACATCGCGCGTGAAATCCATCGTTACCTGGGATGGGGATTTGCAAAAAGCGTTCGCGCCGATGTCGGTGACCGTGACGCTCGAGGATGAAATCGACATCAGCCGCGGCGACATGCTGGTCGATCCGCGTCACATGCCGCATGTTTCGCGGCGGCTGGAGGCGCACGTCGTTTGGATGCATCCCGACGCGCTGGAGCTGAACAAGTCATACATCCTCAAGCACACCACGCAACAAGTGCGAGGCCTCGTAAGGGAGATCAAGCACAGAGTCAACGTCAACACGCTCGCGCAGGAGCCTGCATCGACTCTTGAGCTCAACGAAATCGGTCTGGTTTCCATCGAGACACACCGGCCGCTTTTCTATGACGCCTACAAACGGAATCGATCCACTGGGGCGTTCATCTTCATCGACCCGCTCATCAACGTGACCGTCGGAGCGGGAATGATCGTTGAGCCGATGGCGCAGGTGCCGGCCGAGCTCGAGACGGGACGCCTTACGGCTGCCGAACGATACGCGCGAAACGGCCACCATCCGGCCACGATCTGGCTCACGGCCCGCAAGGAACTCGCCTACCTTCTCGAACGAAGACTTTTCCAGCGCGGATGCCAGGTTCATGTTCTCGCCGACGATGCAGAAACTCATTTGCTGCCCGTACTCGCCCGAATTTGCTCGGTGGCCGGGCTTATTACGATCTGCACTCCGGCGGCACATACACCCTCGGACCGTGACCGCGCGCGGCAGCTTACGGCTCCTGCCCCCTTTGTTGAGCTGGATCCCGAGGACTTGCCGCCCGACGATCAGATTGCCGCGGCCCGCGTAATGGAGATTCTCGAAGAGCGCGGGATTATCTGATTCGGAAACAGTCCTGCTTCGCTTTGCGATAACCAGCGAATCGCAACCTCCCGGCCGCGTTCCATCCCGGTTTTGCGCGCCGAAAGACACCGAAACTCTTCCACACAGGGATGGGTCCATTCTCTTGCAGTTGCCATGGGAGCCCTGCAGGAGGTTCTCTGTTGGATGCTGTCACTCCGATCCACACTTCCGTTGCCGGGAGAGCGCGGTTCCATGTTGCCGCGCTGTATCGATCTCCAGCCGTAAAGTACAAGCTCGAAGGCCGGCTCTCTGGTCGAAACGGCATTCGTTCAGCGTCCGCGAATGTCGTTACTGGGAATATCCTTGTCCTCTATAACGCTGACCAGAGCATCGAGCACATCCGCAGGACAATCGAAGAACTGCTGAGCGTTTCAGGGAACCGGCGGAGCGCAGGTGAGCAACCGGCCGCAGAGCAGCCTTGGCATTCTCTCGAGGCTGAAGCCGTGCTCGGGCTGCTGGGGAGTTCGCCGGCCACGGGACTGACGGGGGAACTTTCGCGGCAGCGGCTCCTGGAATACGGCCCGAACGTGCTCCATCCGCAAAGGGCGCGATCCCGCCTCTCCATCTTTCTGGATCAATTCAAGAGCCTCCCGGTCGCCCTGCTGCTTGGCTCGGCTGCATTTTCGATCGTTACGGGCGGTGTTGCGGACGCTGTCATCATCGGCGCAGTCGTACTCCTGAACGCGGGGATTGGAGGCACGATCGAGTCGCAAGCAGAGCAAACCGTCATCACTCTCCTCGACACGCGGGAACCCCTGGCTACGGTGATGCGCGAGGGCACGGTGACGCGCATTCCTGCGGAAGAAGTCGTGCCTGGGGATATCCTGGTGCTCGCTCGCGGGGAAGAGATTCCGGCTGATGCACGAATTCTGGAAGCGCGCGATCTCAGTATTGATGAATCGGCCCTTACCGGCGAGAGTCTGCCCGCGGAAAAAACGGCTGCGCCGCTGAGTGAGGACACGGTTCTGGCGGATCGGCGCAACATGGTGTATCGGGGCTCGATCGCAACGGGCGGCAGCGGCTTGGCGGCGGTCGTGGCGACCGGACTCTCTACCGAGCTCGGCCGAATCCAATCGATGATCGCACAGACGGTTCGTCCGCAGACACCGCTGCAGAAGCGGCTGCAGTCGCTGAGCCACCAGATGCTGGGCTTCTCTGCAGTTGTATGCGGAGGCGTGCTGGTAGCCGGCCTGCTGCGGGGCTTCCCTGGAATTCAGATGATACGTGCAGGAATCTCGCTGGCAATCGCCGCGATTCCCGAAGGCCTCCCTGCGATTGCGACGACAGCCTTGGCCAGCGGTCTCAGAAACCTCCTCCCCCATAAGGTGATTCTCAGAAGACTCGATGCCCTGGAGACACTGGGCTGCGTCCAGGTTGTTTGCCTCGACAAGACCGGAACTCTCACGATGAACCGGATGTCCGTAGCGCGGGTCTTTACCGGCGGGCGCGGCTATGTAGTGGGAACGGACGGTTTCCTTTCGAATGGCGAGGACCTCACGCCGGCGGATCAGGAAGATCTGATGCTCCTGATCGAAATGGCTGCTTTGTGCAACGAAGCCGAGTTTGTTGAACAGGACGGAGGCTTCGAAGTGGAGGGCAGCCCGACGGAAGCGGCTCTGCTCGAGCTTGCAATGAGCAGAGGAATCAATCCCGGTGAACTGCGGCGCAACTACGAACGCATCAGCCTCGAACAGCGCACGGAGTCACGCAACTACATGAAGACAATCCACCGGCGGCCCATGGGAGGGCGGCTCATCGCGGTAAAGGGCAATCCCGATGAGGTGCTCGCACTCTGCACTGGCTATCGCAAGAATGGAGCCGTTGTTCGTTTTTCGGCGCGCCAGCGCCGAGAGATCGAGCTCGAGAACAGCCGTATGGCGCACGCAGCTCTGCGGGTTCTTGGGGTGGCCTACGGGGAGTCAGATCGAGAAGAGCCCCTCTCGGAGGAAGGTTTGATCTGGCTCGGACTGATCGGGATGACCGATCCAACCAGGGAGGGGCTCAGGGAGCTGATCACGGAGCTGCGCCGCGCCGGAGTGAGGCCGGTCATGATTACAGGCGATCAGCGATCGACGGCCGAGGCGATTGCGGAGTCGATCGGCATCCGTGGAGATAACTCCCACAGTACGCTGTCGGGGACGGAGATCGAAGGCATGGAGGAATCCGCCATGGATGCTGCAGTCGCCCGCACGGATGTGTTCGCTCGCGTCAGCCCAAGCTACAAGCTAAAGCTCATTCAGTCCTTCCAAAGGTCTGGCAAGGTCGTGGCGATGATGGGCGACGGCATCAATGACGGTCCGGCGCTGCGGGCCGCGGACATCGGCATCACGCTTGGCAAGAGCGGAACCCGTGTGGCGCGGGAAACAGCGCATTTCGTCCTCCGTGACGACAACCTCGGAACGCTGATTCCGGCGCTGCGAGAGGGACGCCGCGTCCATGAAAACATTCGCCGCGCGGTTCACTACATTGCAACGACCAACGTGAGCGAGATCCTCATGATGCTCACGTCGCTCTCCAGCGGATTGGGGCAGCCGCTCAACCACCGGCAGCTTCTCTGGATCAACCTTCTCACCGACGTGCTCCCGCAAATCGCTCTCGCCTTGCAGGCCGCAGAAGACGATCTGATGAAACGGCCTCCGTCGGACCCCCGGGCGAAGATCATCGAGCGAGAGGATCTATGGCGGCTCGCGCAGCAATCTGTCTTCCTCACCGCGGGCGGTCTGCTGGCTTATATCTACGGAGTTGGACGATATGGAATCGGGCCGCGCGCGAGCAGCACCGGCTTTCTCGCGCTGACTTCCGCTCAGCTCCTCCATGCGATCACCGCCCGCTCGCACCATTCGGTGTTTGAAGGGAAACAGCTGCCGCCAAACCCGTATCTGTTTCTGTCGATTGGCGCAGGGTTTGGCATGATGCTGCTTGCCTGTTCGGTGCCCGTCTTTCGAAACATGCTGGGCCTTGCAGGTGTGAGTCTGGCTGACTTGGGCGTAGCGGCAAGCTCAGCAATCGCGGCTCTGCTGGCAAATGAGTGCGCGAAGCCCTTACATGGAAGGCAGCGCCGGTTAGCCCTGCCCGCTCCTTCAGGCAACAGGCTGGCAACTCTCCCATCCACAACCGTGGACGTGATGGGTTAACTCTGGAGGCGAACTTTTCTATGGCTCTCTTGGATGAAGATGGGCGAAAGGTTCTGTTGGGAATCGGCATTGGTCTGGCTTCAGCCGCAGTTCTGAAGGGACTGATGCCGGCATTCTCCGGATTGGGGAGGCCTCTGGCGAAGGCGACGATCAAGTCCGGCCTTGCGGCCTTTGAAAGAGGGCGTGAGGTCTGGGCGCATCTTGCGGAGGTTGTGGAGGATCTGACAGCGGAAGCCAGGGCGGAACTGGAACAGAGCCGTCTTGGGGATTCTGTGCAAACGCCGCCGTCACCGACTGGCGGCGAAGGGGGAGGAGGGATCTGATGGCAGTCGAAGCGGCGCTCGAACACAAGCTGAACGGGCGGCTCCGGGTGCGCGTGCGAGTCAAGCGGCGAGACTCCGCCTACTTCGCGGAGCTCGAGCGGAAACTGCGCGAGTGCGAGGGCGTGGAAGACATCAAGGTGAATGAACTGACCGGCAGTGTTTTCGTGCTCCACCACACCACTCCCGACGCAGTCCTGGCGTTTGCCCGGGACCGCGGTCTCTTTCGCATCTCCGAACGCGCTAAGCGGCCCCAGCCGGTCACTGAAAAGGTTGTCGAACGGCTTGCGAGGATGGATGAACGCTTGAACGCGATCAGCGAAGGGCGCATAAATCTCGCCAGTACGGCGGCATTTGGTCTCGCTGCGGTCGGAGTTCTTCAAGTGCTTCGGCGCCACACATGGCCGGCCGCGTTCACCTTGTTCTGGTATGCGGCGGCCCTTTCGCGAACCCAGTTCACCTCTTCCGGCGGGAATGGTTCGTCGCAAAGGTGAGAAAATTAAAGCAGAGGCCTTCACGCGGTGAAGCGCCGGAACGTAGGGGTGCTGGAGAGCGAGAAGCTGACAGCGTCTCGTCTCCGGATTGTGTATGGGAGGGCAGCCGTGAACGAAACGAGAGTCGAGTCCGCTGCGGGTCCCGAAACCACGCAGTCGGTAACGGAAGCCGTCTGGTCGACACTCAATCCGGTCCTCAGTCTGGCCCGGGGTGTTTGGCTAATCGGGCTTGGATCGCTCGTGCTTGCAGGCGAGCAGGCGGGTAAACTGCTCCGCATGGCAGCCGACAAGGGCCGCCAGGCAGAACCGTTGGTGACAGGTCAGCTCAAACGGGCCGAAGAAAACGTTATGCAAGCCGTATCTGGAGTGGGCGACCGGCTGAAGGGCGCCGCCAAAATCTGTTCCGAGGCGGGAGAGCCGGCGGCCGGCGCGCCGGAGGGGCGTGAAATTCCAACCAAAGAAGATGTTGACCGGCTGGTTCAGAGGCTCGAGGAGCTGAACCGTAAGATTGACCAGCTTGGAAGCGCTCAGAGGGAACTTTAGGGGCTTAGAGCAGCGCGGAAATCATCGCGTATAGCGAATGCTCTACCGCCTTCTCAACGACGTACGAGGCCATCGCGTTGGCGGCTCTTGCGGTTGGAGGCGGCGCGGCGGGAGTTCCGTTGGCGTTCTCGAGATTCACATAACCCTGTTCGCGCAGCTTGGCCAACAACGTTGATGAATCCAGAAGACGGGTGTCGTAACAAACGGTTATGCTGCCAGTCAGCGTGTTGGTAGCGACGGAATTCACGCCGGAAACGCCTTCAAGCAGTCGCCGTGCTTGATGAGCACCTGCTTCATTCCGCTTTACTGCGGCGCTGCGAATACGAAGACGCCCGGGGACGGAGTGGAGGTAGTTGCTTTTTGTCTCCACTCTTCTCCTGCCGCACGTACATTTCGGCTCGTTGATGATCGCGCCCAGTCCCTTGATTGTCAGTCCTAGAGCTAGGTTCGTCCACACAGTGATGTTTTTCTCCTTGAAAACGCAGTGACGCGCTTGCCCGGCGCAAGTTGGCACAAGTCCGGCAAACGGCTTTAGAAAGGGTCTATATCGCGGGAGACGTGCGGCTCCTTCCACGCGTTCCCGCGAATTTCCCCCGGAAGCAGGGTTTTGCAAAATAGGTGTCAGCGAGCCTTGTACGTCTTCTTGTACCGGTTCCGGCTGTTGAACACAGTGAACTCCCCGGAGGGAGTCACGGACACTTGAATGTAGTTCCCCTGGCAGCGCTCCTCGAGGTTGGCGATGAAGACGTCAGGCACATTCGTCTCTGTCCCTCCGGCCACGGCGAAGTGCAGCTGCCACAGGTCCTCGAGGCCGGGTGACTGGCGGAAAACCTTCCACACCGCTGGGGCCCCGCCCTTCCGCGCCCCGTTATTCATGACTGCCACACGAGGCTTCAAGGCGTGAACGATCGTACTCGGATTGGAAGTGGCCGTTCCGTGGTGGGTGACCAGATACAAATCAACGTTGCCTATGTTGTTGTTCGGGCAGACCAGCTCAAGCTCCTTGTTCCAGGTCAAATCCCCAAGGTCGACAAAGCGGAACTTATCCCGGTAGGAGAGAACAAAGCCGAGAGAACGGGCATTCTCACTAGGGTCATCGTCGCGCTTCTCGGCTGAAGCACACAGCGCGTTTGGCGCTCCAGCTCCCGGAAGCGGCTGGTTCAGCACTGCACCGTGGGCTGACACGATCCGTATATCGAGACCCTTCATCGGCAGGACGTCGCCCGGCTTCAAGGTCAGCCGCTTTGCCTTCTCGACGACCCGCTTGTACTCGCTGCTCAGCCTCTCCGCATTCCTACCTGTCTCTATGCTGTCTCCGTGATCGACGAAAGAGACGATAGGGAACTTTTCGGCAAGTTGGGGAACGCCTCCGACATGATCGGAGTGGAAGTGAGTGACCAGCAGGTAATCGATGCGCTTCACGCCGGCTTTCTTGGCGACGGTCATGATGCGGTTGGCGTCCCTGCCTTCATAACCTGGCCATCCTGCGTCCACCAACAGAGATTCACCAGAGGGGGATACAATAAGGGTTGCCTGGCCGCCCTCGACATCAATAAAGAATAGTTCCAGGTTTCTTGCGGCAGGCAGCAGTACCGGAGCCAGGCAGAGCAGTACCGCCACTCGTGCGAGCAGAGCGTTCATGGTCGGCATCCTACCATAGGCGCCTTATTCTTTGGAACGCAGCCCTCGAATGTCCCGTAGTTCAGGACGTAGATGACGGATTCGCCTAAAGCTCGGGCACTTTCCGGTAGTCTGCATCGAAGGCCGGCCGATCCGGCCGAAGCGCGGAGTTTTTGGAGCAAATGCCATACTGCACGCAGTGCGGAAACAAGGTTCAGGACACCGATGTTTTTTGCGGTCGCTGCGGCGCCCGCCAGCGCCAGGAGGCCCACAGATGCGGTCCCGGGCTCGCGGGATGCATGTCACCGCGAACCGCTTCCCTGCTCTGCTACATTCCTGTCATTGGCTGGATTGCAGCGATTGTCGTCCTTGCATCGGAACGTTTCCACGACGACCGCACCGTCCGTTTTCACGCCTTCCAGGGTTTGTATCTGTTCGTGGCATGGCTCATTGTAGATTGGGTCATCAGCCCCCTCTTCGATGCGATCCCCGTACCCCGCACGGCTGTGAAACTCCTGCAGGCAGCGATTTTCTGCGCATGGGTCTTCATGATCATCAAAGTCAGCCAGGGCCAGGCGTACCGCCTGCCAGTATTTGGCGAACTCGCTGACCGGTCCGTATCGGAACAGCGGTGAAGGTGGTATATTTATTCATAGGAGTGAATAAGTAATCATATGCTGCAAGCCGGGATTGTCGGCTTTCGAGGATACAGCGGAGCCGAGCTAGTCCAGATCCTTAAGAAACATCCGCACGTGAAGCCGATCCTCCTGGAGCACCGACAGGACTCCGAGGACCGGGTTCGGCCCCTGGGCTACGACTGCCCGGACCGCATCCCTTGCACTCCGGACGCCGTTCGCGAACGGGGTCTTGCTGTCGTGTTTCTGGCGACTCCGCCCGAAGTGTCCATGGAGCTTGCCCCTCAGATGCTGGCGACGGGCGCGAAAGTGGTGGATCTGAGCGGAGCCTTTCGCCTGCGTACGGTCGAGAACTACGCGAAATGGTACAAGGCGGAGCACAAGGAACCCGATTTGCTGAGCCGCGCCGTCTATGGGCTACCTGAATTTTGCCGCGACCGGATCCGCAGCGCTGAAATGATCGCAAACCCCGGCTGCTATCCAACGGCTGCAAACCTTGCGATCCGGCCGCTCATCGACGCCGGGATCGTGGACCGCCAGGCGGGGATCATCTGCGACGCAAAAAGCGGCGTAAGCGGCGCGGGACGCAAGCCCAGTCTGCGTACGAGCTTCTGCGAAATCACGGAGAACTTCTCGGCCTATTCGCTGCTCGATCACCGGCACGTGCCGGAAGTGCTGATGAACTCCCACTTGGAGGAAAGCGAGTTCAGCTTCACCGCTCAGCTTCTGCCGCTCGATCGAGGTATTCTGGAGACCATCTATTTCCGGACACGAGCGAGCCTTGCGGAGGTTGCCGAAGTCTATCACGCTCGTTATGCTCCAGAACCTTTTGTCCGTATCTATCCGCCAGGGCAGGTTCCGGACCTTCGCTCCGTGCAGCGGACGAACTTCTGCGACATCGGCTTCAAAGTGGACGAGGCGACCGGGCGCGCCGTGGTTGTGAGTGCGATTGACAACCTCGTAAAGGGCGCCGCCGGTCAGGCCGTGCAGAACATGAACCTGATGCTGGGCCTTAGCGAGACGGAGGGCCTGCTGTGAAGGTTCTGATCAAGCTGGGCGGCACGCTGCTCGATACGTCAGAAACACGCTGCCGGCTGGCCCGGGAGATTGCGGCCCTCGGGAAGGACGGTCATCAAATTGTGGTTGTCCATGGGGGCGGCAAGCAGATGACCCGATTTCTGAGCGAACGTGGAGTCGAGAGCCGGTTTGTCAACGGACTTCGGGTCAGCACGCCCGAGGTGATCGAGGCAGTCCTGAAGGTCCTTGCCGGAAGCGTCAACCGGGAGCTGGTGGCGTCGCTCGTGGCGGCGGGCGCGAACGCGGTCGGACTATGCGGAATTGACGGTGTTCTTGCGGAGGCGGAACCGATCTCGGAGGAGCTGGGCGCGGTCGGGCGAATCGTCCGGGCGAACGCGCCGCTGCTCGATCTGCTTTCCGGAAACGGGTATCTGCCGGTGATTGCCTGTGTCGCCGGAGACCGTCAGGGCCGCATCTACAATGTGAATGCCGATTCGATGGCGGTTGCGATTGCTGCTGCCTTTGCCGCTGACCGTCTTCTGTTCCTCACAGACGTGGAGGGAGTCCGGGGTC
>Ga0207864_1001602_pt1 | contig 24199 bp, 14 predicted proteins | sample HigsolmetaAR202D_FD_184834 | JGI IMG/M metagenome (GOLD analysis project Ga0207864, IMG submission 184834) | Ionic liquid and high solid enriched microbial communities from the Joint BioEnergy Institute, USA - AR20-2-D (SPAdes) (version 2) ... | reverse complement strand
TTCACGCTCTACGGGATGCTAACCATGCCGCTCGAGGACGGGCTTCGTGCCTGCGCCCGGATCGGCTATGACGCTGTCGAACTGGCGTTGATGCCCGGATGGCCGACGGAACCAAAGCTGTTGAGCCCTGCAGCGCGCCGGCAACTGCGCGGCAGGCTCGGCGAACTCGGTCTGAACCTGGCGGCGTTGATGGAGAATCTGTCGGTGCTGACCGACGATGCGGGACATGCCGCCAATCTCGATCGGCTGCGCCGTGCCTGCGAGCTCGCGCACGATCTTTCGCCGGACAACCCACCTGTCATCGAGACAATTCTCGGCGGGAAGCCGGGAGAGTGGGACGCAATCCGGATGAGGGTGGCCGAGCGCGTTGCAGAGTGGGGACGCGTGATGACCGAACACGGTGTCGTGCTGGCCGTCAAGCCTCATGTGGGCAACGCCATGCGGACGCCGGAAGCGGTCTTATGGCTGCTGGAGCAGGTAAAGAATCCTCTGGTGCGCGCCGCCTATGACTACAGCCACTATCAGGCGCAGAACATGGAAATGAGGAAGACCATGGACATGCTGCTGCCATCTACGTCCTTCATCCACCTAAAAGACACTCGACTGGAAGCTGAGCGCCGGGAGTGGCGGCTGCCGGGAGATGGCACGGTGGACTATGCCGAGTATGCGGCCGCCCTCGAACGGCACCGGTATGATAAGCCGGTGGTTGTCGAGGTGAGCAGCCAGATCTTCAACCGGCCTGGCTATGATCCGGTTGCCGCGGCGCGGAGGTGCTACGACAAGTTAAGCCATTACTTCGGAACACGTCGAAAAGAGGGAGAAGGAGCGTGACGAGAAGAGAGGCGATAGGCTGTCTGGCCGCCCTGCCGGCTGCATCAGCGCTGCAATCACAGAGTGGTGCTGCTGACTGGCGGAACATCAAGAACGGCTGGATGATTCCGCGCGAAGGATACAGTGATCAGCCCTACGTCGTGATTACCAAAGACGGCAAGTGGCTGTGCGTACTGACAACCGGCAAGGGCGTGGAAGGAGAGCCGGGACAGCATATTATCTCCACCATTAGCGCTGATAAAGGAAGGACATGGTCGAAACCGGTGGATATTGAAGCGGCCGACGGCCCGGAGGCTTCCTGGGTGATGCCGGTGATCGTACCGAGCGGCCGCGTCTACGTCTTCTACACCTACAACGCCGATAATCTACGCTTCGACGAACGCAGCAACAATCCTCGTATCGGCAAGCGCGTCGACACGCTTGGTCGCTACGCGTTCAAATACTCCGATGACGGCGGTCTGACCTGGTCCAAAGAGCGCTACTACATCCCCATGCGTCAGATGCGGATTGACCGCGAGAATGCCTGGGGTGGCAAGGTGATGTACTTCTGGGGAGTCGGGAAGCCCATCATCACCAGTAAGGGCGAGGTGATTTTCGGGTTTGCCAAGGTGGGGAAATGGGGCGATCCCGGAACTATGGTCACTTCACAAGGCGTTTTCATGAAGAGCCCCAATCTGCTGACTGAGCGCGATCCGAGGAAGGTTCGATGGGAGCTTCTGCCGGAAGGCGACGAAGGACTACGTGCGCCGAAGGGACCAGTCGCGGATGAAGCGAATCTCGTGGAACTGAGCGACGGAACGCTCTATTGCACCTACCGCACGATCGACGGCTACAATTGTGCCGCCTATAGCCGCGACGGCGGCCGTACCTGGACTCCGCCCGCCTACGCCACCTATACTCCCGGAGGCCGCCGCATCAAACATCCGCGAGCCGCCAACTTCGTCCGGAAGTTCAGCAACGGGAAATTCCTCCTCTGGTATCACAATCACGGCGGCGAGCCCGTTCATAAACAGAAATGGGCCTATTACAGCAGCCGCAATCCCGGCTGGATTACGGGCGGCATCGAAAGAAACGGGCAGATTTGCTGGGCTCAACCCGAGATCTTGCTCTACGACGACGATCCGGCAGTACGAATCAGCTACCCCGACTTTATCGAGGATCAGGGAGAGTACTTCATCACCGAGACGATGAAGACGTTTGCGCGCGTGCACCCGATCGACAAATCCCTGCTCGAAGGGCTCTGGAACCAGTTTGACGCGAAGACGCTGACAACGAAAGGGCTCGCTCTTACGGTGGACAGTTCGACGACGGCTCCCGGCTCCCGGATTCAGATGCCCCGTTTGCCGAACCTGGCAAGCGGCGGCGGTTTTGCGATCGACTTCTGGATGAACCTGAGCGAGCTGTCGGAAGGGCAGACGATCCTGGACGCTACGACCTCGAGTGGCAAGGGAATCTCCATTCGAACATCCGATCGCTTTACGCTAAGCCTGACTTCGAATGACGGCACGACGCAGGCAAGCTGGGACTCCGACCCGGGTACCCACGAAGGCACACTGAAAGTGGGCGTCTGGCAGCACGTAGCGTTCATCGTGGATGGAGGACCGAAGATCATTACCGTGATTGTGGACGGCGTGCTGAATGACGGGGGCGCGGTCCGGCAGTATGGATGGGGCCGTTTCCCGCGCGAGCTGGGCGATGTGAACGGGGAAACGCAGGCCCTCTTTGCTCCCCGCGTCTACGGGCAAATCCGCAAGCTTCGGATCTACGATCGCTACCTGCGCACCTCGGAGATCGTCTCCAATTACCGGGCTGGCATTACGGCGTAGCGGAGTTCGTACTCCGCTGCTGCCTCCGGGTGTAATAAAATAAAGATCGAAGCCGAGGCCGGGATAGCTCAACTGGCAGAGCACCTGATTTGTAATCAGGGGGTTGTGGGTTCAACTCCCATTCCCGGCTCCAGCCTTCCACTTCTTGCTCAGCGACCGGTTCCAGTACATGAGGAAACCGGTGATCGTCAGCAAGGGAAGCGACAGTCCCATCAGGCACCAGATCCATTTCACAACGGGTCCCCAGGACGTTCCGAAGTGTAGAGGAACCATCAACCAGATCAGCCAGTCGCCCAGGGTCTGATTCCTGCCCCGCCGCCAGGTGAGCAGATGTTCGCCTGAGTTCTGGTCGAAGTAGATGAAATCGGTGTTGGCGTAGTCGCCCATGCGGCCCCGGGCCATGTAGACGGTAAAGATCGCCCGCGGACCAGTGCCATAGAAATATCCTTCCAGCGCCGCGTCAGGCGAAATCTCCTGCGCCTTCCGCAGGACTGCCAGCACATCCAATTCGGCCGGAGGCGTCGGAGGGCGCTGGCGAAGGCGGCGCATTTCGGCTGCCGGGTACCGGGCGGTGGGAATGGGAGATATCTTCTGGATGGGGGTAACGAAGAGCTCCGGCCAAGCGAAATACATTCCGGTAACAGCCCAGATCAATGTAAAGCCGATGGTCCAAAACCCGGCGGCGCTGTGCAGGTCCCAGTTGATCCGTTTCCACCCTCTCCGAAAATCCACCTTCAGCGCTCTTGTCCAGGTGCGTATGCCTGGCCACCACAGCACGATCCCGGTCAGGACGAGAGCCAGCAGAACGGCCGCTCCGACTCCATTCCACACGCGGCCCCGGCGGCCCATCAGGAGGTTGTAATGGAAATCCTCCACCCAACTGACCCACGATCCCTCGCGATCGGCTGACCCGAGAATCTCGCCGGTCACAGGATGCGCGTAGACTGCCAGACGATCCTCATGCCGGGGATCACTGGTCTCGGCGCCGGGCTTCGGCTGCTTCCGGATCGTGATGACGTACAGCGGGTTTGCCTCGGTTGGACAGGCAGTCAGGAAGGCTTTATGAGAGGGATAAGCGCGATTCACACGGTCCACGACCGCGAGCAGTTTTTCGGGAGTGCAGCTTCGGGTGTCCACCTTGGGTACCGGCACCCGCGGTCTCGGCATCAGCTCCTCCTTGAAGACGAGAATGGAACCGGTGATACCGATCGCGATGATATAGAGGCCGACAATGATGCCGGCCCACAGGTGAACCTGGAGCAGGGCCTTTCGCACCCAGACTTGCTGAGGGTGCAGGGCCCAGCGGCGCCAGAGGCTTTCCTGGCGCCGCTTCACGTCAGCGGATGCGCTCACGAGTGCACGCGCTCAGAACTGGAAGCGTAAGGCGAGCTGGAGCGAACGCGGGCCGCCGATCTGGTAAAGGGGATTGAGCCCGCCGAGCTGGCTGGCTTGCGTTCCCGTGGCCCAACCGAAGGGGCGAGCAGCCGTCGCAGTCTGAATATTGTTGCTGATCGCGCCAAAGTTGGCGTGATTGAACAAATTGAACGCCTCGGCGCGGAAGGTTGCCCGGAGGCGCTCGGTGATTGCGAACTCGCGCCGGAGAGCGAGGTCGGTCTGGTAGGAGGCAAAACCGCGCGCGATATTCCGCCCTGCGGTCCCTTCCTCCCCGGCAGGAGGAAGAGAGAACGCTTCGCGGTTAATGACGCGCCGGCCCGGTGCATCCTCCACATAGATGTAGAGCGGTTTCGTTATGTCGATGTTGGGGTGCGGTGAAAAGGAGACTCCGCTCGCCGTTACTTGTGTGGAGGCAATGATATCTACCGGCAAAGCGGAGCGTGCGGAGATTCTCGAATCGAGTCCCCAGCCGCCTAGCAGCAGCCGCAGAGCCGGGCTGCTGTACGACGAGGGAAGATCATATGACACTGCCGCCTGGAAGTTGTGGCGGATGTCGTAATCCGAGCTTGCGCGGAGGAGCGACCGGGATGTGAAGTTGCTGGTCGCGTTATCGATTGAATGCGCCCAGGTGTAGGAGGTCAGGACCTGAAGGCCTCTTGCGAGATGACGCCGGAATTGCGCCTGCAGGGCATTGTAGCTGGAGCTTGCGCCGTTAACGGTGGCGAAGAGATACGCAGCTCCAGGAGGAAAATTCGGATTCCCCACGCGCTCCGGATAGAGCTGCCGCGCGAGCAGCAGACGTTTTCCTGATGAGCCGATGTAGCTTACGCTAAAGACGTCAGTCTCTCCGAACTGCTGCTCGACTGTTGCGCTCCACTGGATCACGTAGGGCATCTTGAGGTTGGGGTCGAACGCAAAGACGTTTGCATTCGACTGGGGCGTGATCTTCGGGCTGGGCATCGGAATCGCCTGAAGCTCCTCCGGGGTGAGCGGGAAGGGCCGGCCGTTGAGATTCACCGTTCCCGTAATGCCAATCCCATACCAGTACCCCTCCGATGCCTGAACGCTGCTTGTGTCATGAAAAATGCCCCCGCCAATCCGAAGCACCGTCGCATACTGCGAATCCGGACGCAACTGATATGCAAGACCGACGCGAGGGCCGAAGTTGTCGTATGTCGTCTTCCAAAGATCGGTTCCCGGCGGCGCGATCCGGGTCGTCGCCAGATTGTCCAGTTGATCCACAGTAAAGGGCTGGTTCCCGTTGGCATCTCTTGGCGCGGGGCTCCACTCCCATCGGAGGCCCAGTGACAACCGGAGACGGTTGGTCACGGCCCATTCGTCTTGAATGTAGAGCGAAAGATTCCTGTAAACGGGCGCCATGTCGCCAACGGACCGGTAGCCGGAATAGAGCTGCGGCGAGTTCGCGAGAAGCTGGGCTGCGTCGTAGTAGAACGGCGTTTGGTAGAAGCGCGGCAGAGTAGAGTTCGTCCGGATAGTGCGCCAGTCCATGCCGGCCTTCAGGGTATGGCTGCCCAGGACGTAAACAAAGTTGTCAACGAAATTGATTTGCCGCTGCCGGTTGTTCTGCGGATTCAGCCAGAATCCAGGCATTGTGTTGACTCTGTAGCTGAAGAGCGCCCAATCGGTTTCGGTAAGCCCGGGAATATCGCTGATCTTCAATGGTTGCGCACCGCCAAAATCGTCGATGCTTACGCTGGTAAGCTGGTCCGCCCACGTGATGTTGAAGCGGGCGTCGTTTGTTGCGCGCGGACTCAGGATGTTGGTGCCGCCCAACGTCAATGTCTTGCTGTTGATCTGGGCATGGGTGATTTGAGCGAGATTGTTGCTGTAACGGCTGTCGGTGCTGGAAGGCACGGTCGCAAAGCGCCCGAAGACACGGAACGATTCGGAGAAACTGGGGTCGCCGCGGACGCTCGTAGAGTCGATCCTGCTCGGCTGCGAGTAACTGCCTACGAAGGGGGCCGTGTAGCCGGACTCCTCGGCGTAGCCGGGAGTCGGCAGCGGGAACGCCTTCAGAAAAGGCCTCAACTCCGGAGGCGCAATTGAGTTGCGAAGTTCCTCCGTCGGAACGCTGCGGATTGCTGCTTCTTGTGGCGCCTGCAGCCGGAGTCCTTCGTAGGAAACAAAAAAGAACGACCTGTTCCTTCCGTCGTAGAGGCCCGGAAGGAGAACGGGTCCGCCCACGGTTCCGCCAAAATCGTTCTGCCGCATTTTGACTCGATCAATGCCCGCACGGTTATTGAAAAAGCTGTTGGCGTCCAGAGCGTCATTTCGGAAATAGTTGAAGAGAGAGCCGTGGAAGTCGTTGGTTCCGGACCGTGTCGTAAAGGAGAATTGTCCGCCCGGAACTCGCCCGTACTCGGCTGAGTAGGTGGAAGTGTTGCCGCGAAACTCCTGGAGCGCGTCCATTGCAATGAGACTTTGCGTTGTGCCGAGCGCGGTGCCATTCGGCAGCGATCCGGAATAGCCCGCGCCGCGTCCGGGTGAATTCGTGTTAACGCCTACGTTTGCGCTGACTCCGTCGACCATGAAGTAATTGGACTCCGAACGCATCCCGTTCACCGCGACCTGGCCGCTGCTTCCGGAACCGCTCGAGGGAATCACGCTGACTCCCGGGATCAGGGTTAGCAATGACTGGAAGCTGCGGCCATTGAGCGGCATGTTCCTGACAAAGCCCTGGTCCACCACCGTGCCCAGAGCTGCATCTACGGTGTTGAGCTGGGCTGGAGCCGCTTCCACTGTGATCGCCTGCGCTTCGGAACCCAGTTTGAGAGGCAGGTTTACCGCGATCCTGGCTCCGACTTCCAGGCGCACGTTCTCGACGACACGCCGCTCGAATCCCTGTGCGCTTGCCGCAATCCGGTACTCGCCAGGCGGAAGAGCTGCTGCAACGTAGATGCCCTCTGCATTTGTCCGAACTTCCCATCGGGCCTTCGTGTGGCTGTTGGTGAGTTCAATCGTCGCGTTTGCGACTGCCGCCCCCGAAGGATCTGTGACAACGCCTGAAATCTGAGCCTGCTGGCCCCATAAGGCAGGAGTGAGGGAGCAGACAAGCCCGAGGACCATGGAGAAAATCCGCTCCGGCCATCTCCTGTTACCAAACAATGACATCCATGCTCCTTTTGCAGACGCCATAACAACCTGCTGCTACGCAGGTGATTATAGCTCAGGATTGTGTCTGTGGTGCAAGTCGGTTGCAGGTAGAAGACGGTGCCCGGATTACAGGAGCGTACCAGATCGTCGCGATCGCGATGCGGGCAATGCGAATTCGCAAGGATTCAGAGGGTTCCTTCAAGGAAGGAGAGGGCCAAGGGGAGCAGTTTTTGAGGTTTACTGACATGTCTACTGCAAACAGGTTGCAGTAGACATGGACCGGACGGAAACAGCGGAAGACGCGGATCTAATCGGCGATGGCCTGGTAGAACAGTGTCGAGAACAGTTTGAGGGTTGGTGCGTCATACGGGATATGTTGGAGGAAAAGCAGCGCAACCGTGCGTTCTTTGGGATCGATATTGAAAGAGGTGCTGGCTGCGCCGTCCCACCCAAACTGGCCCAGCGATCCGGGGGCGTTGCCCTTGGCCAGGTCGATTCGCACCGAGCCGCCTAAACCGAAGCCATATCCCTCGTTCTGGTCGATGTACGGCGTCTTGAGATGGTTCAGGTGGTTGGTCATCATGAGCTCGACAGTCTTCCGGCTCAATAAACGGACTCCGTCGAGCTGACCGCCATTCAGCAGCATTTGGCCGAAGCGAGCGTAGTCGCCGATGGTGGAATACAAGCCCATTCCGCCGAAGGGCACGTCCGCCGGGAACCCTAGCCCGTCCGGGGAACTCTCTGACAGAACCCCGTTTCGGATGGTGTACGTCTTTGCTAGCCGCTTTAGCTTCTCCTCGGGTAACCGGAACGAGGTGTCGTTCATGCGGAGGGGCTGAAGGATCCGGGTTGCGACGAATTTGTCAAATGGCATTCCCGAAACGACCTCCACCAGGTAGCCCAGCACGTCGATGCTGACGCCGTACGTATACTTCTCGCCCGGTTGAGCTACCAGAGGGATGGACCCCAGCTTCTGGACAAACTCTTTCAGACTCCGGACCTGGAAAATGTTGGCTCTCCTGTACAGCTCGGACACCGGATGGTCGCCCCAGTTGTAGGTGAAGCCGCTTGTGTGTGTCAGCAGGTGCTTCACTGTAATCGGACGCACAGCATCGACCAGCTCGGGCCTGTCGGCCGTTCCGCCAGTCAGCACTTTGAGAGATTTCAGCTCCGGGATGTACTTGCTTACAGGGTCGTCAAGCGCGAGCTTGCCCTCTTCGACCAGCATCATTGTGGCGACGCTGGTTACGACCTTCGTCATCGACCAGATGCGGCAGATCGTGTCTTTCCCCATCGGAAGCCGCTGGGCGATATCCCGGTACCCATAGGCTTTCCAGTCGGCAATCTTGCCATTGCGGACGATCATTGTGATCGCTCCCGCCCGGTGTCCTTCCTTCGTCATCTGTTCGAAGCGCTGATGCAACCGGGCAAGGCGATCGGCGGAGAGTCCTTCCTTCTCCGGCGTGGACAGGGGGAGCGGCTGCGCGGCAATCGACGCCGCCAACGTGAGGAGACAGATTATCAGACGCATAAGCTCCATATATTAGAACTCAGCCTGCACGGGTCAGCGCTGGATGCGCACTGCAAAGCCGGTCTGGAGCGGGCGGCACCGTTTGGCGAGGCTGCCGAGCGAAGGTACCAGTACCAATCTGACCTGGTAATATTCCGGTTGTCCTATAGGGGAATATCGCTGGCATTACAAGAATCGGCCGCGGCGCCGTTTCCTTCCTGACTTGAGAGGCTGAATGGGCAATTGAGATTCACAATAGAGTTGAAGAGAAAAACTTCTGTTGCTCAAGAATATGGGTTAAGACCGGATCCGACTGGTAAAGCTTCGTGCGGCGGGCCGAGGCGAACGATAGCAGGGTTGAATATAGTACTAAAGGACCATTCCTTCCGGATGTTAAATTAAATCCACTTAGGATTCCCTCGCCTTTTTCACAGTTCAAATTGCCCTAGTACTACCCTCCGTGTTTGCCTCGTTCCGACGATATCTTATACGATGAGGGTTCTCCCAGAGACCAGTATGAAATAGATAAGGAGCGACGCTTGCTGGATCGCAGAACCTGCCAAGCTATTGTCTTGGCTCTACTTATGTCTTTCCCGGGCTATGCCCAGCAGCAGACACCCTACCAGGGGCTGAAAATTATAGTTTTGGAAGGCAATGATGCAGTAAACAGCATCACCCGAAATGTAGCGATTCCGCCGGTCGTGGAGGTCCGAGATGCGGATAACCGTCCTATTGAGGGTGCTTCTGTGACATTTGAATTGCCGTCATCCGGTCCCGGAGCATTCTTTCCCGGGCGGGTGCTAACTAAGACGGTTATTACCAATTCTCAAGGGCAAGCTGCTGCTACCGGATTGATGCCAAACGGCCAGGCCGGGAGCTTTGACATTACTGTGACGGCGAAGTTCGGCAATGAAACCCGCACGACGCTGATCCGGCAGACGAACAGTACGGGGGAGGCGCTGCTTCGGGCCGGAAAACCATCCGGGTTTCCGTGGAAAAAGGTATTGCTGATTTCCGGGGGCGCTGCTGCCGCTGCTGTGACCGCGATCCTGCTGACCCGGGATGGGAATTCCACGCCTACCGTCACAATCAATCCCGGTTCTGTGATCATCGGAGGAGGTTCCCGCTAATGCCAGTTTCGGCTCGCACTTTACACGGAATCCTTGTTTTCTTTCTGCTGAATGGTTGCGCTGGCGCTACGGGCCTTACGGGACCGCGGTCCGGCTATGTCTTCGATCCTCGCAACGAGTCGGTCGTTCCGATCATTGGCGTGCCCGGAGGCTCCCAGCTTGGCTCGCCGGTGGTACAGGGCTTGAAAAAAGCTTCGATTGCGCCCAACGGACGGACAGCGCTAGCCCTGCTTGAGGATGGCGTCTACTGGTTTCAGGACGTTGAGCGTAACGAGCCGCTGCGGATTGATTCCCTCGCAAAATGGCCGGACCTGGTTGCATGGAGCGGCGATTCTTCTGCGGCCGTTCTCTACTTCTCTGAGGAGCATTCGATTCGGATCCTCACTCGCGAGTCGGTGCCCGAGGTCCGTACCGTGGAAACGCCCGGATTCGAGGAGCCCATCACGGCATTAGCTACGGCTTCGGGAGGCCGCGCCGTTCTGTTTGCCATTGGTGACGGTGCGTCACGTGTTTTTCGGATTGGCGACGAGGGCGCAATCTCTGAAATCGGGTCTTTCGACGGGCCCGTTCGCTTTTCTTCAAGCAGTGACGGGCGGCGGGTGTTTGTCATGGAACGATCGGGGCGGCTTTTGAGCGTAGACCTTGCGGCCGGCTACGGCATTCAAGAGATTCTCGCTGCCGAAGTGAGCCTGCCCGAGCCCGTCGGGGTTCAGGAGCAGGGAGACAAGATTTATGTTGCGTACGTTTCGACCCCAGTGGTTCGTGCCTATCAGCTACCCGCTGCCAGCCCGATCCACGAAATCGCTCTCGATTCGCCCCCGGACGGCCTCACTCCGATTTCGGCGACCCGTTTTCTTCTGACGCAACCCGGGATTGCTCCCGTGCTCTGGCTCTTTGATGCGGGCGCCACGCCCGGAGCATACTTCGTAGCCACAGGGCAGGGAAGGGAGTAACGCGATGAGAAAACCGACATTCCGCCTGCTCCCGCTTCTGCTTCTGCTCCTGCTAGGGCAACTGTCCTCGTTCGGGCAGGACGGATTCCCGTTTCAAATCCGCGTCCGAATCAATGATGGCACTACTACCATCGCCAACGGCGCCACCATCTTTGCCTCGGCGCAACGCATTGGCGTCCCTCTCAGGATATCCGTGACGGCGACCTATCGCGGCACTACATTTGCAACCTTCAATTCCGCGCCGCAGCTGGTCGGGTCCAGCGATTTCACCGTCGGAGCTGTCTCGCCGGTCACGCTCCAACCGGGCCAGTCACTCTCCTTTGACGTTACATTCACTCCGAAAGCGGTAAGCACCGTCAGTGCGCAACTGAGCCTTGACTATACGGAGGCGGGTTCAGGGTTGGACCGCCTTTCGCTTACGCTGGTCGGATCGGTTCCGGCCCTCTCGGTTGGTTATGCGCTTGCCTCGAATGGCAATGTCGTCCCGGTCTCTTCCGGCGATCAAATCCCGGTGCCGGCCAACGTGAATACGGACGTGTTTATCGTCAACGCAGGGAGCGCCGCGGGCGAGGTTCGATCGATCACGGTCGAGGGGCAAGGCTTCCAGGCAATAGGCGTTCCGGCGCTGCCTCGATTGGTTGTGCCCGGGCAGCAGCTTCAGTTCGCTCTGCGTTACACTCCAGTGCAGTTGGGTACGGGCACTGGAAAACTGACGATCGCGTTCGCGGACTCCGAGCAATCGTTCATTCTCGGAGGCACCGCGTCGGGATCCCCGCTGGTTTATGAAACGATCCGGGGCGGGTCGGTTCAGGAAGTGATGCCCCAACAGAGTTTTGGTATTGGCGACACGCTCCTCGGGCAAACTACATCCTTTTCTTTCCGCATACGCAACACTGGAACCTCCAGCGCTCAGATCTCTTCGATAAGCCTTTCCGGAGCGGGTTTCCAATTGATGGACCTCCCTCCGCTTCCCCGCGTGATTGAGCCTCAGGGTTCGCTCACGTTCACAATCAACTTCACGCCGACACAGGCCGGACAGGTCCAAGGCCAGCTTCAAGTGAACGATGTCCAGTTTCAAATTCAGGCGACAGCCGTCGGGACGCCCTTCCGGTACTCGTACCGGTCGGGGACGATCGTGACCGGAGTCGCGCCAAATGGCTCTGTTCTCTTTAGTCCGACACAGATCGCTTCGACTGCGCGCATCGATTTCATCATTGAAAACGGGAGCCAGCTCCCGGCGCCTGTTGCCAGCGTTGCCTTGCCGGATTTGACGGCCGGCTTCCGGATTGTGGACCTTCCCACTCTTCCAGTGGTTCTCGAGCCAAATGAGACACTGGTCTTCGGAATCCTCTTCACTCCAGCAACGCCCAACCTCGTTCAAACTACGCTCCGGGTGGATACGCAGTCGTTCATCCTCAGTGGCTCCGGCAGCATGCCGCCTGATCTCCCCGGTTATCATATCGATGCGCCTGCAAGTGTCGAGGCACTGACCCAGCCGGCGATTAGTCTTGTTCTCGACAACCCCTACCCGGTGCCTTTGAACGGCACCCTCACACTGGCCTTCCAGCCGGATAGCTTCCGCGATGACCCTGCGGTCCAGTTTGAAACGGGCGGGCGGACCGTATCGTTTACGATCCCGCCAAACGGGACTCGCGCTGTCTTTCCCAACCTCGCAGAGCAGATTCGGTTGCAGTCGGGTTCGGTCGCCGGCAAGATTGTGATCGCGCCATCGTTCCAGCTACCCGGCGGCTTTGACATGACGCCGCCGAATCCGGTTCTGGCTGAGATCGTCGTGCCCCCGGCTCCGCCCCGTCTGGTATCGGCCGGATTGACGGCATCCGGGGCCGATACTCTCATATTGACGGTAACCGGCATATCGAGCACCCGAACGCTGAGACAGTTGAACATTCAGTTCAACGGAAACGCCGGTTTCAACCTGCAAGGCGCTTCGCTGAGCGTCAACATTGCGGACCCGGCTACGCTCTGGTTTCTGGGTGACGACTCGGCTTCGTTTGGCGGACAGTTCGTCCTGACCATGACGTTCCGCCTAACCAGTTCCTCGAACCGAAAGAGCCCGATCGACGCGATCGCCTCTGCTTCTGTCTCTATCGAGAACGAACTGGGACGCTCGAACACTGTTGAGGCACGCCGCTAGGCGTTACCAAATCGAGTCTGCGGCAAATGCTCGAGGCGGGGACCCGAGGAGGAGGGTCCCCGCAATCTTTTTCCATTCGGCAGCAACTAACGCCCGTTCCTTCGGTTCGAGCCACCATCGTTCGGGATGAAGGTGGTTGTCAGTTGAGGGCACGGAGCGCACGTGGAGTTCGGGCGCAAACAGCCGAAAGACAATCCAGGCCCGCCGGGAATGGTAATCGCTGGTTACGAGAAGAACCCGCCGCACCTTTCTGCGACGCAGTTCCCGCGCGACTTCAGCCATCTCGGCAATCGTCGATTTTGCCCGGTGAGCGAAGCTTTCCAGTTGGGACTTGGCGTATCCTCGGGAGACGAGAAACTCGACAGCGATGTCGCTTTCGGGGCGGTGGAAGTAGGGTGGGCCGCTGATGAGAACGATGGGCGCATAACCCGCTTTGCCCAGGTCAGCGCCCTTGACGACTCGAGGACCGAGGAAATCTCCGCCGAGAACCACCACCACATCCGCTGGCTCGGGTCGCTCTGCGAAGATCAGAGTTTCTCCGAGCCAGACGCGGATCTCGTGCTTGTGAAAAGCTCCCCACGTTCCTGCTGCTACCAACGCCAGGAGCGTGAAGAGCCAAGCCCAGCCTGTCCTGACTCTCCTCGGCAGCAGTTACTAGAGCTCCTTCAGCAGTTGGCGAATCTTCGCCTCCTCATCTTGGGATGGGTTAGAGGCGAGCGCTTTCATAAGTTCGCCCCGCCCGGACTCCTTGTCACCCCTTGCGATCAGGGCCATCCCTTTCCGATAGCGATACGTTGCGCTATTGGGGTGTTTGTTGACCAGGTTGGTGAAGATCTGCAGAGCGGAATCGCTCATACCTTGCTTGAGATAGACCATGCCAAGCGTGTCGGCGATCGAGACGTCGTCCGGGCGCTTGCGGCGAGCGCTCTCTGCTGCCCGCAGCGCTTCCTGGAGGTCTTTCCCGGACTCCATGAGCGCCCATGCCAGATTATTCAAAATTAAGGGATTATCCGGCTGAATCTTGAGGGCGCGCCGATAGGCTTCGATTGCCTCGTCGCGGCGTCCCAGGGCATCGTAGGAGTAACCCAGTCTTGCGATTGCCTCCCACCGGTTCGGCATCAGCCTCGACGCCTGCTCGTACGTGTGCGCCGCCATGTCCCATTTCTTTGCAGCCTCGTACGCTGCTCCAAGCCGGAGGTGCAGGTCGTAGGAGTTCGGGCTCTTTTCAAGAAGGCTTCTGTACTGGTCGATGGCATAGTCGTATTTTCCAGCCGCGAGCGCGGTGCTGGCGAGTGCCGCCTTGATTGCGGGGAAACGCCTGCTCTGCTCCTCAAGCGTCTTCAGCGCGTGCTCCACCTCGCCCGAGGCCAACTGACTGGCAGCGAGGGCTTCGTATACGCGATAGTCGCTTTGGTCGACAGAGGCGATCTTGCGGAATAGCTGATCCGCTTCGCGGTACTTGTTCTCAGCCAGGTAGATCAGGCCAAGCTGAAGCGAAGCTTCCTTGGAATTCGGAAATCTCTTCAGTATGGTATCGACTTCGGCCTTCGCCTCCTGAGTTTTGCCCAAGCGAAGCAGCGCCACGGAGAGGAACAGGCGCGCTCTTGGATGATTCGGCGACAGCCTGAGTGCTTCGGTGGCATATTGGAGCGCCTCATTGTACTGCCGCTGCTGAAGGGCCAGCTCTGCGAGCATCAGGCGGACGGCCAGATTCGACGTGTCGCGGCGGGAAACTTCGACCAGCTCCTTCCGCGCTCTATCGAGCTCTCCGGTGGCGCCCAGGGCTCTTGCAAGATTCGTGCGGATCTCGATATCGTCCGGACGCTTCTTGAGGAGCCTGTCATAATCCGCGGCTGCGGCCTTCAAGCGTTCCCTGTCCCCGCTCGCCAGCGACAGGTTTGCGCGCAACAGGAGAGCTTCTTCATCATCCGGGGCCTGCTTCAAGACTTCTGCTAACATCTGCTCGGCCTTCTCGCGCTGGTTCTGCCGCGTGTAAACCCATGCAATGCGTTTCATGTAGCTGAGACGATCTGCCGGGGCCTGCTTCATGCCAGCTTCGAAGTGCTGTAGTGCGCTTTCGAACCGGCCCAGGTCGGTGTAGAAGTTACCGGCCATCAAGTGCCCCTTCGGGAACTCCTTCGGCTTCCTGAGAATCCGCTCCAGCGTTTCGGCCACCTTTGGCCAGTCCTGCTGGGTGGCGTAGAAGGTAGCGAGCTGGAGGACGTAATCGCCGTTGTCCGGGTTGTTTTCGACCTTGCGTACTAGCAGTGCCCCGGAATCGGAGAGGCGATTCTGCTGTAAATAAAGAACGGAGAGCAAGTCGTAGATCGGGCCATAGCTCTTATGAGTGTTGATGAGCTCGAGCCCAAGGCGCTCTGCCCCGGCCAGATCTCCGCTTTCGACCAGGGTCCGAACCAGCCCCGCCGTGATGTCAGGGTCCGATGGATGGGCCTGGTGGGCAGCCTGGAAGATCCTTAGGGCTTCAGGAATCCTGCGATCCGTAAGAGCAAGATATCCTTCAAGCCGCGCCAGCATTGTTGACTGCGGATTGACCTTGCGAAGCTGGCTTGCAATTTGCTGCAGCCGCTCATAAAGTCCGGCAGGCCGTTCCCGGTTTGCCATGTAGCTGGCCAGGACCAGGTCAGCAAGCGATTCGAGCGCCTTTTCGTTCTGCGGCTGCAACTCGGCAGCCCGTGAGAAGAGCCGTAATGCTTCGCCTGGATTCTTTCGCTTGAGCTCGACCAAACCTAACCGGTAGTGAGCCTCCGCAAGGTTCGGATTGCCTTGAATCGCCTTGCGATATTGCAAGGCGGCATCCTCCAGTTTTCCTTCCTCATAAAAGGCGTTGCCACGCTTTAGCGCAGACTCGGGACTACCCCCACAGGATGTGAACAGGCATAACAGCGCTGTCGGAAGTAACAGAGATAGCTTCATACGGTTGGACAGGTGGACGGACCGAGGGAGGCGCCCTCTTCTCCGATGTTTTCTTTTTTCGTTAATACGCTTGATTCGTTGTTGTTCTCGTACAGCAGAGCCGAATTCCGCAGGACGGTCTCGATCACCTGAACGAACTCGCCCACGATCATCGGCTGCGTGAAATTGCCATATGCGCAGTAAAAATTTGCGTACTGGGAGTTGGGCAAAGGCACCCGGACCTGCCATAGAGGGCCGGCCGACTCGTCCACATCCTCCCATACTCCGTTGTGCAGCTTCAGGCGGACGCCCTGGAAGCCAAACGTTTGCGCCCCCTGGCGGAGCTGCGACCATAGTTCCTCGTAAGTCGTCGCCTGGGCGAGCCCGGCTTCCAGTCCTTGCAGGCGCGTATGGGCATCGATAATTCGCCGGAAGTTTCCCTTCATGAACATCTGCCTCGCCATGGCAAATTCGACATAACCAAGGTGCTGGATTCCGATCCAGGCGGCTGCGCAAAAGAGAACGACAATCAATCCGCCGAACTGGTGGTACGCGACATTCTGCACGAGAGAGAATGCCGCAGCGAGCCCTGAAGCGCCGTAGATCAACAGTGCCGCGGACCTGGGATTGAGCCCGCGATCGAGCAGGCGGTGGTGGATGTGGCCCCGGTCTGCCCCAAAGATGGGCTGGCCGCGCAGAAACCGGCGGGTGATTGACAGCAGTACGTCCAGCAGCGGGATGGCGATCGCCATGAGCGGCGCGGTCATGCCGAGCAGGGTCGCCGACTTATGGCTCCAGAGCACACCGTAACAGCCCAGCAGAAAACCGATTAGCAGACTCCCGCAATCGCCCAAAAACACGGACGCGGGGTTGAAATTGTACCGGAGGAAGCCGAGGAGGGCACCGGCTAAGGGAACGGTCACCAGGGCGAGCTCCGAGTTATTGCTGATCAACGCTGCCACCAGGACAGTGACCGTCGCAAAGAAGCCGACGCCTGCCGCCAATCCATCCAGGCCGTCGATTAGGTTGAATGCATTGGTTGTCCCAATAATCCAGATGATGGAAATCGGCAGGCTCAGGTACGCATCGATCGCTTCCCCGGGAAAGAGGTGGATCTGAACGCCAGCGCAGAACGCCATGCCCGCAGCAATGAGCTGTTCGAGCAGCTTCTGCCAGGGCTTCAGGCCGATCAGATCGTCGAGCAGACCCGTAAAGAACACAAGGCCGGCCGCCATGCATAGCAGCGCGACCCTGGAGAGCGAGTCCTGGAAGACGTCCCATGACAGCGGGATGAGCGGCACGATCAAGAAAGATGCGGAGTAGGCGACAGCGATTGCGATGCCTCCCACGCGCGGGATCGCCCGCTTGTGCACTTTGCGAAAGTGATCGGGGCGATCAACGATGTTCCTCCGCAAGAACGCGTCGCGAACAATGGGGGTAAGAATCAGCGAGATAAGAAATGAGGCCAAACCTATAGCGAAAACGATATACATTACGACTCCCGCAAGCCCCAGGTTTTGTTCGGGCTAGGCAACTTGCGTCTCTTGCTTTCAGGTTCACACGGCGGAACGTATGAGGAAAGGGAAATTGGGTCTAATACTACGCGGGACAGTACTAGCTGCAAAGTCCCGATCGTATCGTTAAGAAGGGAGAGCCCTAATAGAAGTTTCGGGTAGAGCCTCAACGAGGCGCTACCCGAATTTCTGACCTGATTTCTAATAATTTCCTAGTTGTTGGCGGCTTCCACCTTACGCCGACGAGCGAAGAAAATTAGCCCAGCTACGCCCGCCGACAGCAGGCCATAGAACGTCGGCTCGGGAACGGCGCTCAGGGTCCCGGAGTAGGACAACGTGCTGAGCGGGTCGGTGGCGTTCGCAATCGTAGTCAGCGTCTGCGAGGGAAGGAACGTCAGCGAAGCGGTCAGGATGCCGGCCGGGAAGTTCGTTAGATACAGCAGGTTGGCGTCTGTCCCTGCATAGCTGAAGTTGGACAGGTTCACAACCGCGCTGCCGTTCAAAACAGTGCCGGTCTGGAATGTGGAGATGGACACGATGTCGAGCACTGCAGTGAAGAATTGTCCGGTCCCATCATCGATCCGGAGCAGGCCTCCGACAGACGTAACGGGTGCGTTTTGCACACCACCCGACGTTGTGATGTCCGATGCCAGGAAGCTGAAGGTACCGTCGATGAAACCCTTTAGGGGCAACACGGGATCGGGGAAACCTGTCCCCCCGGTGATTACGAAGTCGTACCCGGTTGGGTCTGGCTGAGCAAATTCAAAAGTGACCGTGGAACCGGGAGTAAAAGTGACACTGGCCCCCGGTTCGTTCGAGAACGACAGTGAAACAGGATTAGCTAGAGCCCCGACGGATAGCAGGAGACCTAGTGTGAGTGAACCAACTAACGAACGCATTCTAAAAATTGACCTCCGAGTGTTCAACTAGTGGTACAAGCGTACTCGAAAAGTATAGGGGGAGCCTGAGGCCGTGAGCAAGTAGTTTAGCTTACAGAGGTCAGGATGAAACTCCTAGTACTTTCGGTATCCGGGGTTTGGGTGGCGCCGATCGGGGCCTCAAGAAGGGGTACACGACCTATCTTTGCAGCCTAAACAGGGCTCAGGGCAAATGCAAGTTCCGTTTACGGGATAGCTCCTGCGGGGTTCGGACACATGCCTTCCGATGAGGAGAAGCATAAGCGGACCATCTGCTCACGGGAGGTTCTTTTTCATGCTCGTGCATTCGAAAGGGCATCTTTTCAAGGGAGCTTCATTGCTCTGCCTCTTCGGTTTCGCCGCGACCCCAGTCCTCTCTGCTCCGGCTGGGCAGGAATTCCGAGTCAATCCGGCCGTATCGGCAGCCCGAATCGAGACATTCGAGCTGCAGTATAAGAGGACGGAGTTGCGGAATCTGTACCTCATGGTAAAGGAACGCCCGTCAGCCGGATCCCGGGGGGATACAAGGTCTTGTCAGATCATCTATGACACCGTTTCAAGGCGCGCCAGCACCGTGCCGAGCAATATCGGTCCGGCGCCTTTCGGCTCTCCGGTTCTGGCCCCGTGCGGGCAATGGGTGGTTGACTATTCAAGGTCGGCGGTTGAGACGGGCAAGGACTATATAAGGTTAACGGTTCGCGCCATCTCGACGGTTGATGACGGAACCGTGGCGGATCTCTACCTCGGGGCGTTTGAGGGCGCATCCACACACGTGGGACCGGTCAAAGCCGGTACCTGGACGGTTTCGGACCACAGAGGATCGGCCGGGACGATAAATCAACCCGTTCTCTTCCCGGGGGGCGCAGTGCAATCTGCCCAGGCTGCTCGTGTTATGGCGTCCGGCCTCTCAACGCCGTCGAACGCTGGTCTCACTGCTGTTAATTTTCCGGTGGAGTGCGGAAACGCCCCTCCGTCGATTGAAATTACAAGCCCAACGCCAAAACAGAATCTAAGTGGAACCGTTGAGGTAAGGGCTTCCGCCAGCGATAATGATGGCGTGGCCAAGGTACAATTCCTATTAAATGGAGCGCTCTTAGGTCCAGCGCTGTTAGCAGCGCCTTATGTTCTGGCATGGGATACCACGACAGTGTTGGATGGCGCCTACTCGCTGAGTGTGGTCGCGACAGATACCCGGGGCGCTCAATCCACCCAGTCTGTAGAGGTTTCCGTTGTAAATTCTCTAGCCAAAATCATATGGCCCATCGAAGTCATGGGCGCGAGCGGTACGACGAAGAAAGCGTCGTTCTACTTACGCGATTCTTTCAATACTCAACTTTCCTATCAGCTTTCTCTGACAATTCATGGGCTCGACTATCCCGATAAAGCTAGCGTTCAGCTGAATCAAGGGCCGTGGATCTCGCTGAATGAACAGACAGCCGCGCTGGAAGGCTTGGCCTCCAAGTACGGTGGTATCGGCGGCGGTTTTCATACCTTGAAGCTCCTTGTTCCGATTCCGCCTGGAACTCTTAGGAGGGGTGGGAATACTATATCATTCCGGTTCAACGGAACAGATGGGGTTTCGAGCGGATTTCGGGTGCTCCGATTTAACATTGTCGATCCCGCTGGCACAAAAGCCATTGATGAGTCCCTGTTTGAAGAAGACGATCCTAATACCTGGAAGCCGCCTCTGGCCTCCTCGGCTGATATAGAAGCCGGCCGGCGGTTGTGGAAGGAGGCACCCCTAACTGTTCCTGGCAGGGGCGCGATCCGCGCCCACTGTGCCGATTGTCACACCCAGGACGGCCGCGATCTGAAATACTTTAATTACTCTAATTACGCAATAAAGACCCGCGCGGTCTTCCACGGTTTAACCGAGCAGCAGGGGGACCAGATCGCCTCTTATATCCGGTCGCTTGCCGTCATCAACCCGGGAAGGCCGTGGAATCCGCCGTACCAGCCTGGGCCTGGCCTCGACTCGAAAGATGTGACGCTATGGGCGGCGGGCGCCGGACTTGAGTATGTCCTGGAGCGGGACGCCGACATTCTGAACTATCTCATGCCGAACGGCCCAACCGACGAGGTCTTCAGCCGGTTTTCGAATCTTAGCGTCCGCGAAACGCCGATCGCGTTGCAGCTGCCGGACTGGAACCGGTGGTTACCGCGCATCCACCCCATGGACGCCTGGGGCTCGGAGTTCGACAATAGCGACTTCAAGAAGTACTACGACATTCTCCGCGAGAAGCTGCGCTGGCGCGACCCGGTCGCCTATAAGAGCGCTAAGGATTTCCTCAGCTTGTGGCCTTTTCAATATTGGACCCTCGTCTCTCCAAAGATGCCGCCCAGTGGAACTCCGTGGGACCCTGCCTTTGTTGACAAGGTGTACTCTTCTGCTCTCTGGGCAATGACCAAGGAATGGGAAGTGAACCAGGAGTTTGAACTCGAAGGTATGGCCAGGGATATCTTTGGTCCGCAGGCGGATTCCCGGGCCTGGTGGGGGCAATGGCCGTTCATGACATCGCCGAACATGATTCATATCCCTCGCGGAACCCCTGGTCTGTTGAACGGTAAGGTACAGTCGCACATTTACGCTGCGTTGATGTGGTACGAGCTTCAGTTGATCCTGAATAACTCAAACAAGAAGCAGGAAGGGGCCTCTCCGATAGATTGGCCTTATGCGTATGGCTTCATAAAAGAGCTAAGCGCCTATGCTTATCGGCCCCAAATCGCACTGTATCTGACTTGGGCGATAAAGGCCTACCAGATTTCGGAGAATGGTTTAGGGCCGGATGCGCCTGACCGAAAAGGATGGTCACCGCAGATCAACGATGTTAGTTTGCTCGTGCACCCGAACTGGCAATGGATGTGGGGGGAGATACCTCATGATCTGAGAGTAAAAATTAACGAAGGACTCCTGCGCTCGTGGTTGGATAAGGTAAAAACGTACCAGCCAAGCCAGTTTTACAAGTACTGGACAAGTCCGGACTATATCCCGGTAAACCACTTCGACGGCAGCTTCGGCGATAAAGTCTGGTACATGCTACCGCAGTTTAGGTACATTGGTGTAGACTCGAAACTTCTCGACGAAGTTACAGCCTGGGCTGCTAAGGTCTGGCCGAAGGCAAACTGGGAGTTGACAAAAACTTCCAGGTGCTTCGTTGGGGATTATAGCCTCGTTTACTGTTACAGGTAGAACCGGTCGCGTTCTACAATGGCCCTAGTCTCCGTTTGCATACCAACCCGGAATCGGCCGTCTCTTGTCCGAGCGGCGATTGAGTCTGTGCTGCGGCAAGACTGTCGACCACTCGAGATTTTAGTCGGTGACGATTCCGATTGCCCTGAGCCCTCATCTCTTTCCGAGTACGAGGGCTCGGGGATTACGATGCGATATCAATGGAACAAAATTCCAAAGGGACAAGCAGGAAACGTCAACTCTCTGCTAACGGCTGTTCGAACTCCCTATGTATTGCTGCTGCATGATGACGACCTTCTGCTTCCTGGCGCGTTGCGTCATCTGTTGGAACCACTCGAACATTCGACCGACATCGTTGCCGTGTTCGGCAAGCAGCAGATGATAACTAATGAAGGCGCCTTACTCGTAGAAGAGACTGAGGCGTTGAACGAGTATTATTATCGGACGAGTGAATATGCCGGCAGCCGCTTGAGCGCCCTGGAGTCAGCACTGGTGCAGCAGTTTCCTAACGATGGATATTTAGTGCGTACTGGCGCTGCTCAGCGTACCTTATACCGGACTGATGGGAAAGTTGGGGAGTTTGTCGACTTCGATTTCGGCATCCGTCTCGCCCTGCTGGGTAACTCGTTCTTTTTTGTCGACGTTTGCACTGCTCAATATCGTAAAACAGCGACAGCCGTGTCGAGTGTATTGCGTCCTGGCGATACGTTTGAGGTTATTGAAAATATAACTGTGCCGAAAGAGGCTGAATGGGCCAAGCAGGTTGCCTTGGAAAGGCTTGCCCCAATCTCGATTGTCGCTTATTCAAAGGCTGGCGAGAGACGCAAAGCATTTAAGATCTTCTCCTCGCACTATCCTTTGCGTCGAAAGCTCAGCTTCCACGGCATGTTCATGTTAACCCGTATTCTCATCTCAGCCTAGCCAGGCTGAAGTCGTAGAGACGCCAGTTTGCGCTCTTCGCCATGAGTTGACCCGGTTGATCTCGCAGTTGGTCACTTCGCCCGCGTACCCAAAGCAGGACTTGCTCCGGCCGCTCTTCGGCCGATCTCCCAAAGACAAACGGAAAGTGATCCGTGGACGCCTCATAGTTGCTGACCGCGACTAAGTTGAGCTCGGCGGCGAGGTAGGCTCCGGCGGCGGGGCTGATGGGATGCTCGCCTGTTTCAGGATCGCGGACCTGGGGAAACCCTGGCCGGATACAGCCGAAGCGCAGAGGAAGGTCCGCTCTCAGGTGGGAACGGGCGCTCATAAGATCCTGCATGAGAGGCTGGTATTCCCGATACATTGGAAGATGCAGAACGTGAAGGGCCAGCGCTGCGCCGAGTCCTACGGTAATCGGAAACCACCCAGGCACGAACTTCGGCCAGGACCGGGACGCCAGCCACAGCAGAAGCGAGAAAAGAGGGAAGTAGACCAGACGGGGAGTGATCATTGTCCCGCCGTTCGCTGAAACCGGCAGAACGAATACGAGGCAGGCTGTCGCAACGGCCAAGATGAGAAGGCCTGGGCTATCGGCAGGCCGAACCGATTGCGGCTTGGACTTGATCGCCAGAACCAGCAACATGAGGATCATCAGGACGAGTCCGAGGGCGATCAATTTCTCGGCCGGGTCGAAGGACCGTATTGGATCGAACGTCAGCAACGTAGAGGCTGCGTAGCGGAATGACGGCCATTCCGCAGCGTCCTTGCCGCGGTTCAGACGGAACAGGCTGTAGTAGGCATACAACGAAAGCGCTGGAAGGAAGGCGATGGCGACACGGGTCCAGTGTTTCCACGCCTCGTACCAATGAATCCGTCCGCTCCGCCATTCGATAAGTACGCCGGCCGCAAGCAGGACGGCCAGGGCTACCAGGATCTGAACGAGCCCGACTGGATTCGAAAAGTACAGCAGCAAGGCCAGTAGCGCGACCGTCAGTATCTCTGTGACTTTCTGCAGCGGGCGGCGACGGAGCCAATACCCGATCAAGACGAGATACAGCACCAGTGAATAGAGGAAGTTGTAAAAGCCCCAGTGCAGGTGCGAGTTATAGATAGCCGAAAAGATGATGAATTCCAACCCGTGCGTTTCTCGGGCGACCCCTCGAATGGCGTATCGAAAGGCGAAAGGTAGAGCGACGACGTATATCGCAATCAGGAGCTTTTCCGCCGTCAGAGGAGACACAAAGCTCATCGCGGCCGCCATCATGGCATGACCCAGCCAGTTCGGCACCGGGACGGGGTTGGGAGCGTAGATTTCGCGGGCAAGAGGATTCTCGTCGAGAAAGTACTGCCGTACGAGCTTCGCATTGTAGACGTGAGCCGGTCCATCCGCCGTCGGGAAGTATGAAAAGAAGAAAAGAGGAAACAGATTCAGGAACGCCGCGCCGGCAAAAAGCAATAGGCGGGTGTGATGCACCTTGTCTCGTCCTCGGCTGGCTTTCATGTCACTGGCTCTCCGGGATGTGATAGATGCGGATGCTGCGACCTGCCATCGCCATGGGCTGATAGCGTTCCAGCCAATCGTACGGGCCATCGCTCCGCCCGGACTCGTGTTTCATCTTGAGGCCCATCATCTTTAATTGCGTCAGGCTTATGGCGACCCAGCCAGACACGGGCTCGTAGGGCTGAAGCCGGCGACTGGGCGGCAGGTTCTGGTTGCGGAGATCGGCGCTTGTAAATAGAGCGATCCTTGGTTCGGATGCGTTCAGGCTGCGGAGCACATCTCCCAATCGGCGGATATCCTGTCCCCAGTCGAGGTCGGATTCGACCAAG
>Ga0207864_1001600_pt1 | contig 24250 bp, 22 predicted proteins | sample HigsolmetaAR202D_FD_184834 | JGI IMG/M metagenome (GOLD analysis project Ga0207864, IMG submission 184834) | Ionic liquid and high solid enriched microbial communities from the Joint BioEnergy Institute, USA - AR20-2-D (SPAdes) (version 2) ... | reverse complement strand
GCGCATGTGGTGCCGGAACACCGCGCCGAGGCCGACCCCCAGCTCGAGGGCGAGCGAGGTGGCCCGGACGTTGGCCTCGGCCATCTCGGCGAGCGAGGCGCCCTGGCGGCGCAGCTCCCCCTCGAGCCCCTGGACGTAGACGGCGACGGCCGCCTCGGCGATCCGCTCCATCGCCCCGGCGACGACCCGCAGGATGTCGCGGCCCTGCACGATGCCGACCTCGGCTGCCACGTGCATCCGCTCGACGAAGGTGACGTCGGCCGAGGAGAACAGCGGCGCGTCGACGTCGGGCACGATCACGCCCAGGTCGTGGAACATGCCCACGACGTGGCTGAGCGGCACGCCCGCCCGCTCGGCGACCTCCCGGGCCGACAGCTCCGACGCCCGCTCGATCACGAGGTCGCCGGCCAGGCCGGCGAGGCGCTCGTCGTCGATGCCCCGGGCTCCGTCCGTGCGGCCGTCGACGCCGCGCGCCGCGAGCCAGCGGCGCACCTCGTCGGCCCCCGGTGCGGCGCCTGCGCGATCGCCCATCCCGGCGCAGGGTAGGCGTCCGGCCCCCGGGCGGCGAGCGCTCTACCTGCGGAGGGCGGAGATGAGCTCGCCCTTGCTCATCGACGAGCGGCCGTGGATGTCGCGCTCGCGGGCGCGCTGCAGCAGCTCGGCCTTCGTCATGTCCTCGTACGTCGGCGACCGGCCGCCCTTGCGCGACGCCGGGCGCCCCGCGTTGGAGATGCGCGCCGCCTTGCCCTTGCTCATGCCCTCGTCGCGCATGGCCTCGTACTGCTCCGGGCGCTTGACGCTGGGGCCGTGGTCGGATCCTCGCGGCATCGGTGCCTCCTCGCCGGGGTCACCCACCCGTCTACCCCCGCGGACGCCGCCCAACCCGACCGGCCACCCACGGTCCGCCGGGCGCGCCACCGCCCGGCCGTCGGGCCGGGCGGTGCGGCGGAGAGGGTGGGATTTGAACCCACGGAGAGCCTTGCGGCCCTCACCTCCTTAGCAGGGAGGCGCCTTCGACCTGACTCGGCCACCTCTCCGGGCTTGTGAGGGCTGCATGTTAGCCGCAGGGGGCCGTGTCCGCCTCGCCCCACGGCCGGTGCCCGGGGCGCATACTGGTGCCATGGGCAGCTCGGGCGGTCCGGGCCCGGGGCGGCGTCGCCGCCTGGCGGTCCTGGGCGCCCTCGCCGTCGTCGTGGTGGCCGTGGCGGCCGTGCTGTGGACCCGCCGGGACGACGGGTCGGACACGGCCACGGAGCCGCCCGAGCCGGCCGAGGAGGGCGTGCTCCCCCTGCTCGGCACGACCGGTGAGGTGCCGCAGCGGGCCGCCCTCGCCGTGAAGGTCGACGCCACCGCCCACGGCCGCCCCCAGGTCGGCCTGCTGGCCGCCGACGTCGTCTTCGAGGAGGTCGTCGAGGGCGGGCTGACCCGCCTGCTCGCCGTCTACCACTCGACCGACCCGGAGACGGTCGGGCCCGTGCGCTCGGCCCGCTCGACCGACCTGTTCCTGCTGGCCGAGCTGGGACGGCCGCTGTTCGCCTGGTCGGGAGCCAACCCGACCTTCGCCGCCGCGGTCGAGGCGGCCGACCTGATCGACGTCGGCGTCGCCGCGGCCCCGGACGCCTACGAGCGCTCCGACGAGCGGCGGGCGCCCTACAACCTCTTCGCCGCGCCGGCCGAGCTGCGGGCCGCCGCCGAGGGCGAGGCGGGGGCGGCGACCCCGCCCCGGGCGCTGTTCACCTACCGGCCCGAGGGCGAACCGCTCGCCGGCCCGGGCGTCGAGCCGGCGGCCGGCTTCACCACCACCGGCGCCGGTGGGCTGGCCACCGAGATCACCTGGGAGTGGGACGAGGACGCCGGCGCCTGGGTCCGAACGCAGGACGGGACGCCGCACGTCGACGGCGACGGCGACCGGGTGCAGGCCACCAACGTGCTCGTGCGGTTCACGACCTACCGGGACAGCGGCCAGCGCGACGTCACCGGGGCGGTCGTGCCCGAGGCCGAGCCGGTGGGGGAGGGCGACGCCTGGCTGTTCAGCGACGGGTCGGTGCTGCGGGGCCGGTGGCAGAAGCCGGCCGAGGACGCCCCGACGACGTTCACCACCGCGGACGGCGCCCCGATGGCGCTGGCGCCGGGCACGACCTGGGTCGAGGTGCTGCCGCCCGGCACCGGCGACGTGGTGCGCTGAGGGCGGCGGCCGGGCCCTGGCCCGGGCGCCGGACCAGGCCAATCCGGTCGAGCGCCGGCCCGGGGGGCCGTACGATCGGGCCGTGGTGGGCCGCGGCGTGGCGCGACGGGTGGCGGATTCGGTGCTGTCGGCCGCGCTCGCGGGGACGGGCCGGCTGCTGCTCGTCGCCGGCGAGGCCGGCATGGGCAAGACGACGCTCGTGCGGTCCCTGGCCGAGGACGCCCGCGACCGGGGCGCCGTCGTGCGGTGGGGCGCCTGCTGGGAGGGCGGCTCCCTCCTGCCGTTCGCCGCCTGGATCGACGCCCTCCGCCGGCCGGGGCGCGACCTGTGCGACGAGGTCGTCGCCCGCCTCGGCGACGCCCGCGCCGGCCAGGCCACCGACGCCGCCTCGGCGGCCCGGGCCCGCAGCCGCCTGTTCGACGACGTCGTCGACGCGCTCGAGCGGGAGGCCGCCGGCCGGCCCCAGGTCGTCGTCCTCGAGGACGTCCACTGGGCGGACACCCCGACGCTCGCGCTCGTGCGGCGGGTGGCGGCCCACCTGCCGGCCATGGCCGCGCTGGTGGCCGTGACGTTCCGGGACGACGAGCTGGACCCGGCCGAGCTGGCCGGCATCGGCGGCGCGGCCGAGTGGCTCACGCTCACCGGCCTGCCCGAGGACGAGGTGGCGCCGGTCCTGGCCGCGGCGCTCGGCCGGGAGCCGTCGGCCGACGAGGTGCGGTCGGTGCACCGGCAGACGGGCGGCAACCCGCTGTTCGTCACCCAGGTCGGCCGCCTGCTGGCGGCGGGCGCACCGGCCACCGTCCCCACCGGGGTGCGGGAGGTGCTGGCCCGGCGCCTGGCCCGCCTGTCGGTGGCCTGCGACCGGGTCCTGGCGGTCGCCGCCGTCGTCGGCACGACCTTCGACGTGGACGTGCTCGTCGAGGTCACCGGCGAGCCGCACGACCGCGTCGTCGCCGCCCTCGACGAGGCGGCCCGGGCCCGGGTGGCGCAGCCGGTGGAGTCGCGACCCGACCGCTGGTCGTTCGTGCACGACCTCGTGCGGGCCGCCCGCTACGAGGCGCTCGGGGCGGGCGAGCGGGCCGACCTCCACCGGCGGGTGCTCGACGTCCTCGAGGCGCGGGGGCACAGCGACGCCGGCCTGCTCGCCCACCACGCGGCCCGGGCCCGCTTCGAGCCCGGCGACGTCCGGCCCGTCGCCCTGGCCGTCGGCGCCGCCCAGGAGGCCCTGGCCCGGCTGGCCTGGCCCGAGGCGCTGAACCTGTGCGAGCGGGCCCTCGACGCCGCCCCGGAGGGCGTCGAGGGCGACCTGTGGCGGGCGGAGGCGCTGCTCGCCGCCGGCGACGCCCGGCTCCGCACGGGCGACGACGACGAGGCGGCCGAGGCCTTCGGCGCCGCCGCCGAGCTCGGCCGGCGGCACGCCCGCTGGGACGTGGTCGCCCGGGCCGCCCTCGGGTTCGCGGCCGGCCTGGCCAGCGTCGAGGTGCCGCTCATGGAGGCGCGCCAGGTCGCGCTGCTGGAGGAGGCGGCCGATGTCCTCGACGATGGCTCGCCCCTCCGGCCGCTCGTGCTCGCCCGCCTGTCGGTGGCGCTGTCGTTCATGGGCGCCGACGAGCGCCGGCTGCAGCTGGCCGACGACGCCGTCCGCCTCGCCCGGGCGCTCGGCGGCCCGGCGGCGCTCGGTGCGGCCATCGCCGCCCGCTGCGACGCCACCGCCGGGCCCGACCACGTGGACGAGCGGCTGGCCGCCGCCACGGAGATCGTCGCCCTGGCCCAGCAGGCCGGCGACGTCGGGCTGGAGCTGCTGGGCCGGCGCCACCGGGTCGTGGCGCTGATGGAGCGGCGCGACCTGCACGGCGTCGACGCCGAGGTCGCCGCCTTCGCCCGCCGGGCGGAGCGGTTGGGCGACCCGCTCTACACCTGGTACGCGCCGATGTGGCGGGCGATGCGAGCCCACGCCGACGGCCGGCTCGACGAGGCCGAGGCGCTCTCCCGGCAGGCCCGGGCCATCGGGGAGGCGGGGGGCAGCGTCAACGCCCCGCTGCTCGACCGGGTGCTGGCGATCTGCATCGCCGGCGACCGGGGCGACGCCGCCGGCGTCGACGCCGCCTGGGACGCCATCGTCCGCTCCCACCCCGACCTGCTCCGGCTGCCCCTCCGCCACGTCCTGACCGCCTGGGTCGAGACCGAAGCCGGCCGGCTCGACGGCGCCCGGCGGGCGCTGGCGGCCCTCGACCCCGCCGACCTCGACGAGCTGCCCCGGGACCAGGAGTGGCTGGCCACGCTGGCGGAGCTGGTGATGGCGGCCAGCGCGGTCGGCGACGAGGCCCTGCTGGCGGCGGCCTACCGGGAGCTGCTCCCCCACGCCGGGCTGGGGTGCTTCGAGGGCCAGGCGGCGGTCGACCACGGCGTCGTCGACCGCTTCCTCGCCCTGGCCGACGGGTACGTCGCCGACCTGCCCACGCTCGAGCGCCACGTCGCCGCCGCCCTGGCCGGGGGCGAGGCGTCGGGAGCGCTGGTCGCCGCCCACACCGTCGCCGACTGCGCCCGGGCCTTCGCGGCGGCCGGCGAGCGGGCCCGGGCGGCCGAGCTGGCCGCCGACGCCGTCCGCCGCTACGAGGCGCTCGGGCTCGACCGGCGGGCCGCGGACGTCCGCCGGCTCCTCGACGGGTCGGCGGCCGCCACGGGGTCGCCGGCGACCCCGGCGGTGCGGGACTCGGGGTCGCTCGTCCGGGACGGCGACACGTGGGTGTTCGCCTACGGGGGGTCGTCGGTGCGGGTCCGCCACGCCAAGGGCATCGCCGACCTCGCCGTGCTGCTGGCGAACGCGGGGCGGGAGGTCCACGTCCGGACGCTGGGCGGCGTCGACCACCTGCCGGCGGTGGGCGCCCACCCGGTCCTCGACGAGGCCGCCGTCGACGCCTACCGCACGCGGCTGCGCGACCTGGAGGCCGAGCTCGACGAGGCGGACCGCCACGCGGACGTGGCCCGCGCCGCCCGGCTGGCCGCCGAGCGGGACGCGCTCGTCGCCGAGCTGGCCCGGGGCCTGGGGATCGGCGGGCGCCGGCGCCGGGCCGCGGGCGACCCCGACGAGCGGCTCCGCAAGGCGGTCTCCGCCCGGATCAAGGCGAGCATCGACCGCCTGGAGGGCCTCCACCCCGACCTCGGCCGGCACCTCCGCCACGCCGTGCGCACCGGCTACTGGTGCTGCTACGCGCCGGAGCGGCCGGTCGCCTGGCACGTCGAGCGCGATCGCTCGGGCTGATCTGGCATCGCCAGGCCCGATCCGGCGCCTCCCAGGTCGGAAGACACGACCGAGGAGGCAGACCCGTGACGACCCCCACCCCGTCCGACCTGGACGCCCGGGCCGAGGCCTTCGCCGAGCAGCTGTTCGGCGCCGCGCTCGGCACCGCCGAGCTGACGATCACCTGGTTCGGCCGCGCGCTCGGCCTCTACGACGCCCTGCGGGGCGCCGACGCGCTGAGCGCGCCCGAGGTGGCCGCCCGCGCCGGCGTCGACGCCCGCTACGCCCGGGAGTGGCTGGAGCACCAGGCCGTCGCCGGGATCCTGACCGTCGACGACCCGGCCGCCGAGCCCGACGAGCGGCGCTACACCCTCCCCGAGGCGCACGCCGCGGTGCTGCTCGACGAGGAGCACCCCTTCTACAGCGGCGCCCTGGCCGACATCGCGCCGGTCATCGCCCGGTCCCTCGACCTCGTCGCCGACGCGTTCCGCACCGGCGCCGGGGTGCCCTACGCCGCCTACGGGTTCCACGGCATGCAGGCCGGGTTCACCCGCCCGATGTTCGCCAACTCGCTGGTGACCGAGTGGGTGCCCGCCCTCCCCGACGTCCAGGCCCGGCTGGACGCCGGCGAGGCGCTGCGCATCGTCGACATCGGCTGCGGCGAGGGCTGGCTCGGGATCTACCTGGCCGAGGCGTACCCGAACGTGACCGTCGACGCGTTCGACCTCGACGACACGTCGGTGGCGCTGGCCCGCAAGCACGCCGCCGACCGCGGCGTCGCCGACCGGGTGCGCGTCGAGGTCCGGGACGTCAGCGAGCCGTCCTTCGACGGCCGCTACGACCTGGCCATCGCCTGCGAGGTCATCCACGACCTGGCCGACCCGGTCGGCGCCCTCACCGCCGTCCGTCGGATGACCGCCGACGGCGGCGCGGTGCTGATCATCGACGAGAAGGCGGCCGAGTCGTTCTCGCCGTCCGGCGACCCGATCGAGCGGATGCTCGACGGGTTCAGCATCCTCCACTGCCTGCCGGCCGGCCGGGACGCCGAGACGTCGGCGGCGACCGGGACGGTCATGCGCCCCGACGTGTTCGAGCGCTACGCCCGCGAGGCCGGGTTCTCGTCGGTCGAGGTGCTCGACGTCGACCACCCGATGTTCCGCTTCTACCGGCCGCGGGCCTAGACGGCAGCGGACCCCCCGCCCACACCGGGCCGGTCCGGGGCGAACGACGGCGGGCGCCGTCGCCTCCGGGCCGGCCCACGGGCGCGCGGGGCGTGGGGCCGGCGGAGCCCGCACCGCTTCGCTAGAGGTCGTCGAAGAAGTCCTCGACGACTTGGACCTCCTCGATGACGCGCGTGGTCGTGGTGACGCCGAGCTCGTACTCCTTGAGGAGATCGCACAGATCCTCGCCGCTGATGAGGTCGACGGGAGGTGCGCCATCTCGGGTGGCTTCCTCGCGAGCCGCGGGTGAGAACGTGGCGGTCGTGATGAGGAGGCCCTTCTCGCCGCGCCCTGACATCGCGCCCCGGAAGTCACGCACGGCGCTCGCGCCCACCTGGTTCGCCCAGCGCTTGCACTGGAAGTAGACGGGGAACGAGACGAGCGACACGCGGTACACGCCCACGCCGTCGATCCCTCCGTCGCCAGACCGACCGAGCACCTGGACGTTCCGGAAGCCTGCTTCCCTAAGCAGACGCTGGGCGAGCCGCTCGAACGCATCAGGCGTCAGCTTCATCAGGCGGTCGAGGAGCACGTCCTTCCAGTCGCGCTCCTCGTCCGCGTCGACCTGCGCGATCTCGTCCTGCGCGATCTCGTCCTCGTCGGACTCGGAACGGCGCCGCTTCTCCTGGTAGCGCCGGTTGTACTCAGCTCGCCACTCCTTGACCCGCCGTAGCGTCTCCGCCTCGTCGAGGCTCCGCCCGAGTTCCGTGATCGCCCAGACGCCACGCGCCGAGTTCTTGATCGCACCGATGTTCTTGAGGTGGTTCCGCGCCCAGGCGAGGCGGTACTCGATCTTCGTCATGCGATCGCCGGGCCGCCGGCGAACAGCGAGCTGGTCCTCGGTGAACCCCTCGGCCTCGACGACCGACTCGACGATCTCCTCGATCCGGCCCGAACCCCCCAGCCGCTTGAGGGCCTGCAAGGTCGGCCACATCAGGTCGAAGTGGCTCGGAATCGCTGTCTCGCCCACGGCGGCACTGTACGTCCCGTCCCCGGTACCGACGGATGCCGACGTTAAGCACGCGGGCTCCCGCCCAGACAACAACCGAGCTAGCGGAGCGGGTGGGATTCGAACCCACGGACCCTTGCGGGTCGACGGTTTTCAAGACCGTTGCCTTCGTCCACTCGGCCACCGCTCCCGGAAGGGGACGAGCGTAGCGCCGGGCGGGGTCCCGACCCCGGGAGCGCCGGGCGGAGCCGGTCCGCTCTGGCGTCGCTCAGGTGGCCATGCGCGTCCCACGGACGCCGGAACGCCGGGGCAACGCAGCGCCGGCCCGAACCGGCGTCCCTCAGGTGGACATGTGCGCGCCACGGACGCCGGAAGGCGAGATCGGGCCGCGGGCCCGTCAGCCCCGGGGTGACGCCGCCGCGGGCTGCGCCACCGAGGCCAGGAAGTCCCGCACGGCCAGCGCCGAGTGGTGGCGCCACAGGGCCACGACGTCGGTCGGGTCGTCCGGCGGCCGGGCCAGCGCCCCGATCCGCTCGGCCAGCGCCTCCTGCTGGGCGGCGACCAGCGGCGCCCGCTCGACGCCGAGCCGGTCGGCGAGGGCCAGCTTGAGCAGCAGGGCGCTGCGCACCTCGCGCAGGTGCTCGACCGGCGTCGCCAGCCAGGCCCGCAGCTCCTCCTCCCCGCGTGGCGTCGGCCCGTGCACGGTGCGGGGCGGGCCGCCGTCGCCGGGCTCCCGCCGGCGGGGCTCGGCCAGGCCCAGCGCCACCAGCCGGTCGAGCGCCCGGTAGACGAGCTGGCGGTTCACCGTCCACACCGTCCCCAGCGGCGTGCCGGGCTTCAGCGCGGCGGCCACGTCGTAGCCGTGCCGGGGTCGCTCGACCAGCAGGCCCAGCACGGCCCACTCGTTGAGCGACAGCGTCGGGCGGCGGCGCATGCCCCGAGGTTGCCACGCCCACGGCCCGGGCGACACTGCTAGGTTCAGTGTGACTAGTCGAGCGGACCCGACGCCGGCCCGCCACCCATCGCCCGCACGACGAGGGGGACCCATGACCACCCGCCCGGTCCGGCCGCTGCTCGCCGCCGTCGCCGTCCTGGGCGCGCTCGCGGCCTGCGGGGGCTCCTCCGGCGACGCGGCGCCGGCCGGCGACGAAGGCGACGGACCGGAGGGCGCGGTCACCGTGTTCGCCGCCGCCTCGCTCACCGACGCCTTCGCGGACGTCGCCGCCGCGTTCGAGGACGAGCACCCGGGCGTCACCGTGGAGCTGAGCTTCGCCGGCTCCCCCAGCCTGCGCGAGCAGGTGCTGGAGGGCGCGCCAGCGGACGTCGTCGCCACCGCCGACGAGGGGGTCATGGCCGACCTCGTCGACGAGGGCGCCGTCGGCGAGCCCGTCGTGTTCGCCACCAACCGGCTGCAGCTCGCCGTCCCCGCCGGCAACCCCGCGGACGTCACCGGCCTCGACGACCTGGCCCGCGACGAGCTGCTCGTCGGGCTGTGCGCCGAGGGCGTCCCCTGCGGCGAGCTGGCCCGGCGCGTCCTGGCGGACGCGGGGGTCACGCCGGCGCCCGACACCGAGGAGCCCGACGTCCGGGCCCTGCTGGCCAAGATCGAGGCCGGCGAGCTCGACGCCGGGCTCGTCTACGCGACCGACGTGCAGGCGGCCGGCGGCGCCGCCGAGGGCATCGACGTCCCCGCCGGCGAGGCGGGCACCACCCGGTACCCGATCGCCACGGTCGCCGGGGCGCCCCACCCCGACGCCGCGGCGGCGTTCGTCGCCTTCGTGGCCTCGCCGGCCGGCCGGGACGTCCTCGCCGGCCACGGGTTCGGGCCGCCATGAGCCGGGCCGCGCCCCGCCCCGGCCGGCGGGCGGCCCGGGCCCGCCCGCCGTGGGCGCTCGTGCCGCTCGCCGCCCTCGCCGTCGGGTTCCTCGTCCTGCCCCTGGTGGCGCTGCTGCAGCGGGCCCCGTGGTCCGACCTCGCCGAGCTGGTGCGCCGCCCGATCGTCACCGACGCCCTGCGGCTCAGCCTGGTCTCGGCCGCCGCGGCCACCGGCTTGTCGCTGCTCTGCGGCGTCCCCCTCGCCTGGGTCCTCGCCCGCTCCCGCCTGCCCGGCCTGTCGGTGCTCCGGGCCCTGGCCACGCTGCCGGTCGTGCTGCCGCCGGTCGTCGGCGGTGCGGCGCTGCTGTTCGCCTTCGGCCGGCGGGGCCTGGTCGGCGAGCCGCTCGAGGACGCCACCGGGTTCGTGCTGCCGTTCACCATCTGGGGGGTGATCGCGGCCAACACGTTCGTCGCGCTGCCCTTCCTCGTCCTCACCGTCGAGTCCGGGCTGCGGGCCGTCGACACCCGCTACGAGGAGGCCGCCGCCACGCTGGGCGCCGGCCGCTGGACGGTCCTGCGCCGGGTGACGCTGCCCCAGGCGGCGCCCTCGATCGTGGCCGGCGCCGTGCTGTGCTTCGCCCGGGCGCTGGGGGAGTTCGGCGCCACCGTCACCTTCGCCGGCAACCTCCAGGGACGCACCCAGACCATGCCGCTCGCCGTCTTCGTGGCGCTCGAGTCCGACCGGGAGGCGGCCATCGCGCTGTCGCTCGTGCTCGTGGCGGTGTCGCTGGCCGTGCTCGTCCCGCTGCGCGACCGCTGGCCGAGGGCCTGACGTGCTGCGCGCCGAGGTCGACGTCCGCCTGCCCGACCTGCACCTGCAGCTCGACCTGCGCGTCGACGACGGCGAGGTCGTCGCGCTGCTCGGCCCCAACGGCGCCGGGAAGACGACCGCGCTCCGGGCGATCGCCGGGCTCCGGCCGCTCGACGCCGGGCGGATCGAGCTGGACGGGCGGGTGCTCGACGAGCCGGCCGCCGGCACCTTCGTGCCCCCCGAGCAGCGGTCCGTGGGCGTCGTCTTCCAGGACCACCTGCTGTTCCCGCACCTCACCGCGCTGGAGAACGTCGCCTTCGGGCTGCGGGCCCGGGGGGTGCGGCGGCGGGAGGCCCGGGCCGCCGCGCAGGCCTGGCTCGACCGGATGGGCCTGGCCGACGTGGCCGGCGCCCGCCCCCGCACGCTGTCCGGCGGGGAGGCCCAGCGGGTGGCGCTCGCCCGCGCGCTCGCCGTCGAGCCCCGCCTGCTGCTGCTCGACGAGCCGCTCGCCGCCCTCGACGCCGGCACGCGGGTGCGGGTCCGCGCCGACCTCCGCCGCCACCTGGCCGCCTTCCCCGGCGGCCGCCTGCTCGTCACCCACGACCCCCTCGACGCGATCGTGCTCGCCGACCGCCTGGTCATCCTCGAGCGCGGCCGGGTGACGCAGACGGGCACGCCGGCCGAGGTGACCGCCCGGCCGGCCTCCCGCTACGTGGCCCAGCTCGTCGGGATCAACCTGCTGTTCGGCACGGCCGCCGGCGAGCGCACCGTGCGCCTCGACACCGGCGGCGAGCTGACCCTCGCCGACGCGCTCCCGGCAGCCGAGGTGGCGATCGCCCTGCGCCCCCAGGCCATCGCCCTCCACACCCACCGGCCCGACGGCAGCCCCCGCAACGCCTGGCCCGCCGTCGTGGCCGACGTCGAGGTCGACCGCGACCGGGTGCGGGTGAGCCTGGAGGGCCCCGTGCACGCCACCGCCGAGGTCACGCCCGCGGCGGTGGCCGAGCTCGACCTCGTGCCCGGCGCCCGGGTGTGGGCGTCGGCCAAGGCCGTCGACCTCGTCGCCTACCCGCGCTGAGCCGGCAGGCGGCACCGGCGCCGGTCGCCGGCCCGGCGCCCCCTCAGCGGGCGATCTGGCTGCGGAGCTGCTCGACCCACTCGCTGGCCCGGGCCCAGGCGGCCTCGGCGTCGCGCCGCTTGACCGCGCCGTGCTCGCCGGCGGCGGGGAACGAGCCGAGGAACTTCACGTCCTCGACCTTGGCCCGCAGCGACCGCAGGCAGTCGGCCACCACCTCGTCCGCGATGTGGCCCTCGAGGTCGATGAGGAAGCAGTAGTTGCCCAGGCCCTTCTTCGTGGGCCGGGACTCGAGCTTGGTCAGGTTGATCGACCGGGCGGCGAACTCCTGGAGGATGGCGAGCAGCGAGCCCGGTCGGTCGAAGCGCTGGAAGATGACGACCGACGTCTTGTCGTGCCCGGTCGGCGCCGGGATCCCCTCCCGGGCCACGACGACGAAGCGGGTGGCGTTGTCGGGGTGGTCCTCGATGTCGGTCGCCAGCACGTCGAGCCCGTAGACCTTGGCCGCCACCGAGGGGGCGATCGCCGCGGTGTGGCCGTCGTGCTCGGGGCCCGCCACCAGCTGGGCGGCCTCGGCGGTCGACGCGGTGGCGACGACGGTGACGTCCGGCAGCTCCCGGCGCAGGAAGCCGCGGCACTGCGCGGTGGCGACCGGGATCGACAGCACCCGGCGGACGTCGCTCAGACCCACCCCGCTCGGCGCCAGCAGGTTCATCTGCACGCCCATGACGACCTCGCGCTGGACGAGCAGGTTCGTCTCGAAGGCCAGCGTGTCGACCGTCACGGTCACCGCGCCCTCGATGGAGTTCTCGACCGCCACGAAGCCCAGGTCGACCCGCCCGTCCTCGACGGCGGCGAGCACCTCGGGGATGGAGGGGAGGGCGACCAGGTCGTGGCCGGCGAGGTCGGGCTGCGAGAGCAGGGCCTGCTCGGTGAAGGTGCCCTCGGGGCCCAGGAACCCGATGCGCAGCCGGCCGGCGCGCTCGTCGGAAGACATCGCAGCGATGCTACCGCCGGGTGCCTGTGGGCCCCTCGTCCGGGGGTCGAGGACCCCGGGCGGCCACGCCGACACCCGGCGTCAGGCCGCCCGCCGGGCGTCGTGGGCGACGCGGCCGCCGACGATCGTCGCCACCACCTCGCCGTCCGGGGTCAGCACGACGAGGTCGGCCCGGGCGCCCGGCACGACGGCGCCCCGGTCGTCGAGCCCGAGCACGGCGGTTGGCGTCGCCGTCGCCGCCTGCACGGCGGTGGCCAGGGGGAGGTCCGCGAAGGCGGCGAGGTTGCGGACCGCCCGGTCGAGCGACAGGGCGCTGCCCGCCAGCGTGCCGTCGGCCAGGCGCACGGCCCCGCCCTCGACCCGGGCCGTCACCGACCCGAGCCGCACCGGGCCCGGCGGCGCCCCGAGGGCGGCGACGGCGTCGGTCACCAGCGTCAGGCGGTCGCCCAGCGCCCGGGCGGCCACGGCGACGACCGTGGGGTCGACGTGGACGCCGTCCGCGATCAGCCCGACCCGCAGGCGCGGGTCGGCCAGGGCGACGCCGGCCAGCCCCGGCGCGCGGTGGTGCAGCGGGGCCATGGCGTTGAACAGGTGGGTCACCCACGTGACCCCGGCCTCGACCGCTTCCCGGGCCTCCGCCGCCGTGGCCGACGAGTGCCCGGCCGCCACCGCCACCCCGGCGGCGACGAGCCGGCGCACGACGTCCAGGGCCCCGGGCAGCTCGGGGGCGAGGGTCACCAGGGCGACGCCGGCCTCGGCCGACCAGCCCTCCTCCTCGACCAGGCCGACCGACGGCGGCACGAGGTGGCGGGGGTCGTGGGCGCCCCGGCGCTCGGGGGCGAGGAACGGGCCCTCGAGGTGCAGGCCGAGCGGCGCGGCGACCGGGCCCGTCCCCGGCGGCGGCCCGGCCCGCCAGGCGGCGAGCGCCCGGGCCCGTACCTCGGGGGGCGAGCTGACGATCGTCGGCAGCCAGGCCGTGACGCCCCAGCGGGGCAGCGCGGCCGCCACCTCCCACAACCGCTCGGGCTCGGCGGTGAGGTCGATGCCGGCCGCGCCGTTGCACTGCAGGTCGACCAGCCCGGGGGCGACGACCAGGCCGGTGACGTCGAGCACGGCGGGCCCCTCGCCGGGCGGGCGGGCCGGCGAGCCCCCGGCCCCGGGGAGCGACGGCTCCCCGGGGGGCCGGTCGGGCTCGCTACCGACGGGCACACCGACAGCGGAACGCTCGGCCCCGGCACCGACCGTGCCACCGTCGACGTACCCACCGGACCGCTGCCCCGTCGAGCCGGCGTCGGCGCCGACGTCCACGATCCGCCCTCCCCGCAGGAGGACGTCTCCCCGGACGGGACGGTCCGGCGTCAAGACAGTACCCCCGGTGAGCAGCAGCCCGTCCATCGGGCCCAGCTTGCCCGCCGGGCCGGGCGGTCACGGTTCGGGTTCACGGTCGGCGGCGGGGCATGCTGGTCGGGTGGACGAGACGGCCCTGCGCCGACTGCTCGAGGCCGTGCAGAAGGGCGCCGTGACCACCGACGACGCGGTGGACCGGCTGCGCCACATGCCGTTCGCCGACCTCGGGTTCGCGCGCGTCGACCACCACCGGGCGCTCCGCCAGAGGATGGCCGAGGCCGTCTACGGCCCGGGCAAGACGCCCGAGCAGTGCGCCGCCATCGTCAGCGAGCTGCTGGCCGCGCCCGGCGACACGCCGGTGCTGCTCACCCGGGCCGACGACCACCAGGTGGCCACCGCGCTGGCGGCCAACCCCGACGGGCACCGGGTGGGGACCGGGCTGTCGACGGTCTACTGGCGCCCGGCCGCACCGCGGTCCGAGCGGGTCGTCGTGGCCACGGCCGGCACGGCCGACCTCCCGGTGGCCGACGAGTGCGCCGCCACCCTGGCCGCCCACGGCCTCGACCCGGTGCGCCTGACCGACGTGGGCGTCGCCGGCGTGCACCGGCTGCTGGCCAGCGCCGAGGTGCTCACCGACGCCGACGCCGTCGTCGTCGTGGCCGGCATGGAGGGCGCGCTCGCCAGCCTCGTCGGGGGCATCACCGCCGCCCCCGTCGTCGCCGTGCCGACCAGCGTCGGCTACGGCGCCAGCCTGGGCGGCATCACCGCCCTCCTCGGGATGCTCGCCTCCTGCGCCTCGGGCATCACCGTGGTGGGCATCGACAACGGCTTCGGCGCCGCCTGCGCGGTGCTGCGGATGCTGCGATGACCACGGACGACCACCACGACGCCCCGGGCGACCCCCGCACCGTCGCCTGGTTCCACTGCTTCTCCGGCATCGCCGGCGACATGGCCCTCGGCGCGCTCGTCGACGCCGGCGCCGACCCGGACGAGGTGCGGGGGCTGCTCGCCCGGCTGCCGGTCGGCGGCTGGGCGCTCGAGTTCGAGCCGGTCCTGCGGTGCGGGATCGCCGCCACCCGGGCGCACGTCCACGCGCCGGAGACCGGCGTGGTCCGCACCGCGTCGCACATCGCGGCCCTCGTCGAGGAGGCCCGCCTCCCCGAGCGGGTGACCCGGCGGGCGCTCGCCACGTTCGCCGCGCTCGCCGAGGTCGAGGGCCGCCTGCACCGGCGCCCGCCCGAGCAGGTGCACTTCCACGAGGTCGGCGGGCTCGACGCCATCGTCGACGTCGTCGGCACGGCGGCGGCGCTGGAGGTGCTGGGCGTCGACGAGGTGCGGTCGAGCTCGGTGGCCACCGGCACCGGCATGGTGCGGACGGCGCACGGCCTGCTCCCCAACCCCGCCCCCGCCGTCGTGGCGCTCCTGGAGGGCGCGCCGACCCACGGCGTCGACGTGCCGGTCGAGCTGACGACCCCGACCGGGGCCGCGCTGCTGGCGGCGACCGTCAGCGGCTGGGGGCCGCTGCCGGCGATGCACGTCGAGGCCAGCGGCTTCGGCGCCGGCGCCCGCGAGCTGGACGGCCGGCCCAACGCCGTCCAGGTCGTGCTCGGCCGGGCGGCGGAGGAGGGCCCGCTCGGCGTCGCCCCCGGGCAGCCCGTCGTGCTGCTGGAGGCCAACGTCGACGACGCGACCGGCGAGGTGCTGGCCCACGCGGTCGCCGCGCTGCTCGACGCCGGCGCCCACGACGCCTGGGTCACCCCGGTCGTCATGAAGAAGGGCCGGCCGGCGCACGTCGTCAGCGCCCTGGCCGACCCGGCGCTCGCCGGCCAGCTGGCGGCCGTGCTGGCGGACGAGACCGGCAGCCTGGGCGTGCGGGCCACGTCGCTCGAGCGCTGGCCCCGCACCCGCACGACCGGCACGGTCGAGGTCGCCGGGATGCCGGTGCGGGTCAAGCTGAGCCCGGGGCGGGCCAAGGTCGAGCACGACGACGCCGTCCGCGTCGCTCGCCGCACCGGGACGCCGCTGCGCGAGGTGCTCTCGCTGGCCGAGGCCGAGGCCCGGCGCCACCGCCGCGGCGAGAACGGCGACGGCGACCCCGAGGGCGACCCGCCGGCGTGAGCCGCAGCCGCCCGGTCAGGCGACCTCGCCGTCGGCCAGGCGCTCGAGCACCCGGCGGGCGATGCGGGTCGCCCACAGCTTGGCGGGCGACCCCTCCGGGGCGTCGATGAGGACGTAGAAGGCCCGGCCCTCGCCGCGGACGTAGAGCATCCCCCGCCCGTAGACGGCGGCGTCGCCGAGGCCGGGGACCGGCTCGGCGTCGTCGACGAGGTCGACCATCCACTCGAACCAGCTCACCGGGTCGAAGGGGATCCGCTCGTCGACGGCGTGGCCGGCGTGCACGCCGAACGACCAGACCCGGCGGTGGCCGTCCTCGGCCTCGAACCGCACGCCGATGTCGTCGTCGGCGTAGGTCAGCGTGGGGCCGCCGACGGGGATGCCGGTCAGGGCGACGACCTCGTCGTGGGTGATGAGCGAGTAGGGGTCGGGGGCGCCGAGGGCCCGGGCCCGCTCGGCGGCCGCCAGGTCGGCCTCCTGCGGCGGCATGGGCGGGATGCCGTGGATGGCGTCGGCGTCGGCGATCACCCCGTGGGTGGCCAACCGGGCGCGGGCGGCCTCGGCCGCCTCTCGGAACCGGTCGGTCAACCCCACGCGCGGCATGGTACGACGCGCGCGACGTGACGCCCACGTCAGCTGTCGGCCGTCTGACCTGGTCGTTGACCTGGGCGTCCCCGGCGGCGCGGCCGGGTCGGGGCGCTCAGATCATGAAGGCGAGGTTGTCGACCACCGCCCGGCCGAGCGCCTCGTCGCCGGCGATCTCGACCGCGCCCGGGTCCGCGCCCCGGCCGCCGCACAGGCGGGTGAAGTGCAGGCCGGGGACGGTGAGCGTGACGGTCGGCTCGCCGTCGAGCTGCTCGACGGGGCGGGCCCGGTCGGTCACCTCGACGTCGATGCGGCGGGCCATCGGCCCGGTGAGCTCGAACCGGACGCCGGAGCCGGCGGGCGCGCCCGCCCGCTTGCCGACGACGTAGCCGATCGCCGCGGTGATCTCGTCGAGGGCGAGCTCCGGCGCCAGCCCGGCGACGTGGCCGGGCCGGCCGACCGCCTCGCGGACGTCCTGCTCGTGCATCCAGATGTCCATCACCCGGATGCGCATGAAGCGCCCGTAGGTGTCGGGGCCGGCGGGCGTGAAGCTCTCCTGGTCGAACGCCTCCTGGTCCATGCCGGCGAGGGCGGCGCGCCTCTCGGCGACGACCTCCCGCAGGTCGGCCAGCACCTCGGCGGGCGGCCGCGGCCGGTACGACTGGACCCAGACCTCGTTGATCCGCCCGATGTCGTTGCGGACGTGCGGGAGGTCCTCGGGCAGGTCGACCTCGGGCTGCGGCCGGCCGAGCAGGATCGACTCGGTGCCGATGACGTGGCTGGCGTTGTCCTTGACCGACCAGCCCGGGCAGGCGGTCGGCGCGTCCCACTCCTCGGGGGCGAGGTCGGCGACGAGGTCGACGAAGGCGTCGAAGGCCTCGTCCAGGGCGGCGACCACGCGGTCGCGGTCGACGACGGTCACTCAGGGCACCTCCCGTTGGATGGTCGGCCAGTCGCGGGCCGCCAGGTAGGGGGCGAAGCGCTCGCCGATCTGCTGCCAGTCCCGGTCGGTCTTGGGCCGCCGCACCTCGTAGAGCGCCGGGAACTCCAGCCAGCCGGTGACCAGCTCCCACAGGCGCAGCGCCTCGTCGGGGTCGGTCGGGGCCTCGCGCACGACCGGGCCGAACAGCGCCCGCTCGCCCGGGAAGACCAGCGTCGGCACGCCGAAGCCGCCGAGGGCCACGACGCGCTCGTGGTCGGCCCGCACGTCGTCGTGCGTCGAGGCGTCGGCGATCGCGGCGTCGGCGACGCCGGGGTCGAACCCGGCCTCGGCGAGCACCTCGCGGGCCACCTCGGGCGTGTGGACCTTGCGCCCCTCGACGTGGAGGGCCCGGCCGGCCGCCTCGCACCAGCGGTCGACGGCCTCGGCCGAGTCGCGGGCGAGCCAGGCGCCGATGCGCAGCAGCGACCAGCCCCACGCCCAGGGCCGCTCCCAGGGGTGCTTCTTGCCCTCGACGTGGTTCACCTCCTCGAGGCTGAACCACCGCCAGCGCAGGCGCAGCCCGCTGGCCTCCCGCACGGCGCGCAGCCACACCGACGTCTGGTAGGCCCACGGGCACATGAGGTCGACGTGCACGTCGACCTCGGTCACCGCGCCGTCGGGGCCACCCCACCCCTCACTGGACCGCGTCATCGGCCGGGACCGTACGAGGACCTTGACCCGAGGGTCAAGATGCGGTGCCGAGCAGCCGGTCGGCGAAGTCGGCCAGCGAGGCGACGTGGACGTGGTCGGCCGGGCACAGCCCCAGCGGGTCGACGTGGACGGCCACCATCCCGGCCCCGGCGGCGCCGTCGGCGTCGTAGCCCCCGGCGTCGCCGATGTGGCAGATGCGCCCGGGCGGCAGGCCGAGCGCCCGGGCGGTGACCTCGAAGATGCCCGGGTCGGGCTTGTGCACGCCGATGGCCCCCGAGTCGGACACGTGCTCGACCGGCACGCCCGGACCGTCGCCGACCTGCACGATCTCGTGCCGGGCCAGCATGTCGGCGACCCGCCCGTCGGCGTTGCTGGTCACCGCCAGCCGCAGGCCCGCCGCCGCCAGGCGGGCGGCCGCGACCTTGGCCCCCGGCACCGGCTGGTGCCAGACGGCCGGCACGAGCACGGTCGACAGCGCCGCGCCGCCGGCCTCGAGCATCTCGTCGGGCACGCCGGCGGCCCGCAGGAAGGCCCGGGTGTAGTCGGTGAACTCCTCCGGTGCGGAGCGGGCCCGGTCGACCTCGGCCATGGCCCGGTAGTGGGCCTCGAAGAACCGGGCGGGGTCGTGGGGCACGCCGGCCCGGCGCAGCGCGTGGGCGAGCATGCCCTGGTCGGGCACCACCAGGACGCCGCCGGCGTCCAGGCTGACGGCGTCGATGTCGTCGCGGGTGAACGGCAGGGGGTCGGCGTCGGCCATCCCCCCAACCATCCCGACCGGGCTGCAGCCGGGGCAAGCCGCGCCGGTAGCCTCGGCTCGATGAGCTCCGTGGACGCCGCCGACCGCGACGACCGCCTGTACTTCCGCCAGCTGCTGGCGGGCCGGGACTTCGCCACCTCCGACCGGGTGGCCCGCCAGATGGTCAACTTCGTCTACCTGATCGGCGACCGGGCCACCGGCGAGGCGCTCGTCGTCGACCCGGCCTACGACATCCGGGGGCTGCTCGACGTGGCCGCGGCCGACGGCATGCGCGTCACCGGCGCGCTGGCCACGCACTACCACCCCGACCACGTGGGCGGCGACATGATGGGCTACCGGATCAGCGGGGTGCGCGAGCTGCTCACCCTCAACCCGGTGCCGATCCACGTGCAGCGGGACGAGTCCCCGTGGGTGCAGCGGGTCACCGGGGCCAGCGAGTCCGACCTCGTGCTGCACGACAGCGGCGACGTCGTGACCGTCGGCGACCTGCGCGTCGAACTCATCCACACCCCCGGGCACACGCCGGGCAGCCAGTGCTTCTTCGTCGACGGCCGCTACCTGGTGTCGGGCGACACGCTCTTCCTCGAGGGCTGCGGGCGCACCGACCTGCCCGGCGGCGACCCGGCCCAGCTCTACGAGAGCCTGACGAAGAAGCTGGCCCGGATCCCCGACGACGCGATCCTCTTCCCCGGCCACCTCTACTCGGCCGAGCCCTCGGCGACGATGGGCGAGACCCGGCGGATGAACTTCGTGTTCAAGCCGAGGACCGAGGCCGAGTGGCTGGCCATGTTCGGCCGCTGACCGGTCGCTGACCCCACGGCCGGCGGGACCGGGCCGGGCCCCCTCGGCGCGCCGCGGGCGGACCCCGGCGCGCCCGCCCGCTCCCGATCAAACGATCGATCGGCTACGGTCGAGGCCGTGCGGAGGGGGGCCGCCGGGACGACGGCAGACGACGCGACGCCCACGGGCGCGACGCCCGAGGCGACGACGAGGGACGGCCCGGCGGGCGACGCCCCCGGCGACCGCTCGCAGCGGGCCCGCATCCTCGCCGCGGCCACCGAGCTGATGGCCGCCCACGGCGTGCGGGGCATGACGATGCGCCAGCTCGCCGCCGCCTGCGGGCTCACCATCGCCACCCTCTACCACTACTTCGGCTCCAAGTCCGACCTGCTCGCCGCCATCGTCGGCGAGCGCCGCTACGACGCCGGCCTGCGGCGGCTGACCCCCGACGTCGACCCCGGGCTGCCGCCCCGCGAGCGGCTGGCCGCCTTCGTCGCCGACCTGACGACGCAGGCGCTGGGCGAGCTGCGGCTCTGGCGCCTGCTCATCGGCGAGAGCCTGCGCGACGACGCCGTCGCCCTCGCCGAGGCCCGGCGCCTGGCCGGCCTGCTCGAGGAGGCGGTCGGCGCCCGGCTGCGGGAGCTGTTCCCCGAGCTGGGCCCCGACCGGCCGGGGCCGTCGCCGGCGCACGTCACCGCCGTCGTCACCGGCCAGCTGCTCGCCCTGTTCCTGCAGGAGCTCCTGCTGGGGGACGAGGGCCGCGCCGAGCGCATCGGCCAGACGGCCGAGGCCACCGCGGCCGTCGTGTTCCCCGACCCGACCTGACCGACCGACCCACCAGGGAGGCACCGTTATGCGCACCCCGATCTGCGACCAGCTGGGGATCGAGTTCCCGATCTTCGCCTTCAGCCACTGCCGCGACGTCGTCGCCGCCGTGACCAGGGCCGGCGGGATCGGCGTCCTCGGCGCCGTCGGCTTCAGCCCCGAGCAGCTCGAGGTCGAGCTCGCCTGGCTCGACGAGCACGTCGGCGACAAGCCCTACGGCGTCGACATCGTCATCCCGTCGAAGTACGAGGGCATGGACCTCGACCACCTCACCCCCGAGGAGCTCGAGGCCGAGATGGCCAAGCACATCCCCGAGGAGCACGTGGCCTTCGGCAAGAAGATCCTCGCCGACCACGGCGTCCCCGAGCTGCCCGAGGAGGAGCGCCACCACCGGCTGCTCGGCTGGACGTCGGTCACCGCGGCCCCGCAGATCGAGGTCATCCTGCGCCACGACAAGGCCCGCCTGGTGGCCAACGCGCTCGGCACGCCGCCGGCCGACGTCGTCGAGCAGATCAGGTCGACCGGCCGCCTGCTCGGGGCCCTGTGCGGCTCGGTCAAGCACGCGCTGCGCCACAAGGAGGCCGGGCTCGACTTCGTCGTGTGCCAGGGCACCGAGGGCGGCGGCCACTGCGGCGAGATCGCCTCGATGGTGCTGTGGCCGCAGGTCATCGACGCCGTCGACCCGCTGCCCGTCCTGGCCGCCGGCGGCATCGGCAACGGCCGGCAGGTGGCGGCGGCCCTGGCCATGGGCGCGCAGGGCGCGTGGACGGGCTCGGTGTGGCTGACGGTCGAGGAGGCCGACGTGCCCCCGGCGCAGATGCAGACCTACCTCGAGGCCACCAGCCACGACACCGTGCGGTCCCGGTCGTTCACCGGCAAGCCCTGCCGCATGCTGCGCAACGACTGGACCGAGGCGTGGGAGCGGCCCGACACGCCCGACCCGCTGCCCATGCCCCTGCAGATGATGGTCGCCCTCGAGGCCGTGCAGCGGGGCCACCGCTACCCCGAGGCGGCCAAGGACGTGAACTTCAACCCGGTCGGGCAGGTCGTCGGCCAGATGAACCGGGTCGAGCGGGCCGCCGACGTCGTGCAGCGGCTCGTCGACGAGTACCTCGAGGCCTGCGAGCGCCTGAACCGGCTGAACGAGCGGGCGCTGGCCTGACCCGGGCACCGGTCGCGCCGCCGGCCCGGCACCGCCGCCCGGGCCGGTGGGGCGCGGTCAGGACTTCCAGGGCAGGTCGCTGTCGCGCAGCCGGGCCGCCAGCGCCTCGGGGTCGAGGTCGTCGAAGTCGTCCTCCCCGAGCGGCGGCTCCGGCTGGTAGCCCTTGCGCTCCTGGCCGCCGGACGAGGTGGCGCCGCCGCCGGTTCCCTCGCCGGCCGGCGTGCTCCCGCCGCCGCCTGCGTCGCCGCCGGACGAGGCCGCGGCCGTCCGGTCCCCGGTCCCGGTCGCCGCGGCCGTGCGCTCGTAGAGCTCGCGGCCGGAGACCGCCCGCTTGCGCCGGCGGAGCCGCCGCAGGCCGCGCTCGACCGGCATCGGCGCCGGCTCGCCGGTCTGGGCCCAGCGGGGCTCGGTCGGGCCCTGCTTCGCCACCACCATGTCGATGACGTACTGGTTGAACAGGAGCGGGTTGCTGACGCCCTCCAGGTCCTTCAGGCCCGATTCCTCGTTGGCCGACTCGATGCGGAGGGTGGCGTAACCGAACAATCGCCCGAGGAAGCTCTCCTCGATGGTGAGGTCGGTGACGCGGACCCAGGGGATGGAGTGCGCCGAGCGGCTGATGATCCCGGAGATGCGCAGGATCCTCGTGTCGGTGATGACGTAGCTGGTGTATCGGTTGCTCAGGCGCTTCAGGACGAGCACCAGCAACAGCACCGAGAGCACCAGCAGGATGAAGCCGGCGGCCACCAGGGAACCACTGAACGTGGTGGCCAGGAAGATGACGGCGAGGACGAGGAAGCCGGCGAAGTGGAGGGTGTTGGCGACAACGAATGACCGGAACGAGGGGTGGTCGTTGTAGATCACCCGCTCGCCGCTGCCCAGGTACTGGTCGATGACCTCGTCGGGGAGGGGCAGCACGCGCCGGCGGGCCTCGCCCAGGGCGGCGAGGAAGCGCCGGAACGCCGACGGCGGCTGCTCGCCGGGCTCGGCGCCGACGTCGCCGACGTCGCGCGTCTCGACGACCTTGCGCTGGTCGCGCGCGGAAGCCACTTGGCGTGACGGGTCGGCCGCGCTCTCGTAGGGATCGGGGGCTTCCTGCGGGTAGGCGGGGGAGAGCTGGCCGGCGAGATCCGGCTCGTCTGCGCGCGAACGGCGCAGGGGACTCACGCGGTCAGGCTCCGGAAGAACTCGGTGAACTTGTCGATGGCGTCTTCGAGGAAGCCACCGACGTTCCCGAGGAAGTCACTGAACGCATTCGCGGTGCCCGTGGGGTTGTGCCACATCGACAGGACGAGGAACGCCGCTGCTGTCACCATGAAAGCCTTCTTCGCGTCCATCGCCGTCCACGGCCTCCGTGTCGTGCCGTGCCCACCCCCGAGCAGGGTCCCGAGCGCGGCAAATGCTACCCGTGTCATATCGGGACGGGCAACGACTGCTTGCGGCCTCGACGGGCGGTGCGACCACGCACCGTGGCCGAGGCGACGGCCGGCGCGGCCGGTGACCACGCCCCGGGCGCACCCGGGACGGCCGCGGCCGACGGGGATGGGTCGGCGACGGGGGTGACGAGTACGCTCCAGCGGCTGCCGAGCAGGGCGGTCGGTGGGCGGGGGTGGTCCCCGCACCGGAGGGCAGCTGGGGAACAGCGGCATGACGCAGGGCAACGGTCCGGGGCAGGGCGGGGACGTCGGGCGCCACGCAGGCGGCGACGCGCCGCGCCACCTCGCCGGCCGCCGCCCTCGCCACCGCCCGCGCCACGGGGCGGGCACGTCGCCGCCCCCGCCGGCGGCCCCGACGACGCCCGCCGGCCCGCCCCCGACGGCGGCCTCGCCGACCGCGCACCCCCGGACGCCCGCGCCCCCGAGCGCGACCCCGCCGCGTCCGCCGGGCCCGCCCGGCGCGGTGGCGCCGCCCACGGCGACCGGGGTGGCGCCCCGGCCGGGGGCCCCGAGCGCGCCCACCGCCGTCCCGGCGCCCCCGCCCGGGCACCCGCACGCCGCGGCCCCCCGGCCGCCCGCGCCCCCGTGGCCGTCCCCACCCGGCGAGGACGACGACCTCCCGGTGACCGCCGAGATGCCCGTGGTCGACGACGTCGTCGACGACCTGGGCCCGGTGCCCCCGGTCCTCGCCCGGCCGCCCATGGCGCCCGATCCCGGCCCGCTGCCCGGCGCGGCCCGCCGCCGGGGCCCCGACGCCGACGGTCCCGGTGGCCTGGGCGCCGCCGTGCGCGGCCTGGCCGGCGAGATCGGCGCCCGCTACCGATCGGCGCCCCTGTGGGCGCGGGTGGTCCTCGACATCGGCGCCGCCTGCGTCGCGCTCGTGGTCGTCGTGGCCGTCGCGCTCGCGCTCCAGCGCGACGGCGTCTCCCAGCAGGCGGTCGCCCGCGACCGGCCGCGCCCCTCGCTGGCGACCGTGCCCACGACGACCACGGTGCCGACCACGACCACCACCGTGCCGACGACGACCACCACGAGCACGACCACCACGACGACGACCACCACGACCACCACCACCACGACGACCACGGCGCCGCCCCCCACCGAGCCCCCGCGGGCCGAGCCGCCGCCCCCGCCCCCGCCGCCACCGCCCCCGGCGCCGCCCACGTCCGCGCCCACGACGACCACCGAGGCGGTGCGCTACCGGAACTGCTGGGAGGCCCTGCGGGCCGGGGCGCTGCCCCTGCGGGCCGGCGACCCGGGCTACGGCCGCCACCTCGACCGCGACGGCGACGGCCGGGCCTGCCAGCCGGACGAGTGGTG
>Ga0207864_1001593_pt1 | contig 24336 bp, 23 predicted proteins | sample HigsolmetaAR202D_FD_184834 | JGI IMG/M metagenome (GOLD analysis project Ga0207864, IMG submission 184834) | Ionic liquid and high solid enriched microbial communities from the Joint BioEnergy Institute, USA - AR20-2-D (SPAdes) (version 2) ... | reverse complement strand
GGGCGAGCGCTCACCCGGCCCAGGGTAGCCGGCCCACGCCGCCCGCCGCCGGCACGCACGATCCTTGCCCCGGCCGTCCCGCCGCCCGGCGTCGCCCGTCGGCGGCCCGCCGCTGGTGGGAGCCGGGAACCCCCCGACGTCCCCGGCTCGGGCACGAGTGGGGTTGTCACCGGACCGGGTTCGAGAGCCGGGCGGGTCGATACCCCGGTTGTCCGTACCGTCCGTGACAGTCTGCTCCCATGTCGTCCACGATCGGATCGGTCCTGACCGCCACCCCGGCCCCGGCGCGCCGCAGGCGACCGCGCGCCGGGCAGGTCGCCGCCGCGCTCGCGGTGCTCGGCGTCGGCTACCGGCTGGGGATGCTCCTCGCCGAGGTGCCGCCGACCAACAGCGACGAGGCGGTCAGCGGGCTGGTCGCGGCGCACGTCGCGCAGGGCCGCGCGTTCCCGCTCTTCTTCTACGGCCAGTACTACATGGGTGCGCTGGAGTCGTACCTCGCGGCGCCGCTGTTCGCGCTCCTCGGCGCGTCCACGCTCGCGTTGCGGCTGCCCAACCTGGTCCTCTACGCCGCCTTCCTGACGCTGATGTGGCGGCTGACCCGCCGGCTCTACACCCCGTGGCTGGCGACGTTCACCGTGGGACTGCTGGCCCTCGGCTCCGACCGGATCCTGAAGAACCAGCTCGTCGCGGGCGGCGGCTACCCGGAGATGAACCCGGCGGCTGCGCTGCTGGTGCTGCTGGCGGTGGGACTGGGGCTCGGCGTCCTCCGCCGGCCCGCACCGGCGTACGCCGGGTTCGGCCTGGTCGCCGGGCTGACCCTCTGGGACGACTGGCTGGTCCTGCCGTACGTCGGGGCGGCCGGGGTCCTGCTGCTCGCCGTGCGCCACCGGGACCTGTGGGGCCGGCACGGGCTCGCCCTCGGCGCCGGACTGCTGGTCGGCCTGGTGCCGATCGTGGCGCACAACCTCACCGCCGCCCCCGTGCACCGCTCGCTGGCCGTCCACGCCAACCTGGCCTCGGGCGCCCCGGCCCCGTGGCCCGACCGGTTGTTCGGCGGGGTCCTGTTCGGGGTGCCGATGGGCACCGGGCTCTGCGACCCGGGCCGGTGCGCGGCCTGGCAGCGGTGGTGGGGCGTGGCCTACCCGGTGCTGCTCGTCGTCGCCGTGGTGCTGGCCGGGCGGGCGCTGCGTCGCGCCACGCACCGGGCGGAGCGGGTCCGCCAGGGCGGCCGGCTGGCGCTGCTGGCCGCCGCGGGCCTGACCCTGACCGCGTACGCCGCGAGCAGTGCCGCCGCCCACACCCCGGTGGAGAGCGCCCGCTACCTCTCCTGCCTGCTGGTCTCGACTCCCGCGCTGCTCTGGCCGCTCTGGTCGGTGGCGACCGGCGGGGTCCGGGCCGCGGCCGGTGGCGGGCCGGTTCGGGGTACGGCCGGAGGCGGGTCGACGGGCGTGCCGACGGTGCGCGGCCCGCTGGTGGGCGGCCGACCGGTGCACGGCCGGCCGAGGGGGGAACGGCTGGCCCGGTGGGCGGCGACGGCGTCACTCGGCGCGCTCGCCGGCACCACGGCCCTGGCGACCGCCGCGGTGGTCCGCGCCGCCCCGGACCTGGCCGGGCAGGCCGCCCAGCGGCGCGCGCTCGTCGCGGCGCTCGACGACCTCGGCGTCCGGCACTTCTACGCCGAGTACTGGACGTGCAACACCATCATCTTCCTGACCCGGGAGCGGCTGGTCTGCGGGGTGATCCGGGACGACCTGGCGGCGGGTTGGGACCGCCATCCGGCGTACCCGAGGATGGTCGCCGCCGCGGAACGGCCGGCCTTCGTCCTGCCGACCGGGTCCGCGCTCAGCGCGGCGGTCCGGGAGCACCTGCGGGGCACCGGCGTCCCGGTGGCCGAGACCACCGTCGCCGGCCACGACGTCTACCGCCCTCTCGGCCCGGTCGACCTGCCCCGGCCGGGCTGAGCCGCGGCTCCGCCGGTGGACCCGCCACCGCCCGCGACCGGGCTCCGGCCCGGCCGGCAGGCGGGTGGTCGACGGGGTGACGCGCTGCTACCGGCCGTCCGGGTCGGCGGCCTGCGGGTCGCGGTCCGTGTCGAGCCGCTGGCCACTGGCGGCGACGAGGTCCGGCAGGTCGGCGGCGTGGACCGCCGGGAGCAGGGCGACCCGCCCGTTTCGGAGCCGGGCCATCGCCTGGCCGCGCGGGCCGGCGGCCAGCTCGACGATCTCCGACCAGGGGATGGTGCGCTGCCCGAGCAGGGCCCGGATCCGCACCCCGCCACGGTCGGCGTCGGTGCCGGCCCGCCAGGCCCAGACACCGACCGTGACGGGCACGAGCAGCAGCGGGGTGAGGTACCAGCGGGCCGTGGCGAGCGGAAGCGCGCCGAGGAACGCGATGACGGCCGCCACCCAGATCGCCTGGTGATGGCGGAAGCGGAGCCTGCTGGTCTTACTCACCGGGCGATTCTCGCACCCCTGGTCAGGCGGCGGTGTAGCCCGGGATCGGGTACGCCGCCAGCAGGTCGCTCACCTCGCCGGCGATCCGGTCCAGGGTCGCGGTGTCGTTCTTGATCGCCGCGGTGATCGCGTCGTCCATCCAGGCCGCCACCTGCGGCATGTGCTCCTCGGTGAGGCCCCGGGTGGTCAGCGCCGCGGTGCCGAGCCGGATCCCGGACGGGTCGAACGGCTTGCGCGGGTCGTACGGCACGGTGTTGTAGTTCAGCTCGATGCCGGCCCGGTCCAGCGCCTGGGCGGCCGGCTTGCCGCCGATGCCCTTGTTGGTCAGGTCGACCAGGATCAGGTGGTTGTCGGTGCCGCCGGAGGTGAGGGTGAAGCCCCGCTCGACCAGCTCGGCGGCGAGGGCGCGGGCGTTGGCGACGACCTGGTGGGCGTACCGGCGGAAGTCCTCGGTGGCCGCCTCCCGCAGCGCGACCGCGATGCCGGCGGTGGTGTGGTTGTGCGGGCCGCCCTGCAGGCCGGGGAAGACCGCCTTGTCGATCGTGGCGGCGTGCTCGGCGGTCGTCATGATCATCGCGCCGCGCGGGCCCCGCAGGGTCTTGTGGGTGGTGGTGGTGATCACGTCCGCGTGCCCGACCGGCGAGGGGTGGGCGCCGCCGGCGACCAGGCCGGCGATGTGCGCGATGTCCGCCACCAGGATCGCGCCGACCTCGCGGGCGATCTCGGCGAAGCCGGCGAAGTCGATGATCCGGGGCACGGCGGTGCCACCGCAGAAGATCACCTTCGGCCGTTCCCGGCGGGCCAGGTCCCGGACCTCGTCGAGGTCGATCCGGCCGGTCTCCCGGGAGACCTGGTAGCGGACCGGGTTGAACCACTTGCCGGTGGCCGAGACCGACCAGCCGTGGGTGAGGTGGCCGCCCATCGGCAGGGCCATCCCCATCACCGTGTCACCGGGGGAGAGGAACGCCAGGTAGACCGCGAGGTTGGCCGGCGACCCCGAGTACGGCTGCACGTTGGCGTGGTCGACGCCGAAGAGCGCCTTCGCCCGCTCGACGGCGAGCGTCTCGATCGGGTCGATGTACTGCTGACCCTCGTAGTAGCGACGCCCCGGGTAGCCCTCCGAGTACTTGTTGGTCAGGACCGTGCCGCTGGCCTCCAGCACCGCCGTGGAGACGTAGTTCTCGGAGGCGATCATCCGCAGCTTGTCGTGCTGCCGCTTCGCCTCGCCCTCGATCAGCGCCGCCAGTTCCGGGTCGGTGGCGGTGAGGCTCGGAATCGGTGGTACGTGCACGGCGTCGTCCTCCTGGCTGGGTCGGGCCCACGGGTCCGGCTGGGTCGGGCCCGCGGCCGATGCTATCGGTTGCCCCGAGGTCCGCCGTACGCGACGCCGCCGCGGACCTGCGTCGGTCACCTGTCGGGAGTCACGCGGCCCCGGCGGACCGCCCCGCGGTCACCGGGGGGAGGGCGGCGCCGTGCTGCCCCGCGGGATCAGGTGCGCCGTCTCGTCCTGGTAGTCGCCGAGCGGGTTGCCGGCGATGGCGGCGAGCAGCCGCTCGGCGGCGTGCGCCCCGTACGCCGGGATGTCCCGGCTGAGCGCGGTCAGCGCCGGGTGCACGAGCTGGCAGAGCGGCGAGTCGTCCCAGGCGACGATCGAGACGTCGGCCGGCACGCCCAGCCCCATCTCCTGCGCCACGGCGAGCCCGGCGATCGCCATCACGTCGTTGTCGTAGACGATCGCGGTCGGCCGGTCGGCGGAGCTGAGCAGGCGCCGGGTGGCCCGCGCCCCCTCCTCCCCGCTGTAGTCGGCGGAGACGGTGACCGCCCGGTCCAGACCGAGTCGGCCGCAGACGTCGCGGAACGCCTCGGTGCGGATCTCGGTGTGCAGCAGGCCGGCAAGCCCGCCGACCCGTGCGATCCGCCGGTGCCCGAGCGCGACGAGGTACTCCAGCGCCTCGGTCAGGGCCGCCGCGTCGTCGGACCAGACGTGGTTCAGCCCGCCACCGTGTCCCGGGCTGCCGATCACCACCGCCGGCAGGCGCAGCTCCTCCAGCACCGGGACCCGGCGGTCGTCCACGCGCAGGTCGCAGACGAGGACGCCGTCCACCCGCCGTTCCCCCCACCAGCGCCGGTAGACGGCGATCTCCGCCTCCGGGCTCTCCACCACCTGGAGCATCAGCGCGTACGACCGGGCGGAGAGCACCGACTCGACGCCGCTGATCAGCTCCATGTAGAACGGCTCGATGCCGAGGATCCGGGCGGGTCGGCACAGCGCGAGCCCGACGGCGTTGGCGGTGGCGCCGGAGAGCGCCCGCGCCGCGCTGTTGGGGTTGAAGCCGATCTCCCGGGCGATGGCGAGGATGCGCTGCCGGGTGGCGTCGGAGACGCCCGGCTGTCCGTTCAGCGCGTACGAGACGGCGCCCTTGGACACTCCGGCCCGGCGGGCCACGTCGGCGATGGTCGGCCGCTTCACCCGTCGCTCCTTGTCTGCGGGGCCCGCCTGGGTCCGTGGGCGGGGAGTGGTGCGAAACACCTTCAGTGTGCCCGGCACCCGCCCCGCCCGGCGGGGCCGCCACCGTCGCCCCCCGGCACCCGCCGGCGGTGAGCGTGGGGACGCCTGTGGATGTGGTCGTCTACGCTGGACGCCACCATGACGGGCGACCATTTTGCCGGATAAGAGAGTGATGGCCAGTTGGATGTCCGTGTTCGTCCCCGAACCACCACGGGAAGCACGAACCGCTGAGGCTGCATCGGCCCCTGGTCGACGCCGAGCCTGTTCGCCGCGTCAAGGCGCCGCACCCCGCCTCGGCGTCGGCGCGACCTGTACGGAGAACGTGTGAACGCGGGTCGTCTCGTCCTACGCGACCTGACGAAGGCATACGGAAACGCCTTCACCCTCGGGCCACTCTCGCTGACCCTGACGGAGGGTGTGACGTGCCTCGTCGGACCCAACGGTGCGGGTAAGTCGACGTTGTTCCGCGTCGCCGCCAAGGTCGATCGCCCCACCTCCGGGTCCATCACGGTCGAGAACGGCGCGGGATCGGCAACGTTGGGCTACCTTCCACAGGAACCGCTGCTGCCGCCCTCGGCGACCTGCGAAGACTTCTTGTACCACGTGGCCTGGCTGCATCGCGTGCCCCGACGACAGCGGAAGGACGCGGTGTCGTCGGCCCTGGCCGCCGTGGGCCTCACGGACCGTCGCGCGACCAGGATCCGCAAACTGTCCGGCGGCATGCGTCGACGCCTCGGCATCGCGCACGCCATAGTCCACGACCCCGCCATCGTCCTGCTGGACGAGCCGACCGTCGGTCTCGACCCGGTGCAGCGGGTCAGCCTGCGCAAGACCATCGACACGGTGAGCCGGAACCGTATCGTGCTCGTCTCGACCCACCTGGTCGAGGACATCCGTGGTCTGGCCGACCGGGTGATCATCCTGAACAACGGTGGGGTCGTCTACGACGGAGACATCTCGACCCTGGAAAAGCGTGCCGCACCCGGTGCGCCTGGTGACACGGACCTCGAACGTGCCATCGCCAGCCTGATGGGGGAGACGTCGTGATGTCCCGCGCGCGTTTCGCCCTGTCGACCCTGGCCGGCCCGTGGCTTCTGCTACCCGCACTCGGTATCGAGATCGCCACCTTCCTCGTACGCGGTATGCCCTGGCGCGGCGAAGGCATGTGGACCGTCGACTGGTTCGCCATCTCGCTGTACCTCGTCGGTCCGTTGGCCGCCGGCGCGGCTGCCGTGGACGCCTCCCGCCTCAGCCGCCCCGGCAACCTGCACCTCGTCGTCGGGGTTCCCCGGTCCTGGCGGGTGTACGCGCGCGCCGCTGCCTGGAGCGCGATCCCGCTCATGGTCCTGCATCTGGTGACCATCGTCGTCGCCCTGCTGGTGGGGGATGTCCGGCAACCGGGCGCCGGCTGGCTGATGATGTCGGTTGCCGCCGTCGTGCAGTGTTTCGCGATCCTCTGGTTCGTCGCGCTCGGTTCGGCCATCGGGCGGTTCGTGAATCCACTGTTGGCGGGCTTGGCCGGTGCCGCAGCGGGGTACGTCCTCAACTATCTGGTCAGCGACGCACTCGATGGCGAACCACGCTTCCGTCTCCTCGCGTTGGGAGCCGCGACGGTCACCCTGGTGGGTCGTGGGTACAACCCGGGCTACCTGGTCGGCCAACTCGCCGTACTCGGCATCACATCCGCGCTTTTCGTCGTCGTCGCGATGCGCGTTCGCTCGGGTGTCCGGCTGCCCAGCGCCGCTGGTGCGGTGGCGGCCGCCATCTCGGTGGTGATGATCGCGTTCGCCCCGGCGGTCCTTCCCGACGACAGGCGGATCGCCGACCCGCGGCCACCGGGTCACTGCCTGGGTGAGGGCCCGGAGATCTGCTTCTACTACGAACACCGTCGGTACGCGGAGCTGATCGAACCTCGTATACGCACACTCACCGACGCCGCGTTGGAAAAGGGTTACCCTGCCTTCGTGCCGGAACGGATCATGGAGGTGAGCCACGGCTACCGGCCCGACCCCGCCGAGGCGCGGCCTCTGTGGTTGCCCAGCCAGGTGTACGAGGAAGGCAGGTACACGCTGGAGGACGCCGCCTACGACCTGCTGTTACCGGCGCACTGCGAGTTTCTGAACGGCCCGGCGCTCACCCCGGAAGGGTATGACGAGGTCTTCTTCTCGCTGCTGGGTACCTGGCTGGAGATCGCGGGCGCGAAGCTTGTCGATGCCCCGGTGGAGCACCGTACGTTGACGCCGGCGGAGGTGAGCCGAGCCCTGGACGGCCTGGCTGCTTGCGAAGTCCGTAAGTGACCAGGGGGCGGTGGCTTTCGTGCGTACGGTTCGCGCCTGGGCGGTGGTCCACAACACGGGAACAGGTCTGCTCACCCTGTCGGTCGTGGCGTTGGCCTCGCTGCTGTTCGCCGACACGACCATGGCGGGTATCGGTCCTTTTCGCTTCCTGACGCCGGTGTCCACACTTCTGCTTCTTCCCGCCGTCGCGGGAGTCGGTGCCGCCGTCGCGTGCGTCAGCGGTCATCGCTTGCCGCTGCCCGACCCGGCGAGGGCCCATGCCGCGCGTGCCGCATGGGCCCTCGCTTGGACCGTGCTGGCCATCCTCGCCGCGAACGTCGGCCTGGTGTCCTCCTCGGGCACATCCTTCTCGGCGATCACCCGCAACGTGGTCATCTACCTGGCACTCAGCCTCGTGCCGGTGTCCTTCGGGCAGGCATCCCTGGCCTGGGCGCCGGTGTTCGCCTACACCATGGCCGCCATGCTGTTCGGGCACGCCGCGAACGCCGACAGGTTCTCGTACTACTGGTGGGCGGTCGTGATGCGGGGCGAGTCGACCGCCGCACAGATGATCACCGCGGCATCACTCTTGGCCCTCGGGCTTACCGTCTATGTGCTCAACCCTGGGCGACGAATCCGAACCTGAGGTTGGCCCGGTCACGCGGCCGGGGGTCGGCGCCGGCCAGTGATCGATGATCCCCTCAATGTGCAGCATGCGACCCTCCTCGGTTCTGGATCATCCGCGTGGGCGGCGCAGGTTCGCGTTCGGTCACGACACCGAGTCCTTGGATGCTCTCGGTGACACCGCAACGTCGTTGTGTGTGGCGCCGCCTACCTCGGGGATGCTGTCCCCGTTACATGTACTCTGCTGCGGTCTCCTCGGCCTTCTTGAGGAATTGGTCGAGCTGCGCCTCGGTCATGTTCTCGTCGTGAAGCAGGTGCCGAGAACTGCGATCTGTGCGGAGAACGCGACATCGGGAGCGATGTCGTCCACGAGGTGCGCTTCTCCTAGCACGGCACGGATCATCCCTTCCATGGCGAGCGCGGGAAGCTCCGAACCGTCCTTATAGCGTGCGCGAGTCTCGGCGACGAATCGGGCGATGTCTTGGAGACCCTTTCCGCGGAACCGTTTGTCGACGGCGAGGGCGAATGCCGCACTGATGATCTGGGCCCCTTGGCCCCATCCGGTCTGGTCCAGCCGCTCTAGCACGCGACCGGCGTGGTCCCAATCACTTTTCGCTATCGCCCGGATGAGGTCGCTGGCTTCTTTCCCTGTTTCCACCCGACCGGAACCCTTCAATGCATTCTGCGTGCTAGTCGACCTGTTTTCTGAATGGTGATTCCTGCTATCAGGTGGCATCGCGGATCAGAGGCGCCACGCGATGAAGCGCTGCTGTGGATCCTTGGGAGGCGCTTGGCGTCTACTTGCGCTCGGCCACGAAGACACCGACTCCCTCAAGAGTGTCGACCAGGCCGGTCGCCCGCAGAAGCATCATGGCCTTGCCGACTACGGTGTCGGACACGCCGTAGTCCTTGCAGAGTTGGAACCGGCTGGGCAGCTTCGTGCCCGGTGGCTACTCTCCTGATTCGATTTTGTGGCGTAGCTCGTCTGCGAGTGCCTGGTACTGCTGCTTGGGCATACGCACTCCCCGGAAGGCATGTCTGTTTGATCACAAATTCGCCTCCGACTGTAACCAGTTGCAGGTGAAGTCTCGACCTACAATCGCCACCGCGATCTATTCGTTGGCCCACTGCTCGGCGAGCGCGTCTACCTCGGTCAAGAAATTGGTGAGGGTGGCGTCGTCAAGGTTGCTGAGGAACTTCCAGAGAAGCAGCATCTCATTTTCGATGATCGTTTGTTGATCGAGCTTTTCGAGTTCCTCGACCTGGCCGGTCTTTGCGGCGAGGATCAGCGTTTCGGCTGCCTTTGGGTCGAGGTCGAAGCCCGTGTCGTGAATCTCCGCTCGGGTTTCGGCGACGAAGCGGATAACCTCGGCTGGTGAGACATCTGCGGGAAAGGCGCGCTCGGTGGCGAGGAAGAAGGCAGCGCCTACCACCTCCCCGAACCCATCCCAGCCGGCCGCGTCCAGTTCTGCGCAGCGCTGACGGTAGCCATCTGCGTCACCCTTCGCCATGAGACGAATCAGATCGAGGTGTTGACTCCGGTCGGTCACGGCTTTCCTTCCGCTTCTGCATGAACCTGTCGAATAGATGGAGCGCGCCCGCTACCAGGACGGCGGCTGTTACAGCTAGCGACTGGGCTGTATCGCCTGGGGCGTGGGGTGGATTGGCGGGCGGAGCTTCGGGACGCTGAACCTGTGATGTCGTGCCTTTCGGGCGGACCGCGTCAATGAAGTCGGCGAAGCTCTTGGCGTAGTCGCCCACCTGTTCGGCGTTGCGGGTCGTCGCCCTTGACGCCTTGCGGAAGATGGAGGCGCGCTTGGCGGCGTCACGCACCAGCTCCTCGCCCGAAGGCCCAGAGTGGGTTGCGCTTTCCCTGGAGGGCGCGGCACCGGGTGCGATGATGTTGATGTACGTCGCGAGGTGCCCGGCGGCTTCCGCCAATAAACGTGAGATCCTTCCAGCCTTTGCTCCGGCGGTGTCGCTTTCGGTGATGGCCAAGCGGATCTTGGGGTGGTTACTGCCCTGACCAGCCCGCGTGAATGTAGCGTGTCCGTCCGTCAGATCCGTCTGGGCGCGGCCTGCCGCAACAACTGTCCTGTCCAGACGGTCGACCACCTCACGGAGCTGTGCGACGACGTCACCCACACTGCTCATCCGAGCGCCCGTAGGAAATCGTTGGCAGCCTCGACGGTCGCGGCAATGCGGCGTCTCGTCAGGTCGAACTCGCGTTCGGCCTCCCGCAAGCAGGCCATTGCCTTCTCGACTTCCGGGTGCTTGCTGTCATACACCGTGAGTTTCGCGAGCCTGGTGATGTCAGCAGCGTCGGTCGCGGTTGCCTCGAGCGTGCGCTGGCCTGCGTGCATCGCCTGGACGGCTTGGCGGACCATGGCCTTCACCTCTCCGACGCTCATCAACCTCACCGCCCTGGCTTCTCGAAGCCCAGGAGCTCGCGCTCTGGCACAGCTTCAAACGGCCCAACAAGTGGTGGCTCGGTAGGTGGGCCAACACTATCGGATATGTGCATCGGCGGCAGCCCCGCTGGAATCACGCACCTCTGCTCTGCGTCTGCGATCACGGGAGCCGGGCCACCCGGAGGCAGACGTCTTGAAGGCAAACGCCAGGCTTCGACGATTCGGCTCGTCGCCCTGCGGGGAGCAGGCACTGCTCATGCGGCTCCACGAGGGCGTCTCGTCTTGGTGGCCGCCGTACAAGTGGTCGAGCGTCGAGGCCGGATGAGCACCGTCTTGATGGTTGTTGCGCCGATGCGTAGCGCTGTGTCCTCGCGGCGATCGCGGGGCAGCCTGTCTCCAGGCGTCGACAGCCCTCCGGCGATCGCGGACGCGTAACCGTATGAGCGACGGTTTAGCTCAAGATCTTTGATCTTGTTGGCGAAGCATGTCCGCAGCCGATCGCCGCCGGATCTGGACTGGGGCAGCGAGCACTGGTCGCTATTCGTCCAGCTCAGGGCGGTGTTCCGCGATCCAGCGTTCGATGTCCTCGGCCAACCACACTCGTCCCTGCCGTAACTGGGCGACCGGCTCCGGGAACGAGCGGCGCTGGGTCAGCTCGTAGACGCGCTGCTTCGAAATCCCGCCCAGGCGTACGCGAATCTCATGCACGCCCATGAGTCGGAGTTTCGCCATGTTCCGAACGTAGGCGCCTTATAACTTGCCCTTGGGCAAGTTGATCGACGGCAACCTGACCAGGGGACTTGACTAGTGGCAAGTCCTTCGGCAGCCTATGGCCTTGGGCGTCCGGGTCTGGATGCGTCCTCAACCAGACCGGGACTACCCACCGATGTCGGTACGGATGCTGAAACGCCTGTTCTGGGCGCTGGGCGCGGTGGTGGGAGCCGAGGAGCTCCGCCCGGAGCGGTGGCGTCGGGCGGCGGCGACCTGCCGTCGGCCCATGTCTTGGTCCTGTCAACCAGTCGGAAGGGGTGGTCGGTGGTGCGTGCTGTTGCGCGTCGGCTGTTGGGGTTGGGTGTGCCTCGGCGGCGGCTTGGTGTGGTGGCGGGGTCGAGGGTGTACCGGTCGGCTGCGTGGCGGCCGGTGCTGGCTGGTCCGCCGTTGTGGCCGTGGCAGGTGCGGTCGCGCAGGTTCAGTCGGGTGGGGTTGGGTCGGCGTGGGGTGGATCCGGCCGAGGTGGCGGTGTTTCTGGATCGGGTGGCGGGGGATCTGGCGCGGGCGTACGCGGAGGTGGCGAGCCTGCGGGAGCAGAACGAGCGGATCAAGGCCGCGCTGCGGGACTGGCAGTCCCGGCAGGCGCCGACCGCGTGTGAGCTGGCGGGGTATCGATGACCGGCCGGTACGTCCTTCATCTGCCCTTCACCGTGGCGGACGAGCCGGCGGCCCGGCGTCTCGCCCGGCTGCTGGCCCGCGTCCTCAGCCAGTTCCCGCAGGTCGATGCGGGTGAGGCGACCGTGTCGCCGGAGGACCGGCAGGGTGTGCAGTCGCGGCTGTTCTGTGACCGGCTGCTCGGTGGTGGCCGGCGTTGTGTGTTGCCGGCCGAGCACGTGGTCCCCTGCACGGGCGTGGAGGCGGTTCGGTGACCGGTGCGGTGTCGGGCAGGCCGCCGGTGGTGGTCTGCCGTTCCTGTGACGGGCTCGGATTCGCCCTGGCCCGCTGCCCGTGCACCCACGGTGGCGACGACCGGCTGCTGGTCACCGACGGCGACCGGCAGCCCGGGGAGCCGTACCAGGACTGCCAGCAGTGTGACGGGCTCGGCAGCGTCGGCCGGCCGTGTCACGACTGTGGCCAGAGCGGGCGGCGTCGTGCCCAGCTCGTGCTGACCATGGCCAACCTCGACACCGGGGCGGTGGCGTCGGCCAACGTCGTACCCGGTGTGGTGGAACCGGCACCCTGGCCGGGTGACGGTGGTCGGAGCTGGTACCTGCCGCTGGCACCGCTGCTGGGTGAGCTGGCGGCGGCGGTCGGCGCGAACTCGTGGACCGACGTGCGCGATCCACACTCGGTGGACGGGCCGCTGATCCTGCTGCCGTCGGACTGGCAGCCGGAGCATCCCGCGCAGCGTCGGACGGTGCGGGAGGCCGAGGCGATCGCGTGGCAGGGCCGTGACGCGTGGCGGCTGTTCCTCGGCCGTACCGCCGCCGCCCCGCCCCGAGACCCGGCGGCCGAACTCGGCCGGTGGTGCCGGTTGGCCGACCTGCTCTGCCTCGACCTGGTGGTCGAGGCCCGCCGGCAACCCGCCGGTGGCGGGCTGACCTGGACGGTCCGCTTCGAGGTGCCCGGCGGGCCGGTCCCGGCCGACGTTCGCAACGATGCCGACGACCTGGCCGCCGCGATCCTGACCACCGGTGAGCTCGGCGCCCTCTACGGCCTGGAGGAGCGCGGGCTGGCCGCCTGCGCCCACCACCTGGCCGCCGGCGGCCCGCCTCCGGCCACGCCGCCCTCGATCGACCTGGACCAGCCGCAACGGCGGATCATCGCCGACTGCGTCGATGTCGCCACCGGGGCGCCGAACCCCGGCGCCCAGGCGATCTGGCGCGACGGCCGCTGGTGGCACACCAGTCTGCGTGTGGCCGGCACCGCCGAAACCCTCGCCGAACGCTCGACCGGCCAGATCATCAGCCGGCACACCGTGCTGCTGCGCCGCGGCTGGCAGCCGCCGGCACCGTCGTGGCAGGGCCCGGCCGTCGCCTACGTCGACTGCCCCGACTGCGACCCGCACAGTCGACTCCAGCGCTGTGACTGCCGGCTGGTGACCGGACACGTCAACCCCGACTGCCCGCGCTGCGCCGGATCCGGCTGGCACCCTCCCTGCTGCGCTGCCACACCTGCCGGGGTACCCGCCGGATCTACCAGGACGTGACGATCACCATCACCGACCTGGCCGACCAGGTCGTCCACCTCAACTGGCACACCAGCGCCACCGGCTGGCGCACCGGGGTCCGCGTCTGGCGAACCGGCGACCACCGGCCCGACGGCATCCCCACCCGGCCGACGGGACAGGAGGTGTGGCGTTCCGGCCAGTGGGTCCCGGCACCGCACGTGGCGACCCACCCCGGCGGCAAACCCCTGCACCAGCTACCCGCCCAGTTCCGGCTCGCCGGGTGGGCCGACACCTTCGGCATCCGGCCACAGGACATGGTGGAACTCGACGGCGGTGGCCTGCTCGACCACAACCTGCGCGACGGGCTGGTCACCCTGCACCGGCCCGACGCCAACCCGCTGACCGAGTACGTCTCCCACGCCGCCCGGGGCCGTCCCGGCGCCCGCCTGTTCGTGCTGGCCCGCCGCCCCGACGTTCCACCCCTGGCACACCTGATCCGACTCGTGCTCGGGCTGGGGCTGGCCGTCACCGTCACCGTCACCGACCATGCCCCCAACACCGGAGACCCCCGCCTCGTCCAAGGCGAAAGCTGGGACGTCACGATCAGCCGTCTCGACCGACCACCGGCACCGGCCACCGCGCCGACCCGGCCCACCCCGGAGGCCGCCATCGCGTTCTGTCTCGACTTCCTCGAACTGGCCATCGCCGGCAACATCCCCGACACCCCCGACCAGCCCATCCCGGTACCACACACCCCGACCCCGATCGAGGTCGACGACCCGTTGCCACTGCTTCGCCGGCTCGCCCGACACCACGCCGGCCAACCCGTCGCCGTGCACTACGCCCGTGGCACCTGCCAGGTCTGGCTCCGCGACCGCCACCACGTACACCGACTCGCCACCGCACCCACCCTCCCAGCCGCGCTCGGCGCCCTCGGCCTCTGACCGACGCCCCAGCCAGGCCAACGCCCAGCCAACACCAGGCAACGTCAGCGACACCACGATCAGGTCTCGGCCCAGAACGTCAACGCCTCGGCCTGCCACCCCACGGCTTACCCGAACCCAACAAGTTCGCACGATCTCCAAGACCCGTGCGGCCGACCCTGACAGAGAGCGGCCAGGACCCGGTCGTACGGCCCGTGGCCCGGCCACCGACCGTCGCCGGCCCTGCCGACACGATCACCTGGCCGCCGACCCGCCCCGCGACGCCCACCCCCTTGCGCCCGCCCGGGCACACCTGCCAATGTGGACCCGCGATCGCTACCCCGGCCCTGAGGCGACAACAGGAGACGTAACCTTGAAAAACCAAGCAAAGAGATCCCCACAAGTTGATCTCTAACGCCCCAGGTCAGGAAGTGTCCTCCCCGCGCATGCGGGGGTGATCCGTTTCTTAACCGGTAGGCTTCCGTGGCGCGGTCGTCCTCCCCGCGCATGCGGGGGTGATCCGACCCGTCTCACACCCGGCACCCGGGCCGGGTAGTCCTCCCCGCGCATGCGGGGGTGATCCAGCCGACGACCCCAACCGCCCGGAGTGGATCTAGTCCTCCCCGCGCATGCGGGGGTGATCCGAGTCCCCGCGTCTCCCCGTGGTCGAGGTTCCGGTCCTCCCCGCGCATGCGGGGGTGATCCGTACCCGCCGGTCGCCGGGTTGCGCAGCCACACGTCCTCCCCGCGCATGCGGGGGTGATCCGCGGCCGTCGTTACCGGCCCGACTGAGCCACCGGTCCTCCCCGCGCATGCGGGGGTGATCCGACCGGGATGGCCCGGCCGGGCCGCTGTGCGATGTGCTCCCCGCGCATGCGGGGGTGATCCGGCGTGCGGCTTGGAGGCGAAGGCGCGGGCTGCGATCAGCAGTTTCTGGATGGCCAGGACTTCGGGCTCAATCGTCCGGCGTCCAGGAATCGTGAGGCGAGACCTCGGCGTAATGAACGACTCTCAATGGGCTGTTTGTCCCAGGTGCCGGCAGTTCTGGGCTACCTAGACTTGCGCGGCAACGCACAGCTCTGGTCCTAGGTCCTCTTGTCAGAGTCTGCCGTACGGCAGGGAGTACTTGTATGGTGACGGACATTCGATCGACTGACGATGTTACGTTCGGCTACTTTCCCGACCACGAGCGGATAGATGTCGCGCTCGACCGTGGCCGGTTCGCGCGTGCGCTCGTCTTGGACACCTCCGTGCGTTCACTCGTGGAGCAGGTCGGCGAATGCCGGGTGCTGTGGCAGCCGAACGTCGAGCTCCCCGAGGGCATCTACTGGTTCCAGGGAGTCGACGACGGCCCGATCATCCTGCAGGTCGCGGTTGGCGCCCCGCCGGGTGGTGCCATGGTGGAGTCGCCGCACGGGCTTGACACCGATCATCCGCTGGTTGCCGCGTGGGCCTGGGCGGAGGAGCTGTGGCACAAGGCCGAAAAGGTCCCATCTCCGAGTTTTGCCGTCAACGAGGCTGTTCTCACGCATCCCGGCGGGTTGGACGCGATCGTGCGTGATCGCAAGTTTCACCGCGAGCAATGGTCCTACACGGTGATGGTTGAAGGCCGCCAGCAGGACGTTGTCGAGTCACGGTTGCGTCCGCGTCCCGAAATCGACAGCCCCACGACGTGGGTGACGCAGGAGCCGACCCCGGCGAGCCGCTTTGGTGCCACACTCACCCGTGCCAAGCTTCTGGGCAAGTTCGCCAACACACTCTACTCATTTCGCGCCACGCGGACGACGTTCCGGCCCTACCAGTTCAAGCCCGTGCTCAAGCTGCTGCAGACCGGCAAGGCGAGGCTGCTCATCGCTGACGAGGTAGGTCTGGGTAAGACCATCGAGGCGGGCCTGATCTGGACGGAGCTGGAGGCCCGTGGCGAGGCCGACCGGGTCTTGGTCGTATGCCCATCGAGCCTGGTGGGCAAGTGGAAGGAGGAAATGGAAGAGCGCTTCGAGTTCGAGCTCACGGAACTCGACAGCGTCGGCTTGAAGTCCTTCCTCGCGCGCCACCAGCAAAACCGTCTACCTGCGCGTCAGGCATACATATGCAGTCTCGAACGTCTGCGGAGCTGGGACGGGCTGGAGTATCTGCAGAAGGTGCCGCCCGAGTTCGACCTCGTGATCGTGGACGAGGCGCACGCCATGCGCAACCAGGACACCAAGAGCTACATGTTGGGCACAGAGCTGGCGGACTGGGCCGCAAACCTGGTCTTCCTCACCGCGACGCCGATCAACCTCGGGGAGCAGGATCTGCTCACCCTGCTCGAACTCCTCGTTCCAGAGGATTTCGACGGCATGCTGGACCTGCAGTTGCGGCTGGAGCCGAACCGCATCATCAATGCTGTCACGGCACGCCTCGTCGAGAAGGGAGTGCGCGGCCGGGAACTCCTTGCCCAGCTCGAAGAACTGAAGACCACGTCGCTCGGTGGTGCGCTCATGAGACGGCCGGACTTCGCGCTGTTGCGTGAGGTACTGGACAAAGACGAGCTGGAGCCACGTGACATCGTCGACGCGAAACGCTACCTGGCCGGGCTCAACACGCTTTCCACCGTCATCACACGAACCAAGAAGTCCGAGGTCGACGACCGTAGGGCAACACGGACCGAGGACCGGCAGAAGATTGAGTGGACGGAAGTAGAGCACCAGTTCTATCAGCAGTATCTCCAGTGGTGCCAGGACCGCGCCGCAGCGATGGGCAGCCCTCTCCACTTCGCGATGCAGATGCCGTTGCGCCTAGCCAGCGCGTGCCTGCCGATGGCTCGACTCGCCGTGCTCGATCCGGACGCCTACGGTGACCTCACCGACGCCGACTCGGATGCCTCCCCCTATCGACTCGACCCACACCCGGAACTCGTCGCGGCTGCCCAGCGCCTGCCCGAGCACGTCGACACCAAGTTCGACTCACTCAGAGAGGTGCTGCGACGGCTGCGCCAACAGGAGCGCCGGGCGCTGCTCTTCACCCACTCCCGCCCGACCCTGGCGTACCTTGCCCGCCGGCTCGGCACAGAGTTCACGGTCGCGGTCATGCACGGTGGGGTCAGCCGCGAGGAACGGCGTCAGATCATGGCTGACTTTCGTGCCGGTAGCTATGACTTTGTGCTCGCCAACCGTGTGGCCAGCGAAGGTCTGGACTTCGAGTTCTGCTCGGCGGTGATCAACTATGACCTGCCGTGGAATCCGATGGAGATCGAGCAGCGCATTGGGCGCATCGACCGGATCGGGCAGAAGGAGGAAACCATCCTCGTCGTCAACTTCGTCAACGAGAGTACGATCGACGAGCGCATCCTCGCCCGCCTGCTGGATCGCATCCGGATCTTCGAGTCGTCGATCGGTGCGCTGGAGCCCATCATTTCTGCGTACGCGCCGAAGGTTCTGCAAGCCGGATTCGACTTTACGCTCACGGAGGAGCAGCGTGAGCAAAAGCTGCATGAGGCGCTGACCGCGATCGAGGAGCAGCGCGCCGGTTTGCGTGACGTCTCGGACGCCTCTAGTGCGCTGCTGGTGAGCAATGATGTTGACGTTACCGGGCTTGAGGACGACCTGGTGAGGACGGGCCGCTACATCGGGCAGAGCGAACTTGCGCTCCTGCTCGACGACTGGGCACGTACCGATGGGGCGACCGGCGTGAAGATCGCGCCGGATGGTCTCACCCTGGAACTGCGTGGCAATGTCGCCATGGCTGCCCGTGTCGATGATCTCGCCCGGTCCGCTCACCGCTCTCGCACCGAGACACGGTCGATATCCGCGCAACTGCGCAACGAGCTGCCGATCACGCTTGTTCTCGACCAGGAGTACGCCCGTACTCACGGCGGCACCCTGCTTACCGCCACCAGTCCTCTCGCCATGGCAGCGGCAGCGGTGCCCGGTCACCGGCAGGCGCGCTTCGCCTCACTGCGGATAGTGGGAGACCCGGACGAGGTTGCGCCCGGCACCTACGTCGTCGTGCTCGCAACGGCGGCGACCGCCTCCCCGCGAGGCGACGAGATCTGGGGTGCTGCCGTCACCGAGACGAAGCGCGACGCGGGCCCTGGGCCTGTGAACGCGTTGCTGGCTGCGCTGGCAAAGGGAAATCTGGTCGACGCACCTCTGCCCAACATCAAACGGCTTCCCGAGCTCGCCGAGCGCGCGATGGACCAGCTGCACCTGCGCCACGCAGAGGAGCAGAAGCGGCGGGACAACGAGTTCGAGGCTCTGCAGGAGGCGCGGCTCCTCACCGTCACCGCTCAGCACGAACGCAAGCTGGCATCGATTCGCAAGCGAATGGAGACGGCGCTGTCGCGTGGCCGCGGACCCCGAACCATCGACCTGTTCCGAAGCCAAGAACGCCGTGCGAAGGAGAGGTTCGCCGTCTTGGTGGAGAGCATACGCACCGCTGGCCAGCCCGAGATCCGGCTGGAGCCGCTCGCCGCATGCGTTGTCCAGATCACCCACGGGACGGAGAGTCTTGGATAGGAAGCAGCTCGATCTCGAAGACGAGAGGACCACGCAGCGGCGTTACCGTCGCATCCTTCAAGACAAGGCCAGCCGGACTTTCGCCCGTCAGGGACCACACGACAACCTCCGGACCAGGCGGACCGGACTACCGCGGGGCCCTGTCATGCCGTGGGGCGCTCTCGTCGGGCGCGTCGCCCTCCGTCAGCCCGATCCGGATCATCTCGGTGAGGGCGGTGACTTCTACATCGGTGAGGCGTATGCCGAAGTCGACGGCCTTTACGTCTTCAGCTGGGCCGCTCCGGTCGCCTGCACGTTCTTCCGCGGGTCCCGTCACCATGAGTTGTGCGACAAGGTCGCGGTTGTCCGCTCCTTCGAGCACAGGGGCGACGACATCGTCGCCTTCTACGACGAGCAGGTGTCCGACGAAATTCCGGCACGTCCCTTCCGCCGGCGCGAACTCACCGTCCCCGCCGCCCCGAACCGCCGGAACGTCCCCCGCCCACCGGCATCTCGCGCGGCACCATCAGCACACTCCCCGGCTGTTCGGACGGTGCCGCAGGAGCCGGCGGTGTCTGTCCCGAACGTCGGCTCCACATCGCCAGTCGGGCGCCGAGGCATGCCTGCCCCACCCGTGCTCCTGGCTGGGACCGCCACGTCCCCCGCGCCGCCGCCCGCGCGCCCAACATCTCCCGGCGCGCGGCCGGGGGCGCCGGCACCGCACCCGGCTGCTCAGGCCAAACACCCCGCCGTCGCGCCCGTGCGCGCGGAGGCACTGCTGCGGGCGCGGCTCGCCGCGCCACGCACGAAGAGCCTCGCACCCGTACTCGCCACGCTGCAGCCGGACCAGTACAACCTCGTCACCGTGCCGGCTATGGACAGCATGATCATCGAAGGTCAGCCTGGGACCGGCAAGACCATCATCGCCTCACACAGAGCGGCCTATCTCGTCAACGACGAGACGCCCGCGGAGAACACCCTCGACGGCAGGGTCCTACTCGTGGGGCCGACAGACGGATACTCGCGGCATGTGCGGACGGTGATCGACCGGCTCGCCGGTGAGTCAGACCGCGTATGGGTGCTCTCGCTGCCCGAGCTGATGCTGCGCATACTCGACATACAGCGTGTGATTCGTGGTCCGGTCTCGCGCTCCTGGCGCGATGCCGACAAGGACCTGTGTATGTTCGCGCGTGCAGCGGTCACGAGGCTGAAGAGCAGCGGTGCGAAACTCACTCGCGACCACGTATACGAGTACCTACGTCGCAACGGCGACCTGCAGCGCCCACTGACGCGCGATCCGGAGTGGGTGAGCTATCTACGCAGACTCCCGCCGGCCCACGACGCGCTCACCATGCGGCAGCACATTCCACTGCTCGCAACCATCCAATGGGAGATCGCCAAACCACGCGACCTCGTGGGCATCGAACACATCATCGTCGACGAGGCCCAGGACGTGACCTCGCTGGAGTGGCTCCTGTTGGCGGCGATGAACGAGGCCCACGCATGGACGCTTGTCGGTGACATGAACCAGCGCCGCTCCGACCACACACCGGCGTCCTGGGCGCAGGTCCTGCGCCTGCTCGACATACCCTACGGCGATCCCCCGGTTCGCCGGCTCGAACGGGGTTACCGCTCCACCCGACCAATCCTCGAGTTCGCTAACCGGCTTCTTCCCGCTGCGGCACGTACCGTACTGGCTTTCCAGGACCAGGGACCTGAGCCGATCGTCGAGAAGTGCCACAGGTCGGCTCTGGAAGCCACAGTGCTTCGTCACCTCCGCCGCCTGCAGGACGCCTATCCCAGAGGCACCCTCGCCATCATCACAGCCGATCCAAAGACCGTGGAGAGCATGCTGCGATCGGCAGACTGGGTCATGTCCGACAACAGCACCTTCACCTGGCAGCGCTCGGGCCGCGAGGTGACCGTGGCCCACCCGGACACCGCCCGTGGGCTGGAGTTCGATGCTGTCATCGTGGTGGAGCCCGCTGACTTCCCACAGAACCTCGGCCGGCAAGGACCGCTCTACACGGCACTCACCCGGCCGAACCGCGAACTGGCCGTCATTCACACCAAACCGCTGCCCGAGCGGCTACGAAAGAGTTCAGGCCACCGGCGGTCCTCGCGATGAGGGTCGCGCCAGGTCCCAGGAGTCCTGCTCGACGCGGTGCCTCAACCGGCAAGCCGTCCCGGGCAGCCGGGTCGGGTGCCCGGGACGGCCGCTGCGGTACGGCTGGCTGTCCTGCCCAGAGAGGCTGGGGCGCGGCTGGCGGGTGGTTGGTCGCCGGGTGCGAACGTGGGCGCGGTGGTGGTACCGGAGGTGGTGGACCCGCGCCGGCTCACCGCCGGGGTTCGTGCGGGTGACGGTCGGCGACTTCTGCGGTCCGGTGGCGGGGTGGTGGTGTGGTTGGAGCCCGGCGGCCGGGGTTGGCAGCGGCTGGAGGGTCAGCTACGTCGGCGGTAGCGGCCCGCGGCGAGGCTGACGCCGACGGCGGCGAAGGCGACCTGGATGGCCAGTTCGATCCAGTCGACGCCGCGGGTGTCGGCGACGCCGAGGAAACCGGCGACGATCGTGCCGAGCAGGGCGGCGACGATGCCGATGAGCAGGGTCAGCCAGATGGGGATGTCCTGCTTGCCCGGTACGACGAGCCGGCCGAGGGCGCCGATGACCAGGCCGATGATGAGGGCGCTGAAGATGCCGCTGATTTCCATGGTGGTCTCCTCGCGTGGTGTCGTCGGGACCGGGTCGGCGCCGGAGGGCGGTGCCCGTTGACGGGAAACCCATGGCCGGCGGTTATCAGGGTAGTTGCCCCTGACCAGCAGCGGTGTGCTGTCGGGGTGTCCAGAGGGTGGTGTGCCCACGGCCGGGCCGGGGCGCCAGACGGTGCCGGCGTCCCGGCCCGGCGGGTCGCTCCCGGCGACTACGCCGACTTGCCCGCGAGGGTGACGAGGGCCTGGGCGGTGCGGAAGTAGGGGTTGTTGCCCAGGTCGCCGACGGTGACGATCTGGAAGGCCTCCTTGAGCAGCTTGGCGTCCTTCTCGCTGACACCGGCCAGGGCGGAGACCGGGGCGTCGACGAGTTCGTCGAGGGTCTTGTCCTGGTAGGCCTTGTCCACCAGCTTGGTCAGGTCGGCGGTTACCGGCATGCTGTTCTCCTCCTCATGGTGGGTTGTGCCCGCCCCGTTCGGGCGGGTGGCTCGGTCCTCAACGGGGCCGTGGCGCGTGGCGGGGTGTCGCGGCGGTCACCCGTCGAGCTGTGTGGCCCCGGTGTGTGGACACGCCGCGGTCGGGGCTGGGTGTCCGGGCGGTGCGGGCGGCGCTGGCCGCCCGGCGTGCACGGCCGCCCGGGCGGCCCCGACGGGCGTGGTGCTGTTCGGGAAGCCTCGCGCAGCCAGGCGTCGACCCCGGTGCGGCTGACCGGGCCGAGCCGACCGAGACGTGGTCGACGGCGACGTCGCGGCTGCCGTTGGTCGGGTTCACGCGCCCGGCCGGCGGCGGTGCCGGTCGGCTGCCCGGGTTGGGCGGGACGAGGTCGACGCCGGGAGGGTCGACGACGGATACGCCCGGCATCGTCGTGACGACCACGTACTCCCCCCAGCGGCAGGCTGCGTGAACGGTCGCGGTCCAGTGACAGATCTGGATCATGAAAATCCACTGTGGACCGCTGCTCCCCCGGCAGGGTAGTTGTTGAGTCTGAGAGCTTGCTGAACGTTTTGTCTCAATTGCGCATAGCTATTGCGTGAATGCGATTCATCCGCATAGGGGTGCAATGCTCTCTCATCCGGGGTGGACCCGGGCGGGCGTGAATGCCGACGCCTGAACCGGGTGCCTGGCGTGCCGCACCGGCTGCGGTGGCAGTCTTCTCGTTCAGGCTGCACCAGATGGGGCGACCCGGACTGACCAGGGCAACGTCCTCCCCGTCGGCGTCCGTGCCGGTGGTGGCACCCCGGCCGTGCGACGGGGGCGGCGTACCTCGGGTGTCGATCGCACCGGCCCGCTGACGTCGGACGAGTCGCTCCAAAGTGGTACATGATCCCCATTGGGAATCAACTGGTGCCAAGGCTAGAATGCTGTCCAATGGCGACTAAACACCCCTCACAGCTCATTCAGCGGTAGTCGGATGTTTCAGGCGGGTGAACCGCCGTGCGGGGGCGTACCCGCCGTTGCCGTACCCGGTGGAGCCGACAGGAGGCAGCATGTCGCCCACGCCGAGCAGCCTGACCCGGGCGTCGACGCGCGCCCGCCACTGGGTCAGGCACGAGCTGCGGTACGACGTACCCGCGTCACTCGTCGTCTTCCTCGTCGCGGTGCCGCTGTCGCTGGGCATCGCCGCCGCGTCCGACGCGCCCGTGACCGCCGGGCTCATCGCCGCCGTCGCCGGTGGGGTGGTGGCCGGGCTGTGCGGCGGCTCGGCGCTGCAGGTCACCGGCCCGGCGGCCGGCCTGACGGTGGTGGTCGCGGAACTGGTGCAGCGCTTCGGCTGGGCCGCCACCTGTGCGATCACCGTGGCCGCCGGCCTGGTGCAGATCGCCCTCGGCGCCAGCCGGGTCGCGCGCGGCGCACTGGCGCTCTCACCGGCGATCGTGCACGGCATGCTCGCCGGCATCGGCGTCACCATCGCGCTCGCCCAGCTCCACGTGCTGCTCGGAGGCGAACCGGGAACCACCCCGCTGCGCAACCTCGTCGAACTGCCCGCCCAGTTGGCCACCCGGCACGACCACGCGGCGCTGATCGGGCTGATGGTCGTCGGACTGCTGGTGCTGTGGCCCCGGCTGCCGGCGCCGGCCCGTCGGGTGCCGGGCCCGCTCGTCGCCGTCTCCCTCGCCACCCTCGTCGCCGTGCTCTGGGACGACGTCGACCTGGCCCGGGTCGAGATGCCGGGGTCGCTGCTGGCCGCCGTACACCTGCCGGCGCTGCCCGACGGGGACTGGGTGGCCGTCGGCGCCGCGGTGCTGACCGTCGCCGTCATCGCCAGCGTGGAGAGCCTGCTGTCGGCCACCGCCGTGGACCGGCTCCACGCCGCCGCCCGCGCCCGGAGCGGCCGTCCCGCCCCGGCGACCAGGCCGAGCAACCTCGACCGGGAACTGGTCGGCCAGGGCCTCGCCAACACGGTCTCCGGCATGCTCGGCGGGCTTCCCGTCACCGGGGTCATCGTCCGCAGCTCGACGAACCTCACCGCCGGGGCCCGGACCCGCGCCTCCGCCGTCCTGCACGGCCTGTGGGTGCTGCTGTTCGCGGTGCTGCTCGTCGTCCTCGTCGAGCGGATCCCCAGGGCCGCGCTCGCCGGGCTGCTCGTCGTGGTGGGCCTGCAACTGGTGAAGATCTCCGACATCCAGCGGGTCCGTCGACACCGCGAACTGGCCGTCTACGTCGCCACCGCCCTCGGCGTGGTGGTGTTCAACCTGCTGCAGGGGGTGCTCATCGGCCTGGCCCTCGCGGTGGTGCTGATCCTCCGGCGTGTCGTCTGGGCGACGGTGCACGCCGAACGGCTGCGGGTCGCGCCGGGCGGACGCGAACACTGGGCCGTCTCCGTCGAGGGCACCCTGAGCTTCCTCGCCATCCCCCGGCTGTCCGCCGTGCTGGGCAGGGTGCCACCGGGCAGCCTGGTCGACCTGGAACTCGCCACCGACTACCTCGACCACGCCGCCTTCGACCACCTCGACTGGTGGGTACGCCAGCACGAGGCCGCCGGTGGCGTCGTGCACCTGGACGAGGTGGGACCGGCGGCGCTGCGCGGCGAGCACCCCCGGCCGATCCGCCGGGTGCACGCCCTGGTGCCGCCCCGCT
>Ga0207864_1001590_pt1 | contig 24350 bp, 25 predicted proteins | sample HigsolmetaAR202D_FD_184834 | JGI IMG/M metagenome (GOLD analysis project Ga0207864, IMG submission 184834) | Ionic liquid and high solid enriched microbial communities from the Joint BioEnergy Institute, USA - AR20-2-D (SPAdes) (version 2) ... | reverse complement strand
GGCTTCCTCGGCGGCGGGCCCGACGAGGTCCCCGAGCGCTACGCGCTGGCCTCGCCGGCGCAGCGGCTGCCGCTGGGCGTGCCGCAGCTGCTCGCCCACGGCGACGCCGACGAGCACGTCCCGATCGGCCAGAGCCGCGCCTACCGGGACGCCGCCGAAGCCGCCGGTGACCGGGCCACGCTCCTCGAGCTGCCCGGCGCCGACCACTTCCCCGTGATCGACCCCGCCTCCAGCGCGTGGGCCGAGGTCGTGGCCTGGCTGTCAGCGCTGTGGTGAACGGGGCGGCGGGGCCAGCGACACGAACCGCAGCTCGGTCATCTCCCGCACGGTGTAGGCCGGCCCCTCCCGCGTGTTGCCGGCGTCGCGCACGCCGCCGTACGGCTGCTGGTCGACGCGCACGGTCGGCACCTCGTTGACCACGACACCCCCGAAGTCCAGCCGCCGCGCGGCCTCGAGCGCGCGGCCCACATCGGAGGTGAAGAGCCCCGCGTGCAGGCCGAGGTCGCTGTCGTTGGCGAGCGCCACGGCCTCGTCGAAGGTGTCGTAGGCGCGCATCACGACCACCGGCCCGAAGGCCTCCTGCCGCCACAGGTCCCCGTCGAGCGGGGCGTCGACCACGAGGGTGGGCAGCAGGACACCGTCGTCGACCTTCCCGCCGGTCAGGACCTGGGCGCCCGCGGCGGCGGCGTCCTCGATCCACGACAGCACGCGCTGGGTGTGCTCCGGGGAGATCATCGGCCCCACCACGGTGCGCTCGTCGGTCGGGTCCCCCACGGGCAGGGCCGCGACCGCCTCCTGCAGGGCGTCGCGCAGCGCGTCGGCGACCTGGCGGGCGACCAGGACCCGCTGCACGGAGATGCAGCTCTGGCCGGCGTAGGTGTAGCCGCCGGTCGCGATCTTGGCGGCGACCGCCGCGACGTCGACGTCCGGCTCGACGATGACGGGGGCGTTCGAGCCGAGCTCCAGCGCGACCTTCTTGCGCGGCGCCGCGGCGGCGATGGCCCAGCCGACCGCCGTGCTGCCGGTGAAGGTCACCATGCGCGGCACCTCGTGGGCCACCAGCGCCTGGCCGATCTCGGGGCCGGGCGCGGTCACGACGGACACCCAGTCCGGCGGCAACCCCGCCGCCACGAGCAGCTCGACGAACGCCACCGCCGACAGCGGCGCCTGCGGCGCGGGCTTGAGCACCACGGGGCAGCCGGCGGCGATGGCGGGTGCGACCTTGTGGGCCACGAGGTTGAGCGGGAAGTTGAACGGGGTGATCGCGGCGACGACGCCGATGGGCACGCGCAGCGCGAAGCCGAGCCGCCCCTCGCCCGACGCCGACGCGTCCATCGGCACCATCTCGCCCACCAGCCCGCGCGCCTCCGCCGCCGCGAACCGCAGGGTGTCCAGGCAGCGGTCGACCTCGCCGCGCGCGGCCGTGATCGGCTTGCCCGCCTCGGCGCAGATGCGCGCGGCGAAGACCTCGCGGTCGGCGCGCAGGCGCGCGGCCGCGCTGTCGAGCACCTCAGCGCGGCGGTGCGCTGGGAAGTCGTCACGGGCCAGCGCCGCTGCGGCGGCGCGGCAGGCCGTGTCGACCGCGTCGACGTCGCATTCCGGCAGCGTCCCGACGACGGTCCCGTCGAACGGGTTGGTCACCGACCACGTCGGCTCCGTCGTCACCAGCTCCCCGGCGATGCGGACGGGCGTGACCTCCATCTGGCCTCCTGACCTGCGTGAGCGCGTCCGGCGAGGGTCCGGCCGGATTTTGTCCTTGACCCAGCGAAACAGCGGCTCGTACGATTGTCAACAATCTGGCAGCCGGGTGGGGCGGATCTCGGCCGAGCACCGCACCGCACCGTCTCAACGGAGGGAGCTAGCGACATGAAGCGAGTCCTCGTGCTCACCGGCGACGCCTGTGAGGACCTCGACGCGATGTACCCGATCTACCGGCTGCGCGAGGCCGGCTACCAGGTCGACGTGGCGGCGCCGAGCCGCAAGACGGTCAACCTCGTCGTCCACGACTTCGAGGAGGGCTGGGACGCCTACACCGAGCGCCCCGGCCGCCACCTGCCCGTGGACCTGGCGTTCTCCGAGGTCGACCCCAGCAACTACGTCGCCCTCGTCATCCCCGGCGGGCGCGCCCCGGAGTACATCCGCATGGACCCCGACGTCGCGCGGATCACCAAGTACTTCTTCGACAACGACCTGCCGGTCGGGCTGATCTGCCACGGCACCCAGGTGCCGGCCGGGCTCGGGCTGCTGCGCAACCGCACCGTGTCTGGCTACCCGCCGCTCCAGTACGACATCGAGCAGTCCGGGGCCAAGTTCGACGGCGGCAAGGACGTCGTGGACGGCAACATCGTGTCCTGCACCGGCTGGCCGGACCTGCCGGAGTGGTCGCGCGCCTTCATGTCGGTGCTCGAGGCCTCCGCGGGTGCCCCGTGAGCCAGCGGCTGGGCGGCAAGGTCGCGATCGTCACCGGCGCGGCGTCGGGCTTCGGCGCCGGCATCGCCCGGCTGTTCGCCGAGCACGGCGCCGCGGTGGTCCTGGCCGACGTGAACGGCGACGGCGCCAAGGCCGTCGCCGCCGAGATCGTCCGGGACGGCGGCGAGGCGCGGCCCGAGGTCGTCGACGTCACCTCGCGCGAAGACCTGGACGCGGTCGTGCGCCGCACGACCGACGAGCACGGGCGCCTCGACGTCATGGTCAACAACGCCGGCATCCCCATGCGGCCGACCCCGCTGGAGGACGTCGACGACGCGACGTACGAGCGCCTCGCGAGCATCAACATGTACGGCGTCTTCGCCGGCTGCCGTGCGGCGATCCCCGCGATGAAGCAGCAGGGCGCCGGGGTGATCCTGAACATGGCCTCCACCGCGGCGATCCGCCCGCGGCCGGGGCTCAGCGTCTACAACGCCACCAAGGCGTTCGTCCTCAACCTGACCAAGACGCTGGCGCTCGAGCTGGCGCCGCACGGCATCCGCGTGAACGCTCTGAACCCGGTCATGGGCGACACGCCGATGCTCAGCACGTTCTCCGGCGACCGCGACCCCGAGGAGGCGCGCAAGGCCTTCGAGGCGACCGTGCCTCTGGGGCGGTTGTCGACACCGACCGACGTGGCCTGGGCGGCCCTGTTCCTCGCGTCCGACGAGGCCGCCATGGTCACCGGCCACGCCTTGGATGTGGACGGGGGACGCGACATCTGATCTGATCCCCGCGCGAGCGAGCCGGCGCTGGGGGACGACGGCAGCAGGCGGGAGCCGAACAACGCACGACGCCTGGGAAGGGGTGGGCAATGCTCGACACGGTGAGAAGGGCACGACTGCTGTGGTTGCTGGCGGTCGCCGTGCTGGTCTTGGCCGGCTGCGGCGGCGGCGGTGACGACGAGGGAGGCGAGGACGCCGAGCCGGCGGCTGAGGAGGGAACTGACGCGGCTGACGACGGCGGCGGCGACGACGCGGCCGCTGACGAGGGTGGAGAGCCGGTCGAGCTGTCCATCATCTGGTTCGAGTGGCCGCCGGCGCAGCTGCTGGAGGACTTCGCGAACCAGGAGTACTCCAAGGTCAACCCCAACGTCACGATCCGGGTGGACGCGGTGCCCAACCCCCAGTGGCACGACGCGATCTTCACCCAGTTCGCCGCCCGGCAGACGGACTTCGACATCGCCATCCTCGACTCGCAGTGGATCGGCGAGGCGGTCGAAGGCGGTCACGTGCTCGACATGACCGAGTTCGCGGCCGAGGCGATCAACCCCGACGACTACCCGCCGAACCTGCTGTCGGCCTACGGCCAGTACCCGCGCTCCCCTGACGGGCTCTACGACCCCGACGGCAAGCTCTACGGGCTGCCCGTCCTCGCTGACAGCTACGTGCTGATCTACCGCAAGGACCTGATCGGCGACCCGCCGGAGACGTGGGACGAGATGATCGAGAAGGCGCGGACGTGCCAGGAGGAGAACGAGGGCATGTACGGCCTCGCCTTCCACGGCGCGGGCGGGTCTGACGAAGCCGCGGTCATGCTCAACACCGTCATCTGGGTCCACGGCGGGGAGATCTGGGACCCCGAGACCTACCAGGTCGAGGGCGTCATCAACTCGCCGGAGAACGTCGCGGCGGTCGAGAAGCTCGAGAACGAGATGCTGCCGCTGACCCCGCCGGGCTTCGCGGGGACGGCGTTCATCCCCGAGGTCAACGCGGCCATGGCGCAGAGCCAGACCTGCATGGGCCTGAACTGGGTCGCCGGTCTCGAGGGCATCCAGACCCCGGAGCAGTCCGGTGCGCTGGGCAGCACCGAGGAGGAGATCCTCGAGAAGCTCGGCTTCGCCCGCGTCCCCGTCCAGGAGACCGACATCGTGTCCCTCGGCGGCATGGGCATGAGCGTGTCCGCCTACACCGAGCACGAGCAGGAGGTGCTCGACTTCATCGCCTGGTTCCAGCAGCCCGACGTCCAGAAGGCCTGGGCGGAGTTCGGCGGTGTCCCGGCGCGCACCGACGCCCTCAACTCCGACGAGTTCCTCAACGCCCGCCCGTGGAACGCGGCGTTCGTCGAGTCGGTCGACAAGCTGAAGGACTTCTGGAACATGCCCGAGTACTACCGCCTGCTGGACATCCACAACAGCCAGGCGAACGCCCTGATGTCGGGCACCCAGGGGGCCAAGGAGACCCTCGACAACATCGCCAGGGAGCAACAGGCCATCATGGACGAGATCCGCGAGGGAGGCCTGTAGCAGCATGAGCGCTGCAGAGGGTGCGCCGGCGCCGGTCCGGTCCGCGGCGTCGGCGCCCCCGCAGGCCTTCACCCTGCCCCCAGCGGCGCGCCGCTGGGGGCGGGTGCCGGACCGCTGGATCGCGCGGCTGTCTGCGGCGCCGGCGGTGCTGTTCCTCCTGGCGCTGTTCCTGTTCCCGCTGCTGTGGGCCGTCGTCCTGTCGTTCTCCACGTACTCGGCGACGCGGAACCAGCCGCTGGAGTGGGTGTGGTTCGCCAACTACGTCGACGTGCTCACCTCGCCGCAGGTGTGGGAGCGGGCCGTCATCACGCTCGTCTTCGTCGTCGGCGCCGTGGGCCTGCAGACCGTGGTCGGCTTCTCGATCGCCTTCCTGCTGGCCCGACGCCGTCGCGGACGCGGCGCGCTGACGATCCTGCTGCTGCTGCCGATGATGCTGTCGCCGGTCGTCATCGGCGCCTTCTGGAAGCTGATGCTCGACGCGCAGTTCGGCGTCGTGAACCAGATCGTGCGGGCCTTCGGCGGCGAGTCGATCCTGTGGCTGACCCAGCCGCGGCTGGCGCTGCTGTCGCTCATCGTCGTCGACTCGTGGCAGTGGACGCCGTTCATCATGGTGATCGCCCTGGCGGGCTTGACGGCGGTGCCGCGCTACCTGTTCGAGGCGGCTGAGATCGACCGGGCGTCGGAGTGGTTCAAGTTCCGCCACATCACGCTGCCGCTCGTGTGGCCGCTGCTGCTCATCGCGGTGCTGTTCCGCGCGATCGACGCGTTCCGGCTGTTCGACCTCGTCTACGTCCTGACCGGCGGCGGTCCGGGGTCGTCCACCGAGACGCTCTCCTACCACCTCTACAAGGTGGCCTTCCAGAACTCCGACACCGCCGTCGCGTCCGCCTACGGGATCCTGATGGTGATCGTCGTGACGCTGGCCACGCAGGTCTACGTCCGCTACCTGACCAAGGTGCAGGCCCGATGAGCGCCCAGACGAGGGAGTCGTCGCGGGTCCGCACGACGATCGAGGTCGTGCTCCTTGCGATCGCCGTCGCCGTCATGCTGTTCCCGGCGGCGTGGATGCTGCTGACGTCGCTGAAGGACCTCCAGGACGTCTACGCCGGCTCGGTGGTCTTCTCCCCGACGCTGGAGAACTACCGCGACGTGTTCGTGTCGCGCAGCGCGGCCGGCGGGGCCTCGGACCTGGTGCGCAACTTCGCGAACTCGGTGATCGTCACGGCCTCCGCGACGGTGCTGGCCACGGTCATCGGCGTGCCCGCGGCGTGGGCGTTCTCGCGCTTCCCGCTCAAGGGGAAGAAGGACCAGCTCTTCTTCATCCTGTCGACGCGGTTCATGCCGCCGGTGGTGGTGGTCATCCCGTTGTTCGTGATGTACCGCACGCTGCACCTGTACGACACCCGCATCGGGCTCGTCCTGCTCTACACGGCGTTCAACCTGCCGTTCACGATCTGGATGATGAAGGGGTTCATCGACGAGGTCCCGGCCGAGTACGAGGACGCCGCGATGGTGGACGGGTACTCGCGGCTGCAGGCGTTCCACAAGGTGGCGCTGCCGCTGCTGCTGCCGGGGATCCTGGCCACGGCGGTGTTCAGCCTGATCTTCACGTGGAACGAGTTCACGTTCGCGGTGTTCCTGACCGGGGCGACGTCACGGACCGTGCCGCCGGCCATCGCCGGCTTGCTCGGCGGCCAGTCCACGCCCTGGGGGTTGGTGGCAGCGGCGGCGATGGTGTTCGCTGTCCCCGTGCTGGCGTTCGGGTGGTTCGTGCGCACGCACCTCGTCGCCGGGATGACGTTCGGAGCGGTGCGCCGCTGAGCGTGGCGCGCCAGGAGCGGGAGAGCACATGGCAGGGATCCGCATCGAGGGGCTGCACAAGCGCTTCGACGACGGCACGGTCGCGGTCCACAACCTCGACCTGGACATCGCTGACGGCGAGCTGTTCGTGCTCCTGGGCCCTTCGGGCTGCGGGAAGACCACGACGCTGCGCTGCATCGCCGGCCTGGAGCACCAGACCCGAGGCGACATCTTCATCGGCGACGAGCTGGTCAACGGCCGGCGGGCGGGTGACCGCGACATCGCCATGGTCTTCCAGTTCTACGCGCTGTACCCGCACCTGACGGCCCGCGACAACATCGCGTTCCCGCTGCGCGCCCAGCGCGTCGACCCCGCCGAGGTGCGGCGACGGGTCGACAAGGCCGCGGCGATGCTCAAGATCACCTCGCTGCTGGACCGCAAGCCGTCGCGTCTGTCCGGTGGGGAGCAGCAGCGCATCGCGTTGGCGCGCGCGCTGGTGCGCAACCCCAAGGTCTTCCTCATGGACGAGCCGCTGACGAACCTGGACGCCGAGCTGCGCATCGACATGCGCACGGAGATCAAGCACCTGCAGGCGGAGCTCGGCACGACCATGGTCTACGTCACGCACGACCAGGTGGAGGCCATGAGCCTGGGCCACCGCATCGGGATCATGTCGCAGGGACGGCTGGAGCAGGTCGGACCGCCGCTGGAGGTCTACCGGCACCCGGCGACCCTGTTCGCCGCCGGCTTCATCGGCACCCCACCGATGAACCTGTTCCCGGTGAGCGTGGACGGCGCGACGCTGGTCGGGCCGGCCGGGCTGCGACTGCCGCTCCCCGACGGGGTGGTCGGCGGCGACCTCGTCGCGGGTGTCCGCGCGGAGTGGCTCGGCGTCGACCGTCACGGGCCGCCCGGGGCACCGGCCGGCGCCAAGGGGACGGTCGTCGCGCGTGAGGCGCTCGGCGACGAGACCATCTTCGTGGTCGACGTCGGCGGGCACAGCCTGTCGGTGCGGGAGTCGCCGTCCGCACCCCAACGCGAGGGGGACACGGTGAGCGTGTCGTACGTGGCGAGCGAGCCGCCGCGCGTCTACGACGCCACCACCGGACGCGCGGTCGGCGACCTGGTCTCGGCGGGTGCCCGATGAGCCGCATCGACCTGGTCAACGTCACCAAGACCTTCGACGACGTCGTCGCGATCCGCGACCTGTCGCTGTCTGTCGAGGACGGCTCCTTCTTCGTCCTGGTGGGGCCGTCCGGCGCCGGCAAGACGACCACCCTGCGGGTCATCGCGGGGTTGGAGGTGCCCGACCGCGGTGACGTGCTCTTCGACGGGCAGCCCGCCGGTCGCACGGCGCCGGCGGCCCGCGACGTCGCGATGGTGTTCCAGAGCTACGCGCTGTACCCCAAGCAGACCGCGCGGGGCAACCTGGCCTCGCCGCTGCGCGCCCGCCGGCTGCCCGCCGACGAGATCGACCGGCGCATCGCCGAGGTCGCCGCGCTCCTGCACATCGAGCACCTCCTAGACCGCCGCCCGGAGCAGCTGTCCGGCGGGGAGCAGCAGCGCGTGGCCCTGGGTCGCGCGCTGGTGCGGAGCCCCAGGGCCTTCCTCATGGACGAGCCGCTGACCAACCTCGACGTCAAGCTGCGCGTGGAGATGCGCGCGGAGCTGACCCGCATCCACAACACGCTGGGCGCCACCTTCCTGTACGTGACCAACGACCAGGTGGAGGCCATGAGCATGGCCGACCGCCTGGCCGTGCTGAACCAAGGCGTGATCCAGCAGGTCGGCACCCCCGCCGAGGTCTACGACCACCCCGCGAACCGCTTCGTGGCCACCTTCATCGGGTCGTCGCGCATGAACCTCCTGGGCTGCAGCGTCGACGATGACGTCCTCGTCGGTGACGCCGGCTGGAAGCTGCCGGTCCCCGACGGCGCACGCGGCGCGAGCGGGAAGCTCCAGCTGGGCGTGCGCGCCGAGAACCTGTCGCTCGACGCGCCGGCCGACGTCCCCGGCCTCGACGGCGTGGTCTACGCCGTGGAGCCGCTCGGCGACCGCTGTCTGGTCGACGTGGAGGTCGGCGACGAGATCGTGCGGGTCAAGACGGGGCCGGACGTCGACTACGAGGCCGGGCGCCCCGTCCGCGTGGGGGTCGACATGGACCGCGTGCACCTGTTCGACGCGGTCTCCGGCGAGGCGGTGCGCCGGCGCTCGACCGCTGCCACAGACCGGGCCGGCGCCACCGGCTGAGCCGGGCCACGTCCCCGGCGGCGGGCAGCGCCGCCCGGCTTGGCTGCCGGTGCGCGCCGCGGCGCGCTGCCTCAGCTCGGCTGACGACGCCGCTGCTCGGTGAACCGGGCGACCATCTCCTTGACCTTGCGCTGGTTCTCGGGCTTGCGCGCTTCGCGCGCGATGACCTGGGCGGCCTTCAACGCGATGCCCGACTTCAGCGCGGTCCTCAGCAGTCTCATCGGTGTGCTCCGTGTCGTCGTGGGGAGGCTCGTAGCCTTCCCGCCCCACGCCTCGACAAGTCCCGTCTCCCTCTGTCCACCGACCCCGGCCGGGGCGACGATGACTTCTGCGGGCCGCGGCGGTCTGCCCTGCAGACACGAGCTCCCAGGAGGTCACCATGGGCACCATCATCGCCAGCCTGTTCAGCGCCCTGGACGGGGTGGTCGACCCGGGCGTCGGCAGCTGGCACTTCCCGTACTTCAACGAGGAGATGGGCGCGGCGGTCGACCGGACGCACGACACCGACGTGATGCTGTTCGGCCGCGTCACCTACGACAGCTTCGCGGGTGCCTGGCCCGAACGCGAGGCCGCCGGCGGCGAGGACGCCGAGTTCGCCAAGCGCCTCGGCGACATGCGCAAGATCGTCGTGTCACGCCGCCCCCTGACGTTCACGTGGCGCAACTCCGAGCAGCTGCAGGGCGACCTCGTCGAGGCGGTCACCGCGCTGAAGCAGGACCCGTCGATAGGCCGGATCGCGCTGAGCGGGTCGGTGTCGGTGACCCGCCAGCTGCTCGACGCCGGCCTGCTCGACGAGCTGCACCTGTTCGTCCACCCGGCCACGGCCGGCAGCGGGCTGCGGCTGTTCGACGACGGCGCCCCGCCGCGGCCGTTCCGGCTGCTGTCGTGCACGCCCTTCGCCAGCGGCGTCGTGTACCTGGTGTACGCGCCTGACCCCGACCCGCCCACGGGCACCTACGAGGACGCCAAGGAGGCGCTGGCGCAGGACTGAGGGGCCGTCGACAGCGTCATCGCCGGCGGCTAGCCGCGCTGGCGCGCCCGCAGGGTGCGCTCGATCTGGCGCTCCGCGTCCTTGCGGGCGAGGTCCGCGCGCTTGTCGTGGCGCGCCTTGCCGGTCGCCAGGCCCAGCTCGACCTTGGCCCTGCCGTCGCGCCAGTACAGGCGCAGCGGCACGAGGGTGCGGCCCTGCTGCTGCAGGAAGCGCGTGAGCTGGTCGATCTCGCGGCGGTGCAGCAGCAGCTTGCGGGGGCGGACCGGGTCGTGGTTGGCGCGGTTGCCGAAGGTGTACTCGGGGATGTGGGCCTGCAGCAGCCACACCTCGCCGCCGCGCACCGTGGCGTACGCCTCCGTGATCGAGGCCTTGCCGGCGCGCAGCGACTTCACCTCCGTGCCGGTCAGGGCGATGCCCGCCTCGACGGTCTCGGAGATGTCGTAGTCGTGGCGGGCACGCCGGTTCAGCGCGATCGTGTCGCTGCCCTTGGCCTTGGTCTTCGCCATCGCCGGCAGGCTAGCGTCCCGCGGCCGCGCCCGTGCCGGCGACCTCCGCCGTGAGCACCTCCACGGCGGCGTCGAGCTGCGCGTCGCGGCCGGCGACCTGGCGGTCGGGCACGACGCCGGAGCCCTCGATGGAGTCGCCGGAAGGGGTCAGGTACTCGGCGGTGGTGAACTTCACACCGGTGCCGTCGGTCAGCGACCGGATGGTCTGCACGGTGCCCTTGCCGAAGGTGGTCTCCCCCACCACGGTGCCGCGACCCAGGTCCTGCACGGCGGCGGCGACGATCTCGCTGGCGCTGGCCGAGCCCTCGTCGACGAGGACCACCAGCGGCAGGTCCTCGAAGGCGTCGCCCGTGGCCTCCAGCTCCTCGACGTCCTTCCCGCGCTCGCGGACGCTGACCACGGTGCCGTCCTCCACGAACACGCCGGCGACGTCGACCGCCTCGTTGAGCAGCCCGCCGGGGTTGCCGCGGAGGTCCAGCACGATGCCGCGGGCCCCCTGCTGGCGCAGCTCGCCGACGGCGGTCCTGACGTCCTCGCCGACGCCCTGGGTGAACTGCAGCAGCCCGACGTAGCCGACCCCGTCCTCGAGCATCCGGCTGGTGAGGTTGGGCAGCTCGATGGAGCGCCGCTCGAGGGTGACCTCGCGGTCGCCCGCCGAGCCGCCGGTGAGGCCGATCGTCACCGTGGTGCCCTCCTCGCCGGTGATCCTGTCGACCACGGCGTCGAGCGGCAGGTCGCCGATCGGCTCGCCGTCCACGCTGGTGATCCGCTCGCCGACCTCCAGGCCGGCCTCGGCGGCGGGGCTGCCCTCGAACACCGTCACGATCGTGGGGCCCTCGGGCTGGTCTTCCAGGCGCACGCCGATGCCGGTGAACGTGCCCTCGAGCATGTCGTTGAAGCCGGCGTACTCGTCGGCGTCGTAGAGCGCGGCGTAGGGATCGTCGAGGGCGTCGACCATGCCCTCCTTGGCCGCCCGCACCAGCTCCTCGGGCGGCGGTGGGTCCACCGCCTCGGTGACGAGCCGCTCGAACAGCTCCTCGACAGTGGCCAGGCCGGCGGCCTCGGCCTCCGCGGCCGCGATCGCGGCGGCGGGGTCGGCGTCGTCGGCGGCCACAGGCTCGCCGGCGGCGGCTCTCGCGCCGAGCCGGTAGGCGACGCCCGCGGTCGCCGCCAGCGTGACCAGCGCGCAGCAGACCGCCACGACGGCGGCGGCGACCCGACTCGGGCGCGCCGAGGGGAAGGGGTCGGAAGTCATCCTCGCCAGCCTACCGGCGAGGACGCGAGCCTCCGGGCGCTACAGGTAGCTGTTCGGGTTGCGAGGCACGCCGTTGACGCGCACCTCGAAGTGGAGGTGCGGGCCGGTCGAGTTGCCGGTGGAGCCGACGTAGCCGATGACCTGGCCCTGCCCCACCGATTGTCCGACCGACACGGCGATGCGCGACTGGTGGGCGTAGAGGGTGGCGATGCCGCCGCCGTGGTCGATGATGACGGCGTTGCCGTAGCCGCCCATCCAGCCGGCCATGACGACCACGCCGCTGGCCGCGGCGACGATCGGCGTGCCGGTCGGGGCGCCGATGTCGATCCCCTGGTGCATGCGCCCCCAGCGGGGCCCGAAGCCGCTCGTCTGCGGTCCTGGCACGGGCCGGATGAAGCCGCTGCTCGACCGCGCCGGCGGCGCCGCCGCCGGGGCCGGCGCCGCTGGGGCCGGCGCCGGCGCAGCAGCGACGGCGGGGCTGCCGCTGGACGGCGCCGAAGGCTGCGAACGCGCGGCCGCCTCCTGCTGGCGGCGGGCCTGGGCGGCCTGCTCCTGGCGCCGCTGCTCCTCGGCGGCCCGACGCGCCGCCTCCGCGGCCCGCCGGCGCTCCTCCTCGGCACGGCGCCGCAGCTCGGCCTCGATCCGCGCGCTCTCCTGCTCGAGCGACTCGACGTGGTCGACGTACTCGGCGCGCTTGGCGTCGAGGTCGGCCAGCGCGACCCGCAGCCGGTCGGCCTCCTGCGCGACGCGCTCGGTGAGGGCCTCCTGCTCGGCGACCAGCGCGGCGACCCTGTCGCGCTCGTGCTGGGCGGCGAGGCGCTCCTGCTCCTGGCGCTGCTTGAGCGCGGCCAGCTCCTGGGCCTTGGCGTCGACGGTGCGCTCCAGCGCGGCGATCTGCTCGACCTGCGCGCGGTCGCTGGCCATGACGGCGCGCACGTACTTCACGCTGCGGCCGAACTCCGCGATCGTCTCGACGTCGAGCATGCCGGCGGCGAAGCTGACCTGCCCGAGCATGTAGGACTGGCGGGCGCGCTCGGCGAAGCGGGCGCGATCCTGCTCCAGCTGCTCGCGGGTCTGCTCCAGCTCCTCGGTGGTGGCGGCCAGCTCCGTGGTGGTCGCCTGCAGCCGCGACACCGCCGCGCCGAGCGCGCCCTCGGCCTCGCGCAGCTCGCCGTTGAGCCGGTCGAGCTCCGCCGACAGCTCGCGGTGGCGGGCCTCGACGCGTCGGATCTCGGCGGTGGTCGCGTCCCGCTGCCCGTCGATCGTCTGGATCCCCCTGCGCAGGTCGTCGAGCCGCTTGCGCACCGCGTCGAGCTGGGCGCGGGGGTCGTCGGGCTGAGCGACGGCGGGGACGGCGCCGGCGCTGGGCGCGAGCAGGCACGCGGTCACCACGACCAGCAGCAGCTTGCGCCAACGAGAGGTGGGGAAGTTCACGTCAGGCACTCGCGACACCCTAGACGGTGACGACCTCAGCGATCAACCCTCGGTGACGGGCGTCTCAGGACGACGCGATGGTCACACCGAGAGGAAGCGCCGCAGCGAGATGAACGACGCGATCGAGGCGATCACGGCGCCGATCAGCACGAGGATCGGGATGGTCGCGACGACCTCCCCGGTCGTGATGAACGGCATGAAGGAGATCTCGTCGCGCAGGCGGGTCACCAGCGTCGACTCGGCCAGCAGCAGCAGCCCGCCCGCGATCAGCGCGCCGACGACGCCGGCGACGATGCCCTCGAGCACGAACGGCAGGCGGATGTACCAGTTGGTGGCGCCGACCAGCTTCATGATCCCGGTCTGCTCGCGGCGCGCGAATGCGGTGATGCGGATGGTGTTGGAGATCAGCGCCGCGGCGGCCACCAGCTGCAGCAGCGCGATCGCGAGCGCCCCGTTGCGGAAGGCGTCCATGACCCGGAAGAAGCGGTCGAGCACCTCGCGCTGGTCGCTCACCTGCTCCACGCCCGGGTAGCCCTGGTACTGCGAGGCGACCACGGCGAAGTTCTCCGGGTCGACCAGGCTCACGCGGAAGGACGCCGGCAGGATGTCCGGCGTGACGCTCTCCAGCAGGTTGGGATCGTCCGCGAAGATCTCGCGGAAGTTCTGGTAGGCCTGCTCCTTGGACTCGTAGAAGACCGACTCGACCTCGGGGTTCTCGTTGAGGTCCCGCTCCAGGGAGGCGCGCTGCTCCTCGGTGATGGAGTCGTCGAGGTAGATCGACACCTCGACCTGGTCGTAGAAGAGGTCACGCGCCTTGTTGACCTGGCGTTGCACGAGCAGGCCCGCGCCCAGCAGCGCCAGGCTCACGGTCACGGTCACGACGGTGGCCAGCGTCATGAGCAGGTTGCGACGCAGGCCGATGCCCACCTCGCTGAGGAGGTAGCGCCATCTAGCTGCCATAGCCGTACACCCCGCGGTGCTGGTCGCGGACCATGATCCCGTCCGACAGCTCCACGACCCGGCGTCGCATGGAGTCGACGATGTGCTGGTCGTGGGTGGCCATGACCACGGTGGTACCGGTGCGGTTGATGCGGTCGAGCAGCTTCATGATCCCGACGCTGGTGGTCGGGTCGAGGTTCCCCGTGGGCTCGTCGCACAGCAGGATGCGCGGGCGGTTCACGAACGCGCGGGCGATCGAGACGCGCTGCTGCTCACCGCCGGACAGCTCGTGCGGGTAGGCGTCGGCCTTGCTGCCCAGGCCCACCAGCTCGAGCACCTCGGGGACGGTGCGCTGGATCACCGGCCGCGGCTTGCCGATCACCTCCAGCGCGAAGGCGACGTTCTCGTGGACGGTCTTGTTCTCCAGGAGCTTGAAGTCCTGGAAGACGCAGCCGATCTCACGGCGCAACGCCGGGATGCGCCAGCTCTTCATGCGGTTGAGGCGCTTGCCGGCAACGAAGATCTCGCCGCTGTCAGGATCCTCGTCCTTGAGCAGGAGCTTGATGAAGGTCGATTTGCCCGATCCGGAGGGACCGACGAGGAAGACGAACTCACCCTTGGCGATCTCGAGGCTGACGTCCTTGAGCGCCACCACAGAGTTCTTGTAGGTCTTCGTGACGTTGTCGAGCCGGATCACCGCAGCCTCGAACGCTGGCCGGGACAGGGAAGCGCCCGCGAGCCCTGCGGGCGACGTGCCACCCTAGCACCCCCCTCCAGGGGGGACCACACCCCCTCCCTCGCGACCCTGGCCAGCCGCCCGGGGCGCGCGGCGGGCTGCGGACGGCTAGGGCGCGGGCACCGCCGGCACCTGGAAGCCCTCGGGCAGCTCCAGGTCATGAGCGGCGAGCAGGGCGGCATCGGCGAGGATCTCGCGGATCGGGCCGTCGGCGACGACGCGGCCGGCGTCGAGCACGACCGCCCTGTCGCACAACGTCAGCGCGTACGGCAGGTCGTGGGTCACGAGCACCTGCGTCTGCGGCAGCCCCCGCAGCAGCTCGCCGAACTCGCGGCGGGCGCGAGGGTCGAGGTTGGAGGAGGGCTCGTCGAGCACGAGCACGTCGGGGTCCATCGCGAGGACGGTGGCGGCGGCGACGCGCTTGCGCTGTCCGAACGACAGGTGGTGCGGCGGGCGGGAGGCGACGTGGCTCATGCCGACCCGCTCCAGCGCCGCCGCGACGCGGCGCTCGACCTCGTCGCGGGGCAGGCCGAGGTTGGCCGGGCCGAAGGCGACGTCGGCGGCGACGGTGGGCATGAACAGCTGGTCGTCGGGGTCCTGGAAGACGAGACCGACGCGGCGTCGGATCTCCTGCAGGTGCGGGCGCTCCACGGGCAGCCCGCCGATCGCGACGCTGCCGCGCTGCGGCGTGAGGATGCCGTTGAGGTGCAGGCACAGCGTGGACTTGCCGGCGCCGTTGGGGCCGAGCACCGCGACCCGCTCCCCCGCCTCGATGCGCAGCGACACCCCGTCGAGGGCGCGCTGCCCGTCGGGGTAGGTGAAGGTGACGTCGCGGACCTCGACAGCGGGAGGGACGCTCATGCCAGCACCGTCCTGATCGCGACCGCCGCGACCGCCAGCGCGGCGAGGAAGACGACGTCTCCGGCGCCGAGTGACAGCGGCGCCGTGACGGTGGCGGGCATCGTGCCGCGGAACCCGCGGCTGACCATCGCCAGGTGCACCCGCTCGCCCCGCTCCAGGGAGCGGATGAACAGCGTCGCCAGGCCCGCTGCGACCGCGCCCGCCTGCCACAGCCAGCGGCCCTGGTAGCCGCGCGCCTCGCGCGCGATGCGCATGCGGCGCACGTCCTCGCCGAGGACGTGCAGGTAGCGCCACATGACGCCGATGATGGCGGTCAGCAGCGGCGGGACGCGCAGGCGCTCGAAGCCCGCCAGCAGCCGCGGGAACGGCGTCGTCGACGACAGCAGCACCATGGCCAGCACCCCGATCGTGGCCTTGGCCGCGACCGTCGCCCCGAGGGTGACGCCGTCTTCGACCGTGAAGGGCAGGAGCGCAGCGGCCAGCAGGAACGGGACCTCGACGGTCATGCGCAGCGCCACGTGGCGCAGCGGCAGGCGCGCGAGCAGCACCAGAGCGGCGAGCACCGCCGCGTAGGCGGCGTACGCCGGCCACGCCCCCGGCGGGGTGGTCACGGCCACCAGCACGAGGCCGATCAGGCCGATGGTCTTCCCGCGCGGGTCGAGGCGGTGGACCGGGGAGTCGCCGGCAGCCACGAGCTCGATGCCGCGGTGGCCGTGGGCGCCGCTCATCGCGTCCTCACCCTCGCGAGGAGTGCGCCGCCGTGCCCGGCGTCGACTGTCGCCCGCGCCGCAGCAGCGCCACCAGGCCGGCGCCGAGCACGAACGACACGATCACGCCGAGCAGGCCCGACAGCCACGTGATCTCGTAGTCGGGCAGCGGCGCGCCGGTGTACACGGGCTCACCGGCTGCCTCCTCGAGGCAGGCCTCGGGATCGGGCGCCTCGGCGCACTGGGTCTTGACCACCGCCGACTCGAGCCCGTCGGGTTCCGACGCGGCGAAGGCCGACAGGACCACCCCGACCATGACGGCGACGAGCAGGCCGCCGAGGACGACGGCGAGGAGGCCGCGGTCGCGCCTGGTCATACCGGCACCACCTTTGCGCCACCGTCCGGCAACAGGTCTGCGTTGGCGACGAGGTCGGGGCGTGCGGCGACCACCGCGCCGACGACGGCGGTGGTGATCACCGCCTCGCCGACGCCGATGAGGGCGTGGAGGCCGAGCATCACGGGCACCACCTCGGGACCGAACGGGCCGCCCAGCCAGATCAGCAGCGCGCACACGAGGCTGGCGATGGCGACCGTGGCCCACGCCGTCACGGCGGTCGCGGCCAGCAAGCCGCCGCGGCTGCGCGGCAGCACCCGCGCCAGGCCGCGGAACAGGTAATGGCCGCCGATGCCCGCCACGACACCCATGAGCGCCACGTTGGCGCCCAAGGCGGTGATGCCGCCGTCGGCGAAGCCGATGGCCTGGACCAGCAGCACCACGGCTAACACCAGGCAGGCCATCCACGGTCCCAGCAGGATCGCCGCGAGGGCGCCGCCGACGAGGTGGCCGCTGGTGCCGAGCCCGATCGGGAAGTTGATCATCTGGGCGGCGAAGACGAACGCGGCGGTGACGCCCACCAGCGGGATCTGGCGGTCGTCGAGGCGGCGCTGCGCGGTCCGCAGCGAGTAGCCCACCGCTCCCGCTGACAGCGCCCCGGTCGCGATCGCCGTCGGGGCGTTGAGGAACCCGTCGGGGATGTGCATCGGTACCCTCCGGCCACATTGAGAATGCTTCCCTGTTGCGACTCTATCGCAACAAGGCGTCGGCGGGCAGACCACGTGGGAGGGGGCGGCCGCCGTAGGATCACCGGAGCGGCGCGGGAGGCCAACGTGGACACCACGGCCATCGATCACCTCCTGAGCACCACGCCGGCGGTCAGGCTCAGGCTCGACCTCGAGCGCGACGTGGAGCCGGAGGTGCTCGCGGAGTGCCTGCGCCTGGCGCTGCACGCCCCCACCCCTCGGTCGACGCCGACGTGGCGCTGGCTGGTCGTGCGCGACCCCGACCTGCGCCGCCGCGTCGGGGCGCTGTTCCGCGAGGTCGGCACCGACTACCTGCGCCGCAAGGTCGCCGCGACCGGAGAGGCCGCGCGACACGGGGCGCTGGCGCGCGCCATCGCCTCCGCCCAGCACCTCGTCGACGTCATCGACCGCGTGCCGGTGTTCGTGATCCCCTGCGTGCTGGGTCGCCCGCAGGGTGACAACGCGGCCGACGCGGTCCTCTACGGCGGCATCTTCCCGGCGGTGTGGAGCTTCCAGCTGGCGCTGCGCGCCCGCGGGCTCGGCTCCACGCTGACCACCTACCACCTGGAGCGCGAAGCCGAGGCGGCCGCGATCCTCGGCATCCCCGACGACGTCACCCAGGTGGCGCTGCTGCCGGTCGCCTACGCCACCACGACCGACTTCAAGCCGGTGCGGCGGGGCCCGCTCGAGGAGGTCGCCCACCTCGACACCTGGGGCGCCCCGCTGCGGTGAGGTCGTCCCAGGCGGTCCCTCGAGGGGGTGTCAGCCGGTGATGCGGCCGTCGGTGATCTCGACGACGCGGTCGGCGACGTCGGTGACGCGCTCGTCGTGGGTGACGACGACGGACGCGACGCCGCGCTCCTTCACCTCGGTGCGCAGCAGCTCCATCACCTGCCGCCCCATCTTCGAGTCCAGCGCCGAGGTCGGCTCGTCGACGAGCACCAGGGCGGGCTCGTTCATGAGCGCGCGCCCGATCGCCACGCGCTGGCGCTCGCCGCCCGACAGCTGCGACGGCAGGTTGCGGGACCGGTGACCCAGGCCCAGCTCCTCGAGCAGCTGGTCGGCGCGCCGCTTGGCGGCGGCGTCGACGCGGCCGCCGCCGAGCTCGCGGACGGCGAGGAGGTTCTCGCGCGCGGTCAGGAAGGGCACGAGGTTGACGTGCTGGAACACGAAGCCGACACGGTCGCGGCGGAAGCGGGCGACCTCCCGCGGCTTGAGGTCGCTGACGACGTCGCCGCCGACGCGCACGACGCCGCGGTCGGGGCGCAGCAGCGCCCCCGCCACGGTCAGCAGCGTGGTCTTGCCCGACCCCGACGGGCCCATGAGCAGCAGCAGCTCCCCGTCGTCGACCTGCAGGGAGACGTCGTCGAGGGCGACGACGGTCTGCTCGCCGCTGCCGTAGGTCTTGGTGATCGCCTCGAGCTCGAGTGCGGGCACGGGTTCTCCTGGGATGGCTCAGCCGATCGCGTCGGCGGGATCGATGCGGAGGATGCGGCGCAGGGTGAAGAGGGCGCCGACCACGGCGGTGGCGAGGGTGCCGAGCGCGATGATCGCCAGCCTGCCGCCGGTGACGCGCACCGGCAGGTCGGATGGCAGCAGCGCCACCGCCGCCAGAGCGAGCGCGACGCCGACGACCAGGGCACCGGCCGAGATGCCAAGCGCCTGCGCGGTCAGCCCGCGGACGAGGTCGCTGCTGCGTCCGCCGAGCGCCTTGAGCACCGCGTACAGCGGCGTGCGCTCCAGGGTCAGCAGGGCGAAGAACAGCGCGACCACCAGCAGGGTGACGACGAACGTCACCGAGATGATCCCCTGGAAGGTCGAGGCCTGCTGCGCCACGGAGGGCTGGCCGTCGATGAGGCTGTCGAGGTCGACGGTGCTGGTCGCCCCCGTGGCCGCATCGATGCGCGCGGCGAGGTCCTCGGGGTCGGTCTCGGCGGCGGGGGTGACGACGAGCGCCTGCACGGCGCCGTCGGGCAGCGCGCCGGCGGGGTTGGCGACCGTGGCGAGCTCCCGCCAGGTGCCCATCTCCACCCACAGGGTCGGCACCGACTGGGTGGTGTCCTCGACGAAGCCGGCGACGCGCAGCGGCGTGGCGTCGGGGCCCACCGCCAGCGTGTCGCCCTCGCGCACGTCGGCGAGGGTGGCCAGGCGGCGGTCGACGACGGCGCTGCCGGCCGCCGGCGGGGTGGGCAGCACGTCGCTGGCGAGCTCGTAGCCGTACACCACGACGTCGGCCAGCTCGTCGCTGCCGGGCAGCGACGTCGTGGTCGACACGGCGGCGATCCCACCCGTCTCGGAGACGCCGTCGACGGCGGTGACCTGCTCGACCACCTCGGCGGACAGCCGCGAGCGGGGCAGCTGCAGCTCGGAGTCCTGCGACAGCACCCACAGCCGCTCGCCCTGGGCGCGGTAGGCGCCGGTCTGGCTCAGCGTGAGCCCGTCGAGGAAGCCGCCGAGCACGACCAGCAGCACCACCAGCAGCACGAGGGCACCGCCGACCATGAGGAAGCGGCCGGGGCGTCGGATCAGCTCTCGCAGTGCGATGCGCACGCCGTCCCCCTAGGACAGTCCGCCGGGCGAGGTGGCCTCGACCGGGTCGATGGCGAGCACGCGTCGCACGGCCCCGAGCGCAGCCAGCAGCGCCAGGGCCAGGATCGCGGCGGCCGAGCGGATGGTCGTGCCGGCGTCCAGCGCGGAGCCGAACACGTCGCGGCTGGCCGCCAGCAGCCCCCCTGCCAGGCCGGTGCCGACCAGCACGCCGATGCCGACGACCAGCACCACCTGGAACAGCACCAGGCGCACGACGTCGCCGCGCTCCGCCCCCACCGCGCGCAGCAGGACGAGCGCCTGGCGCTTCTGCACGGTGAGGATGAGGAAGAACACCCCGGTCACGATCGTGACCACCAGGAACAGCAGCACGTAGAGGATCCCGAAGGACCGGTCGATCGTGTCGATGCCCGGCAGCGCCGCCACCGCGGCGGCCTTGTCGAGCGCCTCGACGCCGTCGACCTCGCTGCTGATCCGCTCGGCGAGCGCGGTCGGGTCGCTGCCCCCTGCGGCCTCGACCGCCACCGCCGACAGCGTCACGGGGGCCTGGCCGCCCGTGCGGTCGCGCACGAACGCCGCGAAGGCGTCGTGGGTGACGTACAGCGTCGGCGTCGCGTTGTAGGCGGCATCGACCGCGGTGCCGACGATCTCGATCTCGGCGTCGCCGACGGTGACGACCGCGCCGAGGGGGAAGCCCGGCTCGAAGCCGGAGCCGCTTGAGAGCGCCTCGTCGTCGGCCTCCGGCAGCCGCCCCTGCTCGAGCGTGGCGGGGGTGCCGGGGGCGCCGGGGTCGAAGCCGATGAGGACCGCCCCGCGCTCCTCGCCGTCGGCGGTCACGGGTGTGACGGTGAGCGCGATGCCCGCGGCCTCCTCGACGCCCTCCACCGCCGCCACCGCGTCGACGACGTCGAGCGGCAGGACGCTCGTCACCGGGTTGCCGCGAGCCCTGTCGTCGTACACCAGCACGTCGGCGCGCGCCTCGTCGACCGCGCCGGTGAGCGCGGTCACCAGAGTCCCCGCCACCGCCTGGAAGAACAGGAGCAGGAGCACGAGCAGGCCGACGGCGCCGCCGAGCAGCGCGAAGCGCAGCTTCGATCGACGCATCTCACGCAGGGCGATCCGCATTGGAGCCAGTCTGACGACACGGCGACTGCCTCGCAACACGACGTCGTGAAAACGCTATGGTGCGGTCATGCCATCGATCTGGGCCGAGACGCTCGAGGAGCACCGGGCCCTCGTGCTCGGGCGGCTCCTCGACGCCTTCGCCGAGCTGCTCCAGGAGCGCGGCCTGGAGGCGATCACGATCGCCGCCGTGGCCGAGCGCGCCGGCATCGCCCGCAGCGCCGTCTACAACCACGTCGGCGACAAGCACGACCTCCTGGTCGCCCACGCCGAGCGGCTCCTGCGCCGCGCCACCGAGGACCTGCGCCGCCGCCTGCCGCCGGAGCTGCCCGCCCGCGAGCGGCTGCGCCGCTACGTCGCCTTCACGTTCACCGCGCTCGGCGACGAGCCGCTCGTCGGCGAGGAGCTCATGGGCCTGCTCGACGGACCCCAGCAGGAGCGCCTGCGCGCCCACGTGCGTCCGCTCCACGACATCCTCGGGGAGGTCATCCGCGACGGCCTCGCCGACGGCACCTTCCGGGGCGGCAGCGCCGAGGACCTCACCACCTTCGTGTCAGCGACCCTGGCCGGCTACCACGGCCCCCTGACCCGCGGCGAGCTCGACCCCGACACCGCCGCGGCGGTCTGCACCGACCTCCTGCTCGACGGCCTCACCGGCGGCGCCTGACCGCCCCGCCGCGGGCGGGCGGGCGCCCCGTCGCCGGGCGGCTCGACCGCAGCGCAGCGCGCGGCCACCACCAGCGGCCCCTACTCACCCTCGATCTCGGCGAGCATCTGCTGCATGCGGGCGATCTCGATGCGCTGGTCGGAGTCGATGTGGCTGGCCAAGCGGTAGGCCTCCGGCTCCTGGCCGCCGTTCTGCTCGAACAGCTCGGCGACCATGGTCAGCGCGCCCTCGTGGTGGCGGATCATGTACTGCAGGAAGAGGCGGTCGAACTCCTCGCCGGAGGCGGCCTCCAGCTGCGCCATCTCCTCCTCGGTGAGCATGCCGGGCATGCGCTCGCCGGAGACGCCGCCGTGGTCGCTGTGGTCGCCGTGCTCGTGCCCCTCGTCGAGGTCGGGCACCTCCTCGCCGCGCTCCTCCAGCCAGCGCTTCATCTGCTCGATCTCGTCGGTCTGCGAGATGTCCATCCGCTCGGCGAACACCGGCAGGTCGTCGCGCGAGGTGCGGTCCGCGATGAGCGCGGTCATCTCCAGCGCCTGCGCGTGGTGGGCGATCATCCCCTGCATGAAGCGGACGTCCGCCTCGGTGTGCTCCGGCGGCGACGTCAGCGCCGCGGCCTCCGAGGGGGTCAGCACCCGGTTGGGCTCGCCCGGCGCGCCCGGCTGCACGATCCGCGGCGTCGGCTGCTCGCTGGCCGCGGCGACGTCCTGATCCCGCTCCTCGGTCGCGGACGCGTCCTCCCCACCGGAGGTGCAGCCTGACACCGCGAGGACGATCGCCACGGCGACGGCGACCACTGGCAGAGACAGCTTCATGACGGGCTCGCTCCACGAAGACGCGGCCGACCCCCCGGCGTGACACGTCGGCCTGTGCTGCAGAGGAGTGTGCGACATCTGCGCGGGCACGCAAGCCGCCGGCTCCGCGTCGCGCCGAAGCGCGAAGATTCTCCTCTGGATCGGGCGGTTCCCGCCCTCTACTGTGTGACGCCCTCGTGCGGTCTGGCGGGTCCGCCGTCACGTGCGGCTTGACGACTGGGCGAGGTCGGCTGCCGCTGCAGCCGACGGTCGACTACGGAAGGACGTCGCATGGGCAAGTCGTCAAGCCGCGGTGCGCGCGTGCCGCACGGCGGGAGCAGGGCGCTGGTGCTCGTCACCGCCGTCCTGATGCTGGTGAGCCTGCTGCCGGGGGCAGCGCTCGCGCAGGGGGCCGACCCGCGGAACGGGCTGGCACCGGGCCTGCTGGAGGGCTACGGCGAGGCCAGCAGCAACATGGAGAACCTCGCGCACCTCGGAAAGCCGGCCGAGTTCTTCAACCCGGCCTCACCGGGATCGCTGAGCTTCGCGAACTCCGACCTGGCGTTCTGGGACACCTTCGCCGCGGTCGGCAACTTCCACGGCTTCAACATCTACGACATCTCCGATCCGGCGAACCCGACGCTGCGCACCTCCGTCGTCTGCCCGGGCGGGCAGGGCGACGTGGCGGTCCACGGGAGCCTGCTGTTCATGTCCGTCGAGGAGACCCGCGGCCGCGTCGACTGCGGCACGGAGGGCAACCCCGGCGGCGCGCAGGAGTCGCGCTTCCGCGGCGTGCGGATCTTCGACATCTCCGACGTCGACAACCCCGTGCAGCTGCGCGGCATCCAGACCTGCAAGGGCTCGCACACCTTCACCCTCGTCGAGGACCCCGCCGACGACGCGCACATCTACGTGTACGTGTCCGGCACCGCCGGCATCCGCAACGCGGCTGAGGAGCCCGGCGGCTGCGCCGGCACGAGCTCGCTGCAGGACCCCGACACCGACAACTTCTCGATCTCGATCGCGAAGGTGCCGCTGGCCAACCCCAGCGACCACGTCCTCGTGAACCGCAACGCGCGCGTGTTCAGCACCTGCGGTGACAACTCCTGCCAGGACGAGTACGCCGACGGCGCGCTCAACGGGCTGCCCGGCTCCGGTGCGCAGCCGACCTACCCGCCCGACGACCCGCGGGCACCCGGCGGGCAGAGCCGCTCGCAGACGTTCCAGTGCCACGACATCACGGCGTACTCGGAGATCGGGCTGGCCGCCGGCGCCTGCCAGGGCCACGGCATCCTGCTGGACATCTCCGACCCGGCGAACCCGCGGCGCATCGACGCGGTCGAGGACTACAACTTCGCCTACTGGCACTCGGCGACGTTCAACAACGACGGCACCAAGGTCGTCTTCACCGACGAGTGGGGCGGCGGGACGGGTGCGCGCTGCCGCCCGACCGACCCGATGAACTGGGGCGCGAACGCCATCTTCGACATCGTCGACACGCCGCAGGGCAAGAAGATGGAGTTCGCCAGCTACTACAAGCTGCCGGTGACGCAGACCAACCAGGAGAACTGCGTCGCGCACAACGGCTCGCTCGTGCCGGTGCCGGGTCGCGACATCATGGTGCAGGCCTGGTACCAGGGCGGAACGTCGGTGTGGGACTTCACCGACTCCTCCAACCCGGTGGAGATCGCCTTCTTCGACCGCGGGCCCAACAGCGGCACGTCGCTGGTCACGGGCGGATTCTGGTCGTCGTACTGGTACAACGGCCACATCTACGGCTCGGAGATCGGCCGCGGCTTCGACACGTTCCGGTTGCTGCCGAGCGAGCACCTGTCGGCGAACGAGATCGCGGCGGCCTCCGAGGTCGCCTTCGACCAGCTCAACGTCCAGACGCAGCCGCGGCTGGCGTGGGAGCCGAGCTTCAACCTGGTCCGCGCGACCTCCGACCAGCTC
>Ga0207864_1001589_pt1 | contig 24355 bp, 26 predicted proteins | sample HigsolmetaAR202D_FD_184834 | JGI IMG/M metagenome (GOLD analysis project Ga0207864, IMG submission 184834) | Ionic liquid and high solid enriched microbial communities from the Joint BioEnergy Institute, USA - AR20-2-D (SPAdes) (version 2) ... | reverse complement strand
CCCCGGGCCGACGACCGCGCCCCCGACGCCGCTGACCGGGCCGGGCCGGCCCTACCCGCCGCCCCAGCCGCCGTGGACCCCGCCCGTGGCGCCGCAGCCCCACCCGGCCCAGCCCGTGCCGCCGCAGTGGCCGGGCTACCCCGGACAGCAGCCCCCGCAGCAGTCCGAGGGCACCAGCACCGCCGTGGTGATCGCCATCGTCGTCGCCGCCGTGGCCGTGGGGACGCTGCTCTTCTCCCTGCTGTTCCTGATGCTCGGCAGCCCGTGAGCCGCGCCCCCGGTCAGCGCCCCTGGAAGGTCGGCCGCTGCTTCTCCAGGAAGGCCAGGGTGGCGTTGAGGTGGTCCAGGGTCTCGGCGCACTGGTCCTGCAACCGCGCCTCGATGTCCAGCGCGCCCGGCAGGTCCAGCGCCGCGCCGAACGCCACCTCCGCCTTGATCGCGGAGTAGGCCACGGTCGGCCCGGAGGCCAGCCGCTCGGCGAGCTCCCGGGCCGCGTCCGCCAGGGCCTCCGGCTCGACCACGCGGGTGACCAGGCCGATCTCCAGGGCCCGCTGCGCCGGGACCGGCTCGGCCAGCAGCAGCATCTCCATGGCCCGCGCCTGCCCGACCAGCCGCGGCAGCGTCCACGAGGTCCCCGTGTCCGCGCCCAGCCCCACGTTGGCGAAGGCCATCAGGAAAGACGCCTCGGTGGAGGCGATCCGCAGGTCGGCGGCGAACGCCAGTCCCGCGCCCGCGCCCGCCGCCACCCCGTTGACCGCCGCGACGATCGGCTTGGGCATCCGGGTCATCGCCAGCACGAGCGGGTTGTAGTGCTTGCGCACGGTGTCCCCGAGCCCCTCGTCGCTGCTGAGCCGTCGGCCGTGCTCGTCCAGGTCCTGCCCGGCGCAGAACGCCCGCCCCGCGCCGGTGAGCAGCACCGCCCGGACCGCGGGGTCGGTGCGCGCCTGCTCCAGCGCCTCCAGGAGCCGCTCCTTGACCTCGGTGGTGAGCGCGTTGAGCGACGCGGGCCGGTTCAGTGTGACGGTGGCGACCCCGTGGGAAACCTCGTAACGGACGCTTTCTTTATCGGACATGAGAACTCCCTGATGAGGTTGGTCCGGAATTCGGCGGACGCGGTCCGGGGCCAGAACCGTCCCACCAGGTGGGAGCAGGAGACCAACAGGGTCGGAGAAGTCCGCGGACGGCGCGGCTCCCACAGTAACCGTCGCACGATCTTCGGGCTCCGTTCGGTTCGGAAGCTCCCGGTCGTTTCCAACCGGGGTCCAAAACCGAGATAATGACAGATCAGTGATTCGTTCACTGAGTCACGCGGATTCGGCCCGCTCCGCACTCCGGACTCGTGGCAGCGATCCGGTACGCCGAGGACCGACTCACACGCGCGACCATCGTCTAGGAAAGGGGATACGGCATGGCGGCGATGAAGCCGAGGACCGGAGACGGACCTTTGGAGGTCACCAAGGAGGGTCGCGGCATCATCATGCGGGTTCCGCTGGAGGGCGGTGGACGCCTGGTGGTCGAGCTGACTCCGGCCGAGGCCGGTGAACTTGCCAACGCGCTCAGCGAAGTCGTCGGTTAGCGACCCGTCCCACCGTTGTCCCAGCGTGCCGCCGGGCGTTCGGAGCTGACCGCGGCCGCCCCCCGCACAGGAGTCAGCGCGGGCGTCCGCCCGGCCACGCGATACCCGAGTCCACGAAGAATGTGAGCGTCCGTGCCTCTCGCTACGGAGATCCACCCGGTCGAAGGCGTCCTCGCCGAATCCACGGCGGACCGTCTCGTGCTCGTCGTCCGTTCCGGACCGGACGGGCCGCAGCCGGTCCTGGACGGGGTGGGGCTGAATCCGGCCGATCTCGACGCCCGGTTTCCCGCGCCGGTGGCGCAACTGTTCGACACCTACGAATTCAGCGGAAAACCGGGACAGGTCACCGAGTTTCCGGTGGATCTCGGTCGAGGGCTGGTGCGGCTGTCCTTCCTGGGAATCGGTGACGCCACTCCCGGGGAGATGCGTCGGGCGGGTGCGGCGCTCGCACGCTCGGTCAGGGGAGCCGCCCGGGTGGCGGTCAACGCCGCCGCGTCGGAGCACGACCCGGCCGCGCTGACCGCGTTCGTCGAGGGGGCGCTGCTCGCCTCCTACACGTTCACCCTGGCCGAGGCGGCCAAGGGCGCCGCCCCCGCGCCCGTGATCGACCTGGTCGGTTCGGCGGCGCAGGCCGCCGAACCGATCCGGCGCGGCGCGGTCCTGGCCCGTGCCACCGCAACAGCACGGGACCTGATCAACACCCCCTCCGCGGAGAAGAGCCCCGCCTGGCTGGCGGCCCGGGCCGAGGAGATCGGCGCACGGGCGGGCCTGTCGGTCCGGGTCTGGGACGAGACCGCGCTGAAACGCGACGGGTTCGGAGCGATCCTGGCCGTCGGCCAGGGGTCGGTCCGGCCGCCGCGGCTGGTCGAACTGTCCTACCGCCCGGACAACCCCACGGGCCACGTGGTGCTGGTCGGCAAGGGCATCACCTTCGACACCGGCGGCCTGTCGTTGAAGCCCAACGACAACATGAAGCTCATGAAGACCGACATGAGCGGCGCCGGAATCGTCCTGGCCGTCCTCGCGGCACTGGGCGAGCTGGGGGTGCGGACCGCGGTCACCGGGCTCATGGCGGTCGCGGAGAACGCCTTCTCCGGCAGCGCCACCCGGCCGGGCGACGTGCTGACCACCTACAGCGGCCGCACGGTCGAGGTGCTCAACACCGACGCCGAGGGCCGCCTGGTGCTCGCCGACGCGATCGGCTACGCCGTGGCCGAACTGGAGCCGGACGTCCTGGTGGACGTGGCCACGCTCACCGGCGCGGCCAAGGTCGCGCTGGGCACCGGTATCGGCGCGCTGTTCGCCACCGACGACGACCTGTCCGCCGCGCTCCTCGACGCGGGCGAGCGGTCGGGCGAGACGCTGTGGCGGATGCCGCTGCATGAGGAGTACCGCGACACCCTCGACTCGCCGGTCGCCGACCTGGCCAACACCGGTGTCAAGGCCGACTACGGCCACCCCGGGGCCACCGAGGCCGCGCTGTTCCTGCGCGAGTTCGTCGGCTCCGTGCCCTGGGCGCACCTGGACATCGCCGGACCGGGCCGGTCCATGAGCGAGGAGGGCGTGCTCAGCAAGGGCGGCACCGCGTTCTCCACCCGCCTGCTGCTGCGCTGGCTGGCCGAGCGGTAGCCCCCGGCCCGGTCGGCGCCGCCGCGCGCGGCCCCGCACCCGTCGCGGACCGCGGCGAGCCGCGCCGGGCCCGGTGGTGCTCCCCCTTCCCGCCCCGGCTGGCTAGCCTGGAAACCCGCTGGTAGAAGGGCTGCGGAACTTAATCGCCCGCCGCGGTGTTAAAGAAGGGCGGAAGGATCACCGTGTCCGCCCGCCGCGTGGACCGATGTCGAGTGAAGGGAGCGCCGGTGGCAGATTCCCGTTCTGCCGACTTCGGCCACTGGGAACCGCCTAGCTGGGACGAGGTCGTACGCACCCACTCCCCGAGGGTCTACCGCCTGGCCTACCGGCTGACCGGCAACCAACACGACGCCGAGGACCTCACCCAGGAGGTCTTCATCCGGGTCTTCCGCTCCCTGGCCACCTACACGCCCGGCACCTTCGAGGGGTGGCTGCACCGCATCACCACCAACCTCTTCCTCGACATGGCACGCCGCCGCGCCCGCATCCGCTTCGAAGGACTGGCCGAGTCCGCCGGCGACCGCATCGAGGGACGCGAGCCCTCCCCGGCGCAGGCGTACGACGACCGCCACTTCGACGCCGACGTGCAGGCCGCGCTCGACGCGCTGCCCCCCGAGTTCCGCGCCGCCGTCGTGCTGTGCGACATCGAGGGACTCTCCTACGAGGAGATCGCGGCCACCCTGGGGGTGAAGCTGGGCACGGTCCGCAGCCGCATCCACCGCGGCAGGGCCCAACTGCGCGCTGCGCTGGAGCACCGCCGACTGACCGCCGAACGAGCCGGGGAGGTCACGGAAGCATGAGCCACCTGGAGGAGCGGCTGTCCGCCTTCGTCGACGGCGAGCTGGGACACAGCGATCGCGAACGGGTGCTCAACCACTTGGCCGGCTGCGAGACCTGCCGCTTCGAGGCCGAGATGCTGCGCCGGCTCAAGCAGCGGCTCAGCGCCCTGGACGGCCCGGAGCCCGCCTCCGCGTTCCTCGGCCGACTGCTCTCCCTGCCCGACGACACCCTCCCCAAGGGGCCTCCCGGCGGCACCTTCGGAACGGCTCCTCCCCTGGGCGCCGGACGCCCCCTCGGCGGCGTTCCCGCCCGACCGGTGGAACAGCGCCCCGCCCCGGCCCGCGGGCGCTCCCGGTTCCGCCCGGCCTGGGGGAGGGCGCGCTACGCGGTGGCGGGGGCCTCCGTCCTGGCGGTCACCCTGGGTACGGCCTTCGTCGCCGGAGGAGACCGCACGGACCAGCCCGTGGTCACCCCCGCGCTGGTCGACTACGTGATCGAGCACGCGGCCGTGTCCGGGCAGTCCCCGCTGGGCGACCCCGCCACGCTCCCCGTGGTCACGTCGCAGTCGCCGCGGGGCGCGACGGTCCGAACGGTGCAGTCGGTCACCAGCGAACCGGCGCGGCCGGACCCGTCCGCCCCCCGGTGAGCGGGAGCCGCCACGAGACCGGACACCACAGGCACAGGACCGTCCCGGTGTCCGTGCTGTGCCTGCTGCTGTTCCTGATCGCCGTCACCGTGGCCGCCGACTCCCACACCGGCCACACCGTGCAGCGGCGCGGCGGCGACGGCATGGAGATCCTGCGCCGCGCGGCGGAGAGCAGCATGCGGCTCCACTACCAGGGAGTCCGCTCGGTGTCCTGGGTGGACGGCACCGGCCGCACCGAGACCGCGCTGCTGAACATCCTGCACCGGCCCGAGGTGGGCACCCTGGTCAGCCCCGTGCGGAACGGCACCGAGGGCACGGACGTCCTGGTCGGCACGGACGCCTGGGAGGGCCCCGACGAGGACGTGCTCGCGGTCCTGGAGGCCAACTTCTGGGTCCGCGCCGACGGGACGGGGCAGATCGTCGGACGCCCCGCGGTACAGGTCACCGCCCGGCGCGACAGCGGGCAGGTCGCGGCCCGCTTCTGGGTCGACGAGCAGACCGGCCTGCTCCTCCGCCGCGAGGTGTACGACATCGACGGGGAGCTGGCCCAGGCCAGCGCCTTCGAGTCGGTCAGCTTCGGGGCCGACACGGTGGGCGCGGCCGGTGAGGAGGTGCGGCCCGACGTGGTGGGCCGCCCGTGGGGGGACGAACTCGACCCGTCCGTGCTGGCCCAACTGAGGGACGAGGGGTGGACGCTGCCGGAACGGCTGTACTGGGGGTTCGAGCTGGTCGAGGCGCGCTCCACCGGGAGCGGGGAGGACCGGGTCGCCCATCTGACCTACTCCGACGGGATCTGCGTGATCTCGGTGTTCGTCCAGCGCGGCAGCCTGGCGGAGAGCGCGGTCACCGAACTGCGCGAGGTGGAGCGGGACGGCGCGGCCGTCCACGTCGCCGACGAGGGCGGCCAGCACCGGCGGATGTGGGAGGCGGACGGGTTCGTCCACACCGTGCTCGCCGACGCTCCCCCGGGGATCGCCTTCGGAGCGCTGAAGGCGCTGCCCCCGCCCGACGGAACGGGTTTCTGGGAGAGGATCGGCCGCGGGTTGGAACGGATGGGAACCTGGCTGGGGTGATGCGCATCCCAGCGGTTGAACACGGGAAAAGCGGGTGGCCGAACGGCCGCGGTTCCCGTGGACCGACGTTTGTGGTGTGCGCGCCAGGATGAATCGGGCAGCGATAGGCGGAGAGTACATGAACGACGAAACCGGACACCGTGCCCCCGGGGGAGAAGCGGAAGGACTGACGGTCCGGTCCGGCCCGTCGTCAGCCCCGGAGAGGCACGCCCCGCCCTTGGGCCAGGGGGAGGCGCGCCGGGAGCCGTCGGGACCGCAGCAGGGGACGCCCGCAGCGGCCCCGTCCGCCCCCGGACGGGCGCCGACCGCCGGGCCCGGCCCGGGACAGCCCGCGTCCCCGTCCCGGCCCTGGACGGTCGACGGGCGCCCCGCAGCAGCCCAGAACTGGGCCAACCCCCTCGGCACGCCGGGCGGCCCCGCAACACCGCAGGCCCCGTACCGACCCGCCGGGCCTGCCGGACCCACCGGGGGGTTGCCGGTCGGGGGAGCCTTCCCCGGCGGCGCCTCCCCGGGAGCGCCGCAGCCCCGTGGCGGTCGCGGCCTTCCGCTGTGGGCGGTGCTGCTCCTGGTCATGGTCGTGGCCATGGCGTCGGCTGGGGTGGGCGGAGTCCTGGGCGCCTCCCTGGGCGGGGGTGAGCAGGACCCGGAGGTGGAGAGCGCCGGAGCGCTGGACAACGAGGTGCCCAGCGACGTGCCCAGCCGCGCCCCCGACACCATCGCCGGGGTCGCGCAGCGGGTCAACCCGAGCGTGGTGTCCATCCGCAGCGCCAGTCCGCGGGTCAGCGGCAACGGCTCGGGGTTCGTCATCGAGGACGGCTACGTGGTCACCAACAACCACGTGGTCGAGGCGGTGGAGCGCGCCGGGGTCGTCGTGGTGGTCTACAGCGACGGCCACACCAGCGAGGCCGAGGTGGTGGGCACCGCGCCCTCCTCCGACCTGGCCGTGCTGCTCCCGGTGGACCCGCTGGACGTGGAGCCGCTGGAGTTCGGCGACTCCGACCAGGTGACCGTCGGGGACACCGTCATCGCGATCGGCGCGCCGCTCGGTCTGGAGGGCACCGTCACGTCGGGAATCGTCAGCGCGCTCAACCGCCCCGTGACGGTCGGCGAGGAGGGCCGTCAGGCGTACATCAGCGCGATCCAGACCGACGCGGCCATCAACCCCGGCAACTCGGGAGGACCGCTCGTCAACGAGCAGGGCATGGTGATCGGGGTCAACTCGGCGATCGCCACCATGGGCAGCACCGGCGGGGCGCAGAGCGGCAGCATCGGCCTGGGCTTCGCGATCCCGTCCAACCAGGTGGCGCGCGTGGCGGAGCAGCTCATCGAGAGCGGCGAGGCGCCGCACGCGATCATCGGCGCGGTGCTGGACCTGCAGTACCAGGAGCAGGGCGCGCTGATCATGGAGGAGGACGGGAGCGTGGTGCCGGGAGGCCCGGCCGACCAGGCCGGACTGCGTCCCGGCGACGTCATCGTGGAGTTCGACGGCACCGCGGTGCGCGACGCCAACCAGCTCGTCTCCCTGATCCACACCAAGGCCCCGGGGGACCGCGTGGAGGTCCGCTACGTCCGCGGCGAGGAGGAGCACACCGCGGTCATGGTGCTGGGCTCCTCCGACAACTGAGTTCCGGCCCGCACCGGACGAGGCCCGGCCCCGCTCCGGGGGCCGGGCCTCGGCGGTCGAGTCCGGTGACTGCGGTCAGCGGCCGGTGGGGCTGAGGCCCAGCATCCTTCCGGCCAGGCCGCGCGGCTTGCCGGCGAGCTCCTCGGCGATGGAGCGCAGCACCTTGCCCGCCTCGCTGTCGGGGTTGTCGATGACCAGCGGAACGCCCCGGTCGCCGCCCTCGCGCAGCGCCACCTCCAGCGGCACCTGTCCCAGCAGCGGGATCGGAGTGCCCAGGGTGCGGGACAGTCCGTCGCAGACGGCCTGGCCGCCGCCCTCGCCGAACAGGTAGACCCGCTCGTCACTGCCGGGCGTCTGGTAGTAGGACATGTTCTCGATCACTCCCGCGACCCGCTGGTGGGTCTGCGCGGAGATCGAACCGGCGCGCTCGGCCACCTCGGCGGCGGCCTGCTGCGGCGTGGTCACCACGACGATCTCGGCGCTCGGCAGGAGCTGGGCCACCGAGATGGCGACGTCGCCGGTGCCCGGGGGCAGGTCCATCAGCAGGACGTCCAGGTCGCCCCAGTAGACGTCGGCGAGGAACTGCTGCAACGCGCGGTGCAGCATCGGGCCGCGCCACACGATCGGCTGGTTGCCCTGGGTGAACATGCCGACCGAGATGACCTTGATGCCGTGTGCGGTCGGCGGCAGGATCATGTCCTCGACCTTGGTGGGACGCTCGTCGGCGCCCAGCATCCGGGGTACGGAGTGGCCGTAGATGTCGGCGTCCACAACGCCCACCTTGTGCCCCTGGGCAGCCATGGCGGCGGCAAGGTTCACCGTGATCGAGGACTTTCCGACCCCGCCCTTGCCGGAGGCGATGGCGAAGACCTTGGTGAGGGAGTTCGGTTTGGCGAAGGGGATCTCTTTCGCGGGCTGGCCGCCCCGCAGCTTGGTCTGCAACGCCTTGCGCTGCTCCTCGCTCATGACGTCGAGTTCGACCCGTACGCCGGTCACCCCGGGCACCTTGCTGACCGCGGCGGCGACGTCCTTCTCGATACGACCGCGCATGGGACAGCCGGCCACCGTGAGGTAGATGCCGACGGAGACCGTGCCGTCGTCGTGGATCTCGACGCTCTTGACCATGTCGAGTTCGGTGATGGGGCGGTGGATCTCCGGGTCCTTGACGGTGGCCAGAGCCGCGTTCACCTGCTCGGTGGTGGGTGTGGAGGACATGCCTCCAATGGTACGAAAGCCCATGTGTAAAACGTGCAGGCGGTCGCGGTCGCGAGTTGGGGGAAGCGAGCGCTCTTAACGCTGGTAATACACCATCCGCTAGTAGTGTCGGACGAACGATGGGAAACTCGTCACCTCCGCCGTGGCCGTCCGGACCCGACCCGCAGGACCGGTCGGTCCCCGAGCATTCCCAGGTCTGGGCCTCGCCCAGTCAGGCGGAGGGCGCGGGAGGGCCGGACACGGTGTGGGCGTGGCCGCCGCCGGTGCAGCCGCCCCGGCCGCGGACGGACGAGCCGCCGCCGGGCGTCCCCTACCACCGGATGGGCCGCACCGAGCGGCACCGCTGGTGGAGGCCCCTGCTGGCCCTGGTGTACGCGGCGCTGCTGTCCGTGGGGATGAGCGTCTTCGTCCTGGTCGTCCTGGAACTGGTCAAGGCCATCCAGCGCATCCCCGCCCCCGCCGGCAAGACCGGCCACCCCGTGGGAGACCTCGCGGTCGGGCTGCTGATGAACATCATGTTCATCCCGGCCGTGCTGATCGTGGTGCGGTTCGTGCTGAAGCGCAGGGGCGGCTCGCTGTCCTCGGTGGAGGGGCGGCTGCGCTGGTCGTGGCTGCTGCGCTGTGCGGCGGCGGCCGCGGGAAGCGCCCTGCTCTTCCTGGCCGTCTTCACCGTGCTGCTGCTGGTCACCGAGCCGGGAAGCCCGGTCCTCGGCGAGTACGCGGGAACGGGCGTGTTCGTCGCGGCGCTGGCGGTCATCGTGCTGCTGGTGCCGTTCCAGGCCGCGGCCGAGGAGTACGCCACGCGCGGGTTCCTCATGCAGACGGTCGGCGCCTACGGGGAGGAGTCCCGGTCCGCCGGGTCCGCACCGGCCGCCCGGGTCAACCGCCTCTTCGTCGGTCCGCTGCCCGGAATCCTGGTGAGCGGCCTGGTCTTCACCCTCCTGCACGACTACACGGCCTGGGCGCTGGCGGACGTCGCGACCTTCGGGGTGGCCATGGCCTGGCTCACCTGGTACACGGGAGGGCTGGAGGCGGCGATCGCGCTGCACACGGTGCACAACATGGTCGTGTTCGCGCTGTCCGCCTACGAGGGCACGCTCGGCCGGACGGAAGGGGTCGGAAGCTGGCAGGGGGCGCTCTCCCTCCTGGTCGAGGTGGGAACGTTCTGCCTGGTGGTGGTCTGGATGCGGCGCAGGAGAGGGATCCGCCGCACCACTCCGGGCGACCCGGCCCCCCGCTCGGCCGACGCCCTCGCCTCCAGGACGCACGGGGCCTGAGCGGCCACGTTTTCCCCGGGGGTCTCCGGGTAGCACCCCGACAACCATGAAGACTGTTCCCACGTGTCCGCGCTGTGGGCGCGCCGTCCACGAACCCGATCTGTGGTCGAGCGCGTGGCGGTGCGACGCGCACGGACCGGTGGTCCCGCTGCGGGGGGTGCGCGAGCCCGGCTCGGCCTCGCTGGACCTGGTGCTCGACGAGGCGCGGGTGCCCGTCTGGCTGCCCTGGCCGCTGCCGAACGGGTGGGTGATCACCGGCTTCGCCGACGTCGGCGAGGAGCGCACCGGCACCCTGGCCGCCGCGGTCGCCCTGTCCGGTCCCGCCCCGCTCGGCGGGATCGGGGAGCTCGTGGTGGTCGCGGAGCAGCCCGGGATCGGCCTGGCCGCCCGGATCGCCGGGATCGGCGGACCCGATCCGGGGGAGGGGTTCGACGACGACCCGCCCGACGCCAAGGTCCGCAACGACGGCCACGAGATCCCCCTGTGGAGCGTCGACGGGGGGCCGGAGCGGGCGATCTACGTCGGAGAGGCGATGGCCCAGTGGCTGTGGTTCGTCTTCGGATCCGCCGACGCCGGGATGCTGATGTGCGAGATCGCCTCCGTCCGGGACCTGCGTGAGGCCCGGGACGTCGGCCCCTTCCCGGAGCTTCCCTTCGGAGCGCCCTCCCCGCTCCTGACCGAGACCGTCCGGCCGGCTGGGGGAGGAACCGCCGCGGGCCTATGATCGAAGCGATGCGCATCGATCTGCACTCCCACAGCTCGGTCTCCGACGGCACCGACTCCCCCGCGGCCGTCGTCGAGCACGCGGCCGCCGCCGGGCTCGACGTGCTGGCCCTCACCGACCACGACACGACGGCCGGGATCGCCGAGGCGGCCGCCCATCTGCCCCCCGGCCTTACCCTGGTCCCCGGCATCGAGCTGTCCTGCGCCCACGAGGGATCCAGCGTCCACCTGCTGGGCTACCTGTTCGACCCGGAGGACCCGGAGCTGACCGCCGAGCTGCAACGCATCCGCGACGACCGGATCGTGCGCGCCAGGACCATGGTGGAGCGGTTGCAGGACCAGGGGATCCCGGTCACCTGGGAACAGGTCAGCGCCTTCGCCGGAGACGTGGACGGCCGGGACGTGGTGGGCCGCCCGCACATCGCCCGGGCGCTCGTCGAGGTCGGGGCGGCCCGCGACGTGCAGGACGCCTTCGACCGGTGGATCGGGTCGGGAAAGCCCGCCCACGTGACCCGCTACGCGCTGGACCCGGTGCGCGCGGTGCGGCTGCTGCGGGCAGCAGGCGGGGTGTGCGTCCTCGCCCACCCGGCCCGCGGCGAGGGCGCGCTGACCAGAGAGGTGCCCGAAGAGCTGGCGGCGCGCATGGCCGAGGCGGGGCTCAACGGGATCGAGGCCGACCACCCCTCGCACGACGACGACGAGCGGGCCCGCTGGCGGCAGCGCGCCGCGGAGCTGGGCGTGCTGGTCACGGGCTCCAGCGACGACCACGGCGAGCTGACCGGGCGTCGGTTGGGCTGCTCGACCACGGATCCGGACGTCTACGCCGCGCTGGTCGCGCAGGCCTCCGGGGCCTCCCCCCTGGTCGGCTGAGGGCGCCGCGACTCTTGAGTACTTTTAACCATCTCCGTCGATACTGCCGGTGAACTGTGCGAACACCGACGGCACAGGTATCGTGCGGGACCGCGGCGGACCCCCGCGGCATCGGCGGATACCCAACAGGAGCATCCTCCGTCACAATAGGCCCGCACCAGTTCCGATGAATCGTCAGCGAACCGAAGGGGCGGCACGTGTTCTGGAAGCGGAAGGGCAAGAAGAAGGACGAAACCGAGGCGGACGCCGCCTCGACCGGTGCCAAGGACGCGGAGGAGACGGAGTCCGACGCCGCCGCTGAGGCGCAGGACGCCGACGCGGAGAGCGCCGACGCCAGCGCGGAGAGCGTCGGCGAGGACGCGGCGCAGGCCGGTTCCGACGGCGAGGAGGCGGGCTCCGAGGACGCCGAGGAGAAGGCCGAGGAGAAGGAGGAGGCGGCGGAGGCCGACGGCTCGGGCGACGACCTGCCCGTGGAGCGGGTCGAGATGTCCGGCACGCTGGAGGTCGACGGTGAGGAGTACGAGGTCGTCACCAACACCTGGATCGTCCAGATCGACGAGGACGGCGTCGTCGTGGTCAACCCCGGCGAGGACGCCAAGGCCGTCCTGGAAGCGGTGGGCGACCGTGAGATCTACCTCGTGGCCTGCACCAACGGCTACCGGCCGCACATCGCCGGCGCGGTCGAGGTCGCCGAGCGCGACGAGGCGCCGATCGCCCTGCACCCCAAGGAGCTGCGCCGCTGGCGCAAGGTCCACGGCGTGGAGCACCACCCCGAGATCGAGGCCGAGGGCGGCGGCAAGCTGACCATCGGCGACGTCGAGCTGGAGATCCTGCCCACCCCCGGGACGGCCCCCGGCTCGCTGTCCTACTACTTCCCCCACCTGAAGCTGGTGTGCAGCGGCGACACCCTGCTCGCCGGGAAGCTCGGCACCGTCGGCGACGGCTACATGGACTACACCTCCCAGCTCGCCTCCGTCGGCGAGATCCTGCTGGCGCTGCCCGAGGAGACCCGGGTGCTGCCCTCCACGGGCGAGGAGACCACCATCGGCGCGGAGTCCAAGAACTTCGACTCCTGGGTCGCCGGGGAGTGAGACCGAGGGAGGGCCGCGGCCCCGGCGGGACACCCCGGGGTCCGGCCCGTCGGGGCCGCGGCGCGGACCGCCTCAGCGGGGCTCCGCGCTGTTCCAGAAGTCGGTGAGGGCGGCGGCCGTGGTCTCGGGCGCCTCGACGTTGGGCGAGTGCGCGGCCCCGGGGACGACCACGCGCCGCGCGTCCAGCCGGTCGGCCATCTCCGACTGCGCCTCGGGCGTCCAGGCGTCGTCGTCCTCGCCGTAGAGCACCAGCGTGGGAAGGCCGGCCTTGGCCAGTTCGGCGGTGCGGTCGGGCGCCGAGGTCACCTCCTGGGCCATCCGGAGCAGCCCGAGCGGGTGGTTGGCGAGCATCCGCTCGCGCAGGAACACGTGGATCTCCTCGGGAAGCCCCAGGGCCCGCTGCCGCTCCTCGTACCGCTCCCACCAGAGTCGGCGGACCAGCTCCCGGGTCGGCGCGGGGCCGAGCTCGGAGACCAGGCGCCGGGCCTCGGCTCCGCGGGCGCCTCCCACCCCCGAGGGGCCGGAGCTCATCAGGGTGTGGGAGAGCAGCGGGATCTCGTCGGCGAGTACGGTCTCGCGGGTGACCAGGCCGCCGAAGGAGTGCCCGAGCAGGTGGACCGGCCCCTCGCCGACGGCGTCGACGAAGTCGGCGACGGCCCGGCCCAGCGCCGCGCACGAGTAGGCCTCCGGGGTGTCGCTGCCGGGCGACTGGTACTGGCCCGGCAGGTCCAGCGCGTACACCCGGCGTCCTGCCTGGGCCAGCGTCTGTAGCAGCGCGATGAAGTCTTCCTTGCTCCCGGTGAACCCGGGGACCAGCACCGCCGTGTGGCGTTCGCAGCCCCCGACGACCGGAGCGGCCGCCAGGGCGGCCACGGGACCGGACGGGGTGGGGACGTCGACGCGGTCGACCCCGGGCGGGAGCGTCAGGAACCGAGGAGTACTCACGGGTCATCACCCTAGACGAACGCGGCACCCCGCAGGGGCCCGCACGGGGTCGGTCCCGGCCGGTGCTCAGCCCTGGTCGCTGCCCGCTTCGGCGCCTCCCCTGGTGCGGCGCCGGGTGCGCCTGCGGGGCCGGGCGGGGGCGTCCCCGTCCGCCGCGGCGGCCTGGTCGTCAGCGGGGGCCGCGGCGGGGCGCTCGGCGGTGGCGACGCCGCGGCGGGTGCGGCGGTTGCGGGACCGCCGCTTGGGGCGCTCCCGGTCGCCGGAGCCGCGTCCGGCCCGTCCGGTCTCGCCGATGTCCTCGACGGCCTCGGCCTCCAGACCGGCGCGTTCCTGCTGCTCCTTGGCGAGGACGCCCTTGGCGTCCGACGGGATGTCCAGCGCCTCGAAGAAGTGCGCCGAGGTGGAGTAGGTCTCCTCCGGGTTGCTGAAGGGCAGGCCCAGCGCCTTGTTGATCAACTTCCAGCGGGCGATCTCCTGCCAGTCGATGAACGTGACGGCGGTGCCCGAGCGTCCGGCCCGGCCGGTCCGGCCGATGCGGTGCGTGTAGGTCTTCTCGTCGTCGGGGCACTCGTAGTTGACCACGTGCGTCACGTCGTCGACGTCGATGCCGCGGGCGGCGACGTCGGTGGCGACCAGCACGTCGATCTTGCCGTTGCGGAAGGCCCGCAGCGCCCGCTCGCGCTGGCTCTGCCCGAGGTCGCCGTGGACGGCCGCGGCGGCGAAGCCGCGTCCGCGCAGCGCGGTTGAGACCTGGTCGCACACCCGCTTGGTCTGGCAGAACACCATGGTCAGGCCGCGGCCGCGGGCCTGGAGCAGGCGGGCGAGCATCTCCAGCTTGTCCAGCGGGTGGGTGCGGAAGACGTGCTGGGTCACCCGCTCGGAGCCGGACTCGTCGAGGTCGTCGTCGGCCCGCACGTGGGTGGGACGGCGCAGGTAGCGGCGGGACAGGCTGACGATCTCGCTCGGCATGGTCGCCGAGAACAGCATGGTCTGCCGCTGCTCGGGGGTCTTGGCGAGGATGCGCTCGATGTCGGGCAGGAAGCCCAGGTCGAGCATCTTGTCGGCTTCGTCCAGCACGAGAGCGGCCACCTCGGAAAGGTCGAGGTGGCGCTGCTTCTCCAGATCGAGCAGGCGGCCTGGGGTGCCCACGACGATGTCCACACCGTTGCGCAGCGCGGTGATCTGCGGCTCGTAGGCGCGGCCGCCGTAGACGGTGACGATCCGCGCGTTGGTGAGCTTGCTGGCGGTGGCCAGGTCCGCGGCCACCTGGATGGCGAGTTCGCGGGTCGGCACGATCACCAGGGCGCGGGGCCGCCTGGCCGAGCCGGGCCGGTCGTGCACCCGCTGGAGCAGCGGGAGGCCGAACGCGAAGGTCTTGCCGGTGCCAGTGCGCGCCTGGCCGATGATGTCGGTCCCGGTCAGGGCCAGGGGCAGGGCGAGGGTCTGGATCGGGAAGGGGGCGACGATGCCCTCGGCTTCCAGGGCGTCGGCGATGTCGTCGATGACGCCGAGATCACGGAAGGTTGTCTGATGCGGATTTTTGGCGGTACTGGTGCTGGTCAGGATCCATGCCTCCATCTGGGCGGGCCGCGTATGCGGCGGGGCGGACGGGCTCGTCGTCGAGCGCGCTCGGTCGCGGCGGTCCGGCGCGGCTCGTCGGATCGGAAGAGTCCGCGCGGCGCTGCGCTGCGCCGGGGCGGGGCCGTCGGGCACGGACGCGCGACCGGTTCGGGTCCACCCGCTTGCTGTTGTCAGTCAGGGTGCGCGGCCATCGCGGGCCGGGGTGCCGCCGCGGGGTGCGGCGGCCCGTCCACTGCCATGGGTCCGTGCGTTCGGCCGGACCGCGGGGCCGCTGCCGCGCAGGTCGGTGGATCAGGTGCGGGCCCCGGGACGGGAGCGACGCGACCGGCTGCGACGGGGCGCGTGGTGCGCGGTCGGCGGGCACCGACCGCGGTTACGAGTCTAGCCTGCGTGATCAGTGCTGGATAGGGCACGACTTCCGTGCCTGTCCACTGTGCAGGACAACGCGGGAGAGGCCCCGAATAGTCCCGGAGGCGCGCGGGAAGCGGGAGCGGTGCCGGGCGGGCGCTAGGCTGAGGGGCATGAGTTCCTCCGCAGCCGTTCCCGGTCCCTCCCGGGACGCCGCCCCGGCCGAGCGCGGTGTGATCGATCTCCTGGGACTGCTGGCCTACGCCGAACTGGTCTCGTTCTTCCGGTTGGCCTCCGACGCCGAACTGGCGCCCACCCTGGAGGACAAGGCCGAACTCGCGGCGTTCGCGGCGACGGAGCAGGCCCACCACCAACTGCTGCGCCGCAGGCTCCTGGAACTGGGAGTGGACCCCGAGACCGCGATGCAGCCGTTCGTCGGGCCGCTGGACGAGTGGCACGCCCGCACCACTCCGCAGACCTGGGTGGAAAGCCTGGTCAAGGCGTACGTGGGAGACGGGATCGCGGCGGACTTCTACCGGCAGATCGCCCAGGTGACCGACGACGAGACCCGGGAGCTGGTCGCCGGGGTGCTCTCCGAGGAGGGCCGGGCCGAGTTCATCGCCGCCAAGGTCAAGCAGGCGGTGGCCGACGACCCCACCCTGGCGGGTCGGCTCGCGCTGTGGGCGCGCCGCCTGGTCGGTGAGGCGCTCAGTCAGGCGCAGCGGGTCGCCGTCGACCACCCCCGGCTCGCCGAGCTGCTCGCCGCGGGGGAGTCGGAGGAGGGCCGCACGGGCGACCTGGCCGCGGTGAGCCGGATCTTCGCCCGGCTGACGGACGCGCACAACTCCCGGCTCCAGGCGATGGGTCTGGCGAACTGACCGGTCCCGGGGAGAGGCGGACCACACCGAACAGATTGTCCCTTTTGTCTGTTTCGTGTGTATATATTCGGCTCTGTCATCTTTCCCGTTGTCCGTCCTGCCTGGACGGCTGTTCTCCGAGGTGCCGGTCCCATGCGCAGTGGGTTCTCCGCCAGATGTCCGCTGGCCCAGCTCACGCACGCCTTCGACAGTGTCGGGCTGCGGGAGGAACCGTCGGTCCCGGGCCTGCTGGCCCAGGTCGACCAGCACGTCGCCGCGGTCCGCGACGCCCTGGCCGACAGCGGCGTCCCGCTGTCCCGCCGCAGCCTCGCGCAGTACCTCCGGGGGTTCCTCGACGGGTGCCGGGAGCGCGGGTGGCACTCCACGGAGGTCGACTACGACTGGGAGACGCTGCGCCTGCTCGCGATCTGCCGACTGGCCCGGGAAGAGGGCTTCGTCCGGTAGGAAAGCGGCCTTCGCCGGAAACGTCACCGTGGGGATCGGTGAAGTGGCGACAAAGACGTGCGCGGTGGGCGTACGCTAAGCCCTGACCGGAACACCGCCCGTGCGCCCCGTACCGGTCCGGTGGGAGGCGCGACGGGCGGGGCAGCGCGACCGGAATCGCGCATTCCGCCGCTACAGGCTGGGGCAGCCCAGCCCGATGACCGAGAGACGGCACACCGGGGTGCCGCGAGAAAGGAAAACGAATGGGGAGCGGTCGGCACGGGGCGGCGCGTCCACCGATCGGAGTCCTGATCCACAAGGATCGCGTCGACTTCTCCATCTACGGTCTACAGGCGGTCGTCGCGTTGGTCATCATGATCACCACGGGTCCTGCCAGCCTGGCCTTCTGGCTGTGCTTCGTGCTGCTGTTCGCCGGAGTCGTCCTCTTCTTCCGGCGGATCGACCGGCTGGCCCGTGAGGAGCTCGCAGGAGACGACCTGCTCTGAGTCCCGCGCCGCGGCGGCGCCGCGGACAGGCAGCGGACTCCCCGCCCGAGCGGGGAGTCCGCCCCCCGGTTCAGTGGCGCTCGTGGCGGTGCCGGGGCGAGCCGGACGACCCCTGCCGGGGCGGCGCGACCCGTCCGGCCGGCGCGGCCTCCTGCCCGGCGGCGGCCGTCTCGTCGGAGCGGGCGCCCAGGGCGTCGGCCTTGCCGCGCTGGTAGCCGCCCTGCTCGCGGAAGCGCTTCGTGTCGCTCTCGGCGCGGTCCAGCCAGGCCGCCCAGCGCTGCTGCATCGGCCGGATCAGGCCGCCGCCGACCCCGACGACGAGGATCCCCGCCACCGTGCCCAGCACGGCGACGAGCACCGGCAGGGTCACCGTGGTGGCCACACCGATCTGGTTGAGCGCGGCGATGACGCCCAGACCGAGGATGAACACACCCACGACGGTGGCCAGCAGCCTGCCGTAGCCGAGCCCGCCGAGCGCGTCGGAGAGCAGGTCGCGCACCGCCCGCGCGATCAGCGCCGCCACCACCACGATGACCAGCGCCACGGCGAGTCTCGGCAGCCACGCGATCACCCCGTCGAGCATCCGGGTGATCGGGTTGTCGGGACCGAACGCGCTGAACGCCAGTTGCAGGACGATCAGCACCCCTGCGTAGTAGACGAACTTCCCGGCCAGACCGCTGGCGCTGAACCGGCTGCGCTGGAAGTAGTTGCCCAGTCCGCCGCGCTCCAGACCGCGGTCGAGCCCCACCCGGCTCAGCCCTTTGGCGACGAGCCGGCCGACGAGCTTGGCGAGCAGCCAGCCCAGAATCAGGACGACAAGGAAGATCGCGAGCCTGGGGATGAAGGACACTGCTGTCCCCCAGGCGTTGCCGATGCCCTGCCCGATGTCGGTTACGGCGAATGGTGTGAACATCTCGTCCCCTTCCCCGGAACGGCCCGTCGGGCGGCGACCGTCGGGAGGGCCTCCGAGAGCGGGCCGCCGTCATCCGACCGAACCGAGAGAGTGCGGTGGTGAGACCGCGACTACCCGGAGATCGGAGGACGAACCATCAAGAGTTCGAGGAGGGGACGACCGGTGCCGGAGTCAGCTCCGGGTGAGGTCCCAGCCGCTGATGCCGCGCCAGGCGAGCCGGGCGATGAGCTGCTCGGCGGCCTCCTTGGGGATGCCCCCGTGGCTCAGCCAGTAGCGTGCGCTGGTCTCGGCCATGCCGACCAGGCCGATGCTGAGCAGGTGCGCCTCCTCGTCGGAGACGCTGGTGTCCTGTCGGATCACCTCGCCGATGAGCTCCGCGCAGCGGAGCGTGGTCTCCTCGGTCTTCTCCCGCACCGCGGGGAGGTTGCGCAGGTCGGACTCGAAGACCAGGCGGAACGCCTCGCCCTCGCCGGAGACGAAGTCGAAGTACGCCTGGAAGCTCGCGACGACCCGCTGGCGGTTGTCGTCGGTGGACTGTAGGGCGGCCCGCTGCTTTTCGACCAGGGCCTCGGAGTGCTGTTCCAGGAGCGCCAGGTAGAGTTCCAGTTTGCCGGGGAAGTGCTGGTACAGCACGGGTTTGGAGACCCCGGCGCGCTCGGCGATCTCGTCCATCGCCGCGGCGTGGTATCCCCGTTCCACGAAGACCTGCTGGGCCGCGGCGAGCAGTTGCCGTCGCCGGGCCACCCGGGGAAGCCTGGTCCCCCGCGGGCGGGCCTCTGAAGGAGCCGTCACAGCCACACCCTCCGAAACTGTCTGCGACGCCGAACGCCGTGTCCTGGTTCGGCCGCCTCGACGGACAGGGGTCCGGAAGCGGCCGGTGCGTACCGAGCTATCTTACTCGGCCGTAAAACGCCGGACCGATTCGCCCAGTTCAAGGGAGGTTTGTCAGAAAGACAGGGGTTTCCGGGAGACGAGTGCCGCGAGGGAACGCTCAGCGGTAGTCGTCCTCGTCCTCGGGAACCTCCAGCGCCTGTTCCAGGGCGTCCGCCTCGGGAACCTCCGGGCCGGTCTCCAGGGACAGCTCGGGCCGCTGCTCGACGTCGTCGCTGTCGGCGGTGCGCTGCTCGGCGACATCGGCCTCGGGCGCTTCCAGGGGGGTCTCGTCGTCCGGAGCGTGCGGTGGGACACGCGGGCGCTTCGCTTCAGCGGCCATGGGGACTCCCGTCGGTCGGTGCCGGTTTCCGCCGCCGCGGCCCTGCTGCCCCGCGCCTGTGGCGAAGTTCGCAGAACCAGCGCTGAACTGCGGGGAGACGGTCGGTCGGGTGGCGCACCCGTTCCCGTAACCCCGCGGGGGAATGATAAACCCCACCCCGTAGGTTGGGATAATTGAGCAAGCCCGCAGCGTGCGCAACGGCCGGGGTCCGCGCCCCCCGCGAGCACGCCGCGCCACCGATCGTTTGAGGAGCTGCTGTGTCGCTGCCGCCGCTGGTCGAACCAGCCGACGAGCTGACCGTTGAAGAGGTGCAACGGTACTCACGCCACCTGATCATCCCCGACGTCGGCATGGACGGTCAGAAGCGTCTGAAGAACGCCAAGGTCCTGGTCGTGGGGGCGGGTGGGCTCGGCTCCCCGACGCTGCTGTACCTGGCCGCCGCCGGCGTGGGCACCCTGGGCATCATCGACTTCGACGTCGTGGACGAGTCCAACTTGCAGCGCCAGATCATCCACGGCCAGAGCGACCTCGGCAAGCCCAAGGCCGAGTCCGCCCGGGAGAGCATCGCGGAGGTCAACCCGTACGTCCGCGTCGTCCTCCACAAGGAGCGGCTCGACTCCAGCAACGCCCTGGAGATCTTCGCGGACTACGACCTGATCCTGGACGGGACCGACAACTTCGCCACCCGCTACCTGGTCAACGACGCCGCCGTGCTGCTGAACAAGCCGTACGTGTGGGGGTCGATCTACCGCTTCGACGGCCAGGTCAGCGTGTTCTGGAACGAGTACGGCCCCAACTACCGCGACCTGTACCCCGAGCCGCCGCCGCCCGGAATGGTCCCCTCCTGCGCCGAGGGCGGCGTCCTGGGCGTGCTGTGCGCCGCCATCGGGTCGATCATGGCCAACGAGGCCATCAAGCTGATCACCGGCATCGGGGACCCGCTGGTGGGCCGCCTGCTCATCTACGACGCCCTGGAGATGACCTGGCGGACCGTCAAGATCCGCAAGGACCCCAACGCCGAGCCGATCACCGAGCTCATCGACTACGAGGCGTTCTGCGGCACCATCCCCGAGGAGGCGCAGCAGGCCGCGCTGGGCTCCACCATCACCGCCCGGGAGCTCAAGGAGAAGATGGACCGCGGCGAGGACTTCTTCCTCGTCGACGTCCGGGAGAAGAACGAGTACGAGATCGTCAACATCCCGGGCGCGGTCCTCATCCCCAAGGGGGAGTTCCTCACCGGTGAGGCGTTCGCCAAGCTGCCCCAGGACAAGCAGATCATCCTGCACTGCAAGTCCGGCGGCCGCTCGGCCGAGGCGCTGGCCGCGGTCAAGAAGGCGGGCTTCTCCAACGCCGTGCACGTCGGCGGCGGCGTGCTGTCCTGGATCGAGACCGTCGACCCGAGCCTGCCCCGGTACTGACACCGGACGCACCGTGGGGGCCGCCGCGTACCGCGGCGGCCCCCACGTCTTTTTGTCCGGCGTGAGTTCCGCGCCGATCCGGGTAGCTGCCGTCGACAACGGGAGCACGGCCCGGGAGGTGCACGATGGGCGGACGTTGGAGTGACTGGGCGGCCCTGGCCGCGGGGATCGTGGTGGCCCTCAGCTGGATCTGGCACGGCATGTTCGGACCGGCCATGGTCGCGCTGTTCCTGCTCGGCCTGGCCACGGTGTTCACCGCGACGATCTGCGTCACCCGGCCGGGACTGGTCCTCGGCGAGGCGCTCCTGGCGGCGCTGGGCGTCCTGGTGTTCCTCACGCCCTGGCTGATCGGCTTCGCCGGGAAGCCCGCCGGAGCGTGGACCGCCTGGATCACCGGAGCCGTCATCGCGGTCATGGGAGTGGCGGGGCTGCCGCCGAGCCGCAGGGCCAGGCGCACCCAGGAACCGCACGGCCCCGACGGGTCGTGGACCCGCTCGCCGACGGCGCACCCCCCGGTCGCCCGGGTCTGAGGATTCGGCGCCCGTTGCTGTCGGCGGCCCGCACTACAGTGTGCGGCATGCCACGATCCGACGGCTATCCCAGCGAGTACGCGGAGCGGGTCCTCGAATTCGTCCGGACCATCCCGGCGGGGAAGGTCATGACCTACGGCGACGTCGCCGAGTACCTCGGCGCGGGCAGCGCCCGCTCGGTGGGGGCGGTCATGGCCACCTGGGGAGCGGACGCGCCCTGGTGGCGGGTGGTGTTCGCGGACGGCACCCCGCCCTCCAGCCGCCCCGAGCGGGCGCTGCGGCGCTACGCGGCCGAGGGAACGCCCATGCTCCCCGCCGGCGGGCGTGTCGACATGGTCCGGGCCAGATGGGCCGGTCCCTTCGGGCCCGGGGCGGCCGATCCGGTATAGCCGTTCGGGCGCTCCTTCGCGCATTGTTCCCCACGGCGTGCGCCGACACACTGTCCGTGAACATCGCGCCGGTCCCGCACAGGGGCACCGTCGCAGCGGGCCAGATCGTCGGAGGGATGCGCGTGGCGGCTTACTCTCTGTCGACTCGCTCCGTGAGCACGCACTTCGTCAGGGCGACGACGTGGCCCTCGTGGCGTGCGCGGACCCCGTAGACGCCACGGGGGACACCGTCTTCACCTACGCGGAGCTCGACACCGAAGCCCGCCGGGTCGCCGCCGGACTCCAGCGGGAACTCGCTCCCGGAAGCCGGGTCCTGGTGCGGGCCGAGGGCGCGGAGTTCGTGCGCGGCTTCCTGGGCTGCCTCTACGCCGGAATGGTGGCGGTCCCGCTCCCGCCGATCAGCGACAATCGCCGCCACCGCGAGCGTATGGCCGCTGTCGTCGCCGACACCCAGGCGGACGTGGTGCTCGTTTCGGCTGAGGACCGGCAGCGGATCGCCGACCGGACCCGCGACACCGGCCTTGAGGCGGCCAGGCCGCTGGCGCTGACCGAAATGGAACTGCCCGCGGCCGAAGACTGGAAGGACCCTTCGGCGGGAACGAGCGACATCGCGTTCATCCACAGTACACGTCCGGAAGCACCAGTCGCCCGAAGGGCGTTCCGGTCTCCCACGGCAACATCCTCGGCAACGCGGCGCACAGCATGCGGATGACGGGCGCCACCCGAGCCGACAGGTGGGGCGGCTGGCTGCCCATGCACCACGACTTCGGTCTGGTCTACCAGTTGCTGACTCCCCTGGTGATGGGCGCCTCCACCGCTCTCATGGACGCGTCGGCGTTCCTGCGCCGCCCGTACTCCTGGCTGCGTCTCATCCACCGGTGCGGCATCACCGTGTCGGGCGGCCCCAACTTCGCCTACGACCTGTGCTGCCGTACGGTCACCGACGAGCAGATGGCGGGCGTGGACCTGTCGTCATGGAGCAGCGCCGTCAACGGCTCGGAGCCGATCAGCGCCGCGGTCATGGCCCGCTTCGCCGAACGCTTCGCGCCTTTCGGGCTGCGGCCCGCAGCGATGACGGCGGGCTACGGGCTGGCAGAGGGGACCGTGTGCGTGACCCTCTCCCCGCCCCGGGTCCCCCCCACGGTCACCCGGGTGGACGCCGTCCGCCTCAGCCGGGACGAGTTCGTCCCGGTGGGCCCCGACGCCGGGGTGGAGGCGCGCATGCTCGTCGGGTGCGGCCCCGCGCACACCGACGAGTTCGACCTCCGCATCGTCGACCCGGCGTCCCTGCGGGTCCGAGCCGACGGCGAGGTGGGCGAGATCTGGCTGCGCGGCCCGAGCGTGGTCCAGGGCTACTGGCAGCGTGAGGAGGAGAGCCGGGAGTCCTTCGACGCGACCACCGCTGAGGGAGAGGGGGGTTTCCTCCGCACCGGGGATCTCGGAGTCGTCCACGAGGGCCAGCTCTACATCACGGGGCGCATCAAGGAGGTCCTGGTGGTCAACGGACGCAACCTCTATCCGCACGACATCGAGGAAGTCGCCCGCGAGTCCCATCCCGCCCTGTCCACCGGTGTGGGGGCCGCCTTCACGGCCTTCTCCCTCGACGGGGCCGAACAGGTGGTGCTGGTCCACGAGTACCAGTCCACCGACCGAGGCGAGACGGCCCTGGCCGAGGCGGTGTCCAGGATCAGAGCGCGCGTCGCGGCCGAGTTCGCCGTCGCACTGCCCGGAGTGATCCTGGTCCGCCGAGGCCAGGTCCGCCGCACCTCCAGCGGGAAGATCCAGCGGGCCGGAACCCGGCAGGCGTGGTTGGAGGGGGCACTGCGCGTCCTCCACCAGGACCTCTCGGAGCCGCTGACGCGACTGCTCGCCCGGCACCGCACGGCGTCCGAGCCGGGAGAGATGACGCGCCGGTGAGCGCTTCCGTCCGGGCCGCCGTCTGACTCCCCCTGTCCGGCCCTGACCGACCGACAGGCCAATGCCCTGGTCCGGACGGCCGAGAGAGCGGCCGCCGACCCCCGTTCCGGTCCCAGCACGACGATCGAGGAAGCCCGATGCCCTCCCAGAACCATTTGCCCTCAAGAGAAGAAGTGTCCGCCTGGCTGGCCGAACGAGTCGCGAGGCACGCGCGGCTGCGGCCCCAGGACGTCGAGGCCGACCGTCCGCTCACCGACTACGGGTTGGACTCCGTCAGCGTCTTCGTCCTGTGCGGTGAATTCGAGGACCGCCACAGGGTCCAGGTGGAGCCCACAAGCGTCTGGGAGCATCCGACCGTCCGAACCCTCACCGACCTTCTGATGGAGTCCGTGGCGGCGCGTGACACCCTGCCCTCCGGAACCTCGGGGGGCGACCTGTGAGCCGGTTCGTCGAAATCGCGGCGCACCTTCCCCCCGTCAGCGTTCCGATCACCGAGATCGGCCGGGAGTTGGGAATGGACTCGGCCCAGCTCCGGGTCTTCCACCGGATCTTCGGGTTCTCCCATGTCCGCCTCGCCCCCGGGGCCAGCCAGGCGGACCTCATGGTCGCGGCCGTCTCGGCGCTTCCCTCGTTCCCCGAGGTGCGCCACCGCGTCAAATACGTCATCCAGGCCCGGACCATGCCGACCGCCTTCCCCTATCCGCTCAACCCGCTGCACGAGGCGTGCGGCAGGCTCGGCCTTGACCACGCGGTCGCCTTCACGGTCACGGAGCACGCCTGCGCCGGCGGG
>Ga0207864_1001584_pt1 | contig 24402 bp, 27 predicted proteins | sample HigsolmetaAR202D_FD_184834 | JGI IMG/M metagenome (GOLD analysis project Ga0207864, IMG submission 184834) | Ionic liquid and high solid enriched microbial communities from the Joint BioEnergy Institute, USA - AR20-2-D (SPAdes) (version 2) ... | reverse complement strand
AATGGCTGCTGCTCTATGCCTACATCGCCCGCGTGGACGTCGAGGAGCCGTCATCGTCACCGATTCGCGCCGAGCGCCTGGCTTGGGCCAGGACCGTCTGCCAGCGGCTGCTCACCGAGTGCGGCATGGACTACGTCGCACAGGATCCGCGTCGCATGCGTGTGGTTAGCCTACTGCTCGGTGCCAGTGCGTACCAGCAAGCCGTCGCCGCCTGGCATGAGCTGTTCGCGCGGAAAGGATCGGAAATAAAAACCCAGGAGGCCGCATGACCCCGCTCGAGCAGGAGCTGTGGCTCGCCCGCCGGCTGCGCGAGCACGGCGCGGCGGTGTTCGAGGGCGTCACCGACCGCAACACGCGCCGCGAGCAGGTTGCCGTGCTCCTCACGCAGGCAGGGCAGCAGCGGCATTTCCACGCCTGCGACTGGTCCTTCGCCGGGTACTTCCCGCACCGCTGCCCGGCGCGACAGGAGGCCGCGTGATGGCGGGCTGCTGCGCGCGGCGCGACCGCTCAATCCGTTGGACGCTCGTGCGCGACTTCATGACGGCGCAGGGCTGCCGCGTCCAGGTGCGCCGTTACCGGACGCCTGGCGGCGTGCTGGAGGACATCACGCTCTCATGCCCCAAGCGCCGGGAGGCCAAAGCATGAGCTTTCATCTGCCGCCGCGCCGACACGCCTGCGCAGCGCTCGGCCTCGAGATCATGGCGGCCGAGGCGCTGCAGCTTGCGGGTGTCATCGACACCGATCCCTTCGCGGGCGTCACGACGACGGTCGACCGCCGCGAGCGGCTGCGCCCGATCTTCGCCGCGCGCGCCAGCGATTTCTTCCCGCCTGACTATCGGCTCACCTACGCCGAGGTCTGGCATGCCGTGTACGGCGAGGAGCTCGCCGCCTTCGATGCGCGTGCCGAGCTCCCGCGTTCTTCGTCCGTTCAACCGCCACCTGAAGGACTGAGCAGACGCGCGGCGAGCCGCCCCATCAACCGCAACCTCACCAGGAGACTTCGACGATGACCGAGACCACGCAGCACGACACCGAGACGCAGGCGCCGCCTGCCGAGCAGGAGCCGATCGTCGCGAGCGGCGAGCCGCCCGCGCCCGTGCTCGGCCAGATCGTGCATTTCGTCCGCGGCACGCGCGATCCGCTGCCGGCGATCGTGACCAAGGTCCACGACGCGACGACGGTCGATCTGACCGTGTTCACCGGCAACCCCTCGCAGCCGATGTGGATCCGCCGCGAGGAGAAGCTCATCACGCCGCAGGACGAACCCGCGACCGGCTGGCGCTGGCCGTGGTAGCGCGACTGACGGATACCTCGTGCGACAACAGTCCGCCCCGGCGGGGTGCTCCCCGCCGGGTGGGCTCGGAGGCTCGATGATTCCGATTCCCGCCGCGCAGATCGGATTGCTGCCGGAGAAGCCAGCGCCAAAGGCGCGCTCGAAGGAGGAGCTCTTCGCCTTCCAGTGCCGCGCGATGCGCCTGCCGCCTGTGGTTACGCAGTTCCGGTTCGCCGCCGACGCACCAGTGCCAGGACAGCGCAAGCCGCCGAAGCCGAGGCAGTGGCGGTTCGACTTCGCCTGGCCGGAATACCGCCTCGCGGTCGAGATCGAGGGTCTCGTCGTGCGCCGGATCGGCGGGCAGCTCATCGTCACCGGCCGACACGCGAGCGTGCAGGGATTCAAGGACGACTGCGAGAAGTACGCGGCGGCCGCGCTCCTCGGCTGGACCGTGCTGCGCTTCGAGCAGTCGCAGGTGAAATCCGGCTACGCGATCGACATGACACAGCGCGTGCTCTACGCGCGGGGGTGGAAAGGACCGCAATGAAACACGTCGAACTCATCCGAAAGCGGATCGTCCGCGGGCAGTCCACGGAGCTCATGCGCCTGCGCTCGTTCATCTCGAGCCTCGACGGTAACGGCGATGTCGTCGCGCGGCTCGAGGGCGAGTCCGGCCAGCAGATCCTCGCCGAGGTGACTGACCTCATCATGACGAGGCTCGGGCATCAGACGCGGGTTCCGGCGAGCTCGCGCAATTCACGGGCGCAGCGCGCCGCCGCCGCCGTGCTCGTGCTGCCGAAGGGCGAATGAGCGAGAACAGCCTTGCCCCGATCGAGCCGGCTGCAACGAGCGCGTACGATGCCCTGCGGCCGGTCCTGCAACGTTTCGTCGATCTCGTCCTGACGGGCGAGAAGCCGGCGCAGGCGGCCCGCACGCTCCGGCCGCACCTCAAGCAGCCGTCCGTCCAGGCGTCGAAGTGGATGGCGCGGCCCGACGTGCGCGCCGCACTCGCTGAACGGCGCGAGCAGCTGCTCGAGTCGGTCGGCATCACGCAGCACATGATCGTGCGCGAACTCGCCCGTATCGCCTTCGGCGATCCGCGGGAGCTCTTCGACCAGAATGGGGAAGTGAAGCCCATGCACGCACTCACCGCAGAGCAGGCTGCGATGATCGCCGGCGTCGAGGTGGAAGTCCGCGAGGACGGCTCGCGGATCACAAGAATCAAACGCTGGGATAAGCGGCAGGCGCTTCGCGACCTCGCCGAGCTCGGCGGCCTTACCTCGAGCGCCCCAGGGGGCAAGGGCTCGGTGTTCAACATCCAAATCAACCTATGACCGCAGTGAGCGCGAACGGGTGGACGTACAGACCTCCGGGGCCTGTCTCGCGAGCGTTCATCCTGAGCGCCGCGTTCCTCTGCGGCATCCGCGGGCCGATCGGCTCGGGCAAGTCGACCGCGTGCGTGATGAAGCTCATCAGGAACGCGCGCGCGCAGCGGCGCGGCCCTGACGGCTGGATCCGGCGTCGCACGGCGATCATTCGCAACACGCAACCGGACCTCAAGACGACAACGATCCCGACCTGGCACCAGTGGCTCCCGCAGCACCTCGGCCAGTGGCGCAGTCACGGCCCGCCAGAGCATCGGTTCATCGATTACGTCAACAAGTTCGATTGGCAGGTCTGGTTCATCGCGCTCGATCGCCCGGCTGACGTGCGAAAGCTCCTCTCGATGGAGCTCTCCGATGCCTGGGTCAACGAGGCGCGCGAGATCCCGAAGCCGATCATCGACGCGCTCTCTGGCCGCGTCGGGCGCTATCCAGCGAGGAAGGACGGCGGATGCTCGAATCCGCAGATCATCCTCGACACCAACTCGATGGACTCCGATCACTGGTGGTACGTGCTCGCCGAGCGCGATACGTCGACGCCGGCCGCGCGCGAGGTATGGGAATCCACGCGGCATGCCGAAGAGGAACTGCGCGCCGCGGGGATCCTCGATCCCGGCCAGCCGCTCCTCGAGTTCTTCGCCCAGCCCCCGGGCGACTCCCCGGATGCGGAGAACCTCGAGAACCTGCGCCCCGGCTATTACGCATTCGCGAAGGTCGGCAAGAGCGACGACTGGATCCGCGTCTACATCCGCAACGAGTACGGCTTCGTTCGAGACGGGAAACCGATCTACGACGCGTACTCGGACGCGCTCCACTGCCGCCCCTTCGAGCTCCTGCGCGGCGTGCCGCTCTCGATCGGGCTCGACTTCGGTCTCACTCCGGCCGCGACGATCGGTCAGCAGCTCCCGAATGGCGCCTGGCGCACCCGCTACGAGCTCGTCACGCAGCGCATGGGCGTGAAGAACTTCGCGCGCGAGCTGAAGCTCTTCATCGAGGCTAAGCTGCCTGGGTGGGAGTTTCGGAACATCACGGGCGACCCATCGGGCGAGGCGATGGACGCGCACGAGGAGACCGTCTTTCAGATCCTGCGGGCGGCAGGCATCGACGCACGGCCCGCGCACACCAACGAGTTCAGCGTGCGCGTCGATGCAGTCAATGGCGCCTTCGGCCGTCTCATCGACGGGCAGCCCGGCGCGATCATTCACCCGGAGTGCCAGGTGCTCCGCAAGGCGTGCGGCGGCGCGTATGCGTTTCGTCGCATCTGGTTGCGCAACATGGAGCGCTTCGCCGACAAGCCGGAGAAGAATCAGTTTTCGCACGTCGCCGAGGCGTACCAGTACCAGCTCCTTGGCGCGGGCGAGGGCCGTCGCGTCGTCTCCGCGCGCCCGCGCACCGCAGGCTCGCGGCCGCGCTATGCACTGACGTAAGGATGCTCCACGTGAAACATCGCGATCAGACAAAGCCGACTCAGACAAAGGCCGCTGACGTGATGCCGCCGCTCGAGGACGGCAGCCCGCTCGAAGCGATCGCGCGGCAGGTCGCGCCGCATGACTACGCGCGTGCGACGGCGCGGGAATTCGCGCTCGGGCAGTACAGCGGCAGGCGCCGCAAACCGCGCTACGCAGTGACTTGATTCTGTCGCTCGCCGCTCTGACAGTCGCCGCCGGAGGTACGTATGGGCGAAGTGTGGGAGTCGTTCGAGGAAGGCTCGAAGCGGATCGGCGAGATCCTCGGCTTCGAGAGCGCAGGCATCACTCCACCCTCGGAGCGGACCAAGCGCCGCCGCCGCGCTGCGCTCGAGGCGGCCCGACCGCGTCGCCCGGCGACGATCGACGACGCGAGGATGCGCCAGATCGAAACAGACCGCCTGCGCCGCCGCCAGGGCGTGCTCGCGAACATCTACGGCGGCGCAAATCCCTCGACGCCACTGGTCGGCACCAAGACGCTCCTGGGTTCCTGAATGAGCGACGACGCGAACACGATCTGCCGCGACCTCGAGGATGCGGTCGCCAAGCGCGCGAATTGGGATTCGCTCTGGGACGAGATCGCCTACCGCGTGCTGCCGAGCTCGGTCGGCTTCACCGTGCAGACCGAGGAGGGCCAGCGCCGCGAGGATCGCGCGTTCGATACGACGGCCATCACCGCCTGCTCCCGCTTTGCTGCGTTCATCAGCGAGGGCGCCACGCCGCGCGATCAGACGTGGCACGGGCTCGAACCCGAGGACGAAGACCTTCAGGACGATCAGGAGTGCAAGGAGTTTCTCGAGCGCCTCACCAAGGCGCTCTTCGCCCGCCGCTATCGCCCCGAGGCGAACTTCGTCAGCCAGCGTCAGGAGAACTATCTCTCGCTGGGCGCCTTCGGCAACTACAGCCTGTTCATCGACGAGGAGATCGGCCGCGGCAATCGCTATCGCGCTCTGCCGATGCGCGAGGTGTACTGGATCGAGAATCACCAGGGCGTGATCTACATCCAGTTCCGCAAGTACCAGCTCACCGCGCGCCAGGCGTACGAGCAGTTCCGCGAGCTCGCGCCGCCGCAGGTGAAGTACGACGCGGAGAAGAACCCGAACGCGCTGCATGACTTCATCCACTGCGTGCGGCCGAATGACGAGCTCAAACCCGGCCGGCGCGACTGGCGCGGCATGCCCTGGGCCTCCTACCACGTCTATCCGCGCACGAAGAGCGTGATCTCGCGCGGTGGATTCTGGACGTGGCCGTTTGCGAACGGGCGGTTCATGAAGGGCGTGGGCGAAACGTACGCGCGATCGCCGGCCGTGATCGCCTTCCCCTCGATCCTCACGGTCAACGAGCAGAAGAAGACCGTGCTGCGGGCCGGTCAGAAGGCCGTCGACCCACCGGTGCTCCTCACCGAGGATGGCATCCTCGACGGCTTCAACATGCGCTCGGGCGCGCTCAACTACGGCGCGCTCTCCGATCAGGGCACGCCGCTCGTGCAGGCGTTCAACAGCCAGGCGCGCGTCGACATCGGCGTGGAGCTCATGGAGCTTGAGCAGCGGGCGATCAACGAGGCGTTTCTCGTATCGCTCTTCCAGATCCTCGCCGAGAAGCCTGACATGACCGCGACCGAGGTGCTCGCGCGGCTCGAAGAGAAGGCGCAGCTCCTCTCGCCGACGACGGCGCGGCTTGAGGCCGAAGATCTCGGGCCGATGATCGCGCGCGAGATCGACCTCTACGTGCGATCGAGCGAAGGGGCCTGGGTGCTCGAGGAGATGCCCGAGCAGCTCCGCGAGCGCGGCGGGGCGTACCAGATCGTCTATCGCTCACCGCTGGCCCGCGCGCGTCGTGCGGCCGAGGCGCTCGCCATCACCCGCACGATGGACCTCGCCGGCGCTGCGGCGGCGATCGACCCGCGGGCCGCGCTCGTGATCGACGTCGAGGAGAGCATCCGCGCGCTCGCCGACATCCACGGCATGCCGACGAAGCTGCTGCGTACACGCGAGCAGGTCGAGGCGCTGATGCGTCAGCGCGAGCAGGTGCAGGCGCTCGCTGCGGTGGCGCAGGCGGCGCCGAACGTGGCGCGCAGCGCGAAGGACCTCGCCCAGGCTGAGCAGATCAGGCAGTCGATCGCCGCGTAATGGATCTCGGCGAAGCCAAACGCGAGCTCATCGAGCGCCTCGAGCGCAAGCGCCAGGCGTACCGCGCGACCATGTTCACCGACATGGGCGTGCTGCTCTCCCGCTGGCAGCTCATCCGGCTCTGCCTGCGCGCGCTCGTCTCGCCGCGACCGGCCTACCAGCTCACGTTCAAGGGCGCGCACAAGGTGCCGCATCCGGCGGCACAGATCGTGCTCGCCGACCTCAAGCGCTTCTCCCGTTTCACGCGCGGCGGACTCGTCATCAGTCCCGTCACGCGCACCGCAGACCCGTACGCGACGGCGTACCGGGAGGGGATGCGCGACATGTACATCCGCATCCTCATGATGACCGGCCTCGACGGAGGCGATATTGAGGATGATCCCCCATGAATCAGCAGTCGAACGGCCAGCAGAGCAACGGCCAGCAGTCGAACGGCGGCGCCGCAGCCGGCGCCGGCAATCAGGGCGCGCCGGCGAGCAGCAGCGGCACGCAAACGCCGTGGTACGGCGAGATCCCGGCCGACCGGGCCGAGCTTCGCGAGTGGGTCGCGAACAAGGCATTCGCGGATCCCATCACCGCACTCGAGAGCGCCTACAACCTGGAGAAGCTCATCGGCGCACCGCCTGAGCAGATCCTGCGCCTGCCGAAGCCCGACGACGCGGAAGGATGGGCGAAGGTGTGGGAGCGGCTCGGCCGACCGGCGAAGCCGGAGGAGTACGAGCTCCCGGTGCCGACAGGCCCGGACGGCAAGCCGAGCGAGGCGGACGCCAAGTTCGCGCAGTTCGTCGCCGGCGTCTTCCACCAGGCCGGCGTGCCGAAGGCCGCGGCCGTCACGATCGCCAAGGCCGTCAACGAGTACGCCGCGCAGCAGCGCGAGGCGTACGTGCGCGAGCTCGAAGCGAAGGCCAACCGCGAGCTCGAAGAGCTCAAGGCCGAGTGGGGTGCGAGCTTCAGCGAGCGCGAGGAGTGGGCACGACGCGGCCTGCGCGCGTACGGGCAGAAAGCTGGCTTGACCGGCGATGATCTCAACGCGCTCGAGTCGGCGATCGGCACGGCGAAGATGCTGCGGCTCTTCGTCGCGCTCGGTGAAACCACGAGCGAGCACGACATCGGCGGCGAGGGCGCGGGCAGTGGCAGCGGCGGCAGCGGCATGACGCCGCAGCAGGCGAAGGCGCGACTCGATGAGCTGCGCCAGCAGCGCATCGAGGGGAAGATCTCCCAGGACGACTACCTCAAGGAAGCCGAGCGGCTCGCACCGCTCGCAGAGCGCGCCGCCTGACGCGCGAGCTCTTGATTCTGTCGCTCCACGTGTTCAGCTTACCCTGCCGATCGGAAACGATCGGCTCACCGTTCCTCTCAAGGCGAGACCGGGCCGGGCAACCGGCCCGGGTTTCCGGGCCGAGCGCACCGTCCGATCCGAATGCGGATAAGCGAGGGACCCTCGCCCCGCTGACCGGCTGAACGAGTAGCCCGCCGCCCGGGCGTATCCCGGGAAGAAGCGGCCCCGCTCATCACGCGGACAAGCCCTTCGAGAACCGCAATACAACGGGTTTTTCGGAGGACATCATGTCCGGCGACAACGTTCCGCAGCACTACGTACAGCAGTTCGCGACGAACATTCGCCTGTTGCTGCAGCAGAAGCGCTCGCGCCTGCGCGGCTCGGTGAGCGAGAACGCGAACTATCGCGGCAAGCAGGTCTCCCCGGTCGATCAGGTCGGCGCGGTCGAGATGCAGACCGTCAACGATCGGTTTGCGCCGATCACGCGGTCCGATCTGCCGCTCGCCCGGCGGTGGGTCGTGCCGATCGACTTCGACCTGGCGATCATGGTCGACAACTTCGACAAGCTGCGGCTCCTGCTCGATCCGACGTCGACCTACGTGCAGGCGGCGGTCGCGGCGGGTAACCGCGCGCTCGACGGTCGCATCATCGACGCCTTCTTCGCCGATGCGCTCATCGGCGAAACCGGCAACACGACGGAATCCTGGGCGAGCTTCGCGGGCCAGGTCGTCGCGGTCAATCAGGGCGCATCGGGTCCCACCGGACTCACTGCGGCGAAGCTCAAGCGCGCGCGGCGCATCCTGCGCGGCAACGAGGCCCTCGACGAGGGCGACGGCGAGCTCATCAACATCGCCATCACCGCGGCGCAGGAGGAGCAACTGCTTCACGAAGCCGAGGTCATCAGCCTCGACTACAACAGCCAGCCCGTGCTCAAGGACGGCCGGCTCGACACCTGGCTCGGCTACAAGTTCCACCACACGCAGCGGCTCAAGACAGACAGCGATGGCTACCGTCGCATCCCGGTGTGGATGAAGGACGGCATGCATCTCGCGATCTGGCAGGACATGGTGATCTCGGTCGACCGGCGCCGGGATCTGCGCGGCCATCCGTGGCAGATCTACGTGCACCTCACCGCGAACGCCACGCGGCTCGAGCCCGAGAAGATCGTCGAGATCAAGTGCGCTGAGTAAGCGCGGGCGTCAGGCACAGCAGGAGTAACAGCAATGGCTGTCGAACATCTCAAGTCCACGGCGCTGCAGAACGCCGACGCCGCGCAGCACCAGCTCAGCCCCTCGCGGCTGACGGCGATGGAGCTGCGCGAGGCGGTCGGTGTGGTGCAGGCATCGGCCAGCGCGAGCATCGGCTCGACGTACCGCTTCGCGCGCGTGCCGTCGAACGCGCGGATCTCGCAGATCCTTTTCGCCTCGGCCGCATCGGGCGCGACCGGTCAGGTCGACATCGGTCTCTACGACACGCCAGCCAATGGCGGCGCGGTGGTCGACGCGGATTTCTTCGCGAGCGCGCTCGATCCTGGCGGCGGTGTAATCCCACCGACCGACGTCACACACGAGTCGGGCGTGTTCGGCCTCGAAGATGCCGAACAGCCGCTCTGGCAGGCACTCGGCCTCACGAAGGACCCGCAGAAGGAATACGACATTGCCGCGACCGTGGTGGAGGCATTCGAGAACGCCACCTACATGGTCGCGAAAGTGCGGTACGGCATCTGACGGAGCTGGCAGCACTCGGGGGGTCACGGCACGGGCGGGGCTTCGGTCCCGCCCGCTGTCGACGGAGGTAAACGATGGCAACGCGACGCTACAAGATCAGCCCGGGCACCCTCACCGTCACGGAGGAGGCGGGCGATCCGGTCGATTCGGACGTGATCGAGCTCACCGTGGAGCTGGCCAATACCGCGGTTCACGACGGCGCGGGCACGCGCACGGTCTCCAAGCTCGAGGTGCTCAAGAGCCTCGAGCGACTCAAGACGCACATCATCGAATCCCCCTGGCCGCCGGCCTGACGAGGTGAGTCATGCTGAGCGCTGGCGTCACATTGATCCAGGCCGGCACGGCGACGAGCGCGGGCCAGCAGTGGCCGGGTGGGCGCGGGCAGTTCGTCGTGGTCGCAACTACGTTCGACAACGAGAAAGTCACGCTCGAATTCCTCGGTCCGGACGGCTCCACGTGGCTGCCCGTCATCGACAGCGCGGGCAACGAAGTCGAGTTTTCACAGAACGGCTCGGCGCTCTTCGAGCTCCCGCCGTGCACGATTCGCGCGGCTGTCTCGACCGGCGGCGGTTCGCCGGCCGGCATCTACGCGGCAGCATCGCGCATCCCGTACTAGGAGGCCGCCGATGGCCTCCCCGGTAGACATCTGCAACCGGGCGCTCGGCAAGCTCGGAGCCGCAACGATCATCAGCCTCGAGGATGACGACCCGAAGGCCGTCGCCCTCAACGTCGCCTATCCGATCGTGCGCAACGCGGAGCTGCGGCGCCGCCGCTGGCGCTTCGCGCTCGCACGCTGGTCGCTGCCTGCCGACGCAGAATCGCCGTCCTTCGGCTACGCGCGCTCCTTCACCCTTCCGGCCGGGTGTCTGCGCGTGATTCAGATCGGCGAGTACGATCTCGGGCCGAACATGGCCGACTATCGCGTGGCGCCGACCGAGCTCTGGTCGATCGAAGGGCGCAAGATCTACACGAACCTTTCGGCGCCTCTGAAGATCCGCACAATCCAGGAGGTCACGGACACCGGGCTGTACGACGCATGCTTCGTCGAGGCGCTCGCCTCGCGGCTGGCGTACGAGTGCTGCTATCGCATCACGCTCTCACACGAGCGCGAGGATCGGTGCCTGCGCGACTACCGGATGGCGATCCGCGAGGCCGCCTTCACCAACGCGCTCGAGGTCGCGCCGAATGAGCCGACCGACGACACGTGGATGATGGCGAGGCTCGGGTAATGCCGCGCGCCTCTCCCGCTCTCTCGTCTTTCAACGCCGGCGAGCTCGGCGTCACGCTCGATGCGCGCACCGACATCTCGAAGTACGGCAGCGGCGCGCACCGGCTTGAGAACTTCATCGCGCTCGTGCAGGGCCCGGCCCAGCGCCGCGGCGGCTCGCGCTTCGTCGCTGAGGCGAAGCATTCGGGGCGGCGGGTGTGGAAGCGCCGCTTCGAGTTCTCGGCGACCCAGGCGTTCATCCTCGAATTCGGCCACCAGTACATCCGTTTCTACACCCTGCACGGGCGGGTGCTCGTCGGGAACGTGCCCGCATGGAGCGGCGCGACGTCGTACGTGCCGGGCGATCTCGTCGCGCACGGGGGCGTGAATTACTACTGCATCGCCGCGAACACGAATCAGCAGCCTCCGAACGCGACTTACTGGCACGCGCTCGAGGGCGACATCTACGAGGTCCCGACGCCTTACGACGGCGACGATCTGACGAACAGCGAAGGGTGTTTCGCGCTGCAGGTGGAGCAGTCCGCGGACGTGCTCTACATCGCAGGCGCCGGGAAGTATCCGCCGATGACGCTCACGCGCTACGGCGCCACGCGATGGGTGCTCGCGGAGTACGTGCCGGAGAATGGCCCCTTCATGGATCAGAACCGCGACAAGTCGGTGAAAGTCCAGGCGAGCGCGCAGACCGGCAGCATCACGATCACGGCCACCGCAGGCATCTTCAGCGCGACCGACGTCGGTCGGCTCATCCGCATCGAGCAGGAAAGCCCGAACATCGAGCCGTGGGAGCCGGATAGCCAGAATGACGTCAACGCGGGCGAGCTCCGTCGCTACGACGGGCGCACGTACAAGGCGCTCAACACCGCCAAGACCGGCACCTCGCCGCCCATTCACATCGAAGGCGTTGCGCCGGATGGGCAGGCCGACGGCGGGGGTCGCGGCGTGCAGTGGGAATACCAGGACGCCGGCTACGGCATTGCGCGCATTACCGGGTTTACGAGCGCGACCATCGTCACGGCCGACGTGCTCGTACAGCTGCCTGCGCTCGTGGTCTCAGGGCCGACCTACCGCTGGTCGCTCGGCGCGTGGTCGAGGACCTCGGGCTATCCGAGCGCGGTCGCCTTCGCGTATGACCGGCTCTGGTGGGCTCACGGGATCAACCTGTGGGGCTCAGTGCCCGGGCTCTACACCGATCACTCGCCCGATGTCGCTGGCCAGGTGACGTTCGACTCCGCGATCAGCCTTAAGCTCACCGCGCAGGACGTCAACGAAATCCTCTGGATGGTCGAAGCCGAGCGGCTCATCATCGGTACGCCGGGCGGCGAGTTCGCGCTCGGTCCCATCACGACGGTCGACCCGCTCGGGCCTGAGAACGTCCAGATCAAGCGCCAGAGCAAGAAGCGCTGCCGCTCGGTGCGCCCGCAGATCGTCGGCACCTCGGTCGTCTACGTGCAGCGAGCCGGCCGGCGGCTGCTCGTCATGGATTATGCGTTCGAGATCGACCGCTATCGGTCGACCAACATGAACGCGCTCAATCCGCAGATCACGAAAAGCGGCATCGTCGATATGGCCTATCAGGCCGAGCCGGACTCGATCCTCTGGTGCGTGCTCGCGGACGGTTCGCTCATCGCCTTCACGCTGGACCAGGAGCAGGACGTCGTGGCCTGGCACCGCCATCCGATCGGCGGCAATGGCTTCGTCGAGTCGGTCGAGTGCATCCCGGATCCGACCGGCGATCGCGACGAGGTGTGGATCGTCGTTCGCCGCACGATCAACGGGCAGACGAAGCGGTACATCGAGTACATCGAGCGGCCCTGGGAGCAGGGTGACGATCCGGCCGCCGTGTTCTACGTCGATTCGGGGCTGACCTACTCGGGCGCGCCAGCCAGGACGATCTCGGGACTCGATCACCTCGAAGGCGAGATCGTGCAGGTCGTCACAGACGGCGCGGCGCATCCGGATCGCAGGGTCTCGGGCGGCTCGATCACTCTGCAGAGCGAGGCGAGCACGGTGCAGGTCGGTCTCCCGTGCCCGGCGCGGCTCGTGACAATGCGGCTCGAGGCGGGCAGCGAGGACGGCACCGCGCAGGGCAAGGTCAAGCGCGTGCGCGGCGCGACCGTGCGCCTCGTCGACACGCTCGGCGGCAAGATCGGCATGGAGGGCCGCAAGCTCTACGATATCCCCTTCCGCCGCCCCTCAATGGCGATGGATCAGCCGCCCGAGATCTTCACGGGCGACAAGGAAGTGACGTTCGACGGCGACTACGAGCCGGATTGCCGGATCGAGCTCGTCCAGGAGCAGCCGTTCCCCATGACGATCGCGGGCATCTTCCCGCGGCTGGTGACACACGATGCGCGCGGCTGAGATCGTCATCGAGCGCTTCCGGCCGGAGCACTTCGAGCGGATCGAGCTCCAGCCCTCGCAGGCGTACGTGCGCGCGCATACGCCGCGCGCGAAGCTCGAGGAACTCGCCGCGGCGGGGCCTGCCTACGCTGCGCTCGTCGGCGATCGCGTGCTTGCCTGCGGCGGGCTCGCCGAGCGCGGCCCGGATGCCGGAATCCTCTGGTCCTTCATTGCGCGCGATGCCGGGCGTCACTTCGTGCGACTGCATCGGTACGTGTGCCGCTTCATCGAAACGGTCGATCGGCCGGAGATCTTCGCGACGTGCCGGAGTGACTTTGCCGAGGGGCGGCGCTGGCTCGAGCTCCTGGGCTTCGACTTCATCAAGCCGCTCGGGCCGTACGGTCCGGCCGGAGTTCCTCATGATCTCTTTCTGCGGGTGCGTGCATGTCGAGCATAGTGCAGTGGGTTCCGGCGATGCTGCAGGCATCCTCGCACATGGCCGCGCGCCGCGATGCGCGCCTCAATGCGAGGCTCCTCGAGGAGCAGGCGCGCGCGACCGCGGCCGCTGCCGCACAGGATGAGGCCGCACACCGCCGCGCTGCGCGCGCAGCGATCGGACGGCAGGCCGCCGCGCAGGCCGAGGCAGGCATCGGTGCGACCGGCACGGGCGGGCTCCTCCTCGATCAGTCGGCGATCCTCGCCGAACTCGACGCGCTCAACATCCGCTACGGCGGGCAGCTCCGCGCGAAGGGGCTCCTCGCCGAAAGTCTCGCCATGCGAAGCCGCGCCCGACAGTCCGGGCTTCTGGCTGGTGCTGCGTTGCTCCAGGGCACATCGCGCGCCCTCACGCGCCAGCGCATCCTCGAGGGATAGGCCGTGCCGCGGATCAGTCCATACGAGCAGCAGACGCGCGCACCGATGCCGGCCGGGCAGACGCTCGATCTCGGCAGCGGCCGGGGCGCTGCGGGCCTCGCGCAAGCCTTCGAGAGCATCGCGCACGACGAAATGACGCTGCGCGCCTTCGAGCGGCAGAAGGCCGAAGAGCGCGCAGCAGTGTGGGCGAACGATCAGGCGATGCGCGTGCGCTCTCGCTGGCTCGAGGAACTCCAGCGCCGGCAGCAGGCGGCCGAGGGCGCAGCCGAAGGCTTCGCGCTCGCGGTGCTCGCCGATTTCGACGCGGAAGCCGAGCAGCTCATCAAGCAGGCGCCGACCGAAGCCTCACGCAACTGGCTGCGGGACCGGCTCGGCTCGGTGCGCCTCGGGCTGCAGCAGGATGCGCTCAGCTTCGAGGCGAGGAGGGGCGTCGAGTTCAAGGTGCACGGGCTCATGCGCTCGCTCGATGCCGCGCGCACCGCTGCGGAGTTCCGGCCAGCGGATTTCGCCGTGCTCGCCGCCGAGCAGCGCGCTGCAATCGAGGCGTCAGGGCTGCCCGCGGACACGCGCGCGAAGCTCCTGCAGGACTCGGTGACTGCGCTCGCTTCGGCGGCCGTGCAGGGCATGATCCGGCGCGATCCGTACACGGCACTGCGCGAGCTCAACGACGAGGGCTCAAAAGAGTTCGCGATCCGCGCGCTCACGTTCGAGCAGCGCCAGGCGCTGCGCTCGCGAGCCGAAACCGAGATCCGCCAGCGCGAGGCCGAGGCACGCGCCCGCCAGGCCGAGGAGCGCGAGATTCTCCGCAGAGATCTGCAGGATGCGCTCGCCGCGCGCCAGGCGGGGCTTCCGGCCGAGCTCCCCTCTCGCGATCGTTTCATCGCCGCGTATGGCGCCGGCGAGGGCGAGTCGCGCTACCGCCACGCGCTCGAAACCTTTCGCGTGTACGACGTCGTCGGGCAGGCGGCAAACATGCCGCCGGATGAGGCGATGCAGCACCTCGCGCAGCTTCGCCCGACGCAGCAGGCAGGCGCTGCCGAGGCCGCGCAACGCCATGAGCTCGCGGTGCGACTGTGGGAAGGCCAGCGGCGGCAGCTCGAGAGCGATCCGGTCGGCACGCTCCTTGTGCGCGACCCGCGCGTGCGCGCAGCCTTCGAGGCGATGAGTTCCGGCGACCCGGCAGCGATTCGCGCGTACGTCGACACCGTGCGCGGTGCGCAGCAGGCGCTCGCGATCACCCAGCCCCGGCTCCTGCCCGCATCGCTAGCCGAGCAGATGGCCGCGCAGCTCGCCCTCAATCCCGAGCAGCCCGGGGCACGCGCCGCGCGCCTTGCCGAGTTCGCTCAGCAGTGGGGACCGGCGTGGGGTGACGTGCTGCGCGAGGTCGCGCCGAAGCTCGACGGCATCGGGCAGATCCTTCCCTTCATCCCGGCTGCCACGGCCGCGCGGCTCGACGTGCTCTCGGCGCAACGCGACGCGGTCATGAAGGCGCTCGACTCGACCGGCTACCGGCGCGATCTGTCAACCGCGATCGCCGAACAGCTCGCGCCGCTCAACGAGACATTCCCGCCAGGCGTGCTCGCCGACGGCGCGCAGGTGTGGGAGCAGTATTACCAGGCGGCCGAGCTCCTCGCCGCGGATCTCGTGCGCGGCGGCACCTCGCCCGAGCGGGCCGCGGAGCAGGCCGTCGAGCAGCTTCTCGGCAGTCGGTACGAGTTCGCCGGAACGCTGCGCATCCCTCGCGTGAGCAGCGCCGGCGAGCCGATCATCGCCTCGAACGTTGTGCGCGGTGCGCGCGCGCTGCTCGAGCATCTCTCGCGCGAGGGCGAGTTCCTCGTGACGCCGCTGCCGTACCAGACCGACGTCGACGCGCAGGCCGACCGGCGGGCGCAGATCCGCGCCGAAGGCTTCTGGGTCACGAACCCGGACGAGACCGGTGCCGTCCTCGCCCTGCCGGATGGCATCGTGCTCGGTGCGGACGGGCAGCCAATCGTGCGCACGTGGCGCGAGCTCGAGGCGCTCGGCATCGAGAGCTCACGCGCCACGCGCGAGCAGGTCCTCCGTGACATCCGCGAGCGTCGCTGATGCCGATTTACTCGCGCAGCTACTACACGGCGCCGACCGAGCAGGTCGAGATCCCGGCGCGCACCAGCGAGGTCCTGCGCGCGCAGGCAGGGCTCGCATGGGAAGAATCGCCGCTCTCGTCGATCGGCCGCATCCTCGAGCTCGACATCGCCCGCAAGCGGCTCTCCTGGGCGTATCCGCAGTACAACGCCGAGGAGGCCGAGGAATTCATGGCGGCGAACGGACTCGCCGGGCAGTTCCGGTTCGAGGACCGTCTCTACAGCCAGCTCGAGCTCTCGATCCTCGCGAAGCGAAAGCGCCGCGAGCTCCGTCGCCAGGCGATTCTGGCGCGCGCAGAAGGTGGCTTCGCGCAGGGCGCCGCGCGGCTTGGCACCGCGCTCGGCGTCTCGCTCCTCGATCCACTCAACATCGCGACGGCGTACATCCCGGTAGTCGGCCAGCTCCGCTATGCGCGGGCGCTCGAGGCCGCAGGCGGCATGTTCGGCCGCACGGCGGTGCGTCTCGGCGCGGGCGCAGTCGAAGGCACGGCGGGCGCGGCGATCGTCGAGCCGCTCATCTATGCCGCGCGCATCGACGAGCAGGCCGACTACTCGCTCGCCGATTCGCTCCTCAACGTCGCATTCGGCGGCGTGTTCGGCGCGAGCCTGCACGCAGGCGCCGGGCTCGCCGGCGACATCATTCGCCGCGCGTACGCGCCCGAGATCCGCGAGACCGCGACCGGCATCGAGTACACCGAACGGCATGCCCCGGCGGTGCATTGGGGCGCTCCGGCACAGTCGTTCCAGGGCTTCACGCAGGCGGTTCGCATCGGCGATCGATACGTGCCGATCCGCTGGGCGGTGATGGAGGCCGATGATCTGCGCGCGACGCTCGAGCGCGCGGAAAATCAGTACCGCGACCGACACCGCGCGGCCGGTCAGGCGCAGATCCGCGCGATCGCCGCGAACCTCGATTTCAACCTCCTCGGTCACTCGCCGATCATGGATTTCGGCGCCCCGACGCTCACCGCGGAGGGCGTCGTGGTCGGCGGCAATGGGCGGCTCGCCGCGATCCAGCTCGCCTATCAGCAGGGCACGGGCGGCGTGCGCTATCGCGACCCGCTCATCCAGCAGGCCGCGCAGTTCGGGCTCTCGCCGCAGGCCGTCGCCGCGATGCGAAAGCCGGTGCTCGTGCGGATCCTCGCCGAGCACGTCGATACGCGGGCCGCGGCGATCGCCTCGAACGAAGGCGGCTCGATGCGCATGAGCGCGCTCGAGCAGGCCAAGGTCGATGCGGAGCGGCTCGGTGACCTTCGCGCCTTCCGGATCAACGAGGACGGCTCGCTCTCGGTGGCGCAGGCCGCGGCGGCTGTGCGTCGATGGGTCTCGGAGATGCCCGACACGCAGCGTGCGGCGCTCCTTGCGGCAGACGGGCGGCTCTCGGCCGAGGGGTACACGCGGCTGCGCAACGCGATCCTGTACCGCGCGTATGGCGACTCCCCGACGCTCTCGCGCCTCGTCGAGGCGATCGACCCGGGTAGCCGGAACGTCGCGGCGGCGCTGACGCGCGTGGCAGGGCGCATCGCCGAGACGCGCGATGCGATCGCCGCCGGCGACCGCTTCGACCTGGACCTCTCGCCTGAGATCCGCGATGCGGTCGAAACGCTTAACCGCGTGCGCGAGGCGGGCCGGTCGATCGAGGAGTTTCTCGCGCAGGGCGAGCTCCTCGATTCCGGGCTCTCGCCGGCCGCGCGCGAAGTACTCGCGTTCCTCGCCTCGCATATCCGCTCCTCGAAGGCGATCGCCGACTTCCTCGACCGCTACTACGATGCTGTCGACGCGCTCGGAAGCCCGAAGCAGGCGGGGCTCTTCGGCGTGCCCGAGGTGCCGGACAAGGCGCTGCTCGTGCGTCGCGCGGCCGAGGATTACGCGCCGAGCGCGGCCGAGAAGATCGAACAGGCACCGACCGACGTGCAGCAGGCCGCAGCGCGTGTTGCCGTGGCGCAGGCGGTCGAGGGGCAGGCGATCAATGTCGCGCCGCTCATCGAGGGCGACCCGCGCGGGATCATCGCCGCGGTCGAGCAGGCCGACGCACCCAACACGAAGCCGCTCAACGATCCGCTCGCCGCCGAGCAGATCGACGCGCTCGCGCGCGAAGTGCCTCAGAGCGAACAGACCGAGCTCGCCGCCGCGGAGAAGGCGCTCGCGGAAACCGAGCTCGCGCTCTTCGATACCGTGCGCGACCTTGCCGAGGCGGGCGTCGTGCGGATCGAACCAGAGATTCCAGAACTCGCGCCGCTTTCGCCGTCGGCGCGCCGCACGCTCCTCGAGATGCGCCAGGAGGCCGAGGCACTCAAGCCCGAATTCGACGCCGCCGTGCGGCAGATCGCCGAGGCGATCGGCGGCGACGTACAGCTTGCGCCGCTCAAAGGCATCGCGCGCTCAGTCGAGAAGATCGTCGCGGATTACGGTGGCGATCCAACGAAGCTCAAAGACACGCTTCGCGCGACCATCGTCATCGACTCGCCGCAGCAGGCACGCGCGGCGCTCGCGGCGATCCGGCAGGTGTTCGACGTCGTGGGCGAGCCGCGGCTTCTGCTCCTTGAGCCGGACGCGCCATCGCCGGACGGCTATCGCGATCTCAAGTTCAACGTGCGCGCAGGGAATCAGCTCGCCGAGATCCAGGTGAACAGTCGCGCGATGCTCGAGGCGAAGTCGCGCTTCCACGACACGCACTACCGGCGCATCGAGCAGATCATCCTCAAGGCTGAATCGGAAGGGCGCGATCTCACTGCGGCCGAGCGCGCCGAAGTGCAGCGGCTCGATGCCGAGCAGCGCGCGGGTTACGAGGCGGCCGCGAGGTCCTTCCTCGAGGCCGCGCGCAGCACCTCCCAGGAGGCCCTCGAGATTACGGTGCCGTTGCGGCGGGCGGACATGGCAGGGAATCGGCGGGGCTCGGAACCGTCGAAGGCGACGGCAACAGTCCAGTCAGGGGAGGCTCGGACCGGCACGCCTTCCACGTCCAGGAAGAGCCAGTCGGGTTTCACTTCGGGAACCACGGACATCACCTCCGAGCAGATTCTAGCACAGCTCCCCCCGGAAATGAGAGCGGAAGCGCTCGAGGCTGCAGCGCTCGCTGATGAAGCAGAGCGGATGGCCGAGATCGCCCGCCTCGCCTCGATCTGTGCCACGAGGGCACCGGCATGACGATCCCCACGCAGTGCATTACGTCAAGCGCGCAGGCGCTCGGCGGCCCGATCACGCAGGAGCAGATGGAGTTCATTCGCGACGAGGTTGCGAAGCTCCAGGCGCAACTCCTCGCCTCCGGACAGGCGGCCTCTCCGGCCAACGCGCTCATGCTCGCGGCGCGCAAGTTCGCCGCGCAGCAGAAGCTCGCCGCGCTCGTCGCGCGGCGCAATGCCGCGATCAATCAGCAGCGCTATTTCCAGAACCTCGCCTACGTGACCGGCGTCTGGAAGGGGCGCGAGGCCGAGGGCCTTCGCGCGCTCCTGACCGGATCCATCGAAGGCCGCGCGGGCGCTCGCTCCTCGGTCGCGCTCGAGCAGAAGACATTGCAGGGACTCTACCTCGGCGGGCTCAACGTCGAGCTCGAGCGTGCGGGCGTGTTCGATGCCTTTCGCACCGGCTCGCTCGATCGCGACGTCGCGCGCGCACTCTGGCAGCTCAACTCCCGCGCGCCGAATCTCGAGGGGCTGCCCGAGGCCGCGGTGAAGATCGCGCGCATCGTGCACAAGTACCAGGAGGTCGCGCGCACGGACGCGAACAAGGCGGGCGCGTGGATCGGCAAGCTCGAGGGCTGGATCGTCCGGCAGTCGCATGACCCCTGGAAGATCGGCCGCTCGACGTTCGCCGAGTGGGCGGGCTTCCTCGAGGAGCGGCTTGACTGGTCTCGGATGGAGCAGCAGCTCGGGCCGATTCCGGATCGGCGCGCGTTCCTGCGCGAGGTGTACACCGCGCTGGCCTCCGGCGTGCACGTGCAGGCCAAGGGTGCGGTGAACGCCTCGGGCTTCAAGGGGCCGGCGAACCTCGCGAAGCGAATGAGCCAGGAGCGCGTCCTGCACTTCAAGGACGCCGATGCGTGGTTCGACTACAACGAGCGATTCGGCGCGGGGAACATCCGCGAGGCGGTATTCGCGGGGCTGATGTCGGCCGCGCGCAATACGGGCCTCATGCGCGTGCTCGGCACGAATCCGGGCGCGATGATGCAGCAGCTCGTCGATGAGGTCGCGCGACGCATCGATGCCACGGGCGATGCGCGCGCGCTCGAGCGCTTCGCCGCGGCGACGCGCCCTGGCGGCAAGCTCTGGAATCACCTTGCTGAGGTCGACGGCTCGGCCAGCATCCCGGTCGATCGGATGGTCTCTCGCGTCGCCTCGAACGTGCGCGCGTTCCAGGCGATGGCGAAGCTCGGCGGCGCCGTGATTTCCTCGGTCACGGACCTTGCGACATATGCCTCCGAGCTCTCGTTCCAGGGCCGTAGCTTCCTGTCCGGCATGGCCGAGGCGATTTCGGCGGTAGGTCAGGGGCGGCCGGCAGGCGAGCGACGCGACATTCTCACGTCGCTCGGCGTGTTCTTTGAGTCGCTCTCGGCCGACCTCACGCGCCAGGGCTCGCTCGACGAATCCTTCGGCGGCTGGACGAGCCGCACGCTGCAACAGTTTTTCAAGTGGAACCTCCTCAACTGGTGGACCGATGCGCTGCGCGGCTCGGCGGCGCTCTCGATGTCGAACTATCTCGCGCTCAACGCGCGGCGCACGTGGGCGCAGCTCCCGCAGGAGCTGCGGCACGTGCTCGGGCTGTATCGGATCACCGAAGCCGACTGGGACCACATGCGCGAGAACGGCGTGAAGCAGGCCGCGGACGGGCGCCTCTACATGGTCCCGGACGATCTCGATGAGGCGCGCGCACGGATGCTGCGCCAGTACATCACGGACCGTGCCTACACGGCGGTGCTCGAGCCAGATGCCGGCACTCGCGCCGCGTGGATCAAGTTCGGCACGAAGCCCGGCACCTTTACCGGAGAGCTCGTGCGCTTCGTGATGCAGTTCAAGGGCTTCCCGGCCGCCTTCACGCGGCAGGTGCTCGGGCGCGAAGTGTTCGGTCGCGCGGCAGAGCCCTTCGCCGAGGGCTCGCTCGTCGGGCTCGCGCAGATCATCGTCACAACGACGGTGCTCGGCTACGGCGCGATGGCCGTGAAGGATCTGCTGAAGGGCCGCACGCCACGCGACCCGACCGACTGGAAGACGATCCTCGCGGCCATGACCCAGGGCGGCGGCGCCGGTATCTACGGCGATTTCCTGTTCGGTGAGTTCAACCGCTTCTCGCGTACGCCGCTTGAGACCGCTGCGGGCCCGACGCTCGGCACCGCATCCGACGTGCTGCGCCTGTGGTCCGGGCTCGTGCGTGGCGACGCCGATGCCGGAGATGCGCTGCGCCTCGCACTCAACAACACGCCGTTTATCAATCTCTTCTACAGCCGTCCGGTGCTCGATTACCTCATCCTGTGGGACATCCAGGAGGCGATCTCGCCGGGCACGCTCCGGCGTATGCAGCGGCGCATCGAGCGCGAGCAGGGGCAGAGCTTCCTCATCTCGCCGGCGACCGATCGCGCACGGCCCATCACGGCAGGACTGCCATGAGTTGAATCTGTTGCTCACCTCTTAGAAGGTGCGCGCGCGGGGGGGCAGGCTATGACGATCACGAGTGAAGTAGGTCGCGCTGCATACGCTGGGGACGGTGCGTCGACTCAGTTCACCGTGCCGTTCAAATTCTTCCAGTCCAGCGACTTGCGGGTCATCTTGCAGTCCGCCAATGGCGTCGACTCCGTTCTCACGGAGAACGTCGATTACACCGTGAGCGGAGCAGGCGACGATGGCGGCGGTACGGTTACGCTCGCGAAGGCGCCCGCGAGTGGCCAGACGCTCACGATCATCCTCGATCCGCCGCGCACGCAGCTCACCGACTACGTGAGCAACGACGCATTTCCGGCTGAGTCGCACGAGCGCGCGCTCGACCGGCTCACGCAGCAGAACATTCGTGCGTTCGACATCGTGAGCCGCGCACTGCGACTGCCGGATGGCGACCCGAACACGCTGGCTACGCTGCCGGGCGCTGCGGCGAGAGCAAACAAGTTCCTGCGCTTCGACAATAACGGCGACCCGGAAATGGCCGTTGGCATCGACCAGTCGCAGACTCTCTCGCGCTCGGTCATCGGCCAGTTCCTCTATCCGCAGACTCCGGAGGAGGTCGCAGCCGGCGTGACGCCGACGAACTATGCGTATCCGCCGGGGGATGTGCGGCGGTACGGGGCGGTGGGCGATGGCGTCACGGATGATACGGCGGCGATCGCGCGAGCGATCAGAGCGTGCACCATGTCCAGAAGTACGCTCAATATGGGTTCTGGCTGTTACAAGATCAGCTCTGGACTCACAGTCACTTGCCCGATCCGCTTCGATGCGACGAGCTACGGCGATGCAGGCGCAGGTCACACTGGCCAGAAATACCCAGGCTTCTACCCGCAGGGGGAGGGCTATACCGCTGTCACGATCGCGATCGAGAGCGGTTATCCCGGTCCTTCCGCGCAGGTCGAGAATGTAACTGTCATCGGCAACGAGTCCGCGCGGCCGAAGATCAACGGTATCTTGGTGATCAACGGCCAGCGACTCGTCGCGAAGAGCCTGTTCGCGACTGGGCTCGACGGCTTCGGCGTAAAGATCGTTAACACATGGGATTCGACGTTCGAAAACATCTCGGTCGTAAAGTGCGGCAACGCGACCGACTATGCGGTCGAGATCACGAACACCAACGGACAGTCGACGAACGAGTGCGTTTTCAACCGTATTCAGGCCGAGAAGTGTCAGCAGAAAGCCGTGCGTGTGGCTCCGAACACGTATAACTGCACGTTCAACGTCATCCATGCCGAGCAGGCGCTCTTCAATGGCACAGACTACACGCACGAAATACGCGGCAACTTCGGGTGCGTGTTCAATTCGCTGCGCCTGACGGGAGCGAACGCCGACAACACTCACGGCCCGAAAGTGCTCCTCGGGGGCTGGAATGTGGTTTTCAATGCTGTGCGCGTCGAGGACGATACGGCTGCGGACAACACCGCAGAAGTAGAAATCCAGTACGGCGTCGTAGATGGCACATGCACCATTAATTCCATGGTCGTCGAAGGCTCGGTCACCATCGATAGCGGGAATCTCACGCGCATGGTCATCAAGGGACTGCTGGCGACAGCGGCCGTGACCGTCGAGGACAAGCTCAACGCGACTGATACCATCTTCGAGGGGGGTAAATTCGCGCTCGTTCTGTACGGTAACAACTGCAAGGCGGTCGCGCGCTCGACGAAGCTCTTGAGCTACACCGTGGTTGGACACAGCCAGGTTCTCAAGGCTTTTGGCTGCGACTTCCCGAACGGGATCGTTCTGCCGGCCGCTGCGCATCTCGAAGCGGAAAACTGCGATTTCTACGGCAATGTTGCGCTGAGCAACGGCGGTAACACGGTGTTTCGCGCGCGCCGCTGCCGCTTCGCCGGCACTGTGACGTTACAGGGCAACGCGGGACTCTTCGCGCCAGAGGACTGTGAATTCGCGAATGGTATCACGCTCGGTGCTGGCACCGTCTCCTGGAAGTTCGGGCCGAGCAATCGCGTCACGGGTGGCGTCGTGAGCGCGGGGCTCGCGGCCCCGCCGGGCGGTACGTTTCAGTTCTACGCCGGCGAGAGGAGCTACCGGATCATCCCGGCGGTCGGCCAGCCGAAATCCTGGGTGTGTACGGCGTCCGGTACGCCTGGCACATGGACGAGCGAGGGTAACCTCTAACAGCAGGGGGCTGTAGTGGACCGTTACATGCTGTCGCTGCACCTGATCGGCGAGCGCGACGGGATGCGTCCGCAGTCTGCGCTCGGGCTCATGCTGATCGACGGATTCGGTCGATTCATCGGTAGGCGGCTGTGAGCGACGTGCAGGTACAGCGAGAGATCGGGGCACTGGAAGCCCGCATGGACGCCGTAGAGCAGCGGCTCGAGCGCATCGAGGGTAAGGTCGATGAGCTCGTGGAGCGGCTCGGCGAGGCGCGCGGCGGCATCCGCATGCTGATTGCCGTGGGGTCGGTTGCCGGCACGCTCGGGGCACTCATCGGCAAGCTCTTCGATTGGCGGGGTGGGCCATGACCGACACCGCGCGCCTGGTCGCATCCGTGAGAAATCACGAGGGCTTCCGCGCCAATCCCTATCTATGCCCTGCCGGCAAGCTCACGATCGGTTACGGCCGCAATCTCGAGGACGCACCGCTCACCGGCGCTGAGTGGCGCGAGCTGTGGAATCGCGGGGATATCGCCGTCAGTCTCTCGCGCGCGGGCGCCGAGAGATTGCTCGGCTCTGCGCTCGCCCGCATCGAGCGGCAGTGTGTGGCCACATTCCGCTGGTGGCCGCGTCTCAACGACGCGCGGCAGAACGTCATCGTCGAGATGGCCTATCAGCTGGGGTGGCCGGGGCTGCTCGGATTCCGACGGATGCTTGCAGCGATCGAGGCGGGGGATTTCACCGAGGCAGCACGAGAGGGGCTCGACTCGAAGTGGGCGCGGGAGGATTCCCCCGCTCGCGCTCGTCGGCTGATGCG
>Ga0207864_1001571_pt1 | contig 24514 bp, 20 predicted proteins | sample HigsolmetaAR202D_FD_184834 | JGI IMG/M metagenome (GOLD analysis project Ga0207864, IMG submission 184834) | Ionic liquid and high solid enriched microbial communities from the Joint BioEnergy Institute, USA - AR20-2-D (SPAdes) (version 2) ... | reverse complement strand
CCGCCTGGCGTTCCTGATCACCGGGGGCACCGGCACCGGCAAGACCACCCTGCTCAGCGGGTTGCTGTCGCTGGCCGACCCCCGCGAACGCCTCGTTTTGGTGGAGGACTCCGCCGAGCTGCGGCCCGAGCACCCCCATGTGGTGCGGCTGGAGGCCCGCCCGCCCAACGTCGAGGGCGCCGGCGGGATCACCCTGCACGACCTGGTCCGGCAGGCGCTGCGCATGCGCCCGGACCGGCTGGTGATCGGCGAGGTCCGGGGCCGGGAGGTGGTGGACCTCCTGGCGGCCTTGAACACCGGCCACGAGGGCGGATGCGGGACGCTGCACGCCAACACCGCGGCCGACGTCCCCGCCCGCCTGGAGGCCCTCGGCTGCGCCGCCGGGCTGACCAGGGAGGCGGTTCACAGCCAGGCCGCGGCCGCTCTCGATGCAGTCGTCCACCTCGTCCGCGACGGCGCCGGCCGGCGCCGCGTCGCCGAGATCCGCCTGCTGCGGCGCGGCCCGGACGGGCTGGTCGAGGCCGTGCCCGCGGTCGCCTTCACAGCGGACGGCCGGCTGATCGCCGGAGCCGGGGCCGCCGCGCTGACCGAGCTGCTGGGAGACCACTGGAAGGCGGCCAGGAAGGTCTGGGAGGCCAAAGAAAGGAGCCGCGATGGCTGAGCCGCCGTGCCCCGGCGGGAGTCCCGTGGGTCTTCTCCCGGAACCCCTGAAGTGCGGTTCTCGGGCGCCTGCGGCCTTTCAGGAGCGTGCGATGAACCTTTTCCAACACGCCGCTTGCGCAGCTCGGGGCAGAGACGTCGCAGCCGGAGCGGAGGCCGTGGGCGGCGACGGCACGGCACCGTGCCTCATCGGGGCTCCCGTCTCAGCCGCCGGAGAGCACGTGTTGAAAGAGGTCCGATGAGCGCGGCCGGCATGGCGGTGATCTGCGCCGCCTTGGCCGCATGGGTGGGGCTGAGCCCGTCGGCGGCCGCGGACCGGCTGGCCGGGCTGGCGGGGATACCCAGGCACTCTCCCGGCCCGGCCCTCCTGCGGCGAGTGCGGGCCTTGGCGGCCGCGGTCCGTGAAAAGCACAGGGCGGTGAGGCTTTGGCGGGGCGCGATCATCGAGTTGTGCGACGGCGTCGCCGCTGAGCTGCACGCCGGACGCACTCCCGAAGCGGCGTTCACGGCGGCCGCGGCCGTCCTGCCCGCGGAGGTGTCCGTCCCGCTGCTGGCGGCGCGACGGCGCAGCGGCCCTGCCGGCCCGCCCGACCCCGGCGACATCCCCGCCGCCTTGGAGCGGCTGTCGGCCCGCCCGGGAGCAGAAGGGCTGCGTCTGCTCGGGGCGTGCTGGCGGATCGGCGCAGACAGCGGCGCCACCTTCGCCACCGTGATCGCCGACCTGGCCGCCGCGCTGCGGGACGAGGAGGCCCAGCGCCGGGAAGTCGCGGCCCAGCTGGCAGGCCCCCGCGCGACCGCCCGGCTGCTGGCCGGCCTGCCCCTGCTCGGCCTGGGGATGGCCGCCGCCTTGGGCGCAGACCCCCTGGCCTTCCTCTGCGGCACCCTGCCGGGGCTGATCTGCCTGACCCTGGGCCTCGGGCTGGACGTGCTGGGCCTTTGGTGGACGAATCGCCTGGCCAGATCCGCCGAGGCGATGCGGTGAGCGCCACCCCTCCAACGTCCTTGGCATCCGGCGAGACGGGCAAGGCTTTCGCCACGGCCGGCATCGCCGAGAGGCGGTGTCGGCCCGCAGGCCGGCGCATGAGCACTGAACCTTTTCAACACGACGTTCCCGCAGGTGGAACCGGCGGCATCGGAGTCAGGGGCAATGCCGTGACCCGCAACGTCATGACCGTGGATACCGCAAGGGCTCCCGTCCGCGGTGCCCAAGACCACGTGTTGAAAAAGGTCCACTGGCGGAGGCAGGGAAGAGGTGTCCCAGGGGCGGTCCGCGAAGGCCCACGCCGTCGCCGCCGGGGACGAGAGGGCTCCACCGGAAGCGGCCGGGTGTGCTTTCGCCCTGGTGGGAGGCGGCAGGTGCAATCCCCGCTTCATTTCGGTGAGAAAACCTCGGTGAGCCTTTTTCGGCACGCCGTCTCCACACGTTGGGGCGGGGCGTCGCAACCGGAGACGATGCCGTGAATTGGAACATCGCAATACTGGACGTCATCGAGGCTTCTGGGGCACGCCTTGAGAAGGTTCAGCGAACGGCCATCGTGGTGAAAATTTCCAGTGGTGGCAAGAAAGGAGAACCATGAGTTTTGCGGCATGGCTGTGTATCGGATGTGCCGCGATGGCTGCTTTTCTCTGGGCTGAAGGGAACCTCATAGCAGTAAGGCGGCTCAATGTCGTGTTACCGCGACAGAAAAACGGAAGGGGAGGCCGGGCGGAGGCGCCCGGCGGTGGTGTCCGGTACGTTGGTGCAGGTCTTGCCGCTACCTCTCCGCCGGAAGGGAAGGAGTGGCAGCCCCCACAAGCCCTGCTCTCCGGCGGCGGTCACAGCTCGTCAGGGACGGCGGCCGGAAACTCCCCTCAACCGGGGCTGAAATTTGCAGAGCCGGCTGTCTTCGAAAGGGGTCGGCGGGTTTCTGAGGGGGCGGATTTCTCGCAAGGAGAAACCGCCGTCTCCTCGGTGGGCGGTTTGCTGCATGGGAATGACCGGACGGCGGCCACCGTGTCCAGAGCGGATTTCATGGAGCCGCTGAGCCGGGGCGACAGGGAACCCGATGCGGGGCGGCAAGGCGGTCCTGCCCGTGTGAAGGGCGGAGGAACGCGGAATCGGCGCCGCCGGTACTGGAGCGTGGCGCTGCTGTCGGGGCTGGCCATGGCGGCGCTCCTCGGCGGGCCGTTGGGGGTGCTGGGCGGGATCACGACCGCCGTGGGGGTGGCGGTTGCGCTCGGCCGGCTGGAGACCCGCGAGGAGCGGGAACGCCGGATGCGCATGGTCGCCGACCTGCCCATCGCCATCGGTCTGCTCGCGGCATGCCTGCGCGGCGGCCTCTCCTGGGATGAGGCGGTCGAGGCGGTCTGTGACGCCGTCGGCGGCCCGCTGGGCGCCGAGCTGCGCGCCGTCGCCGCCAGGGTGCGGCTGGGCGCGGATCCGGCCGCCGCCTGGCTGGCTCTCGCGCAGGAGCCCGAACTGGCGCCGCTGGCCCGCACCGTGGCCCGCGCCGTGGACAGCGGGGCGGCGCTCGCACCGGCACTGACCAGGCTCGCCGCGGACCGCAGGGCGGCGGCGCGCGCCGCCGCGGCGGCACGCGCCCGCGCCGTCGGCGTCCGGGCGGTGGCCCCTTTGGGGCTGTGCTTCCTGCCGGCGTTCATCCTGCTGGGCGTGGCTCCGGCGGTCGCCGGGATCGCCCAGACCCTCCTTCTGCCGTTTTGAAGCAGGTCCCAGGCCGCCGCCCGTGAGGAGACGGTCCGGTGTCCTGGCCCGGGGCGATCGGGCAAACGAATCGCCGGCCACCAGGGGTGACCGGCGATTCGCTGTGCAGGGGCTTACCTGAATGCGCAGGGGCTCACTTGAAGCGGCGGGCGCCGAGGGTCTTCATCAGCTGCGGCCACACCCTCTTGGCCTCCCGGATCCAGTAGGGCCAAGAGTGCCGGCCGTCCCCGTAGATGTGCGCGGTCACGGGGATCTTCAGCTTCTTGAGCCTGTTGTAGAAGACCTGGTTGCTGTAACCGATCGCCGCCTCGCTCACCAGGCCGATGTCCCACGGCGCCATGTTGGGGTTCTCATACGGGCCGGGCCGTCCGGTCGTCCCGCTGGAGATGTAGAGCTTGGTGCCGCGCAGCTTGGGAGCCAGCGTGGTGGGGTCGTGCGCCTCCCAGTTGGCCCGGTCGCGGACCGGGTGGCCGTAGACGGCATAAGGGTTGCTGGTGGTCCCGCTCATCGTGTACAGCAGCAGCTGCGGCATGCCCGGGGCCAGCAGTGACAGCGGGCCGCTGAAGGAGGCGGCGTAGCGGAACATCTTGGGGAAGCGCGCCGCGTAGGTGATGCAGCCCTGGCCGCCGGAGGAGTTGCCGATGCAGGCCCGGGCGCCGCCGGCGCGGAAGTTCCGCTCCACCAGCTGCTTGACCTCAAGGGTGTGGAAGGTCTCCCACTTGGGGATGCCGCGCTTGCCGCCGTTCCACCAGTTGGTGTAGGAGCCGTTGTCTCCGGCGGGCATGACGACCATGACGTCGTACTTCCACGCCCAGGCCTCGATGTTGGTGGAGCGCGTCCACGAGACGTAGGTGTCCCGGCCCCCGTGGTAGGCGTACAGGACGGGCCAGGTCCGCTTGGCGGTCCGCTTCCAGTTCCGCGGCACCAGGACCCGGACCTTCGCCTTACGGCCCAGCGCCTTGGAGTTGATGGTGAAGTCGAACTGACGCTTCTTCTTGATCCACTTGACCCCGGCGATGGAGGCCCCGTTGGAGGCCTTCTTGAACTTGGGGGCGGCGTAGGCGGGGTCGATGACAGCGGTCATCGCGAGCGGACTGATGAGGGCGACGGTGATCGCTCCCACCCGGCGTGTCAGACGTCGCCGTGACCCTGCTGGCATGTCATCCTCCGCTGCTTCTCCGGCGCCACCCGCACGGCTTCTCCGACTGCGAGGGGAGGGCAGAGCGGCCGGGAGCCCATCCCCTTGTCGTCCTCCACCGGGCGGTGGGCGGGGACGGAAGTTCCAACTGCGGATGGCGGGTCGGGGGTGTCGGGAGTATCGGTTGTTGCGGCACAGTACACCAAATCCAATAACAGGTCAGCAGCCGGTTGCCGGATCGGTCCGCCCGGAACGCGGATATCCCCAGGTCAGCACCTTCCTGGCAGGTTGCGGCCGACTGCGCGACGGCGGCGGTGGCCGGTGCGGCGCCCCGGCGTCCGGCCGTGATCATGGACGTGCCGCGGGGGGCGGCCCTGCGGATGCCACCGGCCTCATGTCTGCTCGGCCGCCGTGATTTTGCGTTTATCCACAGAGTCTCGCTCGGCTTTTCGTGCTCCCTTGAGCGCCGCAGAGTTGGTGCCGAGACGATCCCGTTCTCTCGACGCGAAGGGAGACCACGGATGAAGGCGGTCGGAAAAACACTGGAACGCCGGCTCCGCTCCGCCCGCGACCGCGGCATGTCCACCGCGGAGTACGCGGTGGGAACGGTCGCGGCGGCGGCGTTCGCGGCGCTCCTTTTCAAACTGGTGACCAGCTCGGAAGTGCGATCCCTGCTCATGGGGATCATCCGCGGCGCACTGCAGTCGGTGGGGTGATCGCATGGCCGTGCAGCCCCGGCGCTCGCACCTTGCATCGGCGCCGCCGCACTCCGGTGAACCGCCGTGCCGTTCGCCGGACCTTTTCCAGCACGCCGTCCCCGCAGGTCGCCTGCGGGCGCGCCGTAGCCGGAGACGGCGCTGCGAGCAGAGACGTCCCAACGCCGCACACCATCGTTTTCAGCGCTCCGTTTCCGCAGCTCAAGGCGGATACGTCCCGATCGGGGGCGTTGCCGTGCCCTGTGACGGCACAGCGGCGGGCCCCGCCGAGGCTCCCCTCCCCGCTCTCCGAGGCCACGCCCCGCCCTCAAGACCGCACATTGCAAAAGCCCCGCACCGGCCGCGCGACCGCTTCCCCTGGCGGCAGGGTGGCCGCCCCGCCGGCGGGGCCCGAGGCCCTTCGACGGGCGGGAGCTTTGGCTTCGCCACGGTCGAGATCGCGGTGGCGCTCCCCGCCCTCCTGCTGGTCACCGTGGCCGCGCTGTGGGGAGTGACGATCGCCTCGGCCCAGCTCGCCTGCGCCGACGCGGCGAAAACGGGAGCCCGCGCCGCCTCCAGAGGCGAGCCCCTGCCGGCCGTCGAGCTGGCGGTGGCTCAGGCCGCTCCGGCCGGGGCCGACGTCAGGGTCCACCGGGACGCCGAGCTGAGCACGGTCGAGGTGACCGCCCGGATCCACGCCCCCGGCATGACCGGCCTGCCACCGGTGGTGCTCCACGCCCGAGCCCTGGCGGCCACCGAGCCCGGAGCAGCCGACCCGTGAGAACGACCCCCGCACGCCGGACGCGGCGGCCGCCGAGGAACGGCACCAAGGAGTCCCGAGCGGTTTCCCTCAACCGAACACCCCATGCTGAAAGAGCCCGATGGCCCCTCGCTGAGCCGGATGCACGACGCCGAAGGAACCCGGTCGCCTTCCTCGGCCGGATACGTGACACCGAAAGAGCCTGGCGACTTGTGTTAGATCGGGCGTGCGATGTGAAGGGAGTCCAGCGGTCTTTTCTGAGCCGGATGTGTGGCGTTGGAGGGGTCCGGTGGCCTTCCTGGGATAGATGCGCGACGTCGAAGGGACCTGGCGGCCTTCCTCAGCCTGAGGTGTGCCGCAGGGCGGTCCTGGTGGCCTCTCAAACCAGATGCGTAACTCCGTCTGGTGTCACGGTCGATGTTCCGCGTTGCGCTGCTCTTGGGTTCTCGCTTGTGGTGGTGTTCTGTGGCCAAGGGGTCAGAGGGTGCGTCGTTGAGGCGGTCCTGATGGCTTCTCAAGCCGGATGTGTAACTCCGTCTGGTGTCGCGGCTGATGTTTCGCGTTGCGCTGCTCTTGGGTTCTCGCTTGTGGTGGTGTTCTGTGGCCAGGGGGTCAGAGGGCGTGTCGTCGAAGTGGCCGCATGCAGTCCACCAGGCGCGGTGATGCTCGCAGCGCGCAGATCGCCTGGTGAAAACCGGCGGGCGGTGACCGGGCTGATCGCTTCGGCTCGGCTGGTCTGGGGCTTTCAGGGGCTTTGCGATCAGGGGCTAGGGCGTTCTTCTGACGCCGTTGCGGGGCTGGAGGCCGCGGGGCGATGACCGCGGGTGCGTCCGTCGGGCACCGGGGCCGGTACCGGCTGGGGGCGGTGATGTCACGACGAGTGAAGGATGGTGCACGGATGGGGATCTGGTTTCGAAGGCCACCGGCCCTTTTCCACAGGCTTCTTGGGCGGGGTGATGTCGGGCTGCCTGGGTGGGCGCTCGGCTCATCGGGTCGGTTTCGTGGCCGGGTGAGGGCTTTAAGGGGCTTCGGCGGTCGGGAACTCAAGGGGGCGGGCGGCGGTGGGGAGCGTGGGTCCGGGACCGTTTGGGTGCTGGCGTTCGCGGCGCTGGTCTGGATCGTCGCGGTGACGGTGATCAGCGCGGGAGGGGTGCGGGCGGCGCGGCATCGGGCCCATGGGGCGGCGGATCTGGCGGCGCTGGCGGCGGCTGCGAAGGCGGCGGAAGGCGGTGCGGCGGCGTGCCGCCGGGCGGCGGTGGTCGCGCAAGGGGCCGGCGGGCGGCTGTCGTCGTGCGCGGTGCGGGGCTCGGTGGCGGACGTGGAGGTGGCGGTGATCGTCCGGTTGCCGGCCCCGTTGGGGCGAATGCACCTTATTTCCCGGGCCAGGGCTGGTCCACAGCGGCTGGACGGCGTAAGTTAGTCCTCCGGCGCTCCCGTTGTACGGAGCGTCAATAGCTTGACGTCCAGCTGCACGGAGCGTGGTCGTGGCTGGGGTGAGTCTCGGTCCGCCGTTCCAACGCCACAACCCTGTGATTCAGATTACTTCCCGGTACGTTACGCTGCTGTAAGCGCTTGGGTACCAGCAGGCACACCTGGATCGCAGTGGACCGCTGGACCGCAGTGGCGACGATGAGTCGTCCGTCGAAGGGATTACCGCTGTGACGAGGACTCGCAGGCTCGGAGCGCTGCTCATCGCAACCCCCCTTGCGGCAGGCTTCACGATCTTCGCGAACCCGACGGCCGTCCACGCGGTCTCCGGCAGGCTTCCCTCCGGCAACATCACCGCTCCGGCGGACGGAGCCGTGATCACCAGTGGGACGCAGGTGACCGCCCGCGCCACCTTCAGGGACATGCTGCTCGGCGTCAGATTGCGGGTCAAAACCCCCGACGGCGGCGACCAGCTGCTGGCCAGCGGCAGCATGAAGGGCGAGATCTCGGGAACCTTCAACATCCGCCGCAACGGCCGCTACACCGTGCGCCTGGTCGGGACGACCACGACGGTGTACGACACCAGCACCATCGTGGTGAAGGTGCCGCCGGCCACGCCGTCGGGGCTGTCGGCGAAGGTCTCCGGCGGCACGCTGTCGGTCACCTGGAACCTCGGCCTGGAGGACGACCTCACCGGCTACACCGTGCAGGCCGGTGGCGTGGGCAGCAAGTCCGGCTCCCCCCAGAGCCTGTGCAGCGGGACGATCTGCTCCGCCAAGTTCAGCCTCGGCTCCGTGCAGGCCGATTCGGTGAGGGTGAGCGTCAGCGCCCGGCGGCCCGACGGGCTCGGCGGGTCCGTCTCATCCGGCGCCGCTTCCACGTCCGTCCAGATTCCCGGTGGCGGCGGTGACGGCGATGACGGCGGTCGCGGCGGCGACAACGGCGGCGGCGGTGACAACGGCGGCAACGGAGGCAACGGAGGCGGCGGCAGCCCGCTGCCGCTGCCGGAGTTCAACGGAGAGGGCGGAGGGAACGGCGGTGGCGGCGGCACCCCGCTGACGCCGTTCAACGACGAGTCCCCGATCACGCTCCCGAGCGTCCAGCCCGATGGCGCGACGCCCGGCTTCACCTACCCGGCCCCCCTGGTCGCGGGACAGAACGCAGACGGCCCGGACTCCGCCATCAGCGGCCTTCAGTGGGGCAAGAGCGTGGCCACCGCCCTGATCCTGCTGCTCGTCGCGGCTCACCTGGGAACCTGGACGCGGCGCATGCGCGTGGCCCAGGCCGGGCTCAGCAGCCGCGGCATGGCGGCCAGGGCCGCTCGCAGCGGCAGCGGGCGGGCCCGCGTGGAGCGAACCCAAAAGCACATCGCCCGTGCCCAGTCCTCCGCCAAGTCTCCTTCCGGGCTCCGCCGCCTCCTCGGCGGAGGCACGGCCGCGAAGCAGACCCCCGGTGCGAAGACCCGTCCGGCTCCCGCCGCCCCGAAGACCAGGCGGCCCGCCCGCGGCGCCACTCCCGCCGTGAAGCCGGGCGCGTCCGTCCGCGGCACCGCGCCCGCCGCCAAACCCGGAGCACCCGCACGCGGCGGCATGCCTTCGGGCAGGCCCGCTCCGTCCGCTCACGGCGCCGCACCTCCCACCAGGCCCCAGCCGATCGTTCGTGACGGGGCGCCCGCCGCCAAACCCGGAGCGGAGATGCGCCCCGGTGCGCCCGTCATGAAGCCGGGCTCCGCCCCCCGGGCCGGTGCGCCCGCCGCCGGGCCGGCTGCCGGCGGCGCGCAGGCTCCCACCGGCAAGGCCGATCGCTGAGCCTGAAAACCGTGGAGCGGCCCACCGGCTGCCGCATCCGGCGGCCGGTGGGCCGCATCTGGCCGGGATGAGCCGCTTCGACGGCGACGAGACCGCCACCGCAAGGCGTGAACGCGCCCATGCAGTGAGGCTTTCTCAACGAAAAAAGGAGCGCGCTTCCCTGCAGTAGCGACTCCCAGCAGAGCGAAAGCGCGCCCGGCGGTGGACGCCCTCGTCTCCGGTAGCGACGGCATGGGCCTTCGGGGGGCGCCCCTGCGCCGTTCTTCCTCTGCATTCGCCGGTGCTCATGCGCCAACCCATGGGGCGATGCCGCTTCTCGGCGCCTACTCGTTGAGAAAACCTCGGTGAGCCTTTTCACCACGCGGTCTTGGACACCTGAGGCGGGAGCCCCGGCGGTATTCGAAGGCACGACGTTGCAGGTCACCGCACCGTTCCTGGCCTCAAGACCCCTATCCCCACTTGGGGAACATCGTGTTGAAAAAGGTTCTCGGGCGGGGGCGCAGACGGGACGTCACTGAGCGGGCCGCAAGGGCTGCGCGGCTCACGGCCGGGTGGGAGGAGAGGGCCGTCGGGATTGGCAGGCCGCGCCATGGCCCCGGTGGGAGGCGTCACGCCGTGAGGCGGGCTTGTATTCGCTGAGAGAACCTTGGTGACGTCCAGGTCTCTACGTCCTCACAGGGTTTTGCGCCGGAAACGGGGTGTTGCCCCGCCAGGGCGTCCAGCGAAGGAGTCACTGGACGACGGGCTGCTGAGGGGGGTGTGGGTGGGACGGTGACGACAGGGAATGCCCGGGGCCGGATTCGCGGCGGATACGGGCCAGCTCGCGCTCCAGATGCCGCTTTTCCATCTCCAGGGCGGTGATGGACTCCTCGTGTTCTTCGCGGAGATAGCGCAGTTCGCGTTTGGTGCGCACATAGCGGTATGTCCCGAAGACCGCGAGGGTGAGGCCGGCGATGAAGACGGTGGCGACGATGACGCCGGCGAGGAAGACGTGCCACAGGGTGGTGACGCCCGGGACGGGCTCGCCGAAGACGAAAAGCTGCGCGGCGGCGTCATTGGCCAGCGCGGCGCCGATGCCGGCGGCGATCGCGGCGCCGGCGATGAACAGGCCCATGAAGATCATGTTCATGGTCTCCTCTCCGGGGGGCGGGAACCGGAGGATCTTCGTCAGGGAGGGAGGGTAGACCCTTTCGCAATCGGGGCGCTACGGTTCGGTGATCTTGGGGGCGCCGCGCAGCAGTTCGCCCAGCAAAATGACCGCACCCTGCTTGTGCAGGGGGTCGTTGCCGTTTCCGCATTTGGGGGACTGGATACACGAGGGGCAGCCGCTTTCGCATTCGCAGGCGAGAATGGCCTGCCGGGTGGCGTGCAGCCACTCGGCGGCGTCGCGATAGCCGCGCTCGGCGAAGCCCGCTCCGCCCTCGTGGCCGTCGTAGACGAACACGGTGAGCAGCCCGGTGTCGGGATGCAGGGCCGTGGAGACGCCGCCGATGTCCCACCGGTCGCAGGTGGCGAAGAGGGGGAGCAGCCCGATCGAGGCGTGCTCGGCGGCGTGGGCGGCGCCCGGCAGGTCCGCCGCGTCCAGGACCCCGGCCTGGCCGGGTGAGAGCGTCCACCAGACCGCGCGGGTGCGCAGGGTGCGGGGCGGCAGGTCGAGCGGTTTCTCGCCGAGCATCTCGCCGGACAGCAGGCGCCGCATCTGGTAGGCGACGACCTGCCTGGTGACCTCCACGGTGCCGAAGCACAGCCGGGCCTCGCCCCAGGCGCAGGTGCGGAGCGTTTCGATGATGCGGATGTCGGTGACGTCCCGGGCGACCGTGGAGTAGTCGGCCTCGGCGGGCTCGACCAGCGCGACCGCATCCTCCAGGTCCAGCGTCCGCACCAGGAACGACTCGCCCTGGTGCAGGTAGACCGCGCCTTCGTGGACGGTGCTGTGCGCCGACGGCTCGTCCACGGTGCCCAGCAGCCGCCCGGTGGAGGCCTCGACGACCTGGATCGGCTCGCCGCCGGCCCCCCGGATGTCGGTCAGGTCGCAGGCCCGCTCCCGCCGCGTCCAGTACCAGCCGGTGGCGCGCCGCCGCAGCATGCCGGACTCCACCAGCTCCGCCAGCACCTCGCCGGCCGCCGGGCCGAACAGCTCTGCGTCCGCCTCGGTCAGCGGCGACTCGGCGGCGGCCGCGCACAGGTGCGGCGCCAGGACGTAGGGGTTGTCGGGGTCCAGCACGGTCGCCTCGACGGGCGTACCGAAGATCGCCTCAGGGTGGTGCACCAGGTAGGTGTCCAGCGGGTCGTCCCGGGCCACCAGCACCGCCAGGGCCTCCCGCCCGGCGCGTCCGGCCCGTCCGGCCTGCTGCCACAGCGAGGCGCGGGTGCCGGGCCAGCCGCACACCAGCACCGCGTCCAGCCCGCTGACGTCCACGCCCAGCTCCAGGGCGTTGGTGGAGGCCAGCCCGATGATCCGGCGGGAGCGCAGCGCCTCCTCCAGCGCCCGCCGCTCCTCGGGCAGGTAGCCGGAGCGGTAGGCGGCCACCCGGTCGGCCAGGTCCGGCGCGGACTCCTGCAGGGCGCGGCGGGCGCTGAGCGCGATCGACTCGGCGCCGCGCCGGGAGCGGACGAACGCCAGCGTCTGCACGTCCTCGGCGACCAGGTCGGCCAGCAGCTCGGCGGTCTCGGCGGTGGCCGAGCGGCGCAGCGGGGCGCCGTGCTCGCCGCGCAGGTCCGTCAGCGGCGGCTCCCAGAGGGCGAACGCGGCGGCGGCCCGGGGCGAGGCGTCGTCGGTCACCGCCTCCACCGGCAGCCCGGTCAGCCGCCGGGCGGTCACGGCCGGCTCGGCGGTGGTGGCGGAGGCGAGGATGAAGACCGGCAAGGCCCCGTAGCGGGCGCACAGGCGGCGCAGCCGGCGCAGCACCTGGGCCACGTGGGAGCCGAACACGCCCCGGTACCCGTGCGCCTCGTCGATGATCACGTACCGGAGCCGGCGCAGGAACGCCGCCCAGCGGGCGTGTCCCGGCAGGATCGACCGGTGCAGCATGTCGGGGTTGGTGAGCACGTAGTTGGCGTACTTGCGCACCCATCCGCGTTCGTCGGGCGGGGTGTCGCCGTCGTAGGTCGCCGCCCGCAGCCGCGTCAGGCGCAGCGAGCGCAGCGAACGCAGCTGATCGGCCGCCAGCGCCTTGGTCGGGGCGAGGTAGAGCACCGTCCCCTCCCCGCCGTCCCGCGCGGCGGATGCGGGCCTTTCCCGCCCGGGCGGGACGCCGGCGGGGGCGCGTTCGTCGGCGTCCTCGCCGAGGACGGCGGTGAGGGCGGGCAGCAGGTAGGCCAGGGACTTGCCGGAGGCGGTGCCGGTGGCGATGATCACCGAGCGGCCGGCGCGGGCCAGCTCGGCGGCCTGCACCTGGTGCCGCCAGGGGGCCTGGATGCCGGCCAGGGCCAGCCGGTCCACCAGTGTCCGCGGCGTCCACGGCGGCCAGGGCGCCCGGTGGCCCGGCCGGGGCGGGACGCTGTGCACATGGGTGACCCGGCCGTCCCGCCGCGGGTCGGCGAGCAGCTTGGCCAGGACGCCGCCCCCACCGGGAGCGGGCCCGTCCCGCCCGGTGGAGCCCAAAGATCGAAAACTTTGTGCGGACACAGGTTTCCAGTCTGACATCCTGGGCACAAGGTGGAGATACGTCCCGGCGGCGACGTCGGCACCCCCTGCCCTCATCCACCGGGTGATACTCGGTTGCGCGCGGGCCTATGCAGGCGCGCTGACGCGGCATGGGGTCCGCGGGCCGTCACCTGGCGGAATCGCGTATGCGTGACGCCGGGTCGTGGTTGAATCACGGCGGGGTTCCGTTGCCCCGACCCAATGCGGCACGGCGCTGGAGGAGTCTGTGGACCTGAAGGTGAACGACTACACCACCGACGATGGCCTCACGGTCATCAGCGTGGAGGGCGAGATCGACGTCTACACGGCGCCGAAGCTTCGCGAGAAGCTCATCGATCTGGTCAACAAGGGGAAGTATCACCTCCTGGTGGACATGGAGAAGGTCGAGTTCCTGGACTCGACCGGGCTTGGCGTCCTGGTCGGCGGCCTCAAGCGGGTCCGCGCCCACGACGGTTCGCTGGAGCTGGTGTGCACCCAGGAGCGCATCCTGAAGATCTTCCGGATCACCGGGCTGACCAAGGTCTTCGGGATTCACGACTCCATCGAGGACGCCCAGGAGAAGCGCAAGGGCGCCAAGTAGCGGCTGCACGCGAGACGGCCCCCGAGATGGCGACAGTTGAGGTCACGTTCAGCGCGCTGCCCGCCCATGTGCGAACGGCGCGACTGATCGTCACCGCCGTGGCCCGGCGCAGCGGTGTGGCGGAGACACTGCTGGACGAGGTGCGGCTGGCGGTCGGTGAGGCGTGCTCGCGGGCGGTGGAGGCTCATCTGCGGCACTGTCCGGACGAGCCCGTACGGCTGGAGCTGAGCGACGACGGCGGCCGGTTCGAGGTCGTCGTCAGCGACTCGGTCCCCGGAGACGACGCGGCGGGTGGTGCGGATCCGCAGCCCGTCACGCCGCCCCGGGGGGATGCCGGCCCGGGCTTTTCCCGCGGCGCCTTCGATCTGGGCGGCCTGGCCGACGATGTGTCGGAGCTGGGCCTGGCGGTGATCGAGGGCCTGGTCGACGACGTGGAGATCGGGTCCACCCCCAAGGGCGTCCAGATCCGCATGAGCTGGCCCAAGAGCACCTGACCCCCTCATCGTCGGGCGGGAGCGGCCCGCCCCGGCCCGCACGGAGCGCTCGCCCCGTGCGGGCCTTTTCATGCCCGCGGGCGGCTTCCGGAAAGGACGTCCCCGCAGGCGGCGGCCGGCGCGATTGATCGTCGAAATCCGTTTTCCGGCCCCTGGACGTCCGGGCTGAAAAACGCTATGAGATCATTTATCGGACGATATTTTCGATCTTGTCATCCGGATCGTGGTTAATTATGTTTATCGACCGGCCATATGGGGCCTGATTCGGATGATGAGGTGTGAATGATGATGGGCATGATGCCTGTGGTGAACGACTGAAATTTAAGCCGGTTCCCTGACCTGGGGTGATGCCGAGAAGGCGGGCCAGAACGCGAAATTCCCAGGTATGTCCGGCGGCTTTTCGGGGAAGGCGGCATGCGTGCCCTCGGAGGCTTCTAATCCGGGCTTGGCCTGCGTAGACTCCCGGCACCCGCTACGCCCCGCGAGGTGTGCGAAATGCCCTGCGGGGTAGGCGGTGAAGATCGTCTGTTCGACGGTCCCGAGCGCAACGCCCTGTCGAGGAGGACAGATGTCTGGGCTTTCCCTGTCGAGCCCGGCCGGCGGCGCCGAAATCGATCTCGGTGGCGGCGACCTGGCCCTGGTCGCCATCGTCGGATTGGTCGCGCTGCTGGCGCTGATCGTCGCCGGATGGCTGGTCCGCGAGGTGCTGGCCGCCGGTCAGGGCACCGAGAAGATGCGCAACATCGCGCGGGCGGTGCAGATAGGCGCGGGCGCCTACCTGAAACGTCAATTCCGCACGGTGGCGATCTTCGTCGTGCTGATCCCGCTGCTGCTTTTGCTGCTGCCCGCCGACGACATGGCGGTGCGGATCGGCCGTTCGGTGTTCTTCGTGATCGGGGCGCTGTTCTCGGCGATCACCGGCTTCGCCGGCATGTGGCTGGCGGTGCGCGGCAACGTCCGGGTCGCCGCCGCGGCCCGGGACGGGGACGCGGCCGCCGAGCGGCGGGCCATGCGGCTGGCCTTCCGCACCGGCGGCGTGGCCGGCATGTTCACCGTGGGGTTGGGCCTGTTCGGCGCCGCCGTGGTGGTGCTGTCCTACCAGGGCGGCGCCCCGGGCGTGCTGGAGGGCTTCGGCTTCGGCGCCGCGCTGCTGGCGATGTTCATGCGGGTCGGCGGCGGCATCTTCACCAAGGCCGCCGACGTCGGCGCCGACCTGGTCGGCAAGGTCGAGCAAGGCATCCCCGAAGACGACCCGCGCAACCCGGCCACCATCGCCGACAACGTGGGCGACAACGTCGGCGACTGCGCCGGCATGGCCGCCGACCTGTTCGAGTCGTACGCGGTGACGCTGGTGGCGGCGCTGATCTTGGGCACCGTGGCGTTCGGCACCCACGGGCTGGTCTTCCCGCTGATCGTGCCCATGATCGGAGTGATCACCGCGATGATCGGGATCTTCGCGGTGGCGCCGCGGGCCCGGGACCGCTCCGGCATGACCGCCATCAACCGCGGCTTCTTCATCTCCGCGATCATCTCGGCGCTGCTGGTGGCGGTGGCCGCCTACGGCTACCTGCCGTCCTCCTTCGCCGAGCTCGGCGGCGTCACCGACCCGCAGATCACCGCGCTGGAGGCCGACCCGCGCCTGGTGGCGCTGGGCGCGGTGCTGATCGGGATCGTGCTGGCCAGCGCCATCCAGCTGCTGACCGGCTACTTCACCGAGACCACCCGCCGGCCGGTGCGGGAGGTCACCGCCAGCGCCCGCACCGGCCCGGCCACCGTGGTGCTGTCGGGGATCTCCCTGGGCCTGGAGTCGGCGGTCTACTCGGCCCTGGTGATCGGCGCCGCCGTGTACGGGGCGTTCCTGCTGGGCTTCGGCAACACCACGGTGGCGCTGTTCGCGGTGGCCATGGCGGGCACCGGGCTGCTCACCACGGTCGGCGTGATCGTGTCGATGGACACCTTCGGCCCGGTCTCCGACAACGCCCAGGGCATCGCGGAGATGTCCGGGGACGTGCACGGCGAGGGCGCCAAGGTGCTGGAGCGGCTGGACGCCGTCGGCAACACCACCAAGGCGATCACCAAGGGCATCGCCATCGCCACCGCCGTGCTGGCGGCCACCGCGCTGTTCGGCGCCTACCGGACGACCGTGGAGACGGCGCTGGCCGGGGCCTCGGCCGGGGTGCGGGACGCGCTGGGGACCTACGCCGACTTCAGCCTGTCGATCGACTCGCCGAACGTGCTGATCGGGCTGATCGTCGGCGCCGCGGTGGTGTTCCTGTTCTCCGGGCTGGCGATCATGGCGGTCAGCCGGGCGGCCGGCCGGGTGGTCATCGAGGTCCGCGAGCAGTTCCGCAGCAAGCCCGGGATCATGAACCACACCCAGGAGCCCGACTATGACCGGGTGGTCGACATCTGCACCCGCGACTCCCAGCGCGAGCTGGCCACCCCGGGCCTGCTGGCCATCATGACGCCGATCGCGGTGGGCTTCGGACTCGGGTACGCCCCGCTGGGGGCGTTCCTGGGCGGCGCCATCGCGGCCGGGGTGCTGATGGCGGTGTTCCTGGCCAACTCCGGCGGCGCCTGGGACAACGCCAAGAAGCTGGTGGAGGACGGCAAGCTGGGCGGCAAGGGCAGCGAGGCGCACGCCGCCACCGTGATCGGCGACACCGTGGGCGACCCGTTCAAGGACACCGCGGGCCCGGCCATCAACCCGCTGATCAAGGTGATGAACCTGGTGTCGCTGCTGATCGCGGACGCGATCGTGACCTACTTCGGCAACCTGCCGCTGCGGGTCGGCGTCACCGTGGCCGCGGTGCTCATCGTGATCGGCGCGATCGTCTGGTCCAGGAACCGGGCCGTCCCCATCGGCCCCGGCGGCGTCCCGCCCGCCGCCGGCAGCCCGGAGATGGCCGCGGTGGGCGCTTCCGGCGGCACTGCGCCGACCGCCGCGCCCTTGGCCGCCGAGCCGCCGCTCGAGACCCCGGCCTCCCGGGAGCCCGGCGGCACCGAACCGGCCGGCGGCCCCGCCCCCAAGCCGCCGTCCTCCTGAGGGGACGGCGCGCCGGGCTTGCCCGGCACGCCGTCCCCTCAGGCCGGGACCGGGGGTGTCCGCGGCCAGGGGCGAGCCGGTGCCGGCAACGGCCGTCTCGGCGTCCCGGCCTTCAAAGCCGCGCGCTGAGGAGGGTCGCTGAGCGGCGCACGCACTGACACGACGTTCCCGCAGGTGGGAGCGGGGGCCTGGGGGTCAAGGACGATGCCGTGACCGGCGACCTCATGACCTCGGATACCGCCTGAGCTCCCGTCGTCGGCGCCCAAGACCACGTGTTGAAAAAGGCTTACTGGGTGAGGCCCGGTGCGTGCGCCGCGGGGCCGGGCAAGCGGCCGAGGCGAAGAACGCAAGTACGCTCGAGGGTTCCCCTTCGCGCCGTGAAGGGGAACCCTCGCTTGCTCATGGTCCTGGGCATGCAGCCTTCCCCGACGCCCTGCGCATGCGAGGAGGAGCGAGGACGGGGCAGTTGCAGGGAACTTTTTCGGCGTGCCGCTGGGCGGTGCGGGGAGGGCGATGCCCTTCGGGCCTGCTGTTGAAGCCTTCGAAAGCACTGGGCTGGTTGAGCGGAGGTGGCCCGGTCGTCCTGTCAACGGTCGATCGAGGGGGCTGTTAAGGGGAATCCTCGCTTGCTCATGGCCCTGGGCGCGCAGCCTTCCCCGACGTCCTGCGTGTGCGGTGGGGAGCGAGGACGGAGCGTCTGCAGGGGACCTTTTCGGCGCGCCGCTGGGCGGTGCGGGGAGGGCGATGCCCTTCGGGCCTGCTGTTGAAGCCTTCGAAAGCATTGGGCCGGTTGAGCGGAGGTGGCCCGGTCGTCCTGCCAACGGTCGGATTGAGGGGACCGTTATTCGGATGCATGACCCGGCCGCCGCGGGGATCGTGAGGGCATGGGGATGGACGATGAGCAACTGCGGGCACAGCTGACGCTGCCGCGGTTTCCGCGTTCGGCGGCCTATGACCCCCGCTGGCTGATCCGCAACGTGATGGGGCCCAACCCGCTGTGGCTGCTGGAGGAGCTCACCGCGCGGATGCCGCTGCGGCCGGGGATGCGGGTGCTGGACCTGGGCTGCGGCAAGGCCGTGACCTCGATCTTCCTGGCCCGCGAGTTCGGGGTGACCGTGTGGGCGGCCGACCTGTGGGTCGCGCCCACCGAGAACCTGGCCCGCATCCGGGAGGCCGGGTGCGCCGACCGGGTCTTCCCCCTGCTGGCCGAGGCCAGGGAGCTGCCGTTCGCCCACGGCTACTTCGACGCGGTGATCAGCATCGACGCCTACCACTACTTCGGGACCGACGACTTCTACGTGGGCTACCTGGCCGACTTCATCCGGCCCGGCGGGCTGCTGGGCATCGCCGTGCCGGGGCTGCGCGCGGAGATCGACCGGGTGCCCGAGCACCTGCGCCCCTACTGGCAGTGGGAGTTCGCATCGCTGCACTCGGTCGGCTGGTGGCGCCGCCACTGGGAGCTCACCGGCAAGGTCGGCGTCCTGGACGCCTGGGAGCAGGACGACGGGTGGCGCTACTGGCGGCACTGGTGCCGGGTCTGCGCGCAGGCCGGTGAGGACGAGACGGTGCGCGAGGCGTCCCGCCACGAGGCGCGGATGCTCGACGCCGACGAGGGGAGGACGTTCACCTTCGCCCTGCTGGTGGCAAAGAAGCCGGAGGTGGGAGGAACCTGACGGCCGGGGCAGGGGCAAGGGACCGTACTCTGGGTACAGGCATGACACACGCCCGCCGGCGGGCGGCGCGGCATTCGTCCGTGCCGTGTCCCGCTCGGCGGAGGTACGGGCCGGCGCAGCGAAGGGAAGACGGCGGGATGAGCGGCGATAGACCTCCGATGACAGGGGCGAAGGGATTCGCTGTGATCGTCGGTGGCATGTTCGGCATCATTGTGCTGCTCTGGGTGATCGCCGCCCTCGCCGCGCCCTGATCCCCCGCTCTCGCCGGGCGGAGCGGTCCGCGCACGGACGCGGTGCCGCCGCGATGACCGGCTGTTGAGAAGGTTCACCCGATCGGCAAGCGGTCGGGATGTTCACATGGCCGGGCGTGCGTGGTATTAGGGTGGGGCGATGCCCACTTTGATCGTTCTGCGTCATGCCAAGGCCGTCGACGGCGCCGGAATGGCCGACATCGACCGGCCGCTGGCGAGCCGGGGCCACCGTGACGCCGCGGCCACCGGCCAGTGGCTTCGTGAGAACGACCTGGTGCCCGATCTGGTGCTGTGCTCCACGGCGGTGCGCACCCGGGAGACCCTGGAGGATTTGGCGCTGCCGTCCCCGGTGGAGTTCGAGCCGGGTCTTTACGACAACCACGTCGACATCGCCTTCTCGCTGATCCGGGAGGTGGACGACGATGTCGACAGGCTGCTGGTGATCGGCCACAACCCCTCGATGCACCAACTGGTCTACGACCTGACCGGGGGTGCTCCAGAGTCGTTCCCCACTTGCGCCCTCGCGGTGATCGAACTGTCCGGTCCGTGGCCGGACACCTGGCCGGGCGGCGGGACGCTGCTGACCCACCGCACCCCCAAGGATTGACCCCGCCCGTCCGGCGATCACGCGGACGGCCCGGGCTCCGGCGGCGCTTCATCCCTCGCCGCACGGCTTCGCCGCCACCTGGGAATACGGCGGCAAGGTGAGCTGGATCGAGGTGCGCCTGACCGAGGAGGGCGGGAGCCGTACCCCCCGCCTGGAGCTGGAGCACATCGCCCACGACGACATGTGGGAGCAGTACGGCCCCGGCGCCACCGGCATCGGCTGGGACTCGATCCTGCTCGGGCCGGCCGGCCACCTGTCCCCTGGCGGCATCACCCCCCGAGGAGTCCGCGGCCTGGATCGCCTCCGAGGAGGGCAGGCTGTTCACGACCCTCAGCAGTGAGCGGTGGTGCGAGGCGAGCAACGCGGCGGACACCGACGAGGCCGCCGCCGAACGGGTCCTGGCCGCCCACACCGCCCGGGAGTGACCTCGGCGCATCCGGCGGTGGCCGCCGTCCCGGCCGGTCGTGGGCCGCGTGAGGGCACGGCAGTCGTCCCGGACGGAAAGGGAGGTGCCCGAACTCTCCCGGATATGATCATTTGCGCACATGATCCGCTTTCCGTCCTACGACGGCGCCCATCTGGCGGTCCACCCCACGGTCCAAGGCGGCCCGCCGCTGGTGTGCCTGCCGGGCGGTCCCGGCCGCGCCTCGCGCTACCTGGGAGACCTCGGCGGCCTGTCCCGGCACCGCCGGCTGCTGCGGCTGGACCTGCGCGGATCGGGGTATTCCGCATCCGGCGACCCGGCCGGCTACCGCTGTGACCGCATGGTCGCCGACGTGGAGGCGCTGCGCGTCCACCTGGGGCTGGAGCGCATGGACCTGCTCGCCCACTCGGCGGCCGGCAATCTGGCGCTCCTGTACGCCGCCCGCCACCCCGAACGGCTGCGCCGGCTCGTCCTGGTCACCCCCGACGCCCGGGCGGTGGGGATCTGCGTGACCGAGCGGGAACGCCGGGCCGTGCTGCGGCGGCGCGCCGACGAGCCCTGGTACGAGGACGCCTGCAAGGCGATCACGGCATGGCGGGCGGGGGAGGACACCCCCGCCATCCGGCTGGAGGCGGCCCCTTTCCGCTACGGACGCTGGAACGAGGCGGCGTTCGCCCACGCCCGCTGCGAGGAGGCGGAACTGGCCCGCTCCCGTCCCGTCGCCGCCGGCTACTACGCCGAGGGCGCCTTCGACCCGGCCCTCACCCGCCGGGCGCTGGCGTGCCTGCAGGCCCCGGTGCTGGTCATCGCCGGGGCCCTGGACCCCGACCTCACCCCGGAGCGGGCCGCCGAACTGGCCCGCCTCTTCCCCGATGGCCGTCTCGTCGTCGACGACTGCTCCGCCCACTTCCCGTGGGTCACCATGCCGCGGTGGTTCACCAAGACGGTTCACGACTTCCTGCGGTGACCGCCGGCGGACGGGCGGTTTCAGTACTGCAGGAAGGGCTCCTGGTCCTCGGCGTCGGCGGCCTCGATCTCGTCGCGGGAGATGCCCAGCAGGAACAAGATGGTGTCCAGGTAGGGCACGTTGACGGCGGTGTCGGCGGCCTGGCGGACCACCGGCTTGGCGTTGTAGGCCACGCCCAGCCCGGCGGCCTGCAGCATGTCCAGGTCGTTGGCGCCGTCCCCGATCGCCACGGTCTGGCTGATCGGGACGCCGGCGCGGCGGGCGAAGTCCTCCAGGGCGCGGGCCTTGCCGGCGCGGTCGATGATCGGGCCGACCAGCCGGCCGGTGAGCTTGCCGTCGCAGATCTCCAGCGTGTTGGCGGCCGAGTAGTCGATGCCCAGCTCCTCCACCAAGGAGTCGGTGATCTGGGTGAAGCCGCCGCTGACGATGGCGAACTTGTAGTCCAGCCGCTTGAGGGTGCGCACCATGGTGCGGGCCCCGGCGGCCAGGCGGATCTTGCGGCGGACCTCCTCCAGGCAGGAGGCGTCCAGCCCGGCCAGCAGGGCGACGCGCTCGCGCAGTGAGCCTTCGAAGTCCAGCTCGCCGCGCATGGCGGCCTCGGTGACCTTGGCCACCTCGTCCAGGCAGCCGGCCTGCTCGGCCAGCAGCTCGATGACCTCCCCCTGGATGAGGGTGGAGTCCACGTCCATCACGATCAGCCGCTTGGCGCGCCGGTGCAGGCCGGACGGCTGCACGGCCACGTCCACCTGCTGGGCGGCGGCCTCGGCGGCCAGCGCACCGCGCAGCGCCTCCGGGTCGGCGCCCGAGACGTCCATCTCGATGCAGGTGACCGGGTAGCGGGCCAGGCGCTCGATGCGGTCGATGTTGGCGCCGGCCGCGGCGATCCGCCCGGCGATCCCGGCCATCGCGGCCGGGCGCAGCGGGTTGCCCAGCACCGTCACGTGCAGCCGGCCGCGCCGCCGCGGGGCGTCCCGGTCGCGGGCGGTGGAGACCTCGACCTCCATGTCCAGGTCGGTGGCCACCTTCTCGGCGGCCGTCCACACCTTGCCGATGTCGGTGCCCCGGGCATAGGACAGCAGCACGCCGAGGATCAGCCGGCCGCGGATGACGACCTGTTCGACGTCGGTCACCGTTACCGGGAACTCCGCGAGCGTGGCGAACAGACGTGAGGTGACGCCCGGTCGGTCACGGCCGGTGAGCGTGATGAGCAGCGTGCGCTTGTGAGCCGTCCATGCTGGAACCTACGCTACCGGTCCGGCGCGGGTGTCCGGGGCGTGGGGGGAGCCGCACCGCCTGCTCGGCCTCGCACGAGCCGCGAAGAAGGGACGTTCTTTAAAAAAGGGACGTTGTGGGACTGGTCACGGCCTGGCCTCCACCCGCCGGGCCGCGACGACGCCCACCACCGCGATGACGACCAGCAGCGCCGCGCCGGTCCGCAGCCCCAGCTCCAGCCGGTCGGCGCCGAAGGCGGTGGCCAGCGCGCCGGCCAGGCCGATCGCCAAGGACGAGCCCAGCGTGTCGCTGAGCTGCAGCGCCGAGGTGTTGACGCCCTGCTCCTCCACCGGCGACTGGTTGAGGATCAGCACGCTCAGGCCGCTGAGCGCCAGGCCCATCCCGGCCCCGCCGACCACCCAGGCCGGGGCCGCCCACCAGCCCGACAGCTGCAGCGCCACGGAGGTCGCCACCACCCCGACGGCCACCAGCACCGCCCCGCTCAGCACGAAGAACGCCCGGGGACGCCGGGAGCGCCCCTGGTACTGGGAGGCGGCCGACCAGCTCAGCGACGCCAGCGTCAGCACCAGTCCCGCCTGGGTGGGGCTGAAACCGTGCAGCGAGGTCAACGCCAGCGGGATGAACACGTCGGTGCCGAAGAACGCCCCCGCCAGCAGGCCGCGCGCCGCCACCGTGGCCGGCACGCCGCGCCGCAGCCGCAGCGTCCCGGGCGGCAGCAGCCTGGGCAGCCCCCAGCCCAGCCCGGCCAGGCCCAGCACCGCCGCCGGCAGTGCCGGCAGGCCCGGGGCGTCCGCCGCGTACAGCACCGCGGCGGCGGCGAAGGCGGTGACGAAGGCGGCTTTCACCCGGCCCTGCCGGGCGGACGGGGCGCTTTGCGGCTCGGCCCGCCCGATCGACCGCAGCGCCGGCAGGAGCATCAGCGCGGCCGGGACGACCAAGGGCACCAGGCCCAGGAAGACCAGCCGCCAGTGGACGTGCTCGGCGATGACGCCGCCGGCGCTCGGCCCGATCAGCGAGGGCAGCACCCAGGCGGTGGAGGTCGCCGCGAACACCCTCGGCCGCAGCCGCTCCGGGTAGACCCGGGCGACCATCACGTACACCGCCACCAGCGTCAGGCCGGAGCCGACGCCCTGCACGGCCCGCCCGGCGACCAGCGCCGCCATCCACGGCGCGGTCCCGGCGATCACCAGCCCGGCCACGAAGACCGCCAGCCCGCTCAGCAGCGGCCGGGCCGGGCCGCGGCGGTCGATCCAGCCGCCGGCCAGCACGGTGGCGAGCATGCTGAAGATCAGCATCCCGCTGAAGCTCCAGCCGTACAGCGGCAGCCCGTCCAGGTCGTCGGCCACCACCGGCATCACCGTGCCGACCGCCATGGTCTCGAACGCCAGCAGGGTGATGACCAGCACGATGCCCATGGTCGGCAGCCGGTACCGGCCGCTCAGCAGGCCGGGGGCCGGGCGGGAGGGGTCGGCCTTGGCGGATTCGACGTCCGTGGGATGCTCCTTCGTCGCGGTCGTGGCGGCGGGCGCCTTGGGGGATTCGGCGAAGAAAGTCGCCTCCGCGAGGATACGGGCCCGCGTCCCTCCCGGCTCCACCAGGTGAACCCGCAGGTCAGGCCCTCGGGGTGCGGCGTGTCGGCATCCGGCCCGCCGGGCGCCGGGCGGGCGATGGGGGCCTTGGGCCGGTTGGAGGGTGCGCGGCGATGCACGCGCACAAAGATCGGCAAAGGATGTATAACGCCCCAGTGGGACGATGTGCCGAAGGGCACCGTGGCGCAGAATGACCGGGCGGGTTATGCGGTTCGCCCAAGAGTCTGATTCGCGATGGCCATTGCGGGGAGTACGGTCGGCAACGTGGGCATTGAGCACAAGAGCTGCGCGGAGCCGGGTGGACCCCTGCACGCGGTGAGTTCGGCGGTGCCCACGGTCACCGGCCACCGGCCGGTGTGCGGGGCGCTCGGAGGGCTCGGGCGGTCCGCCGGCGGGTACGGCCGTATGCGAGCACGCGCCGCTGCGGTATGGGCGGGCGCCACGGGGCATCTCTATCGGGACGCCGCCGTACCCGTCCTCGCACAGGAGATCGGGACGGTGACGCCCGGCGACGGGCAAGCCGCCGGGCCGGGGCGCCGGTCACCCGCCGGACGGCTCTGCGGCCCGGGACGACGGGCTCCGGTGCCGATCGCGCCGGGCCGCTCGGCCCCGAAGAGCGAACCTTTTTCAACGCGCCGTCTCCACGGGCCGGGACGGGGGCATCGTGGTCTGGGGCGATGCCGTGACCTGCAATGTCGCGGCGGCGCAGACCATCGGGGCTCCCACCCCCGGTACCTTGGAGCACGTGTTGAAAAAGGTTCGGCGCATGCGCGCTCGCGGCCTGCGGGAAAACAATCGGGACTCATGTCAGTGA
>Ga0207864_1001567_pt1 | contig 24582 bp, 26 predicted proteins | sample HigsolmetaAR202D_FD_184834 | JGI IMG/M metagenome (GOLD analysis project Ga0207864, IMG submission 184834) | Ionic liquid and high solid enriched microbial communities from the Joint BioEnergy Institute, USA - AR20-2-D (SPAdes) (version 2) ... | reverse complement strand
GGTGCTGGGCTCGAGGGGGGACCTCGCGTCGGTCGCGCGGGCGCGGGATTTCGACCGGACCGACGACTTCCTGGTGCAGCGGCAGGTGGCGTGGGCGACGCTGCACGGCGACGACGGCGCCCCCCGCCCCGGGTGGTGGCGGGTCTATTACGTGTTCGGCGAGGTGATCCCGTGCTGGTGGCATCCGGAGAACGGCGAGTACCGGCAGGTCAGCCTGCGCGAGTTGTGGATGCACGACCTGCTGCCGCTGGCGCGGCTGGCGACGGAGATCGCGCGCCTCACGCACATGGACTTCTTCTCGACCGAGATCTGCATGGCGGACGAGCGTGCCGGGAACGAAACGCCGTACCAGGCGCGGGGCCGGCCGTTCTATGTGATCGACTACGTGAACGACCAGTGCGACCTGCGGTGCCGGAGCGAGTGCGACGCCGCGCCGCCGGACGCAGTGGTGTGGCACCTGGCGGAACGGTTCGCCGACGTGGCGTGGCGGCATAAGCACGGGTTGCCGGTGGGGGAGAGCCGGTCGATCTGGTTGCGGAAGGCGCCGGATTCCGATCCGACGGTGTGACGGGGGGCGCCCGGGGCGGTCGGGGGCGGCGGCTTTCGGAGGCGGGGGGCGGTGGTTCGCGGTGGTTCGCGGTGGTTCGCGGTGGTCCGCCGCGCGCGTGTGGCGGCGGTCGGTGTGTGTCGGTGTCGGTCGGCGGCGGTCGGCCGATCATGTGGCGGCGGACGGCCGTGCCGAAAGTAAACCACACCGTACAGTTTACTAATGAGTTTCGCGCCTCCGGTTACTAATGAGTTTCGCGCCTCCGGACGGCTGCGTCCCCGCGCTCGACGGCTGCGACCCCGCTCTCGGCGGCTGATTTTCCGCCTTCGTCGGTTGCTATCCCGCTCCCGACGGCTGCGTCCCCGCCTTCGTCGACTACTTCCTCGCTTTCGCCGGCTGCGGCCCCCGCTTTCGTCGGCTGCTTTTCGGCACGGGCGGCGCGCGTCGCGCCGTCGGCCCGGGTGTGTCGGGGCGGCAGGTTGTGTAGGTGGGGAGGTTAGGGTGGCAGGGTGGGGTGCGGGGGTGGCGGACGGGCGTGCCGCGGGGGCAGCGGTGGGTTGTACTTCTGGCAAAGTGGGTGGGCACGGGCGGTGCTACTGCACGCGAGGCGGGTTGCGTGGGCGACGATTCGCGAGACGCCCGCGCGGGTGGTCCGAAAGGGGTTCCCGAACCGCATACGCAGGAGGTGTGACGATGATGTCGCTGACGCCGATCAACCGTCTCCGTGCGCTGGATGTGTTCTCCGATTTGACGCGCCAGCTGGAGCGGCTCTTCGAGGAGGTGCACGGCAACTGGCCGGAGCCGTTCGCGTCCGTCGGTGAGGCGTGGATCCCGCCGATGGATGTCGTGGAGACGGACGACGAGATCCGCTGCACGATCGAGATGCCGGGAGTCTCGAAGGAGAACCTGGAAGTAGCCGTCCAGGACCGGACGCTGCGAATTTCCGGGACGAAGATGGCGGAGCACGAGGAGGGTGGAGGCACGGCGTTCCGCCGCATCGAGCGGCGCTTCGGGCGCTTCGCGCGTCATCTGCGGCTGCCGGACCGGGTCGACATCGACCGGATCACGGCGAACTACGAGAACGGCGTCCTGACGCTGATCCTGCCGAAGTCGGAATCGGCGCGGGCGCGGCAGATCCCGGTAACGACGTCGGACGAGACGAAGTGAACGGGACTACGACGTCGCCTAAAAGAATGATCTCCCCGCGTCGGCCCCGGCGTATTGCCGGGGCCGTTCGCGTTTCGTCTCAGAACCGGCGATCCCCCTGGAGGAGCCCGCCGAGGAGGTCTGCGCCGAACCCGGCGACGCCCGTCTTCTCGTCGCGGGCCTGGAAGCGGGCGGCCGCCATGATGCGGTCGGCCAGTCGCGAGAACGGGAGGCTCTGGAGGTAGACGGGACCGGGCCCGGTCAACGTCGCGAGGAACAGACCCTCGCCGCCGAAGAGCGCGTTCTTGAAGCCGCCGATGAACTGGATGTCATAGTCGACGCTCGGCGAGAAGCCGACAATGCAACCGGTATCGACGCGGATCTTCTCGCCGGCAGCGAGGTCCTTGCGAATGACGGTTCCGCCCGCGTGGATGAAGGCCATGCCATCGCCGGTGAGGCGCTGGAGGATGAAGCCCTCACCGCCGAAGAGGCCGGCGCCGAGCCGCCGCGTGAAGGCGACCTCGATGTCGATGCCCTTGGCGGCGCAGAGGAACGCGTCCTTCTGGCACAGGAACGAGCCGCCCATCTGGGCCAGGTCGATCGGAATGATCTTCCCGGGGTAAGGCGCGGCGAAGCCGACGTACCCCTTTCCCTTCCCCGTGTGGACGAAGGTGGTGATGAAGAAGCTCTCGCCGGTCAGCATGCGCTTGAAGCCCTGGAACACGCCGCCGCCGGTCGAGGTTTGGAGCTCGATCCCCGGCCCCATGTACGTCATGGCGCCGGCCTCGGCACGGACGCCCTCGCCCGGGTCCAGCTCGATCTCCACGAGCTGCATGTCATCGCCGTGGATGGTGTAGTCGATCACATCTGCCACTGTGGCCTCCCACTGGGGTATGGTCGAATGATCGGCGCTCGTGGTTTGCCCTTCGGCGGTCACCGGGGTAAGATCGACGGGCGCCACGTCCGAACGGGATGGGTACGTGCATGGTGACCGGCGCGTCAAGGTTCTTGGGCGGTATGAGTGGCAAGGGCGCGTGCCGACGTGAGCACCGGTGGCGCGGGCCGACGGCGCTGCGGCCGGGAGCCGGCAACCCCCTGGCCTTGCGTGGGCGTTGACGCCGGGCGAATCTCCACTGTTTTGCGACGTCCGTGGTCGCCGTGTCGGGCGAACCACGACGGGATAGGTGCTCGAGGTGTACGCGAACGTGCAGTCGAATCCGGAAGAACTGAGCCCGAAGCGCTTCGTGCGCTTGATCGGTCGGGCGCTGCTGTTGCGGTGCCCGCATTGCGGCCGCGGGACCCTGTTCTCGTCGTGGCTCCGCATGCGCCGGACCTGCCCGGTCTGTCGGCTGAAGCTCGACCGCGGCGAGGAGGACAATTTCATCGGCGGCTATCTGATCAACTTCATCGTCGCGGAGCTGATCGTGGTGTTCGGCGTGGTCGCCGCCGTGCTGGCGACGTGGCCGGACGTGCCGTGGGACGGGATCATGTACGGGTTCGTGGCGCTGATGGTGCCGGTGCCGTTCGTGACGTACCCGTACTCGAAGGCGCTCTGGCTGGCGATCGACCTGCACTTCCAGCCGGTCACGCCGTCGGATTTCCAGACGGACCCGGACGCGGAGTGAGAGGCGAGTGGAGCCGGGTCTGACGCTGGACGCGCTGCTGCGGAGGTTGCCGCCGCGGCCGGAGGCGGACGAGTTGGTCGAGCGGTTCGTCCCGCCGCCGCGTTTCGCGGAGAAGGTGTTCGAGAGCTATCGGCCGGATCCGCGGTACCCGTCGCAGCGCGCGGCGCTGGAGCGGCTGCGCGAGGTCGCCGGCTCGATGCACGATGCCGGCGTCTCGCGTTTGGTGCGACGGCTCCGCGAGGCGGTCGGCCGGCCGAGCCGCGGCCGGGGGATCTACCTGGACGGCGGATTCGGCGTCGGAAAGACGCACCTCCTTGCCGCGCTGTGGAACGCGGCTCCCTACCCGAAGGCGTACCTGTCGTTCGACGAGCTGGTCTACACGATCGGTCTCCTGGGCGTGGGGCGGGCGCGGGAGGCGTTCCGAGGATTGCGCCTGGTCGCGATCGACGAGTGGGAGCTGGACGACCCCGGCAACCTGAAGCTGGCCGTCGCGTTCCTGCGCGGCGCGCTCGCGGACGGGATCCAGGTCGCGGCGACGTCGAACGCGGTGCCGTACGCGCTCGGCCGGGGCGGGTTCTCGCAGAAGGACTTCGCCGCCGAGGTCGACGAGTTGGCCGCGTCGTTCGAGGTGCTGCGGGTCGACGGCGAGGATTATCGGCACCGGCAATTCGCGACGAACCCCGGCCTGGAATTCTTCGTCACGAGAGATGGGCTCGCGGCCGCGGCCAGATACGCCGGGCCGCGCGGGCTGCGCGTCGCGTTCCCCGAACTCCTGGGCGGACTCGCCCGGGTCCACCCGATCCGCTACGCGGGGCTTGTCGACGGCCTGTCCGCCCTCCTGATCGACGACGTAGCGCCGATCGCGTCGCTGCCCGAGGCGCTGCGGTGGGTGCACTTCGTCGACAAGCTCTACGACGCGGCAGTCCCCCTGGCGGCGACGGGCTCGATCTCCCTCGGCGAGCTCTTCCCACGGTCGTTCCTGGACGGCCCCTACTCGAAGAAGTTCTACCGCTGCCTTTCTCGCCTCGAAGAGCTGCTCGGCCAGGGCGTCGCGCCCGCGGTCGCGCTGGAATCGGCGTAGAGCCGGCCGGCGAGTGTCCGTCGCGCGCGGTTCGCGGCATGTCGTTCGCGGCTTCGGGTGAGCGGCTCCCGGCCGCGACGGCGGGCGCACCGCACCTCACACACGCACGGCTCGCGGGATGGACGTCTGGGTCTGGGTAGGGTTCAACGCATTCGTGCTGGCGTTGCTGGCACTGGACCTGGGTGTCTTCCACAGGGAGGCCCACGAGGTGTCGGTGCGGGAGGCGGCCGTCTGGAGCGCGGTGTGGGTGTCGATCTCCCTGGGGTTCGACTACCTGGTCTACCGGTACATGGGTCCGCAGGCCGGGCTCGAGTTCCTGACGGGCTACCTGATCGAGAAGGCGCTCAGCGTCGACAACATCTTCGTCTTCGTCCTGATCTTCGGCTACTTCGGCGTCCCGCAGAAGTACCAGCATCGGGTGCTCTTCTGGGGGATCCTCGGCGCGCTCCTCATGCGCGGCACGATGATCGGCGCGGGCGCGCTCCTCATCCAGCGCTTCGATTGGATCCTCTACATCTTCGGCGCCTTCCTCGTTTTCACGGGGATCCGGATGGCACGGCAGGACCAGGCTAGGATCGAACCCGACACGAACCCGGTGCTGCGGCTCGTGCGGCGCTACTTGCCGGTCACGACCGCCTACCACGGCCAGCACTTCTTCGTGAGAGAACCGGCGGGCAAGGAAGGGCGCCTCCGCCTCGTCGCCACACCGCTCTTCGTCGTGCTCGTCCTCGTCGAGACGACGGACCTCATCTTCGCGGTCGATTCGATCCCGGCGATCTTTGCGATCACCAGAGATCCGTTCATCGTCTACACGTCGAACATCCTGGCCATCCTGGGGCTGCGCTCGCTCTACTTCCTGCTCGCCGGGATCATCCACCGCTTCCACTACCTGCAGTTCGGGCTGAGCGTCGTGCTGGTCTTCATCGGCGTGAAGATGCTCGTGGCCGACGTCTTCCACGTCCCGACCGCCGTCTCGCTCGGGGTTATCGCGGCGGTGCTGGGCACTTCGGTTGCGGTTTCGCTATTGCGGCCGAAGCCCGTTCCGGTGCCGGAGGAAGAGGAGGTGGCTGAGACGAAGGTCTGAGCGCGGGCTACGGGCGAGCGGGAGGGAGCCATGAACGACACGGGAATCGGCGCCGAAGTCCTGATCATCCTCCTGCTCGTCGTGGCGAACGGCGTCTTCGCGATGTCCGAGATCGCGGTCGTATCCGCGCGCAAGGAGCGTCTGCGCGCCCGCGCGGACGACGGAGACGCCGGCGCCCGCGTCGCACTCGAGCTGGCGGAAGAGCCCAACCGCTTCCTCTCCACGATCCAGATCGGGATCACGCTGATCGGGATCCTCGCGGGCGCCTACGGCGGCACGACGCTCGCCGCGCAGCTCGCCGAGTACCTTGCCGGGATCCCCGCCGTGGCACGCTACGCCAGCCAGCTCGCCCTCGGGATCGTCGTCGCCGCGATCACATACCTCTCGCTCATCGTCGGCGAGCTCGTCCCCAAACGAATCGCGCTGCTGCGACCCGAGCGGATCGCCTCCGCGCTCGCGCGACCGATGCATTACATCTCGGTCGCGGCGACGCCGCTGGTCGCGCTGCTCGGCGCCACCACGGACAGCGTGCTCCGGATCCTCGGCGTGAAGCGGCCCAAGGAGCCGCCGATCACCGAGGAGGAGCTCGCGTCGCTCATCGAACAGGGGACCAAGGCCGGGGTCTTCGAGGAAGAAGAGCAGGAGCTGGTCTCGCGCGTATTCTGGCTCGGCGATCAGCGCGCCGCGTCGCTCATGACGCCGCGCCAACGCGTCGTCTGGCTGGACGTGGATGCCTCGGACGACGAAATCCGCGAGACGCTTCGCGAGCACCGATACTCGCGCTACCCGGTCTGCCGCGGGAGCATAGACCGCGTGATCGGGATGGTCGATGTGCGGGACCTCGTCGCCCGCGTCGCCGAGGGCGAGGCGATGGAGCTTCGCGCGGTCATGCGTCAGCCGCTCTTCGTGCCGGAGAGCGTTCGCGCGCTCCGGCTCCTCGAGCTGTTCCGCGAGAGTGGCGTCCACTTCGCGGTCGTGGTGGACGAGTTCGGCGGGACGGACGGCGTGATCACGCTGAACAACGTGCTCGAAGCCATCGGCGGCGACCTCGTCGAGCCCGAGGCGGAGCGGTTCGTCCGGCGCCCCGACGGATCGTGCCTCGTCGACGCCGCCGTGACGACGGACGAGTTCTGGGACGAACTGGGCCTTCGCGAGCGCCGGGCGAAGCGGCGACGCGGGTACAACACCCTCGGCGGATTCGTCGTCGCTCACCTCGGCCGGATCCCTGCCGCCGGCGACTCGTTCGAGGCGTTCGGGCTCCGGTTCGAGGTGGTCGACATGGACGGCCGGCGGGTCGACAAGGTGCTGGTCGTCCCCACGGTGTCGCCCGAGGCTGGCGCGGCGGACGGCGCCGGCGGGACGTAGACGACGCCGAGGTCCCATCGCGACAGGTCCGGCGGCGGGTCGTAGACGGTGACGTCCGGCTCGGCGAAGCGACGCAGCTCCACGGCCGCTTCGCCCGCCGGCGCCGCTTGCTCCGTCTCGCGCGGCGATTCGACGACGTCGATCCGCGCGCCCGGCCCTTCGCCTCGCATGTACTCGGCGGCGACGCCCTCGTGCTCCGCCAGCTCGGTCCCGCCCGGCCGGCACGAGGGTACGGCGACGGCAGCAACGGCCAGGAGCGCGGAATAGAGTCTCACGGTCGACTGCATGTTCTTCCTTCCCGGTCATCGGACGGCGCGCCTCGAGCCAGCCACGCCCCGAACGACGGTTCCACCTGCACGAGGCGCCACTCGTCCCAGATCGAGAGCGCCATCGCCCGGACGCCGCCGCTCCCCGGACCGGCGGCGAGGCAGCGGCCGAGGAGCCACGCCTCGAACTCCTCCGGCGCGGGGTCGTCGGCGATCGCGGCCTCGAGCAGTTCGCGCTTGATCGCGAGCCCGATCGCGTCGGGCGTGGTGTCGCGCTTGCGGCGGCGACGTCGTCCTTCCGACGCGTCGAGCGCGGCGAGGAGCCCGCGGCAGAAGTCGGCGGGCCGGGCCGGCGGCGTCGACACGGTCTCGCTCATCACGACCCTCCGCCGGATGGGGCGACGGGCGGGTGCGCCCGGTCGCCGAGGCGGACGCTCAGGTGGTAGCCCGGTCGCTCGGGGCGGGCGTAGCCGCGCTCCAGCGCCGCGATGTCCAGCTCGAGCGTGGCCAGGTCCTGGACGAGGACCTCGGGTGGCGGGATCGGCACGAGCGTCGTCACCGTCTTGACGTAGCCCCTGCACGACCGGCACGTGTCGACCTTCCGCAGATCCTCCTCGCCCTCGGGGACGAGCGAGCCCTGGCGCCGGTGGTCGCGCTCGCCGCAGAAAGGGCAGAGTAGGACGGGGAACGCCCAGTCGCCGCCGCAGCGGGCGCAGCGCAGCCGCCGGGCGCGTTCGATCCCGCGTGTCTCGGCGAGCACCGGCCACGCGCCGCAGATCGGGCAGTACCCGTGCGCCCACCCGGCGGGCACGTGGCCGCCGAGCCGACGCCCGCACGCCTGGAGGAGCGGCCGCGCGGCGAGCTGAGCGACGGCGCCGAGGGCGGCGGCGTCCGCGCCCGTCTCCGTCGCGATGGCATCCAGCACCAGGGGGTCGTAGGTGATCGCCGCCTCGAGGAGCGCCAGGGGGTCCAGGCGCCGGAATCGCATGCGGCCGAGGGTGTCCGCGCCCGGCGTCGCCGAGGAGGCGGCCGCCTTGATCAGCCGGCGCACCCACCGGCGCGCGCGGCGCGGGTCGACGCGGAGCGTGGCGTCGTGGAGGAGCGGCGCGTCCGGCGGGCGGTGGGGGACCGGCGCTTCGGGTGCGGCCGCCGTCCACGCCGGGTCGTCCAGCGCATCCAGCGTCGCCTCGAGCAGCGCCAGCCATGGCCGCCACTCGGGGGTCAGCTCGGCCACTCCCGCAAGAGCCGATCGCGCTCCGGCGTCCCCGCGGCCGGGAGCGGCCCCGGGCACTGCGCTTCCGTGGCTTTGCATGGCGTCTTCCAGTACATGTTCGAGCCGCCGTGCATCTCGACGACGGCGTCGCGGTTCCCCATGTCGGCGCCTGGCCCGCCGCCCCGCACGCGCGTGGCTTCCGGCGACGTGCAGGCCGCTAAGGACACTGCAGTAGCGAGACCCGCGGCGACCGCGAGACGCACGGTGGCCGTGCGCCGCGCCGCGCCTGCGATGCCCGGAGCCCGGCAACCCGCGATGACCTCGGGCCGCTCGGCGTCCCCGCACGGAGAGCCGGTTCGATGCCTCACGACGTCGCTCACCCCGCCTCCTCCGTTGCCGTTCCCGCCTGCGCCTGCTCGTCCATCCGCTTCTTCCGCAGCCCGATCAGGCCGAGCACTGCCATGACCGCCGCGCCGACGGCCGAGAAGAGCGACGCCGTGGGGAGCCGCGCGCTCGGCAGCGTGGGATTCCGCGGCAGCCCGTACACCTCCGGCTCGTCGACGAGGAGGAAGAACGCGTTCAGCCCGCCCAGCGGGCCGTCCGGGTCGGCGCCATAGAGGTAGGCATCCGTCTGGCCGCGCTCGTGGAGCTGTGCGACCCGGCGCTGCGCACGCTCACGCAGCTCCGAGATCGGGCCGAACTGGATCGAGTCCGTAGGGCATGCCTTCGAGCACGCGGGCTCCAACCCCTGGCTCATCCGGTCGTAGCAGAGCGTGCACTTCTGCGCCGTGCCCGAGACGGGGTTGATGTCGATGACGCCGAACGGGCACGCGGGGATGCAGTCCCGGCACCCGTTGCACACGTCCGACTGGATGACGACGGTGTCGAACTCCGTGCGGATGATCGCGCCCGTGGGGCAGACCTCGAGGCAGCCCGCCTGCACGCAGTGCTTGCAGACGTCGCTCATGAGCAGCCAGCGGCCGTCGTAGGGGCCGTCGAACTGCTCGATGAACTTCACGTGGCGCCAGTGGATCCCGTCCAGGCGCAGCGTGTTGTCGTAGCTCAGACCCGAGAGTTGCGTGACCCCGCCGTTCCGCGCCGGGAGCTGGTTCCACTCCTTGCACGCGACCTCGCACGCCTTGCAGCCGATGCACAGCGTCGTGTCGGTGAAGAACCCCATGGGTTCCGCCATGCGCACCCCCGGGACGGGCGGGCGGGCGCGGCCGGGTCGCTCGCCGTCGGCGACCGGCGCGCGCCCGCCCGCCTCACGCCTTCTCGATGTTGCAGACGAACGCTTTCCCCTCGTGGATCGACACGTTCGGGTCGCCGACCCACGCGGTGAGGTCGTTCACGACGTCGCCGACGGAGATGCCCATCCACCCCCAGTGCCACGGCATCCCGACGTGGTGGACGGGCCGGCCATCGATCATCATGACGCCGATCCGATCGGTCACCAGCGCCTTCGCCCGGATCTCCCGACGGGGCGTGGTGATCTTGACCCAGTCGAGGTTCCGTATCCCCTTCTCGCGGGCAAGGTCGGTGCCGATCTCGACGAAGAGCTCCGGCTGCAGCTCCGTGAGGTACGGGATCCACCGGCTCATCGCGCCCGCCAGGTAGTGCTCCGTGAGCCGGTAGGTCGTGATCGGGTACGGGAAGCGCGGGTCGCCCACGCGGGCGAGCTGGTTGTAGTCCTTGTCCCGCGCCCAGAACTTGAAGACCGGGCTGTTCTGCTGGTTCGGGTACAGGAGGTTCCGGACCGGCGACTCCGCCGGCTCGTAATGCGTCGGGAGCGGCCCGTCGACCAGACCGGCCGGGACGAAGAGCCACCCCTTGCCGTCCGGCTTCATGATGAACGGGTCGCGCCCCGAGAGGAAATCCAGCCCGACGGCGTTGGGGTCGCCGGGGTCGCTGGGCGCTTTCGTCGTCGCGAAGTCGGGGACGTCGTAGCCGACCCATTCGCCGCGCGCGGCGTCCCACCAGACCCAGCGCTTCCGCTCGCTCCACGGGTTCCCGTCCAGGTCCGCCGAGGCGCGGTTGTAGAGGACGCGGCGGTTCGCCGGCCACGCCCAACCCCACTCGAGGAATGCGCTCGGCACGCCCTGCGGACCCGGGTCCTTGCGGGCGGTGAGGTTCTGGTCCGGCGCGGGGTAGCAGCCGCAGTAGATCCAGGAGGCGCAGGTGGTCGAGCCGTCGTCCTTCAGCTCGGCGAAGCTCGCGAGGTGGCGCTTCGGGTCGGCCGTGTAGTAGCCGTTGATCTCGCGCAGGATCTTCAGCTCGTCCGGCTCGCCGGCCACGCCGCCGTCGGGCGGCTGGTACCCGTCGCCGGGGACGCGGTCGTAGTCCCAGACCAGGTTCTTCCACCCCTGGTCGCGCGGGAGCGTGCTGTCCGCGTACAGCTTCTTGAGGCGCTTGCCGAGGTGGTAGTAGAACCACGTGTCGGTGCGGCAGTCGCCGGGCGGGTCGGCGGCCTTGTAGTGCCACTGCAGCATGCGCTGCGTGTTCGTGAAGCTGCCGTCGTACTCGGCGATCTGCGTCGACGGGAAGAAGAACACCTCGGTCGGGATGTCCTCGATCTTGACCGTGCCGTCGACGATCTCCGGCGCAGCGTACCAGTGCGTGGCCGTCTCGGTCAGCCAGTTGTCCTTGACGACGAGCCACTCGAGCTTGCGCATCGCCATGCGCTGCGCCGAGCCGTTCAGCGACGTGGCCGGGTTCTGCCCTACGCAGATCATCCCCTTGACCTTCCCCTCGGCCATCGCGGCCATCGTCGCCATGTGCGAGTGGTCGCCCAGGATCTTGGGGTGCCAGTCGTAGCCGAAGTCGTTCTCGGGCGTGGCGGCGTCCCCGTACATCGATTTGAGGTACGAGACCATGAACTTGGGCATGTTCGCCCAATAGCTTCCCGGCTCGGTCTCGCTGGCCAGGTAGTCGCGCAGCGTGTCGTGCTTCTTCAGCGCCGACGGGTGCGCCATGTACCCGTGGATGCTGTGGTAGAGCGTGGGCACGTCGGTCGAGCCCTGGATCGCGGCGTGCCCGCGAAGCGCCATGATCCCGCCGCCGGGCCGCCCCATGTTCCCCAGCAGGAGTTGGAGGAGCGCGCAGGCGCCGATCATCTGCACGCCGTACGTGTGCTGCGTCCACGCCACCGCGTACGCGAACGACGTCGTGCGGTCCCGCCCGGAGTTGGCCAGGATCGTCTCCGCCACGCGGACGAAGAGGTCGCGCGGGCACCCGGTGATCTGCTCTACCATTTCCGGTGTGTAGCGGGCGTAGTGCCGCTTCACGATCTGGAAGACGCAGAAGGGGTGCTGCAGCGTCGGATCGGTGTCCGGCGTCGGCTTCTTGAGCGACCGGACCAGCTCGTCGAAGGGCGGGCCGCCGGGCGGCGGCGTCTCCTGCTGCGGCGCCTGCCCCCGCGCCTCGCCCGTGCGCAGCGCCGCGGCCTGGCGCTGCTCCGGCCGGACGCCGCCGCGCGAGTACTGCCACGTCGAGTTGTCGTACTCACCCATGAACGCGTTGTACGGCCAGAAGTCCGTCTCCTGATACGGCTTGAGCCCGGAGAAGACGCCGCCCAGGTCCTCCGTGTCCCGGTACCGCTCGTCGATGATCGTCGCGGCGTTGGTGTAGTTGACGACCCACTCCCGGAAGAACGGGTCGGCGTTCCAGCGCGCGCTGTTGATCACGTAGTTGATCAGCCCGCCCAGGAACGCGATGTCGCTCCCCGCGCGGATGGGGACGTGCACGTCGCACATGGCGCTGGTGCGCGTGTAGCGCGGGTCGATGTGGATCAGCGTGGCGCCGTTGACGCGCGCGCGCATCGCCCAGCGGAACGCGACGGGGTGGTTCTCCGCCATGTTGGAGCCCATGATGACGAAGCAGTCGGCGTGCTCCAGGTTCCGCGGGTACATCGTCGCGGCGCCGCGTCCGAGCCGTGTCCCCAGACCGGGGACGCTAGAGCTGTGTCATATGCGGGCCTGGTTTTCGATGGCGACGATCCCGAGCCCCCTCCCGAACTTCTGGCAAATGTGGTTGAACTCGTTGTCGAGCGTGGCGCCGCCCAGGAGGAAGATGGCGGGCGTGCAGTTGACCAGCTTCCCTGCCGACTCCGGCCCGCCCGCGGCGCCCGCCGTACCCGCCCCGGCCGGGAGGCGCTCGATGAAGGTCTCGTCCCGCGTCTTCTTGACCAGCTCGGCGACGCGGTCCATCGCCCACTCCAGGTCGACGACCTCCCACTCCTTCGCGTACGGCTTGCGGTGCAGGACCTTGGTGGGGCGGTTGGGATTCTTGATGAGCTGGTAGATCGCCGCGCCCTTGGGGCAGAGCGTCCCTTCGTTGTGGGGACTCCGCGGGTCGCCCTCGATGTTGATGATCTCGCCGTCCTTGACGTGGATCAGCGTCGCGCAGCCGACGGAGCAGTACGGGCAGATGCTGGGCACCGTCGCCGCGTCCTTGATCCGCAGCTCCTGCGCCCGGGCGACCGCGGGGGCCAGACTCACGCCGAGCGCGCTGAGCCCGCCGAGCGCCGTGCCCGCGCCGGCGCCGGTCGTCAGCCTCAGGAAATCACGTCGTGACAGCGCCATGGCTCCGATCCTCCACCGAAGACTCCCGCCGCAACAAATCGAATATCCCGCCGCCGATCAGCCCGCCGAGGAACGCGAGCGCGCCGCCCAGCAGCGCTTCCCACACCCGCGCGCCTTCCGTCCACCCGACCGCGACCGCGATCGCGAAGGCGACGACGAAGCTCGCCAGCGCGTAGAGCGCCGCCGTCCATCTCCGCAGCCAGAGCCCGAGCCCCAGCCCGAAGAGGAAGGCGAGCGCAATGGCGAAATGGTCGTAGTAGACCAGCACCTGCAGCAGCGTCAGCGCACCGAGCAGGGCGAGGAAGCGCCGGTCGGTCCTCATGCAGAGCCTCCAGCGCTTCGTGCATCGCCCGCGCCTCCAGCGCCGGCGTCAGTACGGCATGTAGTAGGCCTGCCCACCGAACACCTCCAGCACACGGAGCAGGAGCCCGCCCGCGAGCAGCAGCACGGCGCCGACCACGGGCGCGGCGCGCACGAGCTGCCGACCGCGGAACTCCGCCATCCAAAGCAGCACCAGCGGGAGCGCCACGCCGAACGGCAGGATCACCAGCCAGAAGAAGAGCGCCCATGCGCCCAGGAAGTACGGCGACACGCCGCGGAGCCCGAGGATGACCGACGCGGCCAGCAGCAGCGCCTCGAGGGCCAGCGCGTACGTCGCCGTCCGCAGCAGGCGATGTCGTCCGGAGGCATCCCCGGCGCCCGTGAAGTGCGCGATCAGGTACAGCGCAGCCGCGCCGGCCGCCACGCCCGCCGCCATGAAGAGCGGCGGCAGGAACGGGTCGTGCGACCACGTCGGCGCGTTGTTCACCATGAGCAGCATCCCGGTGTAGCTCGCGAGGAGCAGCCCCCACAGCGCGCCCAGGGCCAGGAACACCGTCGCGAGCCCGCCGCCCTCGTGCAGCGGGCGGGTGAGGCGCCGGGCGAGCGGGGGACGCGCCACGCCCCCCTCCACCAGCGCGTGCCCGAAGGAGAGCACCGAGAAGATGCCGAACACGATCAGGATCCACGTCCCGAACGAGATCGGCGACCACCACTTGAACATCAACGCGGGGAAGCGCTCCGACTGGAATACCATGTGCCAGAACCGCTCCGGCCGGCCCAGGTCCTTGATCAGGAGCAGCGTGCAGGCGATCAGGAGCGGGAACGCGAGGTAGTGCCCGATCCGGCTGAGTTGCCGGTCGCCCGGGCCGCCGCCCACCAATCGCAGCAGGTTCGCGACGAAGTACGCGCCGCCGGCCAGCCCGCCGAAGAAGAAGTACAGCGCGATGTCCCAGCTCCAGCCGGGCGGCGTCACGAACACGTCCTGCATACCGAGCCCCTCTCCCCCCGTCGCGTCAGAAGTCGTAGCGGACGCTCAATGCAAACTGATTGCCGTTCGCGCCCCGTTCGCCGTCGAGGAGCGGAAGGCGATGGTCCGTCATGGCGCGGAACCACTCCAGCCCGATCGCGTATTGCCGCACCCGGTAGCGCAGCATCGCCGCGACGATCTGGTTTTCGAGCCGCAGCAGGCCTTCGTCGGCGTCGTCGTCGTCCGGGTCGTCGATCCCGTAGAACGCCCACACGCTCCAGTTGCGCGCGAAGTCGTAGCCGATCTGCGCCTGCGCGCCCCAGCCCTCGAAGTCGCCGAATTGGAGGATCTGCGCGAACATCTGCCCGATCGCCTCGCCCACGTACCCGTTCGCCAGGATCGTGAAGCGACCCGGCCGGACCCGGAACCCACCGACGAACGCCCAGCCGTCCAGATCGAAGTCCGTGTCGTCGCCCGGGCCGCTCAGGTCCTTGTGGTCGATGTGCACGGCGATGAACGCCTCCCAACTCGTGCCCCGCTGGGGGGAGCGGCCGAGGCCGAAGCGCGCCTCGAACTGCGGCCACAGCGTCGCCTCGCCGGCGCTGACGTCGTCGGGGAAGAGCTCGTCGCTCCACGAGCCGCGGAACGCGGCGACCTGCACCTCGGCGTCCCACGCGCCGCCCGGGGTCAGGTCGTGGTAGAGGAAGATCCCGGGGAATCGCCAGCCAATCAGGCCGCCCGAGCCCCATCCGAGCGGGAAACCGATGTGCGTGAGCGACTCGGGGATGTAGCCGAACGTCGGCGACCAGGCCTGCCCGATCCGGACCGTGGTCCGGCCGTTCGTGAGATCGGCGTAGGCAAGGCGGAGGCGCGGATTGGGTTGCTCGTCGCTGAAGGCGCCGACGCCGGTGAAGCCGCCGAAGAAATCGACCTCGAGGAGGGCGCGCGCCCGCCAGTTGCCGAAGACGCGCGGGCCGTCGAAGTCCAGCGTGAGGCGGGTGTTGCGGACGTCGCCGCCGAGGAACCACCGGTCGTCGCGCAGCTCGGGGAGATCGGCCCAGAGCGCGTTCTGGCCGTTCCCCGGCGCGAAGAACTGGTCGTCGACGAAGAGCGACGCGCTCACGAACCCCCGCACCGTCGAACGCTCCTCGCCCGCGGTGCGGACTTCCTGCGCTCGCCCCGTCGAGGGGGTCAGGACCAGGGTCGCCGCCAGGACGAGGGGCGCCGCCGCCAGGACGAATGACGCCGTCGGGACATGGGTCGCCGCCGGGGGAGCCAGCACGAGCGCCGCGGCCGCCGGGGAGCGAAGCCCGAGCGTGCAGAGTCGGTGCGCGAGGCCGGCCGCGAGTCGCGTCATGGCACCCCGATCGAGCGCGGTGGGTGGGCTGCCGGATCACGCGCGGCTGGTGCAACACGCGTGCCCGGCGGGGTGCGATGTAAAGGAAACTTGACAAAATGACAAGGGGGCATTACAATCCTCGCCGCTCGCTACGGGCGGTGACGGGAATCGTGATCGCGGAGTTCGAGATGGCGGTTTCGGCAAACAGCGAGTTCGAGATCGAGAGGGAGGGGCAGGAGGAGGGCAGGGCGTCGTGGCCGTACGCGACGCTGCTCTTCTTCGGCTTCTTCGGCACGGCGACGCCCGAGGGGCGTCGGCTGGCGCGTTGGACGGCGATAGCGTCGGCCGGGGCCGCCGTCGCCGGCGCGGGCCTGGCGTTGGAATGGCCTTCCGGCCCGGGGCGCCTGGTGTGGGCGGCGGTCGCGCCGGCGATGATCATCGTCCTGGCGGTCGCCTACGTCCGCTATCTGGCGGCGCTCGACGAGCTGGCGCGGCTGATCCAGTTCCAGGCGTTCGCGGTGGCGTACGGGTTCACGATGGTGGTCGCCGCGGGGCTCCTGGCCTATGCGTTCACGGCGCCCGACCCGGACCTGCACGCGGGTTGGGCGGCCGGGATGGTCGCGCTGGCGGAGTTGGTGCGCGGCGCCGCGCTGGCGTTCTTCGCGAGGCGGCACGAGTGAAGAATCGGATCCGGGTGCTGCGGGCGGAGCGGCGCTGGTCGCAGCAGGACCTCGCGGAGCGACTGGGCGTCTCGCGGCAGACCGTCAACGCCATCGAAAACGGGAAGTACGACCCGAGTCTGCCGCTGGCGTTCAAGATCAGGAAGGTCTTCGGCCTCCCGATCGAGGAGATCTTCGTCTACGAGGACGACGGTTGAGGCCACGTCGTGCTCCCAACGAAAGGAGGGACATCGTATGAGGAAATGCGATCGTCGATGGTGGTACGGGGTCATTGCGTTCGCGGCGATGCTGGTGGCGTTCGCACCGGCGAGCCAGGCGTCGCGTGACGTCGACGACCTGCTGCCACTCTGGGAGGTGCGCAGCGGTGGGAACACGGTCTACTTGCTCGGCTCGATTCACCTTCTCAAGGAGAACGCGTATCCACTGGACCCTGCGATTTACGAGGCGTTCGAGGGCGCGAACACCGTCGTCTTCGAGATCGAGCTGGACGAGCTGATGCAGGGCAGCGTGGAGATGATGACCCGCGGAATGCTGCCTCGGGGCCGCACTCTGGCGGACGTTCTCCCGGCCGATCTGTACGCGGAGCTGGGGCGGAAGGTGGCCGGTATGCCGATCCCGTTCGACGCGCTCAAAGGGATGAAGCCGTGGATGGCGGCGATGACACTCACGTCCGCGGCGCTGGTGCAAGCGGGATTCGATGCGACGTACGGGATCGACATGCACTTCCACGAGCGAGCTCGCGCAGCGGGAAAGCCCACGAGGGGGTTGGAAACGATCGCGGACCAGATCGATGTGTTCGACGGCCTGAGCGAGACGGCGCAGATCGCGTTTTTGCGCAGCACGCTGGCGGATCTGGACTCCGCCGCCGCGCAGCTCGATCGGGGAACCGACATGTGGCGCCGTGGCGAAGTGGACGAGATGTTCGCAATGCTCACGAGGTCGATGAAGGATCAGCCTGAACTCGTCGAACGGCTCATCACCGCCCGGAACCGGCGCTGGGTCCCGCAGATCGAGGAGTTGCTCCGGTCCGGCACGCCCGCCCTGGTGGTCGTGGGCCTCGGGCACCTGGTCGGTACGGGCAGCGTCGTGGAGCTGTTGCAGGAGCGGGGCTACACGGTGTCCCGCGTCCGGGCGAAGGCGGCCGTAGGGGTGTGAGGCGGCGGTCGCTCGAACGTGGTGTAATGGCAGCGAGGCCGGGTGCGGACGTCACCCGGCCTCGCCGGAGCGTCAACGAGGGCGATCTACGATGAGGGCACGGATCGGAGCGGATGATGTGTGGCGCAAGGCGTGGCGGCGCCGCGCGCGCGTGTTCGGCGCGGTGGGCGCGCTGGCTGTGGCCTGGGGGTGGATGGTCGGCTGCGGAGAATCGGAGCGCGGTGAGGTCGCGTCGGGAGTAGTGGACGGGGAGACGGAGGACCGCGCCGACCTGGGGCGGTTCTTCGGCGAGATCGAGGGAACGTTCGTGCTCCTGGACGGGCAGACCGGCCGCCGCATCCGGTACAACCCCGAGCGGGCGGCCACGCGGTTCCTGCCGGCGTCGACGTACAAGATTCCCAACACGCTGATCGCGCTCGAGACCGGGGTGGCTGACGGGGCGGAGTTCGCCCTGGCGTGGGACAGCGTCGCCGTGCCGCGGCAGTCGTGGTGGCCGGCCTCGTGGGCACGAGACCAGACGCTGCGGTCGGCATTCACCGCGTCGGTCGTCTGGTACTACCAGGAGCTGGCCCGGCGGATCGGTCCGGACCGGATGCGGGAGTACCTCGACCGGTTCGACTACGGGAACCGCGACATCTCGGGCGGGATCGACACCTTCTGGCTCACGGGCGGGCTCGCGATCTCGCCGGACGAGCAGGTGGATTTCCTGCGGCGGTTCTACGATGGGCGCCTGGGCGTGTCGGACCGCACCACCGCCATTGCCAAGGAACTGCTCGTCCTGGAGGAGACGCCGACGTACCGCCTGAGCGGCAAGACGGGGTGGGCCGGGCTCGGCCTGGATGGCGCACCAGAGATCGGCTGGCTCGTCGGCTACGTGGAGCGGGGCGACGAAGTCCACTACTTTGCGACGAACATCGAGATCCGCACGAACGCGGATGCCCGCGCGCGCGTCGACATCACGAAAGCGATTCTCCGCGAGCTCGGGCTGCTCGATCCGCAGTGACGTTCCAGCTGCGCGACAGAAGCTCACGCGCGCGCGAACATCGCATCGACCTCGCCGAAAGTCAGGCAGTGTTGGAGAGCCTCGTAAGTACCACGCTCGAGGATCTCGAGGGTCGCTTGCCGCGTTGCGGCGAGTGCGGCGAGGGCGAAGGCGGGACCGACGCTCACCCGTGCCACCCCGAGTCGGGCGAGGTCGGATACGCTCGGCGCGCCCGGCGCCCACATGACGTTCAGGGGGCCGTCGATCGCCCTGGCCAATGCGGCAATCGTGTCGGCATCCGTCACGCCCGGCACGAACACGCCGTCTGCGCCTGCGGCGAGGTACTGGTTCGCTCGCTCGACTGCGGCATCCAGACGCGAGTCCGGTTCGCCGACCTGGGCAAGGTAGACATCCGTCCGGGCGTTGATGAACAGATCGCCGCCCGCCGCGGCCGCCTCGGCCCGCGCGGCGCGTATCCGCTCCGCCTGGAGCTCCGGCGCGAGCAGCGGCGTATTCCCGCCATCGCCAGCCGCATCCTCGAGATTGATGCCGACGACGCCGAGCTCCACGACCGCACGCACCGTCTCGGCCACGTCCTCGACGGAGCCGTTGCCGTAACCTCCCTCGACGTCGGCCGTGACCGGGACCTCGACCGCCTCGACGATGCGGCGGATGGCGTCGATCATCTCGTCGCGCCGCAACCGGTGGCCATCGCGGCGTCCGTACGCCCACGAGACCCCGGCGCTGGTGGTCCCGATGGCCTGCGCGCCGGCCAGCTCGATCACGCGGGCACTCGCCGCGTCCCAGGCGTTGGGCAGGACCAGCGGGCCGTTCTCGTGCATCAGGCGGAAGTTCGCAACTCTCTCTCGCTGTGTCATGGGCGTCTCCCGTGTGAAGGCTCCAATGCCGCCAGTAGTTCCGCGATCCGCAACACGACGCGGAGGGTTCCGTCGTCCGAGTCCAGCATGGGGTTGTACGTGGCGACCGTCGCGGCGCGCATTCTGAACCGCTCGAGGGCGCCGCGGAGGATCGTTTCGAGCTGAACGAGGGATAGCCCGCCCGGCACCGGGTGGTCCACGATCGCCGGTGCGACCGAGGGATCCAGGGAGTCCAGGTCGATGTGCAGGTAGACGTCGTCGACCCGCCCGGCGAGGCGGTCGAGCGCGTCCGTGACATCCGCACACGGCTCGCCATCGCTCCACTGGACGACCCCGATCCTGGACGCAGCCAGGCGTTCCCGCTCCTCCGCGTCGAGGTCCCGCACGCCCAGCATGAGCACGGTTTCTTCGTCCAGCGGTGCGGCCGGACCCAGCCTCGTCCGGTACTTTCGGTAGCAGTGCCCTGTGGCGATGGCGAGCGTCATGCCGGGGAAGAAGCCCGAGAGCGTCGACTCGGGCGTATTGAAGTCGCCGTGCGCGTCCAACCAGATGGCGCCGGTGCCGGCGGTCCCGATCCCCGCCAGCACGCCCAGCGCCGCGTCGCACGACCCGGCGAGCACGAACGGGAACTCGCCCGCGTCCATCGCGGCGCGGACGCTCGCGGCGAGGCGTCGGTTCACGGCAAGCGACGCGGACCCGGTGTCGCAGAACGGCCCGTCGCGCTCGATGCGCTCGGTCCTGACCCGGCTGGGGTCGGCAAAGCGCCCGGCGATCCCGGCCGAAAGCAGGCGCTCCGGCCCACGGCTCGCGCCGTGGCGGTCGTCGCCGGCCATGTACGGCACCAGGAGCACGCAGACGTTCCTGTCCATACGGTACCTCCGGAGCGCACCGAGCTATCCGTGAAGCGGCCCTCCACTTCGGTCGGGGCAACGGCTCTCCACCGCCGTCCGGCGGGCCTCTTTGAAGTCTACCGCAAGGCGGATCGGGTGGTCTACCGAAAATTCGACAAGGAACTCTGCTCCTCCGAGGGCCGCTCGGGCCGCACGGGTACCGCTGCGGCTGCGGACCCCGCCCTGTCCGATGACCGGGAGCGGGGGCCGCGCCGTCTCAGTCTTTCCGGCTGAGGAGCCGGGTGGCCGCGAGGCCGAAGAGGAAGTTCGACGACGCGATCTCGACGAAGTGCGTCGCCTGGATCTCGGGTGGGAGGAAGGGGTTCGGCGGGATGAGCGCCGACGCCATGAGCACCGAACAGACCAGCGCGACGATCACGGCGGCGGGACCGCGGCCGGCGTCCAACGCCCACAGCAGGAGCGCCACCACGCCCGTCCAGATCGCCCCGCGGCCGAGCTGCAGCGCAGCCACCGCCCCGGGCGTCGGCATCCCGATCGAGTCGTAGAACGCCTGGAGCTCCGGGTCGCGCAGCGCAATGAAGATCCCGGCCAGGAAGTAGAGGACGAAGTAGACGACGCACGCTGCGACGACCCGCGCCACCCGGCGCCGGAGCGGCCAGCCGCGATCCAGGAGGGGTGCGTGTCGCGGTTCCGGCGCCGTCGGGCGCGGCCCGAGGAGGAACGTCGCCAGCCCACCCGCCGCGATCGCGGTCACGCCCTGGGCGATCCCCGTCGCCAAGGCGTACCCTTCGGGCATGATCGCACCGAGGAAGACCGCTGCCTCGATCTCGTTCAACACCCACACGATCAGCAGGTACGCTCCGCCCAGCGCGAGCGTGAGACGCCAGCCGCCGACCCGCGCGCGGAGCGCGACCGGCGCGAGGACCAGCGCGTGGAGGAGCGCGACGAGGGCGACCTTCGCAATACCCGTTGCGCCCACTGCGTCGGCCGCCGCCCGCGCCGCGAGCGCCTCGCCCACCGAGGGGACCAGCAGGACGCCGAGGATCTCGCCGATCCGCATTGCGCCGAGGATGCCGAGGGCGAGGAGGGCCGTGCGGACGGCGATGGAGGCCGGGGTGCGGGCGACGGTCGACGCCGCCGGGATCTGCGGCGTTGAACCCATGACGATGGTCTCGCTCATGTCCAGTCTCCGGTGGAAGTGAGCCGCGCGCGGGCCGCCCGCGTCCAGCGGAGCCGGTCCGCGATGGAGGAGATCCCCGCCTCGAGCGCAAGACGGGCGTGTAGTGGCGCCGATCGGATCGCCTCGAGCTGCTGTTCCAGCTCGACGAGGAAAGACTCCAGCTCGGCCTCGAGACGCTCCAGGAAGACCAGCGTCCGGTCCGGTGAATCGGCGAAGCCCAGGAAGGCGAAGCGCAGCATCAGGACGTCGAGCCTCAGTGCGACGTCGTCGCGCGTCACCGGCAGCGCCAACCATTTCTGCAGCACGGCCTCGCCCGCGGGCGTGAGGCGGAACTCGCGGCCCGGTCGTCCGGGGCCGCCGGGGCGCGCCGTCCCGACGATGAGGCCGTCGGCCTCCAGGCGCCGGAGCGCGGGGTAGATCGCGCCCGGGCTCCCGCTGTACCCCGCCATCGCCGTCTCGACGAAGACCTTGCGGAGCTCGTAGCCGCTGCGCGGCTTCTCGCGGATGAGGCCGAGGAGCGCGTACTCGAGGGTCGTGCGTTCGGCTTGCTTCGGTTCCACGTCGGGCGAAGCTAATAGTACGATTCGTAATATGCAAGGGCGGTGAAGACGCCGTCACCCGGCGAGGACCGCGGCTCGAGTGAGCCGCGCGGAGCGAACGACCCGCGCTCGCCGATCGCCGGGCCATGGTCGCTCGCGCCGCTCGGTCAGGACCGGGCCACTTCGATCCGGCCGGTGTGGTGTGCGCCACCGCGACCGGCGGCCGCGGACCGTAAATTGCCAGTGCCCGGCGCCCGCCAGCCGGGCGACGACCGCCGCGTCCCTCGGCGGGGCCGCGTCGCCCGTGACGACATCGATCGAGGGGGGACTTCGGGATGAGCACGTTCACGACGAAGGATGGCACCGAGATCTACTACAAGGATTGGGGCTCAGGGCAGCCCGTCGTCTTCAGCCACGGTTGGCCCCTCAACGCCGACGCCTGGGACGACCAGATGCTGTTCCTCGCCTCCCATGGCTTCCGCTGCATCGCCCACGACCGGCGCGGCCACGGCCGTTCCAGCCAGCCCTGGCACGGCAACGACATGGACACCTACGCCGACGATCTCGCCGAGCTGATCGAGCATCTCGATCTCCGGGACGCCATCCTGGTAGGCCATTCGACGGGCGGGGGCGAGGTGACGCGGTACGTCGGACGTCACGGCACCGATCGCGTCGCGAGGGTCGTCCTGATCGGCGCCGTGCCGCCGCTCATGCTCAGGACCGAGGCGAACCCCGAGGGCCAGCCGCGAGAGGTCTTCGACGAGATCCGGGAAAGCCTGCTGCGCGACCGCTCGCAGTATTACCGGGAACTCAGCGCCCCGTTCTACGGCGCGAACCGGCCGGGCGCCAAGGTATCGGAGGGGACGCGGGAGGCCTTCTGGCTCTGGTGCATGCAGGCCGGGTTGGTGAATGCCTACGAATGCGTCGCGGCGTTCTCGGAGACGGACTTCACGGAGGACCTGCGGAAAATCGACGTGCCGACGCTGATCATCCACGGCGAGGACGACCAGATCGTGCCGATCGCGGCCTCGGCCATGCGATCGGTGGAACTCGTCGAGAACGCGACTCTGAAGGTCTACCCTGGCGCGCCGCACGGGCTGACCGCCACGCACAAAGGTCGGCTGAACGAGGACATCCTGGGGTTCATCCAGCCCGCGCGCGGCCGCCTGGTGGCCTGACGCGCCGTACAGCCCGATCGGGCGGGCGGCACGCTCGAGCCGCCCGGCGGAGTCAGTCCTTGTACGGGTCGAACTCGTTCGCGCCGGCCATGACGACGACGAGCGGCCGGAGCGTGTGCAGCACCTGGATCGTCGGCCCCTGGGCGGCGAGCACCTCGGGGAGGCGACGATAGACGTGCGGGCTCTCGTCCAGCCCGCCGCCGCGGAGGATCACGCCCTTCCTGCGCACCCAGTCGTTCATCATCTCGGGCGAGACGAGGCCGGGGCGGATCACCTCACCGGTCTTGCGATGCACCTTCTCGGCGGCCGCAGCGCGGCTCATGATGCGCCCGGCGCCGTGGACGGTGGAGAAGAGCGCCTCTCGCTGTAGGCGGATCGTCGCGTCGTCGGCCTCGTTCGCGGGCGTGCCCTGGACGATCACGGCGTCGTCGCCCATGGAGCCGCCGATGAACCCCTTCTGCCCGGGGAACGCCGGCGTCGCGCCCTTGCGCACCACGATGAACTCCTCGCCGTCGTGCTCCTCGCGCCATGCGAAGTTGTGGTGGTTGTGCACGAGCTCGAGCTCCCTGGCGCCGAGGATCGAGACGACCTTGCGCGCGACCCACTCCCGCCCGGCGTACGCGTACTGGCCCGCCAGCGTCATGAGCTGCCAGTAGTCGTGGCCGAGCGGCTGCTCGAGGGGGAGGAGCACCTCGCGCTCGGGGACGCGGTCGCCCCACTTCGCGCCCTGGCCCAGCGCCAGGAACCCCGAGGCGACGGTGTGGCCGAACCCCCGCGAGCCGAAGTGCACCCCAACCCAGATCGTGTCCGTCTCGTCGGCGAAGACGTCGACGTAGTGGTTCCCGCTCCCGACGGTTCCGAGCTGGGAGCGCGCCTTCTCCCGCAGCTCGTGGCGGTGCTTCTTCGGGACCGCGTTCCACGCCGGGTCGTCGAAGAGCGGATGGTCGACGGGCGCGTCGTCGGCGTGGTTCTTCCGCCCGATGCCGAAGCTGACCTGATGCTGGATCTCGTCGGCCAGTTGATTCAGGCGACGTCGCAGCTCCCCTTCCGTCCGGCCCAGGTCCGCGAGCTTCAGGTCGGTGCGGATCGCCGCGTTCCCGCACGCGATGTCGAAGCCGACGCCGACCACGCTCACCTTGTCGCGGTACGCCGCCACGCCGCCGATCGGCATGACGTAGCCAACGTGGCCGTCGGCCATCAGCGCCGCGCGCTCGGCCCGGCTCGCCACGTCCTCGAGCTGTTTGATCGTGTTCTCGTCGTGAGTGCCGAAGATCTTCATATCCTAAAGATAACTCAATGGCGTCGATCCGTCCCATGGTGCGGCGGAGCGGGAGGATGCATTGGAGGAGCCACCACCTCGGCCCGGCCGAAGATGAGGTGCCGCTCCTGCAGGTCCAGGTCGGTCTCGAGCAGGAAGGCGTTGGTGCCGTGCCCTTCTTCCTCCGGAGGCGGTCACCGCGCCTCCGCCCCTACCGCCGCCTCCTCCCCGAGCAGCCGCTCCACCCTCTCCCTCGTCCCGGTCTCCGGCACGGGGACGTACACGACGAGGTGAAGCGCGCCGAACCGCTCGTCGCTGACGTCGAGGTGCAGGAAGTCGAAGGTCAG
>Ga0207864_1001563_pt1 | contig 24608 bp, 17 predicted proteins | sample HigsolmetaAR202D_FD_184834 | JGI IMG/M metagenome (GOLD analysis project Ga0207864, IMG submission 184834) | Ionic liquid and high solid enriched microbial communities from the Joint BioEnergy Institute, USA - AR20-2-D (SPAdes) (version 2) ... | reverse complement strand
AGCGCCGGAATTGTTCCGGTAGTTACGCACCCCGAGCGGAATCCCCTTCTCCAGCAGCGCCTCGACCAGCTGGAGCGGTGGGCGCGAAATGGCGTCCTGTTACAGATTACGGCGCAGTCCCTGCTGGGGCGCTTTGGCCCCACGGCCAAACGGGTCTCTGACCAATTGCTTGACCGGAACCTAGTGCATTTCGTGGCAAGCGACGCGCACGATACGGAAGACCGGACACCGCGCCTGGACCTTGCCCGTCAGTACGTCAGCAAGCATTGGGGCGAGTCCCGCGCTGACAGACTGTTCCGCAGAAACCCGGCAGCCGTTTTGAAAGGAGAACCGCTACCCGCACCGGAGGAAACGGAGATGACCGGCCGGCGCAAGCGTAAGTGGTATCAATTCTGGGCTTGAGTAAACGCTAAGCGACGCATTCGAGTAAATAGTACTTCTTGCCGTCGTCTTTCGCGATCTGACCGGCAATCTGCCACTCGTGGCCGTGCGCCAGATAAACGCGGCGGTAGGAATCATATTCGAGGCCCACCTGCCGTTCGACGCGGTATGCCTCCACCTCGATCGTGTCGCCCACCGACCACGTCTCCTTCAGTATCCGAAAAGGATCCATTTGCGAGATGCGGGCTTAGCCCAGGCCGCTACGTTTCAGCGCGTACCGGATGGCTTCGACGGGAACCTCGAACTTAGCCATCCCCTTGTTTCCTTTATAGCCGACGTCCGCAATCCCAATCGGGCTGGTGTAAAAGGCATCGACTACCATACGCCTTGCCCAGTTGAAGAAGTTGATGCCAGGAGCAAGTTCCGGCTTTGCATTTTTGGAGTAGGCCAGCAGATCGAGCAAAGCCCGCTGCTGATCCGGCTTGGCCTCGACGAATACGGCGTCGAAACGCTTCTGGCTTTCGCGGTCCAGCCATCCGAGGCCGCCCGTGTAGATCAGGGCGAGTTGGGAGTTGCCGCTGCAAAGCAGATCGATGAACTCCGGAGCGCCCGCTTCGACCGCTCCTTTGGAAACTTCGTCCGCGGGAATAATCAGATCTGCGAGCACCTGGAGCGTCTTGTACTCGTGAGCCGTGAATACCTTGGGCTTATAAGCTCCGGCCGCCGGCTTCTTTGCCTCGGCGACAGCCTGATGCACGTGCTGTGCCGCTTCGGCGGAGATTCCGCCGCTCAGCATCGCCGCTCCCAGCGCCGTCAACCAGTCTCGTCGCGTTACCTCAGACATTGCCCTTCCTCAGCTCCTCGGCAAGATATTCAGCGGTACGCCAGGCAAGCGCGCAGATAGTGAGCGTCGGATTCTTGTCCGGATTGCTCACAAACGGGGCGGCGTCCGCTACGAAGAGGTTCTTCACATCATGCGCCTGGCAATATTTGTTCAGCGCTGAGGTCTTTGGATCATCGCCCATCCGGACCGTGCCCAACTCGTGGATAATCTCGCCCGGCACAGAAATATCCTTCTGCTTGGTCACTACCGTCCCACCCATGATTTCAATGATCTCGGTGAAGGTTTGCTCCATGTGCTTCACCTGCGCTCTCTCGTAGTCGCTCCACTTGAAATGGAAGCGCAGGACAGGGATTCCCCACTGGTCGACCACGTCGGGATCGATCTCGCAATAGCTGTGTTCGTTCGGGATCATTTCGCCGCGCCCGGCGAAACTGACAAACGTTCCGTACTCCTCGCGAATCTTCGCTTTGAGACTCGCCCCATAGCCTTCGTGCCGTTGAATGGTTCGATTGAAGGAACCGATCGACGGCATGTTGTACCCCCCGCCGACCTCGATGTGATAGCCGCGAGGGAATCCGGCTTCCTTCTGCTTATCCCAAAGCCACCATGGCATGTAGACGTGCCCGCCGTCCACGCCGTCGGTGTCGTGCTTCAGCATCCCGACCAGCGCTGGGATGTGGCCCGACATGCTGTAGCCCGTAGTGTCGGTGAGGTAGCGGCCCACGACGCCCGAGGAGTTGGCGAGCCCGTTCGGATGGCGCGAAGACTTCGAGTTCAACAGGAGTCGCGCGCTTTCACAGGCGCTTGCGGCAAGCACCACCGTGCGGCAGCGGATCTGCTTCTCTGTGCGGGTCGTCTTATCGATATAGGAGACGGCCGTCACGAGGCCCTCGTCGTTGGTGATCAACTCCCGCGCCATGGCATTCGGGATGATGGTGAGCTTGCCGGACTTCAGCGCAGGCAGAATCTGCACCTGGCTCGACGAGTACTTGGAGGCGGTGACGCAGCCGCGCCCGCACTGACCGCAGTAGTGACAGGCAGCCCGTCCGTTGATCGGTCGCGTGATCACGGAGAGCCGCGACGAGATGCAAGGGATGTTGAGCTTGGCGCAGGCCTTTTGAATCAGGACCTCATGCGCGCGCGGCGGCGGAGGCGTATGGAAGATGCCATCCGGCGCGCTCCGTATGCCTTCCTTGCTCCCAAAAACGCCGATAAACTCCTCGACCTTGTCGTAGTAAGGCGCGACGTCTTCGTAGCTAATCGGCCAGTCGGTGCCCAGACCATCCCGGGAATACGGCTTAAAGTCGTAGTCGGCGAAACGCAGTGAGATGCGGCCGTAATGATTGGTGCGTCCGCCGAGGATCCGGGATCGGAACCAGCGGAAGCTGCTCCCCGGAGCCGTCGTGTAAGGCTCGCCCTCAATCTCCCACCAGCCGTTCACCGCGCTGAAGAAGCCGAAGTCCTTACGGCCGAAATACGATTCGGCTGCCTCGCCGGCTCCTCGATGCGGCACCTGATAGGGCCACATATGTTCCTTGAAATCCTTCGCCGGGTTGAGCATGCCGCCTGCTTCGAGCAGGGCGACGTTCACTCCCAGCTTCGTAAGCACCTGGACGACGGTGCCGCCTCCCGCACCGGATCCAATGACAACAACATCATAGACGGGTGCACTCCGCCTGACTTGGGCCATGGCTACAGCATCTCACAAGTGAACGTCCGCTGCACGTAGGAAAACCCAATCGTAGAATCAGTTCTATGAGGAGGGAGACATGGTCGCAACGAAAGTTCAAGTGATCTTCTACAGCATGTACGGGCACGTGTACAAGATGGCAGAGGCGATCGCACAAGGGGCTCGGGAGGTGCCGGGAGCGGAGGTCTCCCTCTACCAGGTTCCGGAACTGGTCCCCGACGCGGCTCTGGAACGAACCGGCGCCAAAGCGGCGCGCGCAGCGTTCGCTCATATCCCGATTGCTAAACCGGAGCAGTTGGTCGAGGCCGACGCAATCCTGTTCGGGACACCGACCCGCTTCGGCAACATGGCTGCCCAAATGCGCAATTTCCTCGATCAGACAGGGCAGCTTTGGGTGAAAGGCGCGCTCATCGGCAAGGTGGGGAGCGTTTTCATCTCCACCGCAACCCAGCACGGCGGCCAGGAGACGACGATCACCAGTTTCCACAGCACGCTTCTCCATCAGGGCATGATCATTGTCGGTCTCCCCTACTCGGCATCTGGACTAGTGACGATGACCGAGATCACCGGAGGATCGCCCTACGGAGCCGGAACACTGGCAGGGTCGGACGGATCTCGCCAGCCATCCGAAAACGAGCTGGCATTAGCCCGATTCCAAGGCCGCCACGTGACGGAAATCGCAGCACGGCTAAAACGCGGCCAGATAAGCAGATAACTACTGCATTCACATTAAATCATGAACGAAAATTAAACTATTACTTTAAGAAGCAGCATTCGCCACGGCGGAGTTGGGAGGAACTCAACTGAAATGCCAGCCTACACTTCCGCATAGTGCTTATTCCGATTTTCACAGTCCGGCAGATCCAAGGGTCTGCTATTTTGCTGAAAAATCAGCCAAACCGTGGAACATAGCCGTGCGTCAAACTGGCATACGACGTGCAAAGAGGACAAGGGGCCGAGGTGTATTCGCGAAACGCACCCGGCCAAGGACGGATTCAGGAAGTGAAGGAGCTGCGCAGTCAGTTTGCCGGTGCTCTGCTCGTGATTCTCACGGCAGCGCTGGTTATTGCCGCCTTCATTAATTTCCAGCAGCAGCGAAAGTTCCACCTTCCTGACGACGGCGTCACGTGGGTTGACCGGGGGTCGGCAGATTCACCCCACGTGGAAGCCCTCCACGTGCAGCCGGGCGGACCGGCAGACAAGGCCGGTCTGCGGGCGGGCGACATTCTACGGAAAATCAAAGGCGTTTCCATCCTGAAGTCGACAGATGTGCCACAGGTGCTGATCAATGTCGGCACCTGGAAGAAGGTGGAATACACCTTCGAGCGCGACGGCGTTGAAGCCATCGCGCACGTGGTGGTAAGAGATACCGAGCGCGGTATCTCCCTTTATTACCAGTACGTCGTAGGCGCCGCTTACCTGATCATCGGCCTCTTCGTTTATTTCCGCCGGGGGAGCGCTCCGAAGTCGCTCCACTTCTACCTCCTGTGCCTGGCGTCCTTTGTCATGAGCACGTTCCATTACACCGGGAAGCTGAACCGGTTCGACCAGATCATTTATGTCGGGAACGTGTTCGCGGGGCTTCTGGCTCCGACGATCTTTCTGCATTTCTGCGCGAGTTTTCCCGAGCCGCGCCGCTGGCTGCGAGGCGTACGGGCATCTTTGATCTACCTGCCGGCGGCGGCAATGTTCGCCGTGCATCTCGGCGTCATGTCCGGCAGGCTGCAAGTGCATGCAATTCCGTTGTTTGAGCTGCGCTGGCTTCTGGACCGGCTGTCGCTGCTCTATCTGGCCGTCGCGTATCTGGCGGGCGCAGTCGTGCTGCAGCGCGAATACACACGCGCCGACGACACCATCGTACGGCAGCAATTGAAGTGGCTCCGAAACGGGGCGGTCTTCGGTATCGGCCCATTCGCCGTTTTCTACGTTTTCCCCTACGTGCTGGGGGCCATCCCCGGTCAGTATTTGAGTCTGGCCGTCTTCTCGCTGACGCTCATCCCCCTGACCTGGGCATATGCCATCATCCGCTACCGGCTGATGGACGTCGACATCATCTTCCAGCAGGGATACGTCCACACCCTGGCCACGCTCTCAGTACTTGCCATCGTCTACGGAATGATCCTGACGCTTGGCAAGTTCGAGGAGTTGAGCCCGACAGCGTTCATCTTCCTGATTCTGATGGCGACCTTCATCTTTCAGCCGATCCGGAACTGGCTTCAGGAAGTGCTGGACCGCTACGTCTTCTATAAAGACCGCTACGACTACCGGCTCACCTTGATTGAGTTTGCACGGGAGTTGAGCTCGGAGACAGATTCCGACCGGATGCTGCGCTCCGTAGCGGATCGCCTGCTGGGCACGCTATCCATCCATCACGTCGCTTTCTTTTTGTATGACGAATCGCGAGGCCAGTTCCATTTGGAGCTGGCAGTCGGACGGAAGACGCCCGTAGATCCCGAGCGGCTGGATCTCAGCTTCCTAACGACCAGCATGCGGCGTCCGTACCTGTTCTTTGAACGAACCCGAAACATGCTGGATGTGGTGACGCGGGAGCTCCCGCCGTCCGTTCGACAGACGATCGCCGAGCTCGATCTCACCTACTACGTGCCCTGCACGATTCGCGGAAAGACGATTGCGTACCTGGGGGTGAGCCGCACGGACAAAGGGGACTTCCTGGCAAGCGAGGATGTGGAGCTGCTCATCACGCTCTGCGGATACGTCGGGATCGCCATCGAAAACTCCCGGCTCTACCAGTCCTTGCAAAATAAAGTCGATGAGTACGAGCGCCTGAAGGAGTTTAGCGAAAACATCGTCGAGTCGATTAACGTCGGCATCCTTGCCGCGGATCTGGACGACCGTGTCGGAAGCTGGAATAGCCAGATTGAGCGGCTGACAGGCATACCGCGGGAGATGGCCCTCGGACGCCGTCTCCGCGATCTGTTCCCCGACGAGCTCTGCAACCAGTTTGATGCGGTCCGCGGCCAGACGGGGATTCATCACATCTACAAGTTCCTGCTCAGACCCGAGGCCTTGCCGTTGCGTGTGATGAGGCATACCGTCTCAGTGAACGGCAGCGGGGCGGCGGTGGAAGCGCCTGTGCGGCCGGAGTTTGCAGTCCGGGAATCTATCCTCAACATCGCCATTGCTCCGCTGGTATCGAAGGACATGCAGCAGATTGGCCGCCTCGTCATTTTTGACGATGTGACGGACCGGGCCGAGCTGGAGCGCCGGCTGGTGCAGGCCGACAAGCTGAGCTCAATCGGACTCCTGGCGGCGGGTGTCGCTCATGAAGTCAACACGCCGCTGGCGGTCATTTCGACGTATGCGCAAATGCTGGCAAAGCAGGTCTCCGGCGACGAGACGAAGTCCAAGATGCTGGAGAAGATCGCGAAGCAGACCTTCCGTGCTAGCGAGATTGTCAACGGGCTCCTGAACTTCTCCCGAACTTCCTCGACGGAATTCGAAAACCTCGATCTCAACCGCGTGATTCGGGAGACCTTGAATCTCATCGATCACCAGCTTCAGAAGGCGGGGGTGCGGGTGAATGCGGATCTGGAACCGACGTTGCCCGCGATCCGGGGCAATGCGGGAAAGATGCAGCAGGTCTTTCTCAACCTCTTCCTCAACGCACGCGATGCGATGGCGAACGGCGGCATGCTCACCGTCCGTACGTGGAGCGAGGATGGCTTGGCCCACGCCGAGGTCAGCGACACCGGCCAAGGAATTCCGCAGGAATACCTCTCCCGGATTTACGATCCCTTCTTCACCACGAAGCCTGCAAAGAAAGGCACCGGACTGGGCCTTTCCGTCACCTACGGCATCGTACAGGAACATGGCGGTACCATTGAAGTAAGAAGCCAGGAGGGCGTCGGTACCACGTTCCTGCTCGACTTCCCTCTGGTGAAGAAGCCAGTCAATGTTTGAAAAGCCATCCGTACAAGAAATGGCGCCCTCAACAGTGAAGGGCCGCATCCTCGTCATCGACGACGAAACCGATATCCGCGAAAGTCTTGGAACGCTGCTGGAACTGGAAAATTACCAGGTGGAGATGGCGGCAAACGCTGCCGAAGGCCTTCGCCGCCTGGAAAGCGCCAGCTACGATCTGGTGCTCCTGGATCTGATGATGCCGGACCGTTCGGGACTCGAAGTCCTTGACGAGATACGGCAGCGCGACACCGAGACACCCATCTTCATGATCACCGCCTATGGCTCCGTCGAAATCGCCGTGCAGGCGCTCAAGGCGGGAGCCAACGATTACTTCTCCAAACCGTGGGACAACGAGAAGCTGCTGATTGAAATCGACCGAATGATTGCCAAGGGCCGGCTTGAGCGGGAAAACACCCAGCTCAAGCGCGCTCTCAAGCAGCGCTACAGCTTCCCGAACATCGTCGGCAAGAGCGAGCGAATGCACCGGGTTCTGGATCTGGTGGCTCAGGTCGCGCCGAGCCGCTCCACGATCCTGATCAACGGCGAGACCGGAACCGGTAAAGAATTGATCGCCAAGGCGATCCACGCAAATTCACCTCGCGCGGATCAGAACTTTGTCGCGGTAAACAGCGGATCCTTGCCGCCGGATTTGCTGGAATCGACCCTGTTCGGCCATGTCAAAGGGGCTTTCACCGGAGCGATGGTCAACAAGAAGGGCTACTTCGAGCTGGCCAACCGCGGAACGATCTTCTTCGACGAAATCGGCAACATCGGTCTCGAGACACAGGCCAAGCTGCTCCGGGTCATTCAAGAGCGGGAGTTCATGCCGCTTGGGTCGACCGAAACAATCCGGGTCGACGTCCGGATTCTGGCTGCCACGAACGCCGATCTGCGACGCCTGGTCGACGAGGGCAAATTCCGCGAGGATCTGTATTACCGGCTCAACGTCATCAATATCGTTCTTCCGCCGTTACGAGAGCGGAAGGAAGACATTCCGCCCCTCATCGAACACTTCTTCAATTACTACTGCCGGGAAAACAACAAGTTCTTGGACTCGAACGGCCGGTCGATTCTGCGCTACGAACCCGAGGCGATGCAGCTTATGATGGACTACAACTGGCCGGGCAACGTCCGGGAACTGGAGAACGCTGTGGAACGGTCCGTCGTGCTGGCATCGTCGCCGGTCGTACCCGCCAGCGTGCTGCCTGACTCCATACTCCACGCGGGCGGTGTGCGGATCCGCACGGACGAAAGGGGCTACCTGCCCCCGGATGCCTCTCTTTTCGAAATCGTTGCCGATTTCGAGCGGCGCAAGATCATCGAAGCGCTGGAAGCGTGCAACTGGAGCCAGACCGAGGCAGCCGAAGCTCTCCGCATTCCGCTGTCGACCTTGAATCAGAAGATTAAGCGCCTGGATATCCAGATTAAGCGCAAGTCCGACAAGTCAGCGTCATAGAAGCCGCAGCACGGCTTCCCCGAGCCATTGGGCCGGCAAAGTCCGCCGCGCCGTTGCACGTATAATTCGAGGTCTTGATGCGCGCACTCTTCCTGTTTCTCCTGCTCCCTGCCCTGACTGTTGCGCAACCGCTTGCCCGGAAAGTCGAGGAGATCCTTGCCCGTTCCCCTACCGCGCAGAAGGCTCACTGGGGAATGCGCTTTGTCGACCTGGAAACGGGGCGGATTCTGTACGAGCGCAACGGGGATCGCTATTTTGTCCCGGCCTCGAATACAAAACTTTTCTCCACGGCGCTCGCGCTGGCCCGCCTCGGTCCGGATTATCGTTTCCAGACACGCGTGGAAAGCGACGCCAGGCCAGACAGCCAGGGACGGATTGAAGGCGACATCCGTCTCGTCGGCGGCGGGGATCCGACGATGTCTGCCCGCGCCATGCCTTACAAGAAGGGTCCGATTACGGGAAATCCGCTTCAAGCCGTCGAAGAACTGGCAGACCAAGTGGCCGCCGCGGGTGTGAAGTTCATCGGCGGTGACGTTGTCGGGGACGACAGCGCCTACGTTTGGGAACCGTATCCTCCGGGCTGGTCCGAGGACGACACAAAGTGGGAGTACGGCGCGCCGGTGAGCGCTCTCACCATTAACGATAACGCCATTAGGCTACGCATATCGGCAGGGGCGAAGCCCGGCGATCCCCCGGTTATCTCCTTCGAGCCGGCCGTCGAATACTACTTCGTGCACAACTACGTCCGGACCATTGCCAAGGGAGAGGGATTCATCCGAATCGATCGAGGATCGCGATCTCGGGAATTGGAGATCTCCGGCCAACTCCCGGTCAGGACGAATGCCGCGTACCTCGTGGCCTTGGATGACCCGGCGCTGTTCGCAGCCCGGGTGTTCCGTGACGCCCTCATTCGGCGAGGTGTGACTGTGCGCGGGCGCGCGGTGGCCCGGCACCGCAGGCCGATGGAGGTCGAAAGCCTCAAGCAGGCCGTCGCAAAGCCGTCGAACGAGGGAATCGTACTTGCAAAAAGGACTTCCCCGCCCCTGGTTGAGATCCTTCAGGTGATCAATAAAGTCAGCCAGAACCTTCACGCGGAACTGGTCTTGCGAGAGACCGCGCGGGTGCGGCGGGGGATCGGAAGCGCGCAGGCCGGGCTCGAGGAGATGAAGCAGTTTCTGCAGGAACTGGGCGTCAGCCCCGATGACTGCCGCTTCGAGGACGGCTCCGGACTCTCCCGGCTGACGATCGTGACCCCAAGGGCCGTCACGACATTACTAACAAAGATGGCAATGTCGCAGCACGCGGAAGCGTGGCGCTCGCTCCTTCCCATCGGCGGAGTCGACGGCACTTTAGAGAAGAGGTTTGTGGAAGAAGCAGCCAATGTGACGGTACGCGCCAAAACCGGCACCCTAAGCCACGTTGCTGGGTTATCCGGCTACGCCGAAGGGAAGAACGGCGCGCCAGTTATCTTCTCAATCCTCGTGAACAACTTCCGCGGGCCTTCTTCCGAGGTGCGTTCACTGATTGATAAAATTACAGTGTGGATTGCAAGTGGGAGGTAAGACGTTATGCCTATCTACGAATACCGTTGTGAGGACTGCGGGATGAAGTTCGAGAAGTTAATAAGGGGAACGTCGGACACAGCCACGCTTGCATGTCCCTCCTGTGGTGAGTCACACCTCAATCGAGAGCTTTCAACATTTGCCGCTCATTCCAGCCATGGGAACCAGTCCGCTTCGTTCGAAGGCGGGTGCCCGTCGGGCATGTGCCGCACTCCGGAGCTTTGCGGACGGAACTGAAACGTTAACGGTTGACTTTCCCTTTTTATTCGCCCACAATTGACCCGAGGGACGATTGTGGCACTAACCAAGAGACAGAAGGAAGTCCTCGATTTCATCGCCTCTTTTGTGGAAGAGCACGGCTATAGTCCGAGCTATGAAGAGGTTGCGGCCGGTCTTCGACTGGCGTCGCTCGCGACTGTGCACAAGCACATTTCCACGCTGGAGGCGAAGAACTATCTCCGCCGGGGCTACAATCAGAGCCGCAGCGTGGAGTTGACACCTCGCTACCAGCAGGAGCTGCAGCAACGGCGCAGCGAGCAGGCTCTGGAGTTTCCGCTGGCAGGCCGGATTGCGGCAGGATCTCCGGTGGAAGCGATCCCCGGTCAGGACAAGCTGGTCCTCTCCGACTTTGCCGGACACGCCGACACTTACGCCCTGGAAGTGCGCGGCGACTCCATGATTGACGATCACATCTGCAGCGGCGATTACGTTCTCGTGGAGCGGATCACAGAGCCGCGTGACGGAGATATCGTCGTGGCGCTGATGAATGGCACGGAAGCCACGCTCAAGCGCTTCTATCGCGAGCCCGATGGCATGGCACGGCTCCAGCCTGCGAACGCTGCCATGGAGCCGATCCTGGTTCCCTTGTCGGCCTTGCAGATTCAGGGCCGAGTCCTCGCCGTTCTCCGCAAGTATCGTTGAACGGCGTCCGGAGCGCCTCAGCCGGGTACCTGGATACCTCGGAGCTTCCTCGCCCGAATCTCTGCTTCGGCGCGCAGCCAGTCCTCCAATGCGTAGCCGTGCACGCCCCCTCGCATCTCCCAGTAGGAGTATGCAAGTTTTGCGATTTCTTCACGCTCCGCTTCCAAATCAAACGTGACGGCGGCAGCCAGATTTGTCATGGACTCCCTTGTATTGGTCGCACTCGCCTCCGGCATGACGTCCGGGTTTGCCGGAGCGGGCTCCGGAGCAGGTGCAGGTGCGGCTCCGGCCACGGGTACAGATTGCAAAGTGTTTACGTCGGTTTGATCGGCAATCTTAGCCGAGGACTTTGCTGTCCGCTTTGCGGGAGCCTTGTGGGTGGCCGCCGCTGCCGTTCTTGCGGTCTTTGCCGGCGCGGCCATCTTTGCAGCGACAGGCGCCGCCGCATTCTCCGATTTCACAACAGGTTCCTTGTCAGCGTTGCGTTTTTTGGCCATTTCGAAGTGTTTCCTCACAAACTGCGAATTTTCCTTTATATAGCCAGCCCTACGACATTTCTGGTAAAAAATGTTTGACAATACCGTGAAGGGATCATGATTGGCGAGACGATCTGGATTCCCTTCGAAACAAACGAGCCATTGCCGGTCCGCCGCAGCAAGCGGATCTTACGCGACGGGCAACCTTAGCGACCGTAAGCAACGCTGCTGTCCGGTCTGCCATCCTGGGCAGTTGCCGGCAGGCAGACGCATTTTCTAGGACTTAGGAGCAGCCCCGGCAAGCGCCTCTAACAAGGATCGAGCAATCGACTGTGCGTCTCCGAAGGCTTGGAGGTATCTCTGGAACTGGCGGTTGAGCTGGAGCGCCTCGCCGGGCGAGAGTCGGGAGCGGATGATCATGTCGCGCACGAGCACTGGATTCGGCAGCATGGCTTCCTCTTTCAACTCGTCAAGCGCGGCTACCGGGTCGTAATGATACAAGAAGGCCTCCCGCTCTTCTACTTTATTATGCACGAATCCGGCGAATCTGTATCCCCATTCCTCACTTCGATGTAACCGCATCGGCCCCGGCATCGTTATACTGGCAGGATTTTCTGGGGTGAAATGAGGCTATGGCCAAAGGGTCTAACAGTTTGTGGCACAGCGAGTGTGCCTTGACGCCCCCTACGGCCAGACCTACAATCGGAATAGCTCGATGTATGTCCTGGATTCGGTGAAAACCATGAAGGCGAAACGGTTTGTAGTGTTTTGCTCAGTCTCCGCTCTGTTCTTGTCGAGTGACCTGAGCTGGGCGGCCGACAAGAAAAAGGGCGCCGAAGGGCCACGCGAGACAATTGCGAAGCCGCTGTCCGAAAAGGAACGGCGGAAGCGCGAAGAAAAACTGCGGAAGGAGTTAGAGACGCCTTACCGCAAGTGGCTGAACGAGGATGTTGCCTACATCATCACCGACGAGGAACGGAGCGCCTGGAAGCGGCTTTCAACCGACGAGGAGCGGGAGCAGTTCATCGAGCAGTTCTGGCTTCGCCGTGATCCCACTCCGGATACCGTAGAGAACGAGTATAAAGAGGAACATTACCGCCGGATCGCTTACGCGAACGAGCGATTCGCGTCAGGCATCCCGGGCTGGAAGACAGATCGCGGCCGGATCTACATTACCTTCGGCCCGCCTGACGAAATTGAGTCCCACCCCTCCGGCGGAACCTACGAGCGGCCGATTGAAGAGGGTGGCGGAACGACGTCGACGTTCCCGTTTGAAAAGTGGCGCTATCGCTGGATCGAAGGAATTGGGACGGACGTCATCATCGAATTTGTCGATCCGACAATGACCGGCGAGTACCGGATGACGATGGACCCGTCAGAGAAGGACGCTTTGCTGATGGTGCCAGGAGCCGGTCTGACGCTGATGGAACAAATGGGGCTTGCCAGCAAGGCCGACCGGTTCAATCGAACCGACGGCACCAGGCTTGGCACTGGTACGATGCCCCTGCCCGCGCGAATGAACCAGTTCGAACGCCTGCAACAGTATGCGAACCTCCAGAAGGCGCCTGCTGTAAAGTTCAAGGACCTCGAAGCGCAGGTAAACTCCCGCATCATTTACAACCTGCTGCCGATGCAGGTTCGCGCCGACTTCCTGAGGATGACGAGCTCGACCTCCATGGCTAGCCTGACGGTCCAGTTCAATCGGAAGGACCTGCAATTCAAGCAGCAAGGTCCCGTATCGCAGGCCGTCGTCAACGTGTATGCGCGGATTACGTCAATGTCGCGTCGTCCGGTGCATGTGTTTGAAGAGGTCGTCACGGTCGATGTTCCCACGGAGCATCTGCAGGAGGCCGTGAAGGGCGTGTCGGTATTCAACAAGACGATTCCGCTCGCGCCCGGCATGTACCGCCTGAACATCGTTGCCAAGGACATCGTGGGCGGCAACATGAACAACTATGAGATGGCGCTGAACGTTCCGCGCTACGACGAGGAGAAGCTTGGAGCGAGTTCCTTGATCCTGGCCGACGTGATCGAAAAGGTTCCGACGAGGAATATCGGAACCGGCCAGTTTGTGATCGGAACGTCGAAAGTGCGTCCCAGGCTGAGCGAAACATTCCGCCGGGATGAAAAGATGGGCATCTACCTCCAGCTCTACAATTTCACCCCCGACGAGAAGACCCAAAAGCCGTCTGCCACCATCGAGTATGAGGTGCTGAAGAACGGCAACAACGAGTCGATCTTTAAGTTCACGGAAGACGCAGCCACTATCGAAGGCGCGTCCGCAACTCAGGTGACCATCGAAAAGCTGCTTCCGTTGCAGAACCTGGAACCGGGGCAGTACACGCTGAAGATGAAGGTGGTGGACAAGAAGACGAACCAGGAACTCAATCAGGCCGCCACATTTACGGTAACATAGAATTTCGGCTATTCCGGGCCCTAGCAAAGGGCCCGGAGGTCGAGGATCCGCCGCCTCGATTGGTTCCTGTCGAGAGGCTGACAAGTTTTTGAGAGGCTTCGCAAGTGATGATGGCGAAGGCATGGAAACTAGGACTCGGACTCCTCGCCGGCTGTATCTGGAGTACGGGTTCGGGCTTCGCCGGCTCAATGGACCTGACGGGCAGCCTCGTTGGGTTTGTCAGTAACTCGGCCGGAGTCGCCCAGATGGGCGCGACCGTGCTGTTGTATAACCGGTACGACAAGCTGATCGGCCGCACGCTCACGAACGAAAAAGGCGCCTTCGGTTTCGACTCCCTCCCACCCGACACCTACTCGCTGCGCGTCAGTCTCGCCAGCTTCGTCCCCGCCGTCAAGGACAACATCCAGGTTCAGCCGGGCATGAGAAGCTTCCTGGCGATCAATCTGACAAGCGTTCTCAGCTCCATCGAACTCGTATACTCTGCCCCTGGGCAAGGCTCACTCCTTAGCGACGACTGGAAATGGGTCTTGCGAAGCTCCAACGCAACCCGGTCTGTTCTTCGGTACCGCCCAAACGGCATCGACCTGCCTAACCCCAATGAACGGACCGCCAAGTCCGAGTCTCAGGTATTTTCGGCGACACGCGGCGTCGTCAAGGTCTCAGCGGGCGATCAGGCCGGATCTTCTTCGTTCGGCCAGGAAACCGATCTCGGAACGGCGTTTGCGCTGGCGACCTCGGTCTTCGGAGCGAATCAGCTTCAATTCGTCGGCAACCTCGGATATGGCATGCAAAGCGGCGCTCCCGCTACCGCATTCAGCACCCGCTACAGCCGGACCGATCCATCCGGAATCAGCCCGGAAGTACAGTTGACCATGCGCCAGGTCTTCCTGCCCGCCCGCACGGGAACCGCGCTGATGCTGCCGGGCCAGGACCGCCCGATTCTCCGGAGCGTTGCCGTGGCGGTCCATGACCGGAATCAGGTAACGGACGACCTGACGCTGGAGTACGGCTTCTCGCTGGAATCCGTGACGTACATCGAGAAGCTGAACTTCTTCAGTCCCTTTGCGCGTGCGACTTACAGCCTGGGAGACCTTGGAACGGTACAGGTGGGGTACAACGGCGGCGCGCCTCCCTTGCAGTTGCTTCGCGCGGATAGCTCCCTGGAGTCGGATTTGCAGCACGACCTGGCTGCGCTTGCGCTTTTCCCGCGGGTTTCGCTCAAAGACGGCAGGGCACGGGTCCAGCGGGCAGACAACTTCGAGATCGGCTACAAGAAGGTGGTCGGGGAGCGCACCTACAGCGTGGGCGCCTACCAGGAGACGATTACGGATGCGGCTCTCACGATGGCGACGCCAGCCGGCGTGTTCGCCGCAAGCGACCTGCTTCCGGATATCTCCTCGAACAGTTCCATTTTCAACATCGGCACCTTCCGGAGCCGGGGACTCATGGCCAGCGTGACGCAGGCAGTCGGCGACAGGGTCACTGTGAGCATCGCGTACGGGACGGGAGGAGCGCTGAGAATTGATAGTGACGGACCGCCGATCGGAGACGCCGCGCAGTTACGCCAGCAATTGCGAAGCGTGCAGCGTCACTGGGTGAACACCCGGGTGTCGACACTGCTGCCTATAACAGGCACTCGCATCACCACAAGCTACCAGTGGACGGACGGCAGCGCTCTCACGCCGGTGCACACCTACATCACGCAGTCCATCATTCCGCAGACCGGTTTTAACGTGAATATCCGGCAGCCGATTCCCCACACCGGGCTGCCCGGACGTCTGGAAGCGACCGCGGATCTCAGGAATCTTCTGGCTGATGGCTATTTGCCGGTGACTACCGCCAGCGGCCGGACGGTCCGGCTGATTCACTCCCCGCGGGCGGTTCGTGGCGGGCTCAGCTTCATCTTCTGACAATCTCTTCAGCGGAACCAGAGGAAATCGGAAGGGAAGGGACGGGAGTTTCCGCCCCTTTATCGTTGCCCGTTAATCCGCATCCGTACTCGTGCTTTCGCGAACCTCGGTCTTCCTGCTGAGATCCTCAGCTAGGATGATCGCTTCAGCCAGATCGCGCATCGGCCGGCGGAGGCGCCGGCTTTCATTGCGCAACCGGAGGTACGCTTCTTCTTCTGTGAGATTATGGCGGTATTGCAGGATGCCTTTTGCGCGTTCCACCAGCTTCCGCGTCTCGAGCTGGCGCTTCATTTCCAGGGTCTCCTCCAGCAGGCGTGCGTTCTCCTCTGCCAGGCGGCTCTTAGCAACCGCACCTCCCATCTGCTCTCCGATAAAGGTCAGCAGTGAGATCTCTTCTGGTGTATGTTCGTGCGGATCTCTGTGGTGAACGTTGATGACGCCGATTACCTCTCCCGCCGTGACCAGCGGCACAGAGAGAAAAGCTTGGTACGTGTCCTCGATCAGTCCTTGGAACCGCTTAAAGCGATGATCTTCTGCAGCATTTCGAGAAAGGGCTACGACAGACCGATGCTCGGCAACCCATCCGGTAACCCCTTCGCCCATCCGCATACGCAGGATGCCCAGTTCATTGGCATGCGGGACCTGCGATGCGCGGAGGACGATTTCGCCTGACTGATGCTCGATCAGATAGACCAGACACGCGTCGCAATTTGTTACTTGCACTGTTAGACCGACGATCTCTCCCAGCATTTCGTCGAGGCTCAGCTGGGAGCTGACAATATTGCTGATCCTGTGTAACAAAGAAACTTGGGAAGATGGCGCTGGCTCCATAATTGACATCGTTGCCATGCCCCAACGTAAACAGGCGCGGCGGTAACCGTCCAATCAAAAGTTTCTATTGGTCCTATCGTGGAAGTTTGGAATTAAGCTAAAGTCTTGAACATAATCAATCTTTGGCGAGGCTGTTATCATGTTTAAGCGTAGCCGCAAAATCTCGCTGATTTTGCTGAAGCTCGCAACCGGCCTTGCGCTAGCCCAGTCCGCTCTGCTGCCTGCCGCGTGGATTCAGGTTCGTTCTCAGAGCTTCGAATTGCTCACAGACTCTGGAGAAAAAGCGGCGAAACACGTTCTGGACCGCCTCGAAGAAGTACGCCGTGTTTTCTCGAGCCAATGGACACCGTCACGTCATCCGATCCGGGTGATCTTGCTGAAGTCTGCCCAGACATTTGCCGAGCTGCGGCCAACCGCCATTGCGCGAGCGTTTTATCAGGGAGGAGGCGAGCGCGATTATCTTGTGCTCCACGCCGGAGACGATTTGAGCGACAGCGCTGCACGGCACGAATATGTCCATGCAGTGCTGCAGCACACAGCGCCCGCGATGCCGAAATGGTACGAGGAAGGCACGGCGGACTTCTACTCGAATCTGAAGATTGAAGGGGAATTCGCTCAGATCGGCTTGCCAATTTCCGAGCATCTGTACATCCTCTCGCGTGCTCGCTGGCTTGACGCGCAGCAGCTTGGAGAGGTCAGCCAGAATTCTCCGCATTATGAGCAATCGGATCTGGCTGCGCTGTTCTATGCACAAAGCTGGGCGCTCGTACATATGCTGCATGCGCTGCCCGAGTACCGGCCCGGCATTCCCCGCTACCCGCAGCTTCTCGCGCAAGGCGTTCCACCCGGCGCGGCGTTTCAATCCGCTTTTGGTAAAACCCTGGACGAAGCATTGCGGCAGCTCCGCAGCTACATATCCAGATCCCCGCTTCCTTCAGTCCGCCTGCCGCTTGGAGCGCCCGATACTAGCTCCATCGAAGTTACGCCCCTCTCCCCCTTGGACGGACAGCTTGCCCTGGCTGAACTGTTTCTGCTAACGGGAAAGCAAGAGGGCGCGGAGCGCATCTACCTGCAACTGGCGAAGCAGTATCCTGAGTCGCCTCAGGCCGCGGCAGGGCTGGGGATCCTCGCTGTGCAGCGGCGCGACTTCCAGGAGGCACGGCGCCAGCTTCGTCTTGCAATTGAACGCGGCGACCGGTCCGCCTCCACCTACCTCGAATACGCCATGCTCATCCGTGACTCCGGCGGCAGCAGGTCCGAAGTCCGCGAGAACCTGTACAAAGCCCTCGAAGCGAACCCTGATCATCCGGAAGTGCACTTTGTGCTGGGCGTGATGGCATCAGGCGAGGAGCAGTACGAGGAAGCAGTCGCTCATCTCAACCGAGCCAGCGCAACTCTGCCCCGGCAGTCCTCTTTGTGGCATGCCCTTGCCATGGCTTATTACCACCTGGATAACCGCACCGCCGCCCGCAATGCAGCTCAGCGAGCTCTTCAAAGCGCCGCAAATTCGCGTGAACTGCAGATGGCGCAAGCAGCACTAGCGTTGACGGAATCTCCTCCACAGAAACAGCCCCCGCGCCGACGGCTTTCGACTGTCGTGCCGGAGAGCTGGAAGGAACCAAAGGGCGAGCACCGGGTTGAGGGACAGCTTGTGCTGGTCGAATGCTCAGACGCCGGACTGAGGTTACATATCGACGGCCCGCAGCGGGTCATATTGCAATCTCGGAGGCCGAACCGTGTGCGATTGAAAAATTCGCCGGACGTGAGCAGAGAGCTTTCCTGCGGCCCTCAGAAGGACCTGCGGGTGGTTGCCGAGTATCGATCCGACGGAGAGTTAGTCTCGCTGGAGTTCCGCTAGGTCCTTCTTTCAGTTTGGGAGGTCGTCGGAAAGCCGCCCTTCCGCGCGCAGGCGCTCGAAGCCTTCGATCGTCCGGCGCAGCCCTTCCGCGAGTGGAGTCTTCGGAATTCCAGGAACGAGCGAGCGCAGCTGGGAATCATCCATCCGGAAAGCAACTGGAACCTGGGGTCCTTCAAACGTAATCTGCGCCCCTGGACGCAGGCACTCGAGCTGCCGCACGAGCTCGTCGATAGCAACGATGTCCCCGGCGAGATTGAAGACGTATGCGCCTTCAATCGGAGACAGGAGGCATCGAACGAACGTCTCGGCGACATCCTCCACATATTGCAGGTCCATGAAGCCCGAAAGCCTGATTTTGAAAGGCTTCTGGAGGGCGATCGCCTTCATGGCAAGGGTGGGATCGGCGGTAAGTCCGGTGTCGCGGCCGACTCCATACACCGTCCATGGCCGCAATCCGATGCTCGTGATGCCGTTCGTCGCGTAGAAAACGCGGGCATTACCTTCGTTGGCCTGTTTGAAGACGCCGTAATGGGTCGCCGGGCGCAGCGGGTCGTTTTCGTTCAGTGCGCGGTCCTCGTAGCTCTCCCCCGGCCCCCAGACCGCCGCGGAACTGGCATAGGCGACGCGAACCGGGCGGCCCGCGTCACGGGCGGCTTCAAAGACATTCAGCGTTCCAATCACATTCGCCATTCCGCCGGCGACCGGATGGGCTTGACAATAGGGCATCAAAACCGCGGCCAGATGCACGATATGCGTAACACCGCCGTCCTTGACTAAGGCCTTGATGCGAGCCGTATCCTCAATGGCTCCGGTCTCTATGGCCACTTTGCGAACCATTTCCGGGGCAGCGATCAGCGAAAGGCGGACCGGATCCGGACTGAGATCATAAGCCAGGACATCGATCCCGCGATCCAGCAAACACTTCATCACCCAGGAACCTATGCATCCCTGAGCGCCCGTCACCATTACCCGCATCGAAAGACCTCCAAGAATTCAAAAAGAAGGCGGACCCGCCTGAGGGAATTTGAATCTTATCACGCCGCTGGCGGTGATGACTCTTCCGATGCCAGGCCATGCCGCAGCCGAGCGAGGGCGAGTCCAACCAGCAATACAAGCGCCAGCGCAACGAGACCGTTTCCCCGATACCACAGATTCGGCTGATCAATGTGAGCCGCAGCGCCAGTCGTCCCGAGCAGTAGGAAAATTCCTGCGGCAACGGCGCCGACGTTGGAGCCGGTTGTTCGCAGAATCAGGAGGGCCGCGCCCAGCCAGACAATAGAAGCCCCGGCGAGAAATAGGGCTTGCTGGATGGTCGGCTGTCCTGCGGCGAGCAGCACGATCAAGCCGGCGATCAACCCAATCCGGAGGCGGCCGTGCAGAAACCGAACTGCCAGGCAGGCTGCGACACCCGCAACGACGATTGCCGCGATGCTCCTTGTGACAGTCTGGTTCAGGACAGTGAAGACGGGCAGAAAGGTCTCAAGGCCGGCAGGCAAGGATAGCGAGTAACTGTAACGCGGCCCGGGAACGAGCTGTCCCCAAAATCCCAGTATCCGGTTGAGGCCCCAGACCAGCGCGGCAACTGCCGCGGCAGCGGGCAAGGATGGCGGCAGGGGCAGTCTCTCTCTCAGCGTCATTTGCAGGAACATGTCCAGCACCATCACGCCAAGAAAAGCCCCGACTCCGGACAGGAACACAGTGATCAGGCTGCCCGACAGCGTGCTCACGATGTAGTTCGCCAGCGGCGTTTCCGTCGTATAGTCGGCAAACAGCAGCGGCCATTCGTTAAGCATTTCCAGAACCGCCAATGCGCTCATGAGCAGGGCGGCACCCCAGTAGACCTTCCAGTGGTAACGGTGCGGATTTTGGGGCTGCAAACGCCCGCTAAGCCTCCCTATGAAGAGAAGCAGAATCATCAGAGCGAGGACGCCCAGAGCAGCCGGAAACAAGAGCGTCTGGAGTCTCGGACGCTCAAAGTCGCGCACCCACGCCTCCGGTAAGTAGAGGTATCGCTGAAAGTTTGACGGCTCATAACCTTTGATCTGGAGCGATACGCGGGCCCGCGCCTCACCCACCTTGAATTCCAGCGACTCCCAGACGAAGGAATGATCCGTGCGGTTCGGCCGTTTTTCGATCTGTGAGTCGACCAGCTTGTAGCGGTCCAGATCGATGCCTCTCCAGCCAAGGTGGATGCCCGCCAGATCGAGCGCCTGCTCCGTCGTCAGTTTCGCGCCTCGGGCATTTTCGGGCAGCACGACGTCCGCCCGCGCAATTCCGCCTTCCTGGTCGACGTAGAAGTACCGCTGCTCCTGCTCGAGCGGCCGGAAGAACCAGACGCGCCAGAGGTTGGGCTGGGTCCACTGTTGCAGAAGCCGGTTCGCCTCGGCGGGTCCGACCTCGCGGCGGAGGTACTCATACTCGGCAATCCGGATGTTCGGAAGATACTCCGTGACCTTCCGCCACAACGTATGGTCAAAGCCTAACTGCCCAAGGCGTAAGACCCCGGCCGCCTCAGCCTGACGCCGGTTGATCTTCACCTCGAGGAAATCGCCAATCCGCGTTGGCGCAAAGATGAGGCCGCCGATGAAAGCGACGGCGCCGGTTGCGTACAGGTAGCGGTGCGGCCATCGGACAACGGGACGCAGCGGCGGGGGCGCGGATTCAGCCCGCGCTTCTTCTAAGAGTGCGGCAGGGGGAGAAGGCTGCCGCCGGGCCCCGTTCAGCATCTCCGGGTCAACCAGAAAGCCGCCTCGCCGTTTGTACAGGATCAACGACGCCAGCAGAGGGAAGAAAACGGCCCCCGCCACAAACCACCCGCTCAAGCGGAAGAAGAGGTTGTCGGACTGGAAGAGGAACAGCCCGATGAGAATGGCATCAACGGTGTAATGCCATACCAGCGTGGCCAGGATTCCGAAACGCACCATCAGGAGGCCTGCAGCGACACCGATCACTCCCACCTCCACCCCCCGGATCCAGGCTGGCTGCTGCGGGTAGTTCGCGTGGAGAAATCCCCAGATGAAGGCGGGCAGAACAATAGCCAGCCATGCGAATCGCAGATAGCGCTTCAAGAAGGGAATCGCGAACAGCCGGAACCAGAACTCCTCGGAAGTCGCTGCGAGTAGTGAGATCGTGAGCGGATAGAGCCAGGGCAGCCATGTGGAAAGGAGATCGGAATAGGGAACCTCTTGCGGGCTCCAGACCCCAAACTTTCTGCCAATCAGATAGAACGCCACGACAAAGGCAATGTGAGCCGCGGCGAAACCGTAACCCGTCACCGTCGCCAGAAAGAATTCTTTCGTGGCTACCCCTTTCGCGCTGAACGCGCTCGCCAGGGACAGCTTCTCCGGATGCTGGGCACGGTACAGCGGTTCGCCTGCGGCAGCAGCAAGGACAACGTAGAAGAAAACAACGACGCCTGAGCCCACGCCCTGCAGCAGCCCGAGAGCAACCATCTCCTGAAAGGGCGAGCTCGTGGGCATTCGATCGATCACGAAGGCCAGCGCGTTCCACTGGTTGAGCACCATGAGGATGCCGACAACAGCGGAGATCGCCAGGACCGGACGCCACGCAATGGCTCCGCGCCGCAGCGAAAGGATCACGACCGCAACCGCCGACAGAATCAGTGGTACGTAAAAGGCGGTCGCTATCTGCGCAAAGAGGTCATTGCGGGAACGGAGGCCTGCGAACTCACGGCGCCATTGCTCGGGAACATACAACTGCTCCTGATAGCCCCCCACGGCGTCACCCTGAATCACCACCGACCTGCGGTAGGTCGCCGCAGCGGCGCGGAAGTTCTCACGCTCCCAAGTGAAGACGTAATCCAGGCGGTTGGGCCTTTCGATGCGCTGCTGCTCAATGAGCCGGTGGGGCTGCGTTGTCTGCTCGTTGAGAAAGGCTGTGGCGTACTGAAGCGCCTCCTCTTGCGACAACCGGGCTCCAGGGGCTGCTTCGGAAATCACGTTCTGAAATCCAACGAGCCTGCCCTCTGGAGTGAGGAAGACGATCCGTTCCTCCTGTGACGGAGGCCGAAACCAGCGCGCACGCCACCGCCAGACCGCGACCTCGCCGCGCATCAGCCGGTTGGCTTCTTCGAGACCAAGCTCGCGTTCGAGATAGATACGCGCCGTATTGTCGGGGTCAAACAGCGTCAGGTTACGGAAGCCGTCCGTAGCGAGGCCGCGGGCCGCAAGAAAGTCCCTGGCCATCTTCGTAATTTGTTCCCGGGAATACAGGAGTTCGATGGATGCCTCCGGGAAGGCGCGGCTGAAGTTGAGGCGCGTATAAATCGTACAGCCAACGATAATCAGCAGCGAGACAAGAACGATGCGGAGGTCACGAGCCGTGATTCGTTCTGTATTCATGGTCAGGCACTAAGAGGGGCTGCCTGCCCCAAGTTTACTTCTTCCGGCCTGTCGCCCCGGAGCGAGGCCCAACTCAGAAGCTGAAACTTTGACTGGCTGAAAGGGCGAAAATGATCAAAACAGATGGTTCGATTCCGGTCATTCCGCTCAAAGCTCCAGACTGCCTTTCTGGCTCTGGGCTTGCTCGCGATTCTGGTCACCGGGTGGGAGGCATCCGAAGGCGCGGCATCTTCACTCAGGCAGGCAACCTACGACCGGCTGACCGCTATTCGCGAAACCAAGTGCCGGCGCATTGAGCGGTACTTTGAGGATGTCAGTAACCACGTTCTGGCGCTTTCGTCGGACGAATCGACAATCACGGCGCTCGAAGAATTCAGGAGCGCCTGGCAGGAACTTCCGGTACAAGACGAAGCAAGTGAACGAGAGAGGCTTCTTCGGGACTACTACAACACCTCCTTCGGTCCGCGGCTTCCGCCCGAATTCGACCGCGCGGAGACCATCGAACGCTGGTTCCCTGACGAGCCTCGCACGCGCACGCTTCAGCACTTCTTTCTCTCCGCGAATCCGCACCCTGTCGGATCGAAGGATTTGCTGCTAAGCGTGCCGCAAGCCGGCAGATACGGACGGGCGCATGCGCGGTATCACCCAACTCTCCACCGCTACCAGACGGCCTTTGGGTTCTACGACATTTTCCTGATCGATGCTGCCGAAGGCCGGATTCTGTATTCCGTGTTCAAAGAGATCGACCTGGGCGCAAAACTGACCACGGAACCGTACCGGACAACGGGTCTGGCGAAGGCGTTCGAGCGAGCCATGGCTCTCAAGAAGATTGAAGAATACGTCATCGAAGACTATACGCCCTATGTGGCTTCGTACTTCGCGCCGGCCGCCTTCATTGCCGCGCCTGTCCGGCGTGCCGGATCAAAAATCGGCGTACTGGCGATCCAGGTATCGGTGGACGAGATCAACCGCGTGATGACCGGAGACCACAAGTGGCGCGAGGAGGGGCTGGGAGAAACCGGCCAAACCTACATTGTCGGGCCTGACAACACTTTGCGTAGCGACCTCCGCTTCGACGCGGAGCGGCCGGAGGACTATTTCGCGCGGCTGGAGCGCGCCGGCGTCTCGCGGCAGGTGATTGAAGCAGTTCGCAGACACCGGACGGCAATCCTGGCGCTAACCGTAGACCCGGGAGCGGCGGAGCGGGCGAGACGCGGCGAGAAGGGTACGGAGATGGGCGTGGGGCTGGATGGCGTCCCGGTGCTGCGTTCGTATGCCCCGCTTGCCATCCCTCAGCTCGATTGGGCGCTGGTCGCCGAGATCGATGCAGCCGAGGCGTTACAGCCCGTCACGGAGCTGCGAAGGCGAATCCTCTGGAGCGGCGTCCTGGCGGCAGCAATCTTCTATGCCGCCGCATGGATGCTTGCCCGGACCGTGACCCGGCCGGTCCTGGCGCTGGCCGAGGGAGCGCGCCGGCTTGGCGACCGGGACTTCGCAATCCGCGTCCCCGTTGAGTCCGAGGACGAAATCGGCCAGCTCGCCTCGGTGTTCAACCGGATGATCGAGCAATTGGAGCAGACGACGGTATCCAAGGAGGAGTTGGACCGCGTACTGGGCTCGCTGATCAATGCGGTTTTCGTCATCAATACCAAATCGGGCGACAGCGTTGCAGAGATGTTGAAAGCCCCGGTCCGCGAGGCGAATTCGGCAGCGCTGGATCTGCTTCGAACCACCCGCCAGGAACTCATCGGAAAGCCGTTCGGCGAGCTGTTCGAGGGGGACGGTTCCCGCGCAGAAGAACTCCTGAAGTACCTCGTCCAGTCCGGACGCCTGCCTGCGGTCGAGACATCGCTTCTCTCCCGCACCGGTCCCGTTCCCGTTCTTTTTACTGCCGCCTTGCTGCCCGAAGAGCCGGGCAGATCTTCCGGAATCATCTGCGCTGCCCAGGACATCACCGACTGGAAGACCGCGCAAGATC